>ERZ1106929.2857-NODE-2857-length-10659-cov-2.870615_pt1 | contig 10659 bp, 6 predicted proteins | sample MGYA00403662_ERZ1106929 | MGnify/ENA primary metagenome ERZ1106929 (study PRJEB35170, sample SAMEA104062442) | human gut metagenome | biome: human gut; feature: human-associated habitat; material: faeces | place: Denmark | collected 2013-02-20 ...
CTTCCGATCTTCACCTCGTCCAGACGGTTCAAAAACTCCGGACGGAAGTGGGCCCGCAGATCATTCATCACAGCGGTTTCCGCAGCAGGATATCAGCATGGCTTCATCTCCTTTTTTTATTCTCACCAGTTGGTGATCTTTCCCCTCTATTGTAGAATATCCGCCGTCCTTTGGCAAGCCGAAAACCCACCTGCCTGAAAATCTTCTCGCCCCCTCTTGACAAACTACACTTTCACAGTATAATTATAGACGGAAACACCCCCTCCCCGGGGGAGGGTTAACCTACATGAAACTGTTGAGGTGAAACCATGAAACAGAAATTCCTTGTCACCGGCATGACCTGTTCGGCCTGCTCGGCACACATCGAAAAGAGCCTTTCCAAAGCAGAGGGCATCCGTTCGGTGAATGTGAACCTGCTGGCTAACAATATGATGGTGGACTATGATGAATCCACCCTGAAGCCGTCGGATATATCCCGGCTGGTGGAGGAGGCCGGCTACGGCGCCTCCCCCGCTGACGCGGCCCGACAGAAATCCGCCCGCCCCGAACCTCCGGAAAACCTCACCCTCAAGGAGGCCGAAACCAAAAAGCGGCAGTTCCTGCGGTCGCTCATTTTCCTGGTGCCGCTGTTCTATCTCTCGATGGGCAGCATGGTGGGACTGCCGGTCCCCGGCTGGCTGGACGGCATGCACAATCCTCTGGCCTTTGCCTTTACCCAGTTCCTGCTCACCCTGCCCATTCTCTATCTGAACCGGAACTACTTCTTCACCGGCTTCAAAACCCTGTGGCACCGCTCCCCCAACATGGATTCCCTCATCGCGGTGGGTTCCTCGGCGGCGATGATCTATGGCATCTATATCATCTATCAGATCTCCTTTGCCTTTGTAGCCGGGGACCATGCGGCGCTCATGGCCTATTCCATGGACCTCTACTTTGAGGGCGCCGCCACCATCCTGACCCTGATCACCTTCGGCAAGTGGCTGGAGGCCCGCTCCAAGAGCAAGACCTCCGAGGCCATCACCAAGCTGATGGACCTGGCCCCCAAGACTGCCACCGTGGAGCGCTCCGGCGTGGAGGTGGAGATCCCGGTGGAGGAAGTCGTGCCCGGGGATATTGTGGTGATCCGTCCCGGACAGAGCATTCCGGTGGACGGTGTGATCCTGGAGGGGCGCACCTCGGTGGACGAATCCGCCCTCACCGGTGAGAGCATCCCGGTGGAAAAGACGGTGGATGACCGGGTGATCGCCGCCACGGTCAACAAGAACGGCTCCATCAAGTTCCGGGCTACCCGGGTGGGCGACGACACCACCCTGGCCCAGATCATCCGCCTGGTGGAGGAGGCTTCCTCCTCCAAGGCTCCCATCGCCAAGCTGGCAGACCAGGTGGCGGCGGTGTTCGTCCCCACTGTGATGACCATCGCCCTCATCGCCACCATTGTATGGCTGCTGCTGGGGCAGAGCTTTGACTTTGCCCTCTCCATCGGCATTTCGGTGCTGGTGATCTCCTGTCCCTGCGCTCTGGGCCTTGCCACTCCGGTGGCCATCATGGTGGGCACCGGCAAGGGCGCTGAAAACGGCATTCTCATCAAGAGCGCCGAGAGCCTGGAAACCGCCCATCTGGTGAACACAGTCATTCTGGATAAGACTGGCACCGTCACCGAGGGCAAGCCCCGGGTGACCGATGTGATTCCCCTGGGCGGCACCGACGCAGCCGAACTGGTAATGCTGGCTGCGGCAGTGGAAAAGCGTTCGGAGCATCCGCTGGCAGATGCCATCGTCCAGTATGCCGCTGAATCCGGAATTGCCTGCCCCGAAGCCGAGGACTTCGGCGCTGCCGAAGGTCAGGGCGTCCGGGGCCGGGTGAACGGCGTCACCATCCATGCGGGCAACCGCCGCCTGCTCGGCGCCCTGGGCGTTGACTCGGGCGAACTGGAAGCCGAGGCCGACCGTCTGGCAGACGAGGGCAAGACCCCGCTCTTCTTTGTACGGGAAGCTGAGGGCAGCCGCACCGTCATCGGACTCATCGCCGTGGCGGATGTGGTGAAGCCCACCAGCCGTCAGGCCATTGCGGAGCTCAAAAAGCTGGGCATTGATGTGGTCATGCTCACCGGCGACAACAAAAAGACCGCCGAAGCCATCCGCCGCCAGACCGGCATTGACCGGGTGGTAGCGGAGGTTCTCCCCCAGGATAAGGAGGAGGAAGTGCGCAAGCTCCAGGCAGAGGGCAAGAAGGTCGCCATGATCGGCGACGGCATCAACGATGCCCCTGCCCTGGCAAGAGCGGATGTGGGCATTGCCATCGGCGCCGGCACCGATGTCGCCATCGAATCCGCCGACATCGTCCTGATGAAGAGCGATCTGCTCGACGCTGTCGCCGCCATCGAACTCTCCCGCGCGGTGATCCGCAACATCAAGGAGAATCTGTTCTGGGCCTTCTTCTACAACTCCATCGGCATCCCGCTGGCTGCGGGCGTGCTGTTTATCCCCTTCGGACTCAAGCTCAACCCTATGTTCGCCGCTGCCGCCATGAGCTTCAGCTCGGTGAGCGTTGTCACCAATGCCCTACGGCTCAAGCTCTTTAAGCCCAGTGTTTCCGCTCCGGCTGCCCCTGCGGCTTCTGCGGCACCCAAGGCCGAAGCTCCGGCCTGCCAGGCAGTTGCCTGTGCCGTCTGTCCGGCTGCCTGCGAGGCGGCAGAACCCGCACCGGCTCCCGCTGGCACTGCCGTCCGTGTGATGCAGGTGGAGGGCATGAGCTGTGCTCACTGCTCTGCCCGGGTGGAGAAGGCGCTCTCCGCCGTGGAGGGCGTGGAAAGCGTCCATGTGGATCTGGAAGCCAAAACTGCCGCCATCACCCTGGCGCACCCGGTGGAGGATTCGGTGCTGGAAGCCGCTGTGATCGAGGCAGGCTATACGCCGGTTTCGATTTCTGATACAATAGACTCAAACAACAAAGGAGAATTTGCTATGAACAAGAAGATTGTCATTGATGGTATGATGTGCATGCACTGCGCCGGTTCGGTGGAGAAGGCTCTGAACGCTCTGGACGGCGTAACCGCCAAGGTGGATCTGGAGCAGAAGTGCGCCAATGTGGAACTGACTGCTCCGGTGGCAGATGATGTACTTGCCAAGGCTGTGACCGATGCCGGTTACACCGTAGTATCCATTGGCTGAGGAGGGCTCTGCCATGAAAGCCGACCGTGACAAGGTAGTCCCTCTCATCAAAACCGCCCGGGGACAGCTGGACGGAATCCTCAAGATGATCGATGAAGACCGGTACTGCATTGACATCTCCAATCAGGTGCTGGCAGTGATCTCGATCCTCGGCAAGGCCAACAAGGAGATCATCCGGGCCCATCTGGCTGGATGCGTCAAGGATTCCCTCACCGGCGGCACTCCCGAGGAAGTGGAAACCAAGCTGGATGAAGTCATGTCCGTTCTGGATAAGATGTCCCGCTGACCACCCCGATTCAAACAACAAAGCCGAACGGCTCACCGGGTATTTCCGATGAGCCGTCCGGCTTTTGTTATTCAAAGGGGGAATTTCTTTCCTTTCGGGAAAACACAATTATTCAGCCTGCTTGCCAGCTTCGGCAATGACCTTTTCCTCCAGCTGCTTGGGAAGCAGTTCATACCGGGCAAAGTCCAGTGTGAAGCTGCCGCGGCCCTGAGTAATCGAACGCAGCACGGTGGTGAAGTCGCCCATTTCACTCATGGGCACATCACTTTCGATGGTGGTCAGACCCTTGCCGGCGGGCTCCATGCCCAGCACACGACCACGGCGCTTGTTGAGATCGCCCATGATGTCGCCGGTGTAGCTGTCCGGAACGGTGACCTTCAGGTTGCCGATGGGCTCCAGGATTGCCGGAGATGCCTGCGGCAGCGCAGTCTTGTAAGCGATGGAAGCAGCGGTCTTGAACGCCATTTCAGACGAGTCTACCGGGTGGTAGGAACCGTCCACCAGAGTGGCCTTGAGGCCTACAACCGGATAGCCAGCCAGTACGCCCTTCTGAACGCACTCCTGCAGACCCTTTTCCACAGCGGGGAAGTAGTTCTTGGGCACAGCGCCGCCGAACACATTTTCTTCAAAGACCAGAGTCTCGCTGTCACAGGGCTCGAATTCGATCCATACATCACCGAACTGACCATGTCCGCCCGACTGCTTCTTGTGGCGTCCCTGTACCTTGACCTTCTTCTGGATGGTCTCACGGTAGGGCACCTTGGCCTTTTCCAGGCTGATCTCCACACCGAACTTGTTCGCCAGCTTGGATACGATCACATCCAGGTGCTGGTCGCCCAGGCCGGTGAGTACCTGCTGCCGGGTTTCCTTGTTCTGCTCAAAGCGGATGGTGGGATCTTCTTCCATCAGGCGCTGCATGCTCTGGGCTACCTTACCCTCATCTGCCTTGTTCTTGGCTACCACAGCCATGGACAGGGTGGGCTTCGGGAATACCAGTTCCGCGAACTTTACCTTGTAGGCGGGATCGCAGAGGGTATCGCCGGTTACAGCTTCAGGGAGCTTGGTGATGGCGCCGATGTCACCGGCGGAGATCACAGTGGTCTCCTCCTGCTTCTTGCCGCGGGTGTGCAGCATCTTGCCCAGCCGCTCCACATTGCCGGTGCGCATATTATAGAGTTCGGTATCGGCAGTGATCTTGCCGGATACAACCTTGACATAGGAGAGCTTGCCCACAAACGGGTCAGCTACAGTCTTGAATACCAGAACTGCCAGAGGCGCTTCATCGGTGCAGGGAACATCCACCGGATCACCGGCTTCGTTTTCAGCAACCAGACCGGCGCTCTCATAGGCGGACGGCAGGTGGTCCACCATAGCGTCCAGCAGCATATCGATGCCGTCCATGGTCACAGCCGAGCCGCAGAATACCGGCGCGATGGAACCGCTCTTCACACCCTGATGGATGCCGTGCAGGATCTCGTCCCGGGTAAACTGTTCGCCCGAGAAGAACTTCTCAAAGAGGCCTTCATCGGTTTCAGCAATCGCTTCGGACATCGCTGCGATCAGGCCTTCCAGACGGTGACCGGTATCGGGCATTTCAGCCTCAGCGATTACGCCGTTTTCATAGCGGTAAGCCTTGTTGTCGATCAGATTGATGTAGCAGTCCACCTTGCCGTCCTTCATGAACGGAACTACCAGCGGGCAGACACTCGGGCCGAATTCGGATTTGAGCTGTTCGAGCACCTTATAGAAATCCGCATGGTCCATATCCATCTGAGTGACAAAGAACATCTTGGCACGGCCCAGACGGTCTGCCAGTTCGTAGGCCTTTTCGGTGCCCACTTCCACGCCGTCCCGGGCAGATACGGTGATCAGTGCGCTTTCGGCTGCGATCATGCCTTCGTACATACCGCCCTCAAAGTCAAAGAGTCCGGGGGTGTCGATGAGATTGATCTTGGTACTGCCCCATGCAAACGGTGCCACGGTGGAAGATACCGATACCTTGCGCTTGATCTCCTCCGGGTCAAAGTCGCAGACAGTATTGCCGTCCGCTACCTTGCCGAGCCGGTCGGAATAGCCGGTCTTGTAGAGCAGAGCCTCAGCCAGTGTGGTCTTACCACTGGAACTGTGGCCTGCCAGCGCAACATTCCTTATTTTACCTGCCAGATATTGTTTCATGGCGTCATCGCCCCTTTCCATTTTTTATTAAAAGAGCCCGCCTGCAGTCCATCGGGGACTGTTTCGGCCTGGTATTCGTCAAATTAAATAAGTTGCGAACTTCTCTTTCAATAATTATAGTTTTATTATACAATCCCGGCGAAGCAAGTACAAGAGAGGAAGCGCAAAAAAATACACCACCCATATACAATTTACGGGTGGTGTATTGTGCATTCTGCTTGTTTTATCAGTAGCGCCGCAGGTTGGGCAGCAGCATGGTGATGAGTCCCCAGAACAGCTGGTAGGCAATGAGCAGAGTAAAGCTCAGGGTACCGAAGCCATTGCCGTTACTGTTGGTGAAGGCCAGCAGGCAGACCGCAAAGTAACCCAGTGTCATACCCACGCCCTGGAGGATCACACCCAGCAGGATGGAGGTCTTGGCGGTGATGATGCCGCTCAGGGTGCGCACCTTGGAAGCCAGCGAACCATTGTAGACGATCTCGGCTCTGGCCCGGTCCTTGTGGGCCATCAGGCGGTCACACTGACCATGGAGCTTGTAGGGCACGATCTCCACCATATCCTCCGGGAAGTCGAAGAGTTCCGAAATCTTCTGGGGGGTGATGTTGGAATCGGTGGTGTAGACCGAGATACCGATATCCCGATCCACCAGCACGCCCAGCTCGTCCACAATATCCGGATCAGCGGCATAGCTCAGCACAAAGATGGCGGTGAGCTCGCCGGAATTTGCCAGGTAGAGCACTTCCCGTCCGTCCTTGACGAACTTCTTCTCATAGTCCTTGGACGGGATCTCGATGTTGTGGTTCATCATCAGTTCCCGGTTGCCGATCAGCACCCGTTTGCCGTCCACCCAGGCGGAGATACCCATGGAGTCCTCATAGACGATGCTGTCCGCCTTCTTGAGGATCTTCTCATTGCCGCCGATCATCTGGGTGAAGATGTAGCTGAGCACACAGTCGCTCTTGCAGACAATGCTGGCGGCATCCACCATGGCCTCATCAATGCGCTTCTGATCGAAGGTCTTGATGCCGTGGAGGGTGATGGACTGAGGCCCGAACAGCTCGCTGTCCCGGATAACAAAGCAGTTGATGTCATCAAACCGGTCCAGGGCAGTATAGCCCGCTACCATCGAACCATCCTGGGAGAGCGCCTTGTTCATGCGGCGCAGGGGAAGGTTGCCGACGATGGTGCTGGTGAGGGGCGCGCTGAGCAGGGTCGCCGCCGAAAAGACGGTGAGTGCCAGGAAGGGGTCCCCGTAGATGACCATCACGATGATGGAGCAGACCAGATCCGCCACCAGGAAGATGGGGGTGGTGATGCGGGACACATTCTCGCCGAAGTCCTCGGTGAAGGAGAGGTGCATGAAGTTGGTGAGGAAGTCCGCCGGCTGGCTGTATCCCACCACCGGCTGCTCCAGATCCAGGTTCTGGGTGAGCTCCCGGGCGAGGTTGCGGTCGTTGATGATATTGAAGGCATGGCGCTGATAGCCGCCTTCCGCCAGCAGACGGAAGTTCTGGTCCACCCGGTTGATCATGAAGAGTTTGCCGATGAGGTTGAAGATCAGCACCAGGATCACCACGGCGAAGTAGTAGCCCACATTGTCACTGGTGACCTGATCCGGGAACACGATCAGCACAATCCCCTGGATCACCGCCGCCAGAGCAGCCACAGCCACCGGGCCGTCGCCGCTGGGACGGAGGGTAAAGAGCGCCTTGAGGCCGCCCAGGATGGTGGAGATATTGAGCAGCACTGCCAGCACCAGCACACCGAGGTTGACGCCCATAAAGACGCGCATATTCTTCTCGGGGAGCATGAAGGTGAGCAGCGGCAGATTGATATTCTTGAGGGATACGGTGAGGTAGCACATCAGGGCAAACAGCACCACCGAAAGTCCCAGCCGGATCATCAGGCCCTTCTTGGTCTTGCGGATGCGGGCATAGACCTTGTTGGCGTCCTTGGGGGTGTTGAAGTCGTCCACCTCATCGGTGAGGTCGTCCAGCTCCTCCTCCACCACCGGTTCGCCCTTCTCCTCCTTCTGACGGCGGCGGCGGTCCCGGCGTTCGGTTTCCGCCTTGGAGTTGCCCTGCTCGTCCATGGAGTAGAGGTCGATATTCATCTGGGTGGCGGTGTAGTCGTCCGGCACCGGAGGTTCCTCCTCTCCGGAGACCTCCTTCTGGATGGCAGCGATGTCCTGCCGGCGCTCGGCCTTGGCTGCATCAAAATTCCGGGTGAAGGACTGGGTGCGGCCCCGTCCGAAGTTCTTGAGGATATCCTCCCGGCTGGTGATGATGGTCTCACCCGATACACCCTGGGGTGCGGCAGGCGCTGCCGCCGGTGCGGAGGTTTCTTCCTCCTCCAGGTCGGCAAACCGGCTGCGCCGGGGAGTGTTGTCGCTGATGCGGTCCCGGAGAATGCTCAGATCATCGTCCGGCTCGCGGCTGCGCTCGGGTTCCCGGGTGCGCTCCGGCTCCGCCTTGCGGGGCGGCTCCTCATACTCGTCCCGACGGCGGCGGGGCGGTTCCTCGTACCGCTCGGTACGGGCTGCCGGCATCTCGTCCTCGGCCTCCCCACGGAACCGGAATCCGCTCCGGGGTTCTTCGTCCCGGCGGGATTCCCGGCGCTCGGGCGGATAGTCCTCATACTCCCAGCGGGGCTCCGGACGGCGGCGGGGACGGTCGTCATAGTCATCGTAGTCATCATAGTCCCGGCTCCGGGCAGGACGGGCCGCGTAACGGTCGTCGTACCGGTCATCGTCATACCGGTCCTCCCGGCGGCGTGCCGGACGGCGGGGCTCCTCATAGTCCTCGTCATACCGGCTGTCGTACCGGCGGGATTCCCGGCGCTCGGGCGGATAGTCCTCATACTCCCAGCGGGGCTCCGGACGGCGGCGGGGACGGTCATCATAGTCATCGTAATCGTCATAGTCCCGGCTCCGGGCAGGACGGGCCGCATAACGGTCGTCATAGCGGTCCTCATACCGGTCGTCCTCATAACGGCTCTCCCGACGGCGGCGGGGCGGCTCCTCATAGTCGTCCACCGACCGGCTCCGGGTATAGCGGGTCTCATAGGAAGCCTCGTCCGGCTCCTGGTCATAACGGCTGTAAACCGGCGCTTCGTCCTCGTCCTGCGCCCGCCGTGAGGAGATCATACTGCCTGACCCGCTCTTCTTGCGCTTGATCTCCTCGAGAATATCATCGACATTGTATCGGTCTGCCATTGTCTATCCTCCTGCCGCAGCAAAATTTCCTTATCTGGCCTTGATGCCTGCCCGCTGCCGGGCGATCTCATACATCACAATTCCCGCTGCCACCGAAGCATTCAGCGAGTTGATCTCTCCATACATGGGAAGAGAGGCAATAAAATCACACTTATCGGTGAGCAGACGGCTCATGCCCTTGCCCTCCGAACCGACAATCAGCGCCACCGGACCGGTATAATCGATCTCACACCAGCACTGGCCTTCCATATCGGTGCCGTAGACCCATACGCCGTCCTTTTTGAGCTGATCCACTGTGGCAGCCAGGTTGGATACCCGCACCACCGGCAGATGCTCCACCGCGCCGGCAGAGGTCTTTGCCACGGTCACGGTGAGGCCCACACTGCCCCGCTTGGGGATAATCACGCCATGGGCGCCGGCGATCTCGGCAGTCCGGATAATGGCGCCGAGGTTGTGGGGATCGGTGATCTCATCGGCAATGATGACGAACAGCGGCTGATCCCCGGCCTTCTTATAGATGTCCTCCATGGTGGAGTAGTTGGCGGCGGTGACAGCGATCACACCCTGATGGTTCTGGTGTCCGCACATGTTGTCCAGCTTGGCGGGGCTGGTCTCCTTGACCGGAATGCCCTGTTCCTTTGCCATGGCAAGGATCTTCACAATGCTGCCCTGGGTTTCGCCGCCGGTGACCAGGATGCTCTCCACAGCCCGACCGCTCTTGAGCAGCTCAATGACGCCATTGCGGCCAATGACAATATCCTCCCGCTGCATACCCCGGGCAGATTCTTCCTCCTGGGGACGGGACTGGGGCCGCGCGGGGCGGCGGGACGCTTCCGGACGGGTCTTGTCACGACCAGCCGGGCGATAATTTCGATTGTTTTTCATACTCTCTCGCTCCAATGAGCCGTCCGTCCAGTCCGGAGTCCTGTGTCCCGGGGCGGCGGCGCTTTTCGATATACATATTTATCTTAACACATTTTCTGACGATTGACACTATAAATCTTCATCTTTTATAGCCTCTCCAAACAAAAACCACCCGCAGATCCATGATCCACAGGTGGTTTGATCAAAATTTGAAAGATTCTGGAAACGGCGGGCTATCCCGAGCCGGACTGCCTCAGAGCAGTACCAGCGCCGCTGCCAGCAGCAGCAGCCCTGCCGCCGCCCCGGCCCGGAACAGCAGCTTTCTGAGCCCGACCCGCTCCTTGAGCAGGGTGGCGGACGGCGCGGCTGTCCGGGTGCGGCCCATCTCCTCACTGGCGGCACGCAGGTACTGTTCTGCCTGTTCGTCGATCTCCTTGGGCGCCCAGTCCCCCTGGCGCACAAACAGGATCGCCCGCTCAAAATAGCGGCTGTCCGGGTCCCGCACTTCGATGATCTTCCGATTGACTCCCTTGAGCATCTTTTTCCCCTCTTTCCCCTTTTTCCGGTTTCATGTCATTTCGCTGATAGTATCACCGGTCCGGCGGCGCTTTATGCGCTGTCTGCGCATTTTTCACAACGGATTCCCGGGGTCTGGCGCAGTGTAAAGAAATTTTGCTTTACAGACGGCTCCGGAGATATTACTGCTTGTATAAGCCGGGATTTCCACAATTTCAACTGGTGCTTCCACAAGCCGTGTTGAAAACTCAGTTGAAAGTGTGGAAAACTCCCATGGAATCGTGAACGAATTGCAAACAAAACATCTGTTCCCTGTTAAAAACCCGGATTTTGCCAGTTTCTGGGCTGTAATCCGGCGGTCACACGGCTACAATCCGTATTTTACACAGACGGGCCAGGGGTATGGCATTTTGCCGAACCCCTCCCCCTCCGAC
>ERZ1106929.2858-NODE-2858-length-10658-cov-3.241064_pt1 | contig 10658 bp, 10 predicted proteins | sample MGYA00403662_ERZ1106929 | MGnify/ENA primary metagenome ERZ1106929 (study PRJEB35170, sample SAMEA104062442) | human gut metagenome | biome: human gut; feature: human-associated habitat; material: faeces | place: Denmark | collected 2013-02-20 ...
CGCGGGCCGGAGAGCAGGGCCCGCGCCTCAATACATCTTGAACCGTTATGTAAGGGTGAGGTATGTCAGGCGGACAAGTCCATGTTGATCCGGAGACGGTGTTCACGCGCTTCCTACGCGGAAAAGGTTGCCACAACACGCAGCAGCGGCGAGCCATCGTTTCCGTGTTTTTTCAGGAAGAGGGGCACCTGACCATTGACGATCTGTACGGCCGGGTTCAGCGACAGGATCCGACGGTGGGGCAGTCCACGGTATACCGCACGATGAAGCTGTTGTGTGAGGCCGGGCTTGCCAAGGAAGTCTCTTTCGGCGGGGGCGTCGTCCGGTATGAGCAGGCCAGCGACTGGCACCACGATCATCTCATCTGCGAGTGCTGCGGCAAGAGCATTGAGGTCGTCGATCCTAAGATCGAAGCCCTGCAGGAGCGTCTTGTCCGCCAATACGGATTTACGCCCACGCAACACAGGCTGTATCTGTACGGCGTCTGTCCGGAGTGCCTCGCTGGGCAATCTCCTTCAAAATAGGCTGTAATAAAAAGCATTCCGCCTTTTGGCAGAAACGGTTGACAGGCCGGGGCGGACTGTGTACATCTGCGGACATAAAGTTTGATTAATAAAACTTAATATTGTTCAATGTACTTTTGATGGGAACCCGGAGGGGTCATGACTGAAATCCGATTGGAAAAAAGCCTTCCGTCCGAGCAGGAGCGGGTAGGGCAGCCAAGCGTCCCGGCTGAGGGGCTCGAACGCTACTTCGCCAGGGAGGGGGTCGATCCTCTGCCGTACGCGTTTGAAGGCAAGATCGCCGTACATCCCGGCCTTGGCGGTTCGGGCGTGGAAAAACAGGATTTTGAGGCGACGCTGGAGCCTTTGCTGGCGGAGCCGAGGACGGGAAAGACCGTGGCGTACATCCATGTGCCGTTTTGTGAGACGCACTGCCTGTACTGCGGTTTCTACAACAAGGCATACCGCGAAGACGAAAGCCGGATCTACGCCGACGCGCTCATTCAGGAGCTGCGCCTGTGGCGGGGCCGCCCCGGACAGGATGCCGGGCCGGTACATGCCGTGTACATGGGCGGAGGCACGCCCACGGCGCTGCAGGCGGACGATCTCCGGCGCATCTTGAAGGAAGTCCGCGCCGTGCTGCCGCTCGCCAACGATTGCGAGATCACGGTGGAAGGGCGTCTGTCGAATTTCGGCCCGGACAAGATGGAAGCGTGCTTCGAGGGCGGGGCAAACCGCTTTTCACTCGGGGTGCAGAGCTTTGACACGGAGATCCGGCAGGCGATGGGCCGCGTGTCCGATCGCGACACGCTGATTCGGCAGCTCCAGCTTTTGCAGAGCTATGATCAGGCCGCCGTCATCGTGGATCTCATCTACGGCTTCCCCATGCAGACGATGGAACGCTGGCTGGCGGACATCGCCACGGCCCAGTCGCTCAAGCTCGACGGCGCTGACTGCTACCAGCTCAACGTGTACCGGAATACCCCGCTCGCCAAGGCCATTGAGAGCGGACGCCTTCCCGCCGGGGCGGACGTCCCCATGCAGTCGGCCATGTTCGCCGCAGGGGTGAAGGCCATGCAGAAAGGGTTTTACCGCCGCCTGTCGATCAGCCACTGGGCGCGGACGTCGCGGGAACGCAACCTGTACAATCTGTATGTCAAAGGCCGCGCCCACTGTCTGGCGTTCGGTCCCGGCGCGGGCGGCAATCTGGACGGGTTCTTCTATCTGAACCAGTCGGACTACCGGGCGTGGCAGGAAGAAGTCCGGGCCGGACGCAAGCCCATCGCCATGCTGTTCCGCCCGTTCCCGCAGGGAAAGCTGTTCAAGGCCATCGCCGAGGGGATGGAGCAGGGCTGGCTGGACATGCCGGGGCTGGAAGCGGCTTACGGCATCCCGTTGGGCGAGGTGTGGAAACCCGTGCTTGAGCAATGGGAGCGGGCGGGTCTTGTCGAACGGGACGGGGCCTTCATCGTGCTTACGCTCGCCGGGCAGTTCTGGCAGGTGAACCTTTCACAACTGTTGCTTGATTATCTCAAGCGTGCTTTGGAGGCCTGATGTTTGTAAGGAAGATGCTGGCCCGTGCCTTGCCGTTGACGGCGCTGGGCCTGGCGGCGTGGTGCCCCGCCTATGCCGTGGAGGAGCCGGTCAAGGCGGACGACGTGTACGTGACCGCCACGAGGGTGGAGAAGGAATTGCAGGACGTTCCCATGAGCGTTTCCGTCATGACGAGCGAGGACATCAAGCGTTCTCCCGCCCGGACCATCGGCGAGCTTTTGCAGGACGTGCCGGGCGTGGAAATCAGGAATTCCGGCGGGCAGGGCTTTAAGCGCATATCCATCCGCGGCGAGAATCCCAACCGCGTGCTGATCCTCATCGACGGGCAGAAGCTCGTGGAAAACAAGTCGATGGACGGCACGCCCCTGTTGATCGATCCCTCCAACGTGGAGCGCGTGGAAGTCATCAAGGGCCCCGCGTCCGTGCTCTACGGTTCGGAAGCCATCGGCGGCGTGGTCAACATCATCACCAAGAAAGGCGGGGACAAACCGATTCAGGGCGAGGCGTCCGTGGCCTATAACGGCGCGTCCAACGGTTTTGCCGAATCCCTGTCGGCTTTCGGCGGTATGAACGGATTCAAGTACCGCGTGTCCGGCTCATACAGCGATCAGGGGAACCTGCGCACGCCTGACGGCGAAGCGCCGAACACCTCCTTCCGCCAGAAGGAAGGCAGCGCGTTCCTGAGCTACGATTTTTCCGACAAGTTCACGGTCGGCGGCGGGCTGGACAGCTTCAAGGGGTCCATCCATTCCGGGAGCATGGAACCCGGCTATGAGAATTTTGCCGTGGACGTCCCCAAGTGGCAGCGCGATAAGGTTTATGCCTTCGCCGAAGCCAAAAACGTGACGCCGTGGCTTCCCCGTGTGCGCTTCGACGCATTCTGGCAGAAGAATGAAAAGGAAATGACCAACGACGTGAACACGGACCCGGCCATCACGAAGATGCCGCTGGTCGTCACCAACAATGCGGACAACCGGAACAAGCAGCTCGGCTCCTCGCTGCAGATGGACTGGGCCATCGGCGACAACCATTACCTGATCACCGGATACGACATCAGCTATGATACGCTGAAGGCTGATACGAGGGCTTCGGCTTCCACTTCAGTGGAGCGCATCCTTGCCACCGGCATCTTGGCCAGTGCGCCCCCCTTTGCGCAACAGATCGCGGCGGCATCCATGGCGAAGAGCATCCCGTACACCTCCACGGCCTACCACGAGGGCGACATGCTGACGAACGCCCTGTATGCCCAGATGGAATCGACCTTGCCCGCCGACTTCACGTTGAGCTATGGGGTACGGTATACGTGGGTCCAGTCCGAGATGAAACATGCCGAAGGAAGCAAGACCAACTCCAAGGGCACGGCCCCGTATGACGTGGGCACGGAGAGCTCCTCAAACAATTCCCGGCCGGTCTTCAATGTGGGCCTTATGTGGTCGGGCATCCCGGATCTGACGCTGCGGGCCACGTTCGCGCAGGGATTCCGCGTCCCTTCGCTGCAGGAAAAGTATGTGATGTCGGCGATGGGAGGCGGGACGATCCTGCCGAACCCCGGCCTCAAGCCGGAGACCTCGAACAGCTATGAAATCGGGGCGCGGTATGTCCATGACGGCCTGTCCGTAGACGTCGCGGCCTTCTATTCCGATGCGGACGACTATATTTATAACCCCACCATTGACGCGGATACCGACACTTCGCGCTACATCAACGTCTCGTCGGCGAAGACCCACGGGGTGGAGCTGGCCGCGAGCTATGATTTCGAATGCGGCCTCACGCCGTACGCTTCCGCGACATGGATGCGGCGCAAGTTCGACTATGGCACGCTGACCACATGGAAAACCGGCGTACCCGAATGGTCGGGCAGGGCGGGGGTGCGCTTCAAGCACGCCCTGAGCGAAACCGTTGACTTCAACGCCGACGTGTACGGGCGGTTCTCCTCAAATTCCGTCGAGAAGACCGAAAGCGAGACGACCCACTACAACAACTGGCAGACGGCGAACGTGGCTTTCGGTTTCGAGTTCGGCGACGAAAAGCAGTATACCGTGGCCGCAGAAGTCCTGAACCTCTTCGACAAGCGGTACCGGCAGGACGACAGCATTTTGGAACCCGGCCTGCACGCCAACATCAAGGTCGGCATGAGATTCTGATTTCATGAGGAAGCCTGTGCTTTAGTATTGAAATTGAATTTCATTTATATTATCAAAAAACTCTTCCCACGCTGCACGGCGGCGGACGCCCACGGTAATCCCGTGTGGCGTCGGGGGGAGGAGGGGAAGGAATACGGATGCCGTCACAGGTCTTCAACCGTCATTACTGGAGCGCGCGGGAACTCGTCGTCCTCGGCGTTTTCTCGGCCGCCGCCAAGCTTTCCACCCTGCTGGTCGCGCTGGTGGGGGGAGGGATGAATCCGGTGAGCCTGCTCGCCAAGAACCTCATTTTCACCACGCTGCTCGTGGTCATGCTCTATAAGGTGCGCAAGCCCGGGACGCTGGCCCTGTTCGTGCTCGTGAACATGCTCATCAGTATGCTTCTGCTCGGCGGCAGCGTGACGCTTCTCCCGGCCATGCTGCTGGCGGCGGGCTGTGCCGAGGCGGCGATGGCCTGCTCCGGAGGGATGCGGAAGCCGTGGGCGCCCGTGCTCGGCGTCGCGGTGTACGATCTCACGTCGAAAGTCTTTTCGCTGGGCGTTTCGTGGCTGTTCATGCGCGAGAGTCCGGCCTTGTTGTATGTCATCGTCCCCATTGTGGTCATCGGCTACGTGGGATCGCTGTGCGGGCTTTTTTCCGGCGTCCGCGCCGTTCGGGAGCTGCGTCATGCAGGCATTGTCCGTAACTGAGGGGGCCGTCTGGGGCGGCGGGCTGCACGCGGCGGATACGCGGGCGAAGATGTTCGTCAGCCTGCTGGCGTCCGTGGCTACGGTTGCCCTGTCCGGGGTCGAGCCGCAGATGGTGCTTTTCGGCATGTCTCTGGTGTATGCCCTCGGGATGCGGCAGTTCCGCATCCTGCTGATCGGGTATGCGGTCCTTGTGGGCATGTCGCTGCTGGCCATGGGGTGCGCGTTCGGGATGAGCCTGCTGATCCCGTCCATGCCCGCGTTTTCGGCGGTGTCGCTGGTGGTGCCGTTCCTGCGCATGGCGACGATGCTGAACGTGATCCTGCCGCTGGCCTTTTCCTGCCGGGTGCAGAGCCTGCTGACCGCCCTGAAGAGTTTGTGCCTGCCTTTCTGCCTGTATCTCCCGGCGGCGGTGATGATCCGGTTCATCCCCACGTTTTTGCATGACGCCAAACAGGTTTCGGAAACGCTTCGGATACGCGGCTGGCGCATGACCCCGTGGAACGCCTTCCGCCATCCCGTGCTGCTGATCAGGCTGGTGTTCACGCCGTTGCTGTTCCGTTCGCTGAAGACGGCGGAAGAGCTCGGCATCGCCGCCGAACTCAAGGGGCTCGGCTACGGCGAAGGGATGCGCCCTTACCGGAAGCTGGTTTGGAAGGCGTCCGACACATGGCTTTTGGTCGCGGCCTGCCTTGTAGCGGCTGCGGCGGTGCTGGGCCAACATGCCGTGGGATGGGCCCCGTTGGAAGGAGGGATGCGCTGATGATCCGCTTTGAACGTGTGACCTACACGTACCCGTTCCAGACGTGCCCGGCGGTTTCGGATATTTCGTTTTCGGTGCGGCCCGGCGAACTGGTGCTGTGCACCGGGGCCAGCGGCTGCGGCAAGTCCACGCTGATGCGCCTCGCCAACGGCCTGTGCCCCCACTATTTTCAGGGGACGCTGGAAGGCCGTGTCCTGATCGGCGGCGAGCCGACGGACGCCCGGCCCATCAACGCCATTGCGCGGGAAGTCGGAACGCTCTTTCAAGACCCCGAACAGCAGTTTTTCGCCCTGAATGTCGAGGACGAGCTGGCGTTCGCCCATGAATGGCAGGGCGTTTCGCCCGAAGCCATCGCCGCCAAAATCGATGAGGCGGCGCGGGCCTTCCGGCTCGGGCCGATCCTGTCCTCCTCCATCCACGAACTGTCCGAGGGGCAGAAGCAGAAGGTCGGGTTGGCCTCCATCCTCTCGCAGGGGCCGAGGGCCCTTATCCTTGATGAGCCGAGCGCCAATCTCGATCCCGAAGCTACCGAGGATCTGGCCTGCAAGCTCGCCGAACTCAAGGCGCGGGGCATGGCGATCCTTGTGGTGGATCATCGGCTGTACTGGCTGGAAGGCATAGCGGATCGCGTGCTTGTCATGCGGGAAGGCCGGATTGCGGAGCGGGGCGGCTTTGACCTGCTGTACGACGACGCCCTGCGCGGACGGTGCGGGCTGCGCGCCGCCCGGATAGACGATCCCCGCCGCACGTTGCCGGACTGCGCGGAGGAACTGCTGGAGCCGGGTGAAGGCGGGCTGGCCGTTTCCGGCCTGCGGTTCGCGTACTCCGGCAAACCGGCCCTGTTCGACGGCGTGGACGTGTCGATCCCGGCGGGCGTGACCGCGCTCATCGGGGACAACGGCACGGGCAAGACCACGCTCGCCCGCCTGCTTACCGGCCTGAACGCCGCGCAGGAAGGGCGGTTCGCCATCGCGGGGCAGCCGGTCCCGGCATCGAAACTGCTTTCCAGAGTGGGCATTGTGCTCCAGAACGCCGATCACCAGCTCCATATGAAGACGGTACGGCAGGAACTTGAAGTCAGCCTGTCGCTGGCGGGGTGCGGCGCGGACGATGTGCCCGGCCTGCTGTCGCTGTTCGCGCTGGAAGGGCTTGCGGAACGTCACCCGCAATCGCTTTCCGGCGGCGAAAAGCAGCGGCTTGTGATCGCCTGCGGCTTTGCCAAGCGCCCGGACGTGCTCATCCTCGACGAGCCCACCAGCGGCCTTGACGGGCGCAACATGCGCCGCATCGCCGACGCGCTGGATCTGCTGGCCGGCAGGGGGGCCTGCGTCCTTGTGATCACCCATGATCTCGAACTGATGGGGTTGTCCTGCGCCCGGGCGTTGCGGCTGCCTCTTTCATAGCGAGTGCGTACGGAGGGAATGCTGCGGATCGGAAGGGAAACCTTCCGGAGAGCGGCACCCGCATGATCATCTTTTCCGGGGCGTCTCGAACAGACGAAGCGCTGTTGGAATGTGAATAAACGGAAACCAAACGGGAGAACGAACTATGACGGCATCGTGTTGCCAGACGACGGAAACGCTGGGCGAGTCCATCGCCGCGGCCCTGCGGGAAAAGAAGCCGGTGATGCTGGCAAGCCTTGCGGAACGCTTCGGCGTTTCGGAACTGGAAGTCGCCAGAGCCCTGCCGGACGAGGCGCGGGCCTTCGCGGGCAAGGACGCCTTCGATACGGTCTGGCAGGCCTTGGCCTCATGGGAAAACGCCACCTTTATCATGGCGCATCTGGGCTCCGTCATCGAAATCAAGGGAAAGATACCGGAAGGCAGGCACGGGCACGGCTATTTCAACCTGTCCGGCGGCAGCGGACTCGGCGGACATCTCAAGATCGATGATCTCGGTCACATCTGTTTCCTGTCTTTACCCTTTATGGGATTGGAAAGCCATTCCGTGCAGTTTTTCAACGCGGCGGGCACGGTCCTGTTCTCCGTGTACGTGGGCCGCGAAAACCGTCAACTCATCCCGGCAGCGCGCGAGTCGTTCTTCGCGCTGCGCGAGGCCGTGGGCACAAAGGAACCGTCATGAAAGCTCTTGTCGTCTATTCGTCCCGGACCGGGAACACCCGGAAAATCGCCGAAGCCATCGCCGCCGTTCTTCCCGGCTGTGAGATCTATCCCGTGGAGTCTGCTCCCGCGCCCGAGGGCTACGATCTGGTTGCCGTGGGCTACTGGGTGGACAAGGGTATGCCCGACGCGCAGGCCAAGGCCTATCTGGAAACGGTGCGGGACGCGAAGGTGGCTTTGTTCGGCACGCTGGGCGCATGGCCGGATTCCGATCACGCCAGGGACTGCATCGCGCAGGGCGAAGCGCTGGTGAAGGCTCCGGAACGCCGGAACAAGGTGCTCGGCACGTATCTGTGTCAGGGCAAGGTCGATCCGAAGATCGTCGCCATGATGCAGAAAATGGCGTCCGACGTGCACCCCATGACGCCCGAACGCAAGGCGCGCCTCGAAGAAGCGGCCAAGCATCCCGACGAGGCCGACTGCCTCCGGGCGCAGGAAGCCTTCAAGGGGTTCGCGGAACAGGTGGCCTGACGGGCCAGAAGGATCAACGGGGCTTCGGCCCCGAAACCGGAAGGGCGGCTCTGCCGCCCATACGTCGTGTTCAGGAAACGCTCATGAATCTTGCCTCAATCTATGCGTCCATAGGCCCGTCCGGCGTCGCGCTGGTTTTTGTCGGTTGTGCGGGATTGTACCTCGCGCTGCGGAACCTTCTGTATCTGCATTTCGTCTGGCGCGACTTCAAGCGGGACTTTCTCGACATTGAGCATCAGGAAGGCCGCTGTATGCGCGATGTGTGCGATAAGAGCGACAATCCGCTGATTGCCATTATCCGCGATGTCGTGAAGACCCACGGAGGCCACTCCGAAGACATCCGGGCCGAGGTCGCTTACCTGTTCCACCGCAATTTCGAGCAGGTCACGAAAGGGCTGTGCTGGCTGAGGCTCATTTCGGTGGTCTCGCCGCTGCTCGGCCTGCTCGGGACCATCCTCGGCATGGTGACGGTGTTCCGCACCATCGCGGAAAACAGCGCCCCCAACGCCGCGCAGCTGGCGGCGGGCATCTGGGAAGCGCTCATCACCACGATCATGGGCCTGTGCGTCGCCATCCCCATGCTCATGTTCTACTATTACCTGATGCTCAAATTCAAGGGCTTCCACATCGAGGCCGTGGAACACAGCTACCGTGCGCTGGAACTGTGCGGCGGCGCGAAGCGGGAAGCCCGGCCCGAAACCCGGAGAATGTGCCATGCATGATTTCGACGAGGATGCCAGCATCGATCTGACGCCGGTCATCGACGTTATCTTCATGCTCCTGATTTTCTTCATCATGACCACGACATTCAGCAAGCCGGTGCTGGATATCGTGCTTCCGGCCTCGGAGACGGCGGAGGAATCCAGCCGTAAGAATGCGGAACTGGTGATTTCGGTGAAGGCCGATGGGACTATCCATTATCAGGATCGGCAATTGACGAAAGAGGCGTTGGCCGCGGTGCTCGAGACGCGGCCCGAAGCCCTGCTGAATCTGTACGTCGACGAAAAGGCCCCTTTTGAAGCGTTTGTCGGCGTCGTAGACATCGCCAGGCTGAAGAGAGGAGGACACTTTGTTATCAGCACGCAGCCAAGTGAGCGTTAGGCCCCTGTACGGGGTGGAGGAATTCCGCAAGAGCCGCAGCATGGCGGGCGGCATGACCGGGGGGCTTGTCCTGCTGGCCTTGGCCGTGTGTCTGATGACCCCCTCCGTCAAGATCCTCACGCCGCCGAAAGTCCCTTCATCCATCATGCTGATGCGTGTGATCCGCCCCGAGCCGACGCCCGAGGCGAAACCCGTTCAGCCGGACGCCATGCGCAAGCTGTTGAGCCCGGAATCGGAGGTGACGATCCCCGTGCCGCCTCCGGTCGTCGAACGGCCCAAGCCTCCGCAGGAGGCGCCCAAAACGGTAGCTCCCGAACCCGTGAAGCCGAAACCGGTCAAGAAAGCTCCTCCGGTGAAAAAAACGCGGCCGGTGGTCCGGCAGCCGGAGAAGCCCGTGCCGCCTTCCGCTCCCGTAGGCCAACAGACGGAGATTCCTCCGGTTTCGGCGGGGACGGGCGTATCCTCCGTGGCGGCCGCGCCTCCGGCCCCGGTCGGGGGAACGCAGGAACGACCGGACGACAAGAGCAAGGCGCTGGGAGCCATCCTTGACGCCCTGAACCGTCACAAGCGGTATCCCAAGCAGGCGCGGCGGATCGGCGCTGAAGGGACGGTGCAGCTTCTCGTGACGATCTCCGCCGACGGAAAGGTCAGTGCGTGCTCGCTCGGCAAGGGCAGCGGCTTCGGCGTGCTCGATACAGCCACCGAACGGCTCGGCGAGAAGCTTGTCGGCCTTGATATACCCTCGGTCCGTGGGGGGAAAGGGTTTCAGGTTCTGGTGCCGGTGCGCTACTCGCTCAAGGATGCGTGACGTAGCCCCCTGTTGTCCTCGCCGGACAGGAGCGCCCGATGCGGGGGGCCCTCTTGACGTATGGGCCGCCGTTCCCGCAAAGTCCGTATTCGGAAACTTTGGGGTAGTCCGGATTGGGGGGGCGTTCTGGTGAGAAAGGCCCCTTCGCGTTCCCGACTCGTGGCGGATCTCAGCCCGGCTGTGCCGGGTTTTCTCCGTAGATAATGCTTCCAGGTACCTCTCAGACCTTTGGAGAGGAGGCCAGTCGTTCCTCGTCCAGTCTGTTTTACTTGTATATGGAGCGAGGGAACGTCAGCCGGATAGACAAGGAGAGCGTATGCATCATGTATTGCGGGCGTTTTTTCAGAACGCCCGGAAGCCCGGCGGCCTATCCGGAAGGATCATGCTGTGGGCTATGAACTGGGGGCACGCTTCGCTGGCGAAGTGGGGTCGGTCGCATGTGTCGCCGGAGCCAGACGCCCGGGTGCTCGATATAGGATGCGGCGGCGGGGCGAATCTGGCGCAATTT
>ERZ1106929.2859-NODE-2859-length-10657-cov-6.809942_pt1 | contig 10657 bp, 9 predicted proteins | sample MGYA00403662_ERZ1106929 | MGnify/ENA primary metagenome ERZ1106929 (study PRJEB35170, sample SAMEA104062442) | human gut metagenome | biome: human gut; feature: human-associated habitat; material: faeces | place: Denmark | collected 2013-02-20 ...
CTGCCAGATACGGCCAGCGCCGCTTCTCTTCGTTTTACCAGATGCGGTTCATTTCGTCGGATGTCCCCGTCGGTGAGAACCGATGCGCTTGGTTGCGATAGAATACACCGTTGTCAATGTGAGAGAGAAAGGGAGGTTCATGGCGACGATGACGCTTTCGCGTTTGCGCCAAGCGCGCTACGCCATCCTCGGTTTCGGTTGCAACCAGGCCTTTCTCTTCGCCATGCTGTATCTGGGCTCCTATAACGAGAGCAGCCAGCACGGGTTCCTCATCGATCGGGCCGACCTGCTCTGCGTGCTCCTCGTCATGGCCGCCACCTTCGCGCTCATGACCCGCGAGCGCCGGCGTCGGCATCTCATGGTCGTGGCCGAGGGTCTCGTTCGCTGCTACGCGCTGCCGTTGGTGGGAGCGCTGTACCTCATCGTTGCGCTGCACAGCCTTGCGCCCGGCATTCCGTGGCTCGCGCTTGCCGCCGTGGAGGGGCTGGCCGCCGGCGTTCCGCTCGCGCTGCTTCTATGTCGGTGGGGCCGGGTATTGGGGGAGGCTTCCATCGACCAGTCCGTGCCCGAGGTGTTCATCGGGAGCGCCCTGGGCGCGGCCGTCTGCTTCTTCGTCGTCGCCATTCCGGTAGAGGGCGCCTACATCCTGCTGTACGTGCTGCCCGTGGGAAGTGCCTGGGCCCTGCGTGCGCTCGGCGAGCCTGATGACCGCGACGCCGAGCCCGCGGCGGCCGACGATCCAACCGAGGAGGCCGCCAAGCTCTCCGGCGTCAGCGAGTCCACAGTGGTACGCTTCGCATCGGAGCTGGGGTACGACGGCTATCCCAGTATGCAGCGGGCACTGCAGGAGATGATCCGCAGCCGCCTCACTTCCACCCAGCGCATCCAGGCGGCGGACAATCTGTTCGGCGGACAGGATGTGCTGTCCGCCGTGATCCAGTCCGATATGGACAAGCTGCGGATGGTGGCGGAAGAGGCGGACAGGACCGAGTTCAACAAGGTGGTGGACCTGATCCTGGGCGCCGGGCACCTGTACATCCTGGGGGTGCGGACCTCCTCCTTTGTGGCGGGGTATCTGAACTTCTACCTGCACCTGCTGTCCGAGAACGTGACGCTGGTGCAGTCCAACGCCGCAGGGGAGATCTTCGAGCAGCTGCTGCGGATCGGCCCCGGGGATGTGATGATCGCCATCAGCTTCCCTCGGTACTCCAAGGTCACTATGAACACAGTGAAGTTTGCCCAGGACCGGGGGGCTACCATCGTGGCTATTACAGACAATGAGCTGTCCCCCGTCTACCAGATGGCGGAGGCTGCTCTGCTGGCTCCCAGTGAGATGATCTCCTTTGTGGACTCCATGGTGGCGCCTCTGTCCCTCATCAACGCGCTGCTGATCGCCGTGGGCTCCCGGATGCGGTCGGACGTGTCCCGCACCTTTGCGGAGCTGGAGGACATCTGGAACGCCTACGGCGTGTTCGGGAAGATGGACGATGAGTAAGGGGCTGGTAGTGATCGGCGGGGGAGCCGCCGGGATGATGGCCGCTGTCTCCGCGGCGGAGCGGGGCGCACAGGTGACGCTGCTGGAGCCCAATGAGCGGCTGGGAAAGAAGCTGAACATCACCGGCAAGGGCCGGTGCAACGTCACCAACAACGCCGATGTACAGACCTTGCTGGCCAACGTGCCCCGGAACGGCAAGTTTTTGTACAGCGCCTTTTCCCGGTTCGACGGCCGGGACACCATGGCGTTCTTTGCGTCCATCGGCGTGCCGCTGAAGACCGAGCGGGGGAATCGGGTGTTTCCCGTCAGTGACCGGGCCTTTGACGTCAGCGCCGCTTTGGAGCGGCGGCTGAAGGCGCTGAAGGTCTCTCTGGTCCGGGACCGGGCGACGGAGCTGGAGATCACCTCCGGCGCCGTCACAGGTGTCCGGGGAGAGCGGGGGACATACCCTGCCGGGGCGGTAGTCCTTGCCACCGGCGGCGTCAGTTACCCCGCCACCGGCTCCACAGGAGAGGGGCACCGAATGGCCCGGGAAGCGGGGCATACGGTGACGGACCTTCAGGGCTCTTTGGTGCCGCTGCGGGATTACGGCCTGGGCCGGGAGCTCCAGGGCCTGAGCCTGCGGAATGTGGGGCTGGCGGTGTTTGAGGACCGGAAGAAGATCTACACGGACTTCGGGGAGATGCTGTTCACCCACTTCGGTGTCAGCGGGCCCCTGGTGCTGTCGGCCTCCGCCCACATGCGGCACTTCGGTAAAAAGACCTACCGGCTGGAGATTGACTTGAAGCCCGCCCTGGATGAGCAGGCCCTGGACAAGCGGCTGCTGCGGGACTTTGAGAAGTACGCCAACCACGACTTCTGCAACGCGCTGGACGATCTGCTGCCCCAGAAGCTGATTCCGGTGGCAGTGGAGCGGTCGGGCATCCCGCCCCATCAAAAGGTCCATGACCTGACGCGAGAGCAGCGGCGGGAACTGGTCCAGAGCCTCAAGCATTTTTCTGTGGAGATTGCCGGACCCTGCCCGGTAACGGACGCCATCGTCACTTCCGGCGGCATAAAGATCAGTGAAATTGACCCAAAGACAATGGAATCAAAACTTGTAAAGGGATTATACTTTTCGGGAGAAATCATGGATGTGGACGCCTATACCGGCGGATTCAACCTGCAGATCGCCTGGGCCACAGGCCGGGCGGCGGGACAGGCTGCGGCGGAGGCGCTGAGACAAGGGGAAGAGAACGCATGAGTGAGAACATTCGCGTGGCCATCGACGGGCCCTCCGGCGCGGGGAAGAGCACCCTGGCCAGGAGCGTGGCCGCCAGACTGAACTTTTTATACGTGGACACAGGTGCCATCTACCGCACCATCGGCTATGCCGTGTGGCGGAAGGGGATCGATCCCCGGGACCGCTCCGCCGTGGTGGCGGTGCTGCCGGACCTGGAGATTTGCCTGACCTATGGGACGGACGGCCTGCAGCACATGGAGCTGAATGGAATGGATGTGACGGCGGAGATCCGCCTGCCGGAGGTGTCCCGCTACGCCTCTCTGGTATCCGCCTATCCGGAGGTTCGGGCGTACCTGCTGGAGATGCAGCGCCAGCTGGCCCGGGAGAACAGCGTGGTGATGGACGGCCGGGATATCGGCACGGTGGTGCTGCCGGATGCGGAGGTGAAGGTGTTTCTCACCGCTTCCGCGGAGGAGCGGGCCCGCCGCCGGATGCTGGAGCTGGAGGAGCGGGGGACGCCGGAGCCTTATGCGGCTATCCTCCGTGCCATTCAGGAACGGGACTGGAACGATACCCACCGTGACGCCGCACCCCTGCGTCAGGCGGAGGACGCGGTGCTGCTGGACACCACGGCTCTGGATTTTGTCCAGAGCGAGGACGCGCTGCTGCACATTATCCGGGAGAGGACGGGACTATGAGCGAAAAGAGGCCGTTGAATGGATTTTTCGTATGCATCTACTATCTGGTAAACTTGGTGGCGGGGATTCTTCACCCGGTCACCATCATCGGGCGGGAGAACCTGCCGGAGCACGGCGCCCTGCTGTGTCCCAACCACAACAGCAACTGGGACCCGGTGCTGGTGGCGCTGAAGGTTCCGGTGAATTACCGGCTCCACATCATGGCCAAGAAGGAGCTGTTCTGCAACAAGGTCTTTGACTGGGTACTGCGGAAGCTGGGCGCCTTCCCTGTTGACCGGGGCGAGGGGGACATCGAGGCGGTGAAAACCGCCCTGAAGGCTATCAAGAGCGGGGACAACCTGCTGATATTCCCGGAGGGAACCCGGGTGGAACACGAGGGGGCTCTGCCCGCCAAGGGTGGTGTGGCCGTCATCGGCATCCGTTCCGGGGCGCAGTTCGTGCCGGTGTACGTGGAGGGGAACAAACGCCTCTTTCGCCGGACCCGCATCATCTTCGGCCAGGCATACCGGCCGGAGGCCACCAGCCGTCGGCCTTCACCGGAGGAGGTCCAGGCCATCGCCGACGAGGTGCTCCGCCGCTCCTACGCCCTGGGGAAGGAGGCACGATGAAGGTTCTTCTGGCCAAGAGCGCCGGATTCTGCTACGGCGTGAAGCGGGCGGTGGAGTTGGCGGCAAAGACCGGGGAGGAGACCGGCGGATGCTGGATGCTGGGAGACCTGATCCACAACTCCCACGTGGTGGAGGATCTGGCCCGCCGGGGTGTCCGGAAGACCGAGGACCCGGCTGGCCTGGCGGCGGGGGACACGGTGGTAATCCGATCCCATGGAGAATTGAAATCCGTGCTGGACGATCTGGAGGCCCGGGGCGTCCGGTGCGTCAATGCCACCTGTCCCAATGTGATCCGCATCCAGCGCCTAGTGGCCCAGGCGGAGGCGGAGGGCCGTCGTCCGGTGATCATCGGCGAACCCCTGCACCCGGAGGTGATGGGGGTGGCCAGCTGGTGCCGCCAGCCCCTGGTGTTCGACGGGCCGGAGGCCGTGGAGGCCTGGCTGGACGGGGATGAGAAAAGTCGGGAAATCCCTGTTACCGTAGTAGCGCAGACCACCTGCATCCGAAAACTTTTTGAAACTTCTTGGAAAATCATAAAAAAACAGTGTACAAACGTAAAAATCTTTGATACAATATGTAATGCTACGCATGAACGTCAGTCTGAGGCGGCAGAAATCGCCGGCAAAGCAGACGTGATGGTCGTGGTGGGAGACCGTAAAAGCGCCAACACCAAACATCTGACGGAAATTTGCCTGAGGAGATGCCCCCGCGTGGTCCAGATTGAACGCGCGGACGAGCTCTCGCCGGATTTTTTCAATGGTTGTACTGTTGCGGGCCTTACGGCTGGTGCCTCCACGCCTGCGGGCATCATTAAGGAGGTATATGCAACGATGAGCGAAGAAATCAAGGCGGCCGAGGGCAAAGAGGAGTCCTTCGAGGAATTACTGAATCAGTCTTTTAAAACTTTAAATAACGGTGACCGGGTCACCGGCATCGTTACCGCCATCACCCCCACCGAAGTGCAGGTGGACGTGGGCGCCAAGCAGGCGGCCTACATCAAGCTCAGCGAGCTGAGCGACGACCCCAATGTCAAGGCGGAGGACATCATCCACGTGGGCGACCAGATCGAGACCTATGTGGTCCGCGTCAACGACGTGGAGGGCTACGCAGAGCTGTCCAAGAAGCGTCTGGACGCTGCCAAGGTCTGGGAGAACATCGAGCAGGCCGTGGAGGAGAAGACCGTTCTGGAGGGCACTGTCACCGAGGAGAACAAGGGCGGCATCGTGGTGTCCGTCAAGGGTGTGCGGGTATTCGTCCCCGCCTCTCAGAGCGGTCAGCCCCGCGGCGCCGATCTGTCTGCCATGGTGAAGCAGAAGGTCCAGCTGCGAATCACCGAGGTCAACCGCGCCCGCCGGCGCGTGGTGGGCTCCATCCGCTCCGTCACTGAGGAGGCCCGGAAGGCCGCCCAGGCGGAGGTGTGGGCCAACATCGAAGTGGGCAAGCACTACACCGGCACCGTCAAGTCCATGACCAGCTACGGCGTGTTCGTGGACATCGGCGGCGTGGACGGCATGGTACATATCTCCGAGCTCAGCTGGAGCCGGATCAAGACCCCCGCCGAGGTCTGCAAGGTGGGCGATACCATGGACGTGTACGTCATCTCCTTCGATCCCGAGAAGAAGAAGATCTCCCTGGGCGTGAAGGATCACAGTATCGATCCCTGGCAGGTGTTCATGGACAAGTACCAGGTGGGCGACGTGGCCTCTGTCCGCATCGTCAAGCTGATGACCTTCGGCGCCTTTGCCGAGGTCGTGCCCGGCGTGGACGGCCTGATCCATATCTCCCAGATTGCTGACCGGCGCATCGACAAGCCTGAGGATGTCCTCTCCGAGGGCCAGATTGTGGACGCCAAGATCACGGCCATCGACGAGGAGAAGCAGAAGATCTCCCTGTCCATCCGCGCCCTGCTGACTCCCGCGGCTGATGAGGCTGAGGAGGAAGAAGCTCCTGTGGAGGAGTAATCCGCACGGATTTCCAGACCTAAAAAAGCAGGCTCCGGTGAGGGGCCTGCCTTTTTTTGAAAATTTTGTGATTTTTTTCACGGTATGGATTGCTTTTCAAGGACTGGTATGTTATACTCTTGACAATTAATGTAAGACAACACCGATGACATCATACAACAAACGGGAATTACAGGAGGAAGATCAACATGAGCTACCAGGAAGTGTACAAACAGAAGCTGACAACGGCCGACGAGGCGGTCAAGGCCGTCAAGTCCGGCGACTGGGTGGATTACGGCTGGAGCGTCTGCTCGGCGGATGCCTTGGATAAGGCGCTGGCCCGGCGGATGGGCGAGCTGACCGACGTGAAGATCCGGGGCGGTATCCTGACCCACAAGCCCGCCATTTTCGATGTGCCCAATGCGGCGGAGCATTTCTGCTGGAACTCCTGGCACATGGGCGGCATCGAGCGCAAGGCCGTGAGCGAGGGCTTCTCCTATTACATCCCCCTGCGGTATTCTGAGCTGCCGGGGTATTACCGCAACTGCATCAAGAGCTTGGACGTGGCCATGTTCCAGGTGGCCCCCATGGACGAGCACGGCTGGTTCAATTTCGGTCCCGGCGGCTCCCACCTGAAGGCTGTGTGCGAGTGCGCAAAGACCGTCATCGTGGAGGTCAACAAGAACATGCCCGTGTGCTTGGGCGGGTTTGAGAACTGCATCCACATCGACGACGTGGACATGATCGTGGAGGGAGAGAACCCTGCTTTGGATGAGCTGGGCGGCGGCGGAGCCGCCAGTGAGGTGGACATGGCGGTGGCCAAACTGGTGGTGCCGGAGATCTGTGACGGTGCCTGCCTGCAGTTGGGCATCGGCTCTATGCCCAACGCCATCGGCAAGATGATCGCCGAGAGCGACTTGAAGGATTTGGGCGTGCACACCGAGATGTACGTGGACGCCTTCGTGGACATGTCCATAGCCGGTCGCATCACGGGCCTGCGCAAGCCCTTTGACCGGGGCCGGCAGACCTATGCCTTCGCGGCGGGCACACAGAAGCTGTATGACTTCATCGACAACAACCCTGAGTGCATGGCTGCTCCCGTCAGCTATGTGAACGACATTGCCCGGGTGTCTCAGATCGACAACTTCATCTCCATCAACGGCGCCGTGGATATCGACCTGTACGGCCAGGTGTCCTCTGAGTCCTCTGGAATTCACCATATCTCCGGTGCCGGCGGCCAGCAGGACTTCGTCATGGGCGCGTACCTGTCCAAGGGCGGCAAGAGCTTCATCTGCTGCTCCTCCTCCTACATGGACAAAAAAAGCGGCCAGCTGAAGTCCCGTATCCGGCCCACGCTGCTGGAGGGGTCCGTGGTCACCGCCACCCGCACCAACCTCCACTATGTAGTGACGGAGTACGGCAAGTTCAACGCCAAGGGCAAGTCCACTTGGGAGCGGGCCGAGGGCCTGATTGCCATCGCCCATCCTCAGTTCCGCGAGGAGCTGATCGCCGAGGCGGAGAAGATGCACATCTGGCGCCGTTCCAACAAGAGATAACAAAATCCTCCGGAGCCGGGCGGCATATCTGCCGTCCGGCTCTTTTGTACAGGGGGGACCTGTGTCTGGAGGAGCTGATGCCCTTGCCGCGGGTGGATGATTCTCTGCGGAAAGTGTAAGGCACTGGAAAAGATAGTAAAAAAATTTCAAAATAAGCTTGTAAAGCTGCTGAAAAGCCGGTATAATGAAATTTATGAAAACAGAAAAGTGGAAATAGAGAGAGCGGGTTCCAGTCACCGCCCGGCGGAAATGGGAAGGAGTTTACCATGTTCAGCGTTGGGGATCTGGTCGTTCATCCAATGCATGGGGCCGGCGTGATCGACGCCATCGTTCAGGAAAAGGTCGCGGGGAGTACACAGGACTACTATGTGTTCAAAATGCCGGTGGGTGGACTGCTGTTGAAGATCCCCACCGCCAACAGCCAGACGATTGGAGTCCGCTCGGTCATCCAGCGGCCGGAGGCGGAAGCCCTGATTGCCGCTATCCCGTCTTTGGCGGTGGAGGAGAGCAGCAACTGGAACAAGCGGTACCGGGAAAATCTGCTGCGGATGAAGAGCGGGGATCTGTACGAGGTGGCACGTGTGATTAAGGGGCTGATGTTCCGGGAACGGAAGCGGGGCCTCTCCAATGGGGAGCGGAAGATGCTTCATACGGCCCGCCAGATCCTGCTGTCGGAGCTGGTGCTGGCAGAGGACAGCGGCTATGAAGAGGTGGAGCGGCGTGTGGAGCAAGCCATGCTCCAGACACCGGAGATCCAGAGATAACGTGTTCGCGGACCATGTCCGCGAACATTCTGCTGTTTCAGGAGAAATTTCCAGGGAGGTCGGATCATGGCATTTTTCAAAAAATTCCGGGATGCCCAGCGCCCTTGCTGCGCCGCGCTGGTGGCGGCGGCAGGCAGTTCTTCCCGCATGGGCGGGGTGAACAAGCTGCTGCAGCCCCTGGACGGCATTCCTGTACTGGCCCGGACACTGACGGCCCTGCAGATGGCCCGGCGGATCGACGAGATCGTGGTGGCCGCCCGAGAGGAGGACTTTCTGGAGATCTCCCAGCTGTGCAGGACCTACGGCATCACCAAATGCACCAAGGTGATCCGGGGCGGGGAGAGCCGGGCCCACTCGGTACTTCTGGCAGCACTGGAGGCCGGGGAGGGCATGGAGCTGCTGGCGGTGCAGGACGGCGCCCGCCCCCTGGTGACGCCGGAGCTCATCGACGATGTGGCGGAGCAGGCCGCCCGCTGCGGGGCGGCGGCCCCGGCGGTGGCGGTGAAGGACACCATCAAAGCCGTCCGGGACGACGGCACGGTGGCGGAGACGCTGGACCGGGCGGCCCTGCGGGCTGTGCAGACACCCCAGATCTTCGAGAGCGCGCTGCTGAAAGCCGCGCTTCAGGCGGCTGTTGAGGGGGGCATCCCCATAACGGATGACTGCTCCGCCGTGGAGCGGCTGGGCAAGCGGGTCTATCTGGTGGAGGGGGACGAGGAAAACCTGAAGATCACCACTCCGGTAGACCTGATTTTGGCGGAGGCTATTCTGCAGGCCAGGGAGGATCGGATATGACGAATCTGCGGATCGGACATGGATATGACGTCCATCGGCTGACGGAGAGGCGGCGGCTGGTGCTGGGGGGCGTGGAGATCCCCTGGGACCGTGGGCTGCTGGGCCACTCCGACGCGGACGTGCTGACCCACGCGGTAATGGACGCCCTCTGCGGCGCCGCCAAGCTGGGGGACATCGGCAAGCTGTTCCCGGACAGCGATCCCCGCTACGCCGGTATTTCCAGCCTGGAGCTGCTGCGGCAGGTGGCAGCGCTGCTGCAGGAGAGAGGATGGGCCGTGGTGAACATCGACGCCACCCTCATCGCCCAGGCCCCCAAGGTGGGCCCCTACCGCCCGGAGATGGAGGCGAACCTCTCCGCAGCTCTTGGGACGGATGCGGACCGGGTGAATGTGAAGGCCACTACAGAGGAGCATCTGGGCTTTACCGGGGACGGCTCCGGTATGGCGGCCCATGCGGTGGCGCTGCTGGAACGGCTCCCCTGAAAAAAGGACGTGCCTCGGGCGCGTCCTTTTCGCACGTCCGCGCCTCCCGACCATAGAATGGGTAGAGAGGAGGAGTGTCTGTGGAGCACTATTTGATTATCGCCCGCTCGGTGACCTATGCCCAGCGGATGCAGCGGGCGCTGGCCCGGTCGGGGATCCGAAGCCGGATCTTCCGGGCCCCCCGGGACCTGACGGACCGGGGCTGCGCCTACGCCGTGCAGATCGCGGACTCCGACCTGACGGCTGCCCTGACGGCCCTTCACAGGGAATCTTTGGACCCTGTTCAGATATTCTTGACCCAGCGGGGGACGTTCCGGGAGGTGAGACCGTGATCTATTTTGACAGCGCGGCCACCACCTTCCAGAAGCCCCGGACTGTGGCGGACGCCATGCGGAACGCCATGGCCACCATGAGCTCTCCCGGCCGCGGCGGATACCCCGCCGCCATGCGTGCGGCGGAGGCTGCCTTCGACTGCCGGACAGAGCTGGCGGAGCTGTACCATCTGGAGAACCCGGAGCAGGTGGCCTTCACCATGAACGCCACCCACGGCCTGAACATTGCCATCAAGAGCCTGGTGCCCCCCGGCGGGAAAGCCGTGATCTCCGGATATGAGCACAACGCTGTCACCCGGCCCCTGGCGGCCCTGGGGGCCCAGGTGTCCGTGGCGGCGGCGCCCCTGTTTCAGCCTGCAGCGGTGACGGCGGCCTTTGACCGCCTGATCGTGCCCGGCACGGACGCGGTGATCTGCAACCACGTGTCCAACGTATTCGGCTTCGTCCAGCCGGTGGAGGCTATCGCCGCTATCTGCCGGGAGCGGGAGGTACCCTTCATCATCGACGCGTCCCAGTCCGCCGGGATGCTGACCCTGGACATGACGGCCCTGGGGGCGGCCTTCATCGCCATGCCGGGCCACAAGGGCCTGTACGGCCCCCAGGGAACCGGCGTACTGCTGTGCGGGAAGGACGTCCCCGTCCGCACACTGCTGGAGGGCGGCACCGGCAGCATCTCTATCCAGCAGGAGATGCCGGACTTCCTGCCGGATCGGCTGGAGGCGGGCACCCACAATATGCCCGGCATCGCAGGGCTGCTGGCGGGGG
>ERZ1106929.2865-NODE-2865-length-10617-cov-3.016569_pt1 | contig 10617 bp, 8 predicted proteins | sample MGYA00403662_ERZ1106929 | MGnify/ENA primary metagenome ERZ1106929 (study PRJEB35170, sample SAMEA104062442) | human gut metagenome | biome: human gut; feature: human-associated habitat; material: faeces | place: Denmark | collected 2013-02-20 ...
CTGGGGCGGTATCTCCAATACGGCGCGACGCTGGTATGGGAGATCGTGAAGGCCAATGTGCAGACCATGAAGGTCATTCTCTCCCCCAAGGCTGCCTACCGCCCTGCCGTGGTGCGGCTGCAGGTGCCGCTGGAGGAGGCCAGCTCCCGTGTGCTGCTGTCCAACTCCATCACCCTGACCCCCGGCACCGTCACCATCCGGCAGCACGAGGAGGAATTTCTGGTACTGTGTCTGGATAAGGACGGCGGTGAGGCCATCCCGGACTGGAATCTGGTTCGTATTCTGAAGAAGCTGGAGGGCAGCAAGTGATGGATCTGATCGAGCAGTGCTATAGCTATCTGTTCTGGGGCGCTCTGGTGGTGCTGGCTGTGGGTATTCTTGCGGCGCTGGTGTATATCATCCGGGCCAGGCTGACGGTGGACCGCATCATCGGCATCAACCTCGTCGGCACCATCGTGGTGATGGTCATCGTGGTGTTGACCTTCCTGTTGGGAGAGGATTATCTGGCGGACATCGCCCTGATCTATGTGGTGCTGTCGTTTATCGCCGTGATGATGCTCTGCCGCATTTACATCAATCTCTATCAGCGCAATCAGCGGAAAAAGGAGGAGGCGTCCCATGATCGGTGAATGGATCCGCTTCGGCGTGACCGCCCTGTGCGTGGTGGGGGGGCTTTTCGCCCTGCTTACGGTGCTGCTGGGCCTGTTCCGCTTTGACTATGCCCTGAACCGGCTCCATGCCGCCGCCATCGCTGACACGCTGGCGCTGGGGCTGGTGCTGCTGGGCGTCATGGTGGCAGTGGGCTTCCGGGCCGTGCTGTGGAAGCTGGTGCTGGTGCTGGTGATCCAGTGGTATACCTCTCCCCTGTCCAGCCATATGCTGGCGCAATTCGAGTACCGGGCCGGGCAGGAGGATCTGGCCCGCTATCTGGAGCTGCCGGAGGAAACGGAGGAGGTGAGCGCCCCATGAGCACCGTATTCCGTCTATTGCTGCTGGCGGGTCTGCTGGTGTGCGCCGTGGCCACGGCGCTGGTGAAAAAGCCCCTGCGGGCGGTCATCATCTACATGGCCTACTCCATCATCATGTCCGTCATTTGGATCCTGCTGGAGGCGCCCGATCTGGCCCTGACCGAGGCCGCCGTAGGCGCAGGCATCACCGGCATTCTGTTCTTCCTGACGCTGCGGCGCATCGACCGCATCGACCGGGATGCCGACGTGGAGGAGACGCAAGGAGAGGAGGAACTCCATGAAGAAAACGAAGCGACCCACTGAGCAGGAACTGCTGCACCAGTGGCTGGAGGGCGATCTGGACCTGACTCAGCAGCTGTATGTGGAGAAGGACGAGCCTCAGCCGGAGGCTGTGGAGCCCTATCAGCCCAAGCGGGATCGGGACACCTTCCTACGCTCCCTGCGGCGCTCCCTGCGGCTTTATAATGTGCTGGCCTTCCTGCTGTGCGCCGTGTTTGCGGCGCTGATGCTGATGACGGTGGCCAACCTCCCCCGCTACGGCTCGGCGGATGCACCCACCGTCAATGAGGTGGCCCAGCGCTATGTGGAGCAGGGTACGGAGGAGACCGGGGCCGTCAACACCGTGGCGGGTATGATTCTGGACTACCGTGCCTTCGATACGCTGGGTGAGTCCTTTGTGCTGTTCACCGCCGTATGCGCCGTGACCATCCTCATGAATCTCTCCCCCAAAAAGCGCCGCCCCCTGCCTAAGGAAGTGGTGAACTACGCCGCCGACCCCATTGTGGCCGGGGTGTGCCGGGGGCTGATCCCGGTGATCCTGCTGTTCGGCGTATACATTCTGCTCAACGGCCATCTCTCCCCCGGCGGTGGCTTTTCCGGCGGGGCGGTGCTGGCGGCGGCGCTGATGATCTATGCGCTGGTATGGGGCGATGAGGCCGCCTCCCGCACCTTCCGGGCCTCCATTCTCCGGGCGGTGGTGGTGTGCTCTCTGGGCTTTTACTGTCTGGCCAAGAGCTACTCCTTCTTCACCGGTGCCAACCATCTGCACTCCATCATCTCTCCCGGCACGCCGGGGAACATCCTCTCCGGTGGCCTGATCCTGCCGCTGAACGTGGCGGTAGGGCTGGTGGTGTGCTGCACCATGTATAGCTTTTATATGTACTTCCGAAGGGGGGAGCTGTAAAAAATGCATCTGGAAAATCTCCCCTTCAACTATGAGGAGGCCGTGGCGGTGCTGCTGTTCGTCATCGGCTTTTGTATGCTGCTGTTCTCCCGGAATCTCATCAAGAAGGTCATCGGACTGGACATCATGGACAGCGGTGTTTTTCTGCTGCTGGCGGACCGGGGCTACATCGCCGGGCGCACCGCTCCCATCATCGTGGACGGCGTCACGGACATGAGCCGGTACGTCAATCCCATTCCCGCCGGTCTGGTGCTGACGGGCATTGTGGTCTCCGTCAGCGTGTCGGCGGTGATGCTGTCGCTGACGGTGCGGATCTACAAGACATACCACACGCTGGACGTGGATAAGCTCTACATGATGATCTCCCACAAGAAAAAGAGGAGGGACCGCCGATGAGCTTCGTACAGAACTTCCCCCTCTTTACCATCATCCTGTCGCTGGTATGCGCTGTCATCTCCTTTGCCGCCAACGACCGCTGGGCCAGAGGTCTGACGTTGTTTCTGCTGAGCGCCAGCATCTGTATGCAGGCGGCGCTGCTGGTGTTCTGCGCCATCTACGCCTTGGAGTCCTTCATGGCCCTGCTGTTTGCGGCGGTGATGCTGATGAGCGTGCTGGGTGGGATGCCCCGCATCCGCCGGGATATCCCGGAGCACCGGATGCGGCTTTACTGGGTGATGATCGATCTGGCCCACGTGGCTCTGCTGGCCCTGTGCTACACCAATGATATCTTCACCGCCTACGTGTTCATTGAGGTACTGACCATCGCCTCCTGCTGCCTGCTGGCGGCCCGTGACGGCGGACGGCCCCTGCTGGCCGCCGTGCGGTACATGATCTTTTCTCTGGTGGGCTCCGGGCTGTTCCTCATCGGCGTCATCTTCACCTACTCCATTACGGGCCAGCTGCTGTTCCCGCAGCTGAAGGAGTCCATTGCCCTGCTGTGGGCCGACGGCACCTACCGCTTCTCCATGACCGTGGCCATCGGTCTGATGGTGGGCGGACTTGCCATTAAGAGCGGCCTGTTTCCCTTCCACTTCTGGATGCCCGACACCTATGGTCGGGCCACGCCCGCCTCCGCCGGTATCCTGTCGGGTGTGGTATCCAAGGGGTACATCTTCCTGCTCATCAAGATCATCTATCAGGTCATCGGCATCGAGGTCTTTGCCGCCAGCGGTATTCAGGACCTGCTGCTGGTGCTGGGCATCGGCGGCATGGTAGTGTGCAGCATTTCCGCCATTCAGACGGGGCGGCTGCGGACCATGATCGCCTACTCCTCCGGCGCACAGATCGGCTACATCTATATGGGGCTGGGCATGGGGACGCAGGCCGCCCTGCTGGCAGCACTGCTGCAGATCGTGGCCCACGCCGTCACCAAGCCCATGCTGTTCCTCTCCGGGGCAGGGCTGGCCGGGGCCTCCGGCGGCCATCAGGATTTCCGCTCCCTGCGGGGGGCGGCCCATCGGGCTCCGGCGGCAGGCGTGCTGTTCACCATAGGTGCTCTGTCCATGGTGGGCATCCCCATTTTCGCCGGATTCATCCCCAAGCTGTACTTCGCCACCGCTGCCGCCGCCACCGTCGGGTGGCGAGTCTGGGCGGTATGGCTGGCACTGGGGGCCTCCACGGTGCTGAACGTGCTCTACTTCCTCTACACCGCCATGCTGATCTGGGTGCCGGAGGAGACGGAGCACGCCCAGCGTCCCAAACGCTTCTCCCCCCTGCCCACGGCGGGTCTGGCGGCCATAAATCTGGCCGTTGGCCTTGGCTCCGCCGCCGTGACGGAGCTGTTCGCCATGGGCATGGGTCTATTCTGCGGCTGACCGGAAAGGAACAGGTGACCATCTATGCTGATTCTCTTGATCGCACTGCCCCTGCTGACCGGTCTGGCGGCAGCGCTCCCCTTCCCCAGCCGCCGGGGGCGGCTCACGTTTCTGCTGACCATGCAGATCATCGAAACGGCGCTGGTGGTCTGGACGCTGGTGTCCGGACGCAGCTATACCACCAACATCTGGCATCTGACGGAGTCCCTGACCATCGCCATGAAGCTGGACGGTGTAGCAGCCGTGTTTTCCGCCCTGACGGCGGTGGCTTGGCTGCTGGCCCTCATCTACTCTGTGGAGTACATGAGTCACTCCCAAAACGAGGCACGGTTTTATGTGTTTCTCTTTCTGTCGGAGGGGATGCTGTTGGGAACGGCCCTGTCGGCAGACTTCGTATCTATGTACGTCTTTTACGAGCTCACCAGTCTCTGCTCCATGCCGCTGGTGCTCCATGAGCTGACCCACGACGCCGTTACCGGCGCTATGAAGTACCTCTACTACTCCATCGGCGGCGCCTTCTTCGTGCTGTTCGGTATCGTGGTGCTCTACACCAATACCTCCACTCTGGACTTCGCCCCAGGCGGCACCCTCATTGCCGGGCAGCACACGGGGCTGGAGCTGCTGGCGGTGTTCTTCGTGGTGCTGGGTTTCGGTACAAAGGCGGGCCTGTTCCCCATGCACAACTGGCTGCCCTCGGCCCACCCGGTGGCCCCCGCTCCTGCCAGCGCCCTGCTGTCGGGTATCATCACCAAGGCGGGCGTTATCGGCATCATCCGGGTACTGTACTTCATCGCCGGTCCCTCTGCGCTGCGGGGTACATGGGTCCAGACGGCCTGTCTGGTGCTGGCGCTGGGGACGGTGTTCATAGGCTCCATGCTGGCCTACGGCGAGCGGGACTTCAAGAAGCGACTGGCCTACTCCAGTATCTCCCAGATCTCCTACGTGCTAACGGCGCTGTTCCTGTTGACGGAGGACGGCCTCACCGGCGGTCTTTTGCAGGTATTCTTCCACGCATGGGCTAAGATCGGCCTCTTCCTCATTGCCGGTGTCATCATCCATCTGGCGGGGCTGCGGAACGTGGAGGACTTCCGGGGACTGGGACGCCGCCTGCCGGTGACGTTTTTGTGTCTGGTGTTCGTCTCTCTGTCGCTGGTAGGTATCCCGCCCTTCGGGGGCTTTGTCAGCAAGTGGGCCATCTCTCTGGCGGCACTGGACGGACTCAGCGGCCCTCTGGCCTATCTGGTCCCGGCGGTGCTGCTGGTATCGGCGTTGCTGACGGCGGGATACCTGTTTGCTCCCATCGTCAGCGGCTTCTTCCCCGGCGAGGGCTTCGCCGGGGAGCCACGACTCCGGGAGCCTCCTGCCATGACCCTGCCGCTGGTGGTGCTGGCGGCGGTGTGTCTGGTGCTGGGTCTGTTCCCCGACCGGCTGACGGCGCTGTTCCAGTCTCTGGCAGCGCAGGTGCTTTAAGGAGGTGCAGATAGATGAACAGACTTTATCTGACGCTTCCCATTTTCCTGCCGCTGGTGGGCGGGCTTGTCTCGTACCTGATCCGCTTCCCCAGCACTCGCAGCCGCCATCTGTTCTATGGGGTGCTGATCTGCCTGACCTCGGCGGTGACGTGGCTCTCCATTCTCCGCTGCGGCAGTGAGAGCTTTCAGCTGCTGCGCTTCACGGAGGAGCTGACCCTCACCCTGCGGATGGACGGTGCCTCCCGGCTCTTTGCGGGGCTGGCCGCTACCCTGTGGCCCTTTACCATGCTGTACGCCTTCGACTACATGAGCCACGAGAAGCATCTGTCCATGTTCTGGTCGTTTTTCACCGTCTCCTTCGGCGTAACGCTGGGAGTGGCCTTCGCCGGGAACATGATGACCATGTATCTGTTCTATGAGCTGCTGACGCTGGCCACTCTTCCGCTGGTGATGCAGCCCATGTCCACCACCGCCCGGAAGGCCGGCGTCAAGTACGCCGTCTACTCCATGAGCGGGGCGGCGCTGGCCTTCATCGGCCTTGTATTCCTCATTGTCAACGGCGCACAGGACTTCACGCCGGGGGGCCATCTGGCGGGCTACACCGGTGACCAGCAGCTGCTGCTGACGGTGTTCGTGCTGGCCTTTGTGGGCTTCGGCGTTAAGGCGGCCATCTGGCCCCTGCACGCATGGCTGCCCGCTGCGGCGGTGGCCCCCACGCCGGTGACGGCGCTCCTGCATGCGGTGGCCGTGGTGAAATCCGGCGCCTTCGCCTGCATCCGCCTGATCTACTACGCCTTCGGCACGGAGATCCTGGTGGGGACGTGGGCGCAGCAGGCGGTGATGACTCTGACCCTTATCACCATCCTGTTCGCCTCCTGTATGTCGGTGAAGCAGCGGCACTTCAAGCGGCGGCTGGCTTACTCCACGGTGTCGAACCTGTCGTACATCCTCTTCGCCGCCACCATTATGACCCTCCCGGCGCTGACGGCGGCCTTCCTGCACCTCATCGTCCACTCCGTGGTGAAGATCCTGGCCTTCTTCACTGCCGGAGCCGTGCTGCATTACAGTCACCGGGAGTACGTCCATCAGCTGGAGGGGCTGGGCAAGCGGATGCCCGTGACCTTCGTGTGCTACACGGTGGCGGCCTGCGCCCTGACGGGCGTCCCCCCCTTCACCGGCTTTGTCAGCAAGTGGTACATGGCTCTGGCGGCGGTGGACACCTATCAGCCCCTGCCCATCATCGGCTTCGGCGTGCTGCTGGTGTCGGCGCTGCTGACGGCTATCTATATGTTCCAGATCGCAGTCCGGGCATGGTTCCCCCGGCACAGCGCTCCGGCCATTCCGGAGGGCTCCGTCCATGAGACGGGGTGGCAGATGCTGGTACCCATGGTGGTGCTGGCGGCGGCCTGCCTGCTGATGGGTCTGATGCCCCAGGGGCTGCTGGATCTGATCCGAGAGGCGGTGACACTGTGACGACCTTCTATCTGCTGATCCTGTTTATGCTGCCCGCCGTCATGGCTGTCGGCATCGCTATCCCACGGCGGAGGGAGCTCTCCGCTCAGTGGGTCGGAGAGCTGGTCATCGCCACGGCGCTGCTGGTGCTGGGGGCCATGCTGGCCCTGTGCCGTCTGCCGGTAGGGACAGTCATCGTCTCCCCCGTAGTGGGGCTGTCCTTCACCTTTGGCGGCTTCCAGCGGCTCTATGGGCTGGTGGTGTGCTTCATGTGGCTCATCTGCGCCATGCTGTCGCCCCAGTATTTCCGGGGCCATCGTCATCTGCGGCGGTACTATTTCTTCTTCCTCATTTGCCTGAGCTTTACGCTGGGCGTGTTCCTGTCGGCGGATCTCAAGACCACCTTCCTGTTCTTCGAGCTTATGAGCCTCGGTTCCTATGTGTGGGTGGTGCAGGAGGAGACGCCGGAGGCGCTGGAGGCCGGAAAGACCTATCTGACCATCGCCGTTCTGGGCGGTCTGGTGACGCTGATGGGCCTGTTCCTGCTCCAGCATCTGACGGGGACACTGGTGCTGTCGGAGCTGAAGGATGCCTGCGCCGCCGTAACGGACCGCACGGCCCTGTGGTGGGCGGCTCTGTGCGTGTTCTTCGGCTTCGCCGCCAAGGCGGGCGTATTCCCGCTGCACATCTGGCTGCCCAAGGCCCACCCGGTAGCCCCGGCCCCCGCCAGCGCTCTGCTGTCGGGTGTGCTGACTAAGGCGGGTATTTTCGGTATTCTGGTCGTCACCGTCTACCTGCTGCCGGGCAGCCGCAGCTGGGGCGTTCTGGTGCTGATACTGGGCTGCATCACCATGGTGCTGGGCGCTGTGATGGCGGTGTTCTCCACCAACCTCAAGTACATTCTGGCCTGCTCCTCCCTGTCCCAGATCGGGTTCATTCTGGTGGGCGTGGCCATGCTGACCCTGCTGGGGGAGCACAACGCGCTGGCCGCCCACGGTACGGTGCTGTATATGCTGAACCACTCGCTGGTGAAGCTGACCCTGTTTCTCTTTGCCGGTGTGGTGTATTACAACACCCACCAGCTGGATCTGAACCGCATCCGTGGCTTCGGGCGGGGCAAGCCCCTGCTCCACGGGCTGTTCCTGTGCGGAGCCTGCTCCCTGGCCGGTATCCCCGGCTTTCTGGGCTACATCAGCAAAACGCTGGTCCACGAGGCCGTGGTAGAGCTGGCGGTGGAGACCGGCAGCTCCGCCATCACGGCGGTGGAGTGGCTGTTCCTGCTGTCCGGCGGATTGACGGTGGCCTATCTCACCAAGATCTATGTGGCGGTATTCTGGCAGAAGGCCCCGGCAGATGCCCACGCCGCCTCCCGGCGCTGGGGAACGCCCCTCTCCGTGGCGGCGCTGATGCTGGCAGCGATACCGCTGCCGATGCTGGGTCTGCTGCCCCATGGGCTGTCGGAGAAGCTCGCCGCCGCTACCCTCTCCTTCACCGGCGGTCATGATTTCTCCCATGCCGTCCACTATCTGGCTTGGGCGAACCTCAAGGGCGTGGTCATCTCCCTGTCCATCGGTATGCTGGTATACTTCCTGCTGATCCGGCCCCTTCTCACGGAGCGTCGGGACGGCGAGATCCGCTACCGCTCCCTTTGGCCGGCATGGCTCAGCTTGGAGGAGAGCGTCTACAAGCCCCTCTTCCGGTGGCTCATCCGGGTGCTGATGACCCTGTGCCGGATGGTGTGCGACCTGCTGGACCTACTGGTGCTGGTGATGCGCCGCACTCTGCTGCGGGATACCCGTGACCACGTGCGCCGCTCGCCCCATAGCTCCGTGGTGCGGGCCATGTCCCACAACAGCAAGTACTCCCAAGAGGAGACGGCGGATCACGTAGGCACTGTGCTGGACGCCTTCCAGCGGATGGAGGGAAGTCTCTCCTTTGCCCTGCTGATGGCGTGTCTGGGTCTGTGCCTGATCCTGCTGTGCGTCATCCTCCACGTGTTCGGATAAGCAAAAAGCCCCCGCAGGAAACAAAAGCGTTTCCTGCGGGGCTTTTGTATGCTCACTTACTTTTCGTGAAAGCGGACGGCAGCCAGTACGGCGGTCTTGCCGTCGGGCTTCCGCACCGCCATGCGACAGATGCTGCCCTCCCGGCGGCAGAGAACCGACAGCTCCTCCCCCTCGAAGCAGGGAGCGGCATAGTGGATCTCCATGGAGGCGATTTCCCCGCCTGCCAGCACGCTGGCCGGGAAGCAGTCCAGCAACAGCCGCACATAGGCCACATTGTTCATGTGGCGGCCCATGTCGATGTCCGTGGAGCGCACCGTATGCCGCTGCACCAGCTCCTCTGGCAGCAGGTCGTCCCGGAACCGGGCGGGGGCCTCCGTGATGCCCTCCCGCTCCACAAAGGGGAAATCCTCCGGGAAGCCAGACTGGGCAAAGGGAATGAGCCGCCCCTTCTCCCCCAGCACCGCCCACTGGGTGCGGCCCAGTGCCAGCAGCTGATCTCCCTGCCGCAGGCTGTAGCTGCGGAAGCAGCGCAGGGATCTCCCCTCGCAGTGCTCCGGCCATGTGGCCGCCGTCACCTCCTGCGCCAGAGCGGGCCATTGAAAAAAGTCCACCCGGCTGTGGAGCGTCAGCCAGAAGGCACCACGCCGGGCCATGGCTGCACCGCCTACGCCGATGCGCTCGGCGTGTTCTGCGGCAATGGCCTGAAACATGGTGAAGGCCGCCAGCGGCGAGAGCATGGCAGCAGCCAGGTCGATGTCCAGCAGGGGGTTGTCCACCGCCCGGAGCAGCGACAGCACCGCCGAGATCTCCCGGCTGTACAGATAGCCGCCGCCGTTTTCCCCGATGCCGCTGATGCCCCGCTTTTCCAGCGCCTGGAGATAGACCCCGGCCTTGTCCTTCACCGACCGCAGCAGGATACAGATATCCGCCGGACGCACCGGGCGCATCACCCCGTGATCCGATACCTGGTACCCGCTATGGATCATCTCTTCAATGAGGCCGGCAATGTATTCGGCCTCCTGCTCCCGGGCGGAGTCCTCGCCCTTCTGCTTCTGCACCAGATGCACCTCGCACCCGCAGCCCTCCGCCGGAGGATAGACTGCCCCGGCCTGGAGCTGTTCGCCGTCCCGGTAGTCCATCTCCCCCACTGTCCGGCTCATGGTCTGCTCAAAGAGGAAGTTGATTCCCGCGGTGACCTCCTGCCGGCTGCGGAAGTTCCTATTGAGCGAAATTGCCGCCGGCTGATCCGCCTCCACAGGCCAGAGGGCAAACTGCTCCTTCTTTTCCAGGAAGATCGCCGGGTCGGCCTGCCGGAACCGGTAGATGCTCTGCTGCGCGTCGCCCACCGTGCACACGTTGGCGAAGCCCGGCTGCGCCAGGGCGGCGATAACGGCGACCTGCAGCTTGTCGGTATCCTGGAACTCGTCGACCATGATGACCTTGAACCGCTCGCGGTAGCGCTCGGACAGCTCCGGGTGGGCGGAAAACGCGTCCAAGCACCGGCGCAGCAAATCGCCCTGATCGAGTCGGTCGTTCCCCTTCGCTCGGGCGTAGGCGTCCTCCAGAAGACGCGCGAGCGACACGGCGGCAACGCTCACCCGCGCCCCCAAGGCCGCTTGCGCCTCGGAGAACACGCTCGCGTAGGCACCTCGCCAGGCAGCGAAAGCATCGGCGTCCGGCTTTTTGGCGCGGTACTTGTCCGAAGAAGGGGGAAACGCCAGA
>ERZ1106929.2876-NODE-2876-length-10573-cov-3.695284_pt1 | contig 10573 bp, 7 predicted proteins | sample MGYA00403662_ERZ1106929 | MGnify/ENA primary metagenome ERZ1106929 (study PRJEB35170, sample SAMEA104062442) | human gut metagenome | biome: human gut; feature: human-associated habitat; material: faeces | place: Denmark | collected 2013-02-20 ...
CCTGAAGGGCTCTTTTGTTTATGGCATCCGGAATGGTTCTCTTCTCTCCGGTAAAGCCGACATCCGCGTCACAGCAACCATCATCTGCCATTACAAAAGGTTGAGGAGGATGGAGGTGTGGTTTGGGGAGGAGGAAGGAAAAGGCATCTTCCTTCCCAAGGCGGGTTCTCCTAAATAATCGACTTCCGCGGATACCGGGTGCCGGAAACGTAGAAGGTATTCTCCACGATGAAGAGGGCCTTGTCGTCAATGGCGAAAACAAGGTTCTCCAAACGCCGCAACATGATGTTGTTGGTTACGGTAAGGATGATCTCGCGGTCGCCGCCGCTGTACGCGCCCTTGCCCTTGAGCACGGTCGCGCCGCCGTAGCCTTCGGCGATGATCGCCTCGCACAGCGCCTCGCCCCGATCGGTGACCACGTAGACCATCTTCCTCTGGCTGCCCATACGGAGCGCGTATTCGATAGTCGCGGAAGCCACGAAAACTTGAATGAACGACACGATGACCATATCGAGGGAAATGGTCGCCATAGAAGCGAGGAACATCACCGCGTTGAAGCTGAAATTAAACCGCCCGATGCCAATGTTCCAGCGCTTGTTCAGGATAACACCGATGAGATCCAGGCCGCCGCCGGACCCCAGCGTCCGCAGCATGAGCCCGGTACCCGTACCGCAAAGGACGCCCGCCGTAATCGCCGCGTAGAAGTGATCCTGAATCGGGACCTGAAACGTGATAAGTTCACTGATGATCGTGGTCGCAAGGCTTCCGTACAGGCTGTAGAAGAAAAATTGGCGCCCGATTTGGAACCACGACACGAAGAACAACGGTATATTGATCAACAGGTACCAGATCGCGGGCGTAAACAGCCCGGTCGTATACCAGCCGAGCAGACCGGCACCGAAAATCCCCCCGGTAAGGAAGCCGTGATGCGCAGCCACAGCCTGCGCGCCGAGAGAAAAGAAAACAGCGCCGACAGTCAGCAGGAACAGGTTCCACAACATGGACTGAGCGAGCTTGTTTCTTTGAGGCAAACTGACTTTCATGAAAACTCCGTATGGATTAGGCGAGAGGGGCCGTACTGACGAGGTGGCGCCCGGCTTCGCGGACGGACGGGCAGCCTGTCAACACCATGCTGCGCACAAGCTGATTGTAAAGATGATCCGCCGTCAGCTTCACGCCTTCGGAACCGCCCCCCACGGCGGCGAGACAGAAGGGACGGCCAATCAGCACGGCGTCCGCGCCGAAGGCCAACGCCTTGAGCACGTCGAGCCCGTCACGGATGCCGCCATCCATCAAAACGGCCATGCGGCCCTTGACCTGCGCGGCGATGGCGGGAAGGACCTCGATGGTCCCCGGCGTATGATCCAGAGCCCGCCCGCCGTGGTTGGAAACCACGATGCCGTCGCATCCGGCGCGCTCGGCGGCGATGGCATCTTCGACCGTCATGATGCCCTTGAGTACGAATTTCATACCAAGCTCATGCGAACGATCCACGATGGCTGCCAATTCGGCGCACGTTTTCGGAGACACGGGGCGTCCCATGCGGGCCAGGGCAATCAGCCCGGCTGCGTCGATGTCCATGCCGAGCACACGGGTTCCGGTGGCTGCGGCCCTGCACATCTTGCGCTCCAGTTCCTCGCCTTCCCACGGCTTGATGAACGGAATCCCCCAGCCGCCTTCGGCGGGGATGCCGACAATGCCCGCTTCGCGGCAGCCGGATACGATGGCCCGCGCATATTCCGCCTCGGAAAGGGCCCCGCCCATATTGAAGGAGGTCCCCCCTATGGGAGCGGCCAGCACGGGCAGGCGCAACCTGAATCCGAGCACCTCCGTTTCCGTGACGGGCTTCTTGACCTCATGAATCAGACGCATGTTCAGACGGACGCCAGCAAGCGCGGCCACATTGTTCTTGAACGCGCTCCCGGTTCCGATGCCGCCCATACCGGGCGTTTCGCCTGCGCAGGCGCGCCCATCGCACACGGGACAAACACGGCAAAAACCCTTCATGCGCTCTTTGGCGTTGGCGCGGACTTCCTTAATATCCATAATAGGGGACTCCCAAATGAAATGGTAGAGAGAGGTGGATACCCGAACGGGCTTCGCCTTGCAATATTGTGAAAGGCTTCCATATCGTAAAAGAAGGATGCGAGGAGGGGAAAAACGGACGGAACAGCCTCTTTCGTGAGTACGTGAACCGACTTATATCGTCAACAGGCTGAGAAATATTGTTCTCCGCATGAGAGATGGCCGCCCCCCGCCAGCTTGCCTGCGGGCCATTCTTTTTCTATGCTTCCTGTTTGCCCTCTTTTTCTCTTGTAACGGCGGCACGCCATGCCGCTTCAAGGACGTTTTCCCATGACACAATCCGTACGTTCCCATACCGGCCCCGCCGCGCTCATCAAGCTCGCGCAGGACGTTCTGAATACCGAAATCGCCGGGCTCGCCGCCGTGCGGGACCGGCTCAACGCCCGGACGCCGGAAAAAGCCCCCCTCGTCCTTGCGCTGGGGCTTCTGGCGGCGTGCACCGGGCGTGTGGTCGTGACCGGCATCGGCAAATCCGGCTTGGTCGGCCGCAAGCTTGCCGCCACCTTTTCCTCGACCGGTACGCCGGCCTTCTTTCTCCATCCCGTGGAAGGAGCCCACGGAGATCTGGGGAGCCTCCGCAAAGACGACGTCATCATTGCCATTTCCAATTCCGGTGAAACGGCGGAGCTGAACGCCATCCTGCCCGCGCTGAAATCGCTCGGCACCAGCCTGATCGCCATGACGGGGCGGGAGGACTCCACCCTTGGGCGTCTTGCCGACGTGACGCTGCATTCGGGCGTCCCCCGTGAAGCCTGCCCGCACGGGCTTGCCCCCACAGCCTCGACCACTGCGGTCCTCGCCCTCGGCGATGCGCTGGCCGTTTGTCTGATGCAGCTAAAATCATTTACGGAAAAAGATTTCCTGCGCTACCATCCCGGAGGCAGCCTGGGGCAACGCCTGAAGCTCAACGTCAGCGAAGTCATGCGGACCGAGGGCCTTCCTCAGCTTTCCGAAACAAGCCTCTTGTCGGAAGCCCTGCGCCAACTGGATCAAGGCAAGCTCGGAGCCGTGCTTCTGCTCGATAACGAACACAGGATCAGCGGCATCCTGACCGACGGCGACGTCAGGCGGGCCGTCTGCCGTGGGACGCTCAATCCCGAGGCCCCGGTCAGCACCGTCATGACGCCTTCTCCCCGCTGCGGGACCCAAAGCGATACGGTCGCCACGCTTCTTGAACTCATGGAAAGCAAAGCGATCACGGTATTGCCCATCGCCGACGAAGAGCGCCGCCTGCTCGGCATGGTCCACATGCACGATCTGCTTGGTCAGGGCAGCGTTGCCTTTTCGCAACATTGATGTCCGCAATGGCTCTTGTTTTCTAGAAAAACCGTATTCCCACAACGCCGCCCACAACGCATCCCCCGTACTCCCTTAGTCGCTTTTGACGCTGGCCGGCTCTCTGGGGGTAGCGGCTTGCGCAAGGGCAATCCGAGCCTATTTTCCTGTTGGATGCGGCACGTGCGCTCGGCACAAAACGCTGTGATACGCCGCACCATTTGGCGAGACACCGGGGAGGGCTTTTCACGGAAAAAGCCCTTCCCCTTCTTTTTTTGCAAGATAAGGAACGCTATGGAACCGATCACACATGCCTTGAGCGGAGCCGTCATTGGTTACGCCCTGCCGGGAAAACGCCGCTGGTGGCTTCCGGCATGGGCGGCGCTGGTAGCGGCTTCTCCCGATATGGATGTCTTTTTTACCCGCACCCCGCTGCAATACATTGAATACCACCGGGGGATCACCCATTCGTTCGTCGGCGGTTTGGGGCTCGCTTTGCTCCTTGCCCTCATCCCTTGGCTGATGAACCGCTGGCGCGTCCCCAAAGTCCCCGACGACTCTCCGCCATTCGGCTGGCCGCTGCCGCTGGCATGGCTCACGGCCTACCTGCTCATTCTGCATCACATTTTTTTGGACTGCATGAATTCGTACGGCACGCAGGTCTTTCTGCCGTTCAGCGACTACAGGGTACGTTTGAATGCGCTGTTTATCGTAGACCCGTTGCTTCTCCTGCCGTTGGCCCTTGGGCTCATATTCTGGCGGAAGCGGCGCGCCGTCATGATAGGCCTGCTGCTCTGGACCATCCTCTATCCGCTCGGCTCGCTGGCCACACGGGTGGGCCTTGAAGCGCATCTCAAGGACAGCCATTACACGCCCGACGTTTTCACCCAAGAGCTTCTCAGTGAGGATTTGGCTCCCGGGCAGCGTGGAAAGGGCCTCTGGGATGATGTGCGCGCCGTGCATCTCGTACCCGACGCCTTCACGCCTTTCCACTGGAAGCTCATTCTGGATCGCGGGAGCGTCTGGGACGTGGCGGGCTATACGGTATTCACGGAGGAGCCTCAGACGTTCATTGCCTACGCCAAGCCGCCGCAGCCGCTCTGGGCCGAGCTTGCCGCAAAGGACCGCATGTTCCGCGCGTACGAGCGCTTTGCCCTCTACCCCGCCCTTGAGGCTGAAATTCCGCTGGAGGGGCCCCTTGAGGGATATACAGAATACGTATTCAGCGATCTGCGCTTCGGCTCGACCATCGGCTGGGTTGACGATATTCAGGTACGGCGGCACGGCAAGCCCACGACCTTCCGCATCATGGCCCGCGTCGCCCCGGATGGCAGGGTCTCCGCAGTCCGCTTCATTACCACCACCGGCGCGGGCGGAGACAGCGGCTGGAATCCGCCTGTGGAGTGAAAAAAGAAAGAGGAAAATCGGGAGAGGGGAGAGGAAAGCCTCCTGGAGAAGGGTTTTCCTCCCCCCTCTTCTCTCCTTCCCAAGGCTTTTTTACAAAATGGGGAGGCAAGGCTGAAGGGAGTTCCTCCGTTTTCCAATCAGCAGCTACCCGCAAGCGAGTGATTGCATGTTTCGGTCGTTTCGCTCCCTTAATCGACTAACGCCGTAACGCAAAAGGGCATCCAACGGGATGCCCCTTGTCTTTTCAAAAAAACATTCACGGAACCCGCCCCCCTTAATGAGGGATTCGATAAAGTCAAAAGCCTTTGGAAAGGGCGGGAGGAAACCTAACGCCGCTCCAGCAAAGCCAGCGTGCCGGCAATCTGACGCCCAAGGGGCGACTCGCGGCGCAGCTCGCGCTCAACCGAAGCAATGCCCTTGAGCACCGTGGAATGCCGGCGGGAAAATTTGTCGCCGATGTCCTGCAAGGACAACTCGGTGTGCTTGCGGGCGAGATAGAAAATCGTGTTGCGGGCCACCACCAGATTCTGCTTGCGGCTGCGGGAGGCCAACTGCTCGGGCGAGAGCCCAAAACCTTCGCACACCTTGCGGATAATGGAATCCACATCCACAAAAGGATCGTCAAGGCTGTACTGCGCCAGAATTTCCTGCGCCATTTCCACGGAAATGGTACAGCCAAGCAGCTTGGCCTTGAGCAGCAGGTTATGCACGCAGCTTTCCAACTGCCGGATATCCCCGGTGAGGCGCTCGGTCAGCACATCCACCACCGTATCGGACAACAGCGCGTTGTTCTGGCGGGCCTTCTCCTGAAGGATGCGGCGGCGCGTGCTGGCGTCGGGCTTTTCAATACCGGCGAGGAACCCCGAACAGAAACGCGACACGAGGCTGTTGTCCACGTTCCGCAGCTCGCAGGGCGCAAAGGAACTCGTCAGGACGACGCGGCTCCCCTTTTCCTGCAGGGACTTGATGGTGGAAAGCACCTCATCCTGCATCTTTTCCTTGCCCTGGAGGAAGTGCACGTCCTCAAGGAGCAGCAAATCCACATCGCGGAAACGCCCCTTGAAGCGATCCACGGTCCTCGACTGGAGGGCCTGCACGAAACAGCTCGAAAACTCTTCGGCGGTCAGATATTCGACCTTGGGATTGGAGCGGTTGCTGGCCTCGCACAGAGCCTGCCCCACGGCCTGCGTGAGGTGCGTCTTGCCGAGCCCCGGCCCGGAGCTGAGGAACAAGGTATCCACGGCGGCACCGGAACGCGCCATGTTGCGCGCCGCGGCATAGGCCATGTCATTGGTGGGGCCGACCACAAAGCTGTCGAACGCGTACCGCCAGTTGTGCGGGACGGACTGGTTCACGGGCATGGTGATGGGCAGGGAAAGCTGCTCGGCAGCGGAAGAAAGCAGGGACGGAGCGGCCACCGGACGGGGCGCGGGAGCCGTACGGGGACGACGGGCCGGAGCGGGCTCACCCTCAACGGAGACGGCAGGACGCCCCGGAACGGAACGGCTCGGCTTGGCGGGAGGATTGCCCGCAACCACGCTGATCTCCATCGTCCGCCCGAAAATGGCGGAAGCCGCATCGGAAATGTCGTTCAGCAGGCGATCGCGTACCCACGTCGCTACAAATCCATTGGGGGCGGACAGACGGATCTTCCCCTCCCCTTCAAGGTCGGCGGTGAGAGGCGCAACCCAAACCTTGTAGGTGCCGGGATTGAGCCTGTTTTGCAGATCTTCACAGATTTTGAGCCACTGAGTTTTCATATCCGATTCTTCTAGCGTTTGACTTGTCCTGTGACAAAGCAGATTCGCGGAGTTTCTGCCCGTCGGGGCGCAAAAGGCTTCCCACAAAGGAGGATAAAAAAGTTACCCGTAATGACAGGCCTTTTTGCAATACCGCCACTTCTCCGATGTTTTCTTTACCCTTGGGAGACAAGGGTTTTCATATGAGGGGCCCTTGTTATACACTGGCTTGTGAAAAACTTTTCCACAACCGTATTCCTACACGGCTTGAAAAAGCTCAAGATCCCTTCATTTTTCAAAAACATACTTTGATACCGACCTGTTACCCGTATGGCACACAGATGAAACCGGAACGGCCACGGAGCCGCTCCGGTTAAACGGACACACAAAAACGGGCCGCGCGAAAAGAACACGGGCAGCCTGCGTTTTTCCGGGAAGAAACAAGACGGAAGGCGATTTTTCTCAAACAAACGGAAAAAGTCAAACAGAACTTCACAAAAATCGCCCCCTCTTTCTCAAACAAGAGTGGTTCCGGAACGCAACATCCCGGAACCACCTTCAAAAACATTTTTCGGTGCGAGAAACTACTTTTTGGCGGGTGCCTTCACAGCCTTCAGATAAATGTCGGTGACGTAATGGAGGCGCTCAAGGCGGGCCAAGTCACGCCGATCCAGTTCGCCGGTCTCGTTCTGGAAGGAAACGATATCGTGCAGCCATTCACGCAGTTCGCTGGTCCCATAGCTCTGCTTGAACATATCAAGCTGCTGGTCGAGAGCGTATACCGGGTGATCCTTGATGTCGCGGATGGCTTCCTCACGGGTCATGGTCTTGCCGGTCCACGCATTGTAGAAACGCATGTAGTCGTCGGCAAGGTCCTCGGCGGGGGTCTTCTTCATCATGTCCACGCTGCGGAGATACACGCGGAGGAAGGCCACGATATCGCCCTTGTGCTTGTTGGCATAATCCATATTGGCGACGAGCAGGATGGGCTGGCGGGCATTGCAGTCGCTGGAGTGCGCGACGGTCTTCAGGCCGAGCTTTTCGGCTTCAAAGGTCTGGGGGGCCCACAGCGCGATGGCGTCGCCCTGGCCGTCGGCAAACGCCTTCATGGCTTCGGACGGCTGCATGTCGACGATGTTGACGTCACGCTCGTTCAGGCCAAGGACGTGCAGCCAGCGGCTCAACATGTAGTGAGCGGACGTGCCCTTGGGGACGATGAAGGTCTTCCCGCGCACGGATCCGGGATTGCCGTACACTTCCGGGCAGTTAGGGTTAAAACCCTTCATTTTGAGGATGGGGCTGTCGGCACGCGTGAAAATAGCGTTGGAAGCGGATTCGTCGTTGCCGATGCCGACGATGTACAGGCGGCTGCTCAACGAAGCGGTCAGCGCGGGCATGGCGCCAACGCCGGCAATGGCCCAATTGGACGACTGCATTTCGTCAATGACGTTTTTACCGGATTCAAAGGGCAGCAATTCGAGATCCAGCCCTTCAGCCTTGTCCCATCCCTTTTCTCTGGCGTACCAGACCAAAAACGTTTCATGCTCGCCGAGCCATGCCGTGCGAAGAGGCACAAGGGGCTTGGCGAACGCTGCGGAGCCGCTCAGGCACCACGCGACCACAAAAAACAGGGCCAACAGACCAGCAAAGGGATTGCGCACTTTCATGATTTCCTCATCCACCCATGAGAACGTTCGTTTCCCCGGCTTCCGAACAGAGCCACTCCCCACAGAACAGCCAAGGACATTTGCCATGACCATACCTCAAAAAAAAGGCAGTGGCAACGCGGGGCGCTCTTCAGAGTTTTTCGGTGTCAAAAGAATCATGGAACAAGCGCCGCATCATCACGCCCGACATGGCGGCAGGAACGGCATCAGGGCCATTCCCTTGCTTCTTTTAAGGAAGCGGCATATCTTTCAGGGCAGAATCCGTACCGTCAGCGCCGCGCGGCGCGCTCCGGGCCGACCGGAAAGGCCCCCAAGCGTTCCCGCCGCGCTCTTTCTTACGCAACAAACGTTCCCGCGATCCGTTTTCGCGTATCCTGCGAGGGAGTTCATGGCACTTTTGAGTTTACAGGGCGTCACGCTCAATCTGGGCGGCAAGACGCTTCTCGATACCGCCGACCTGCATGTGGAGCAGGGTGAGCGGGTTTGTCTCGTCGGGCGCAACGGCGTCGGCAAGTCGTCCCTGATGGCCCTGCTGTCCGGCGACCTCACGCCCGACGGCGGCACCATCGTCCGCACGCCGGGCGTCACGTTCGGACATATGCCGCAGGCCGTGCCCGATCATTGGAGCGGCCCGGTCTTCGGCGTGGTGGCCTCAGGGCTCGGCAAGGAAGGCGAAGCGCTGGCCGCCGCCCATCTCATTGCCACGGGCCGCGAGGATCAGCTCTCCGCCGCCAAACTGGCGCTGGCCCGCGACCTCCTCCAGAGCGGGGAAGGCTGGGAACGCCACGGCGACATCCTTGAGGCGATCAACCAGCTCGGGCTCGATCCCGAGGCGGACTTCGCCACACTTTCCGGAGGGAACAAGCGCCGCGTGGCGCTGGCCCGCGCCCTCGTCGCCTCCGAAAACCTGCTGCTCGACGAGCCCACCAACCATCTGGACATCAAGACCATCGCGTGGCTGGAAGATTTCCTCGTCCGGCGGGTCAAAACCTTCGTCTTCATCAGCCATGACCGTGCTTTTGTCCGCCGCCTCGCTACGCGGATCGTGGAGGTGGACCGCTCCCAGCTCTACAGTTATGCCTGCACGTTCGACCAGTTCCTCGAACGCCGGGAGGAACGCCTCGACGCCGAGGAAAAACAGGCCGCGGCCTTCGACAAGAAACTCGCGCAGGAAGAAGCGTGGATACGGCAAGGCATCAAGGCCCGACGCACCCGCAACATGGGCCGCGTCCGCGCGTTGCAGGCCATGCGTTCCGAACGGATGGCCCGCGTGTCGCGTCAGGGCGTCGTTTCCATGCTCGCGCAGGAGGCGGAACGCTCCGGCAAGCTGGTTATCGAGGCGAAACAGGCGGGATTCGCCTACCCAGACGGCTACCGCGTATTCAACGCCTTTTCGACCATCATCCAGCGCGGGGACCGCATCGGGCTCATCGGCAACAACGGCGTGGGCAAGACCACCCTGCTCCGCCTCCTTCTCGGCGAACTCGAACCCACGGAAGGCTCCATCCGGCACGGGACGCGGCTCGAAGTCAGCTATTTCGATCAGCTCCGCTCCTCGCTCGATCCTGAAAAATCGGTCATGGACAACGTGGCGAACGGCAACGACACCGTGACCATCAACGGGCAGCAGCGACATGTGGCCAGCTACCTCATGGATTTCCTCTTTGAATCGGACCGGCTCAGGGTTCCGGTACACACGCTTTCCGGCGGCGAGCGTAACCGCCTGCTCCTCGCCAAGCTGTTCACCATGCCCTCCAACCTGCTGGTTCTCGACGAACCCACCAACGATCTGGATGTGGAAACGCTGGAACTGCTTGAAGAGCTGCTCGCCAGCTATTCAGGGACGGTACTCATGGTCAGCCACGACCGCGAGTTCCTCGACAACCTCGTCACCACCACACTGGCGCTCGAAGGCGACGGGCAGGTGCGCGAGTACGTGGGCGGGTATACGGACTGGCTGCGCCAGCGCCCCGAGCCTGTGGCTGCCCACACCGACAAGCCGAAACCCAAGCCGCTGGCCCCTCCGGCCAAGATCGGCCCGCGCAAGCTGACCTTCAAGGAACAGCGCGAGCTTCAAATGCTCAAGGACGAATTGGAAGCCCTGCCCGGCAAGATGGCGGCGCTGGAAGACGAACAGCATACGCTGGAAGACCGGCTTAACGATCCCGGCTTCTTCGCGCGCGATCCCGACGGATTCAACGCTACCGCCAAGCGCATCTCCGAGCTTGACGACGAGCAGACCGCCGCTCTCCAGCGCTGGGAGGATGTCGAGTTCCGCATTGCCGAACTGGAAGGCAAGGCCGAAGACAAGTAGAGCCATTGGGGAGGGAAAACTTTTCTGAAGAAAGGGGGAACCCCACGCTTTTCCCTCCCCTCCCCAAACCCCACCCCTCTCTTTCC
>ERZ1106929.2879-NODE-2879-length-10549-cov-7.156089_pt1 | contig 10549 bp, 9 predicted proteins | sample MGYA00403662_ERZ1106929 | MGnify/ENA primary metagenome ERZ1106929 (study PRJEB35170, sample SAMEA104062442) | human gut metagenome | biome: human gut; feature: human-associated habitat; material: faeces | place: Denmark | collected 2013-02-20 ...
TAAAGATCTGTCCTCCCCCTGCATAGCAGGGGGTTTATTTTTACTGTGACACAAACAAAATACGACAGAAGAGCTTCTTTTTTCGCTCTCCTGTCGTATTTTATCTCTTTGTGCTCAACGCTATTTTCAAAACTCAAACACTGCCACTCCATATGGCTGCAGCGGATATGCGATCGAATACTTCTGACCATCGCATTCCTGCTTCACCGGCTTATATACCTTCGGACGCTCCACACCCTTTCCGCCGTATTTTGGATCGTCACTGTCCAGAACCAGCTTCAGCTGCTTTCTGCGCGGTACGCCCACCCGGTAATCCGGACGTTCCATCGGCGTAAAGTTGCAGACAAACAACAGATTCTTCTTATTATCTCTGGAATGTCTCACAAAACTGAAAATACTGCGGAAGGTATCGTCCTTGTTGATCCACTCAAACCCTGCCGGATCCGTATCCAGTTCATACAGCGCCTTATTGTGTCTGTACAGATGAAGCAGATCACGGTACCAGTTCTGGATCTGCTGATGCGGCTCCTCCGCAAGCAGATACCAGTCAAGCTCCCGCTCTTCGCTCCACTCCCGAAGCTGCGCAAACTCCTGTCCCATAAACAGCAGCTTTTTGCCCGGATGTCCCGTCATAAATGCATACGCCGCTTTCAGATTTGCAAACTTGTCAAAGCCAAGTCCCGGCATCTTATTGAGCATCGAGCACTTCAGATGCACCACCTCATCGTGGGACAGCACCAGAATATAATTCTCACTGTACGCATACTCCATGGAAAAGGTCATCTGATAATGCGCCCCTTTCCGGAACAGCGGATCTAATTTCATATATTCGGTAAAATCATGCATCCAGCCCATATTCCACTTCAGACTGAATCCAAGACCGTCATCCTCCGGCGCGCCTGTCACCTTCGGCCATGCGGTAGATTCCTCCGCGATCATCATAGCACCTTGATTTCTTCCCAGAACCACACTGTTTAAATGCTTGAAAAACGCGATCGCTTCCAGATTCTGATTACCGCCGTACTGGTTCGGCACCCACTGCCCGTCCTGCTTCCCATAGTCCAGATACAACATCGATGCCACCGCATCCACACGAAGCCCGTCCACATGATAATGCTCAATCCAGAACAATGCATTGGCGATCAGGAAATTCTGCACCTCCGGCTTGCTGTAGTCGAAAATCTTCGTCCCCCAATCCGGATGCTCGCCCTTTCTCGGATCTGCATATTCAAATGTCGGCGTTCCGTCAAAGTCCGCCAGCCCATGCGCATCCTTTGGAAAATGCGCAGGTACCCAGTCCAGGATCACACCGATGCCATTCCTGTGCAGATAATTGATCATATAGGCAAAATCCTGCGGTGTCCCGTAACGGGAAGTCGGCGCATAATATCCGGTTACCTGATACCCCCAGGATCCGTCAAACGGGTGCTCCGCAATCCCCATCAGCTCCACATGGGTATACCCCATCTTCTTCACATAATCCGTAATCGAATGAGCAAATTCACGATAGGTATAAAATCCCTCATCCTCTGTGCCCGGATGACGCATCCAGGAGCCCATATGTACCTCATAGATCGCCAGCGGATTCTCCTTTTGATCCCACTTTTTCCGCTTCTGCAGCCACTGCTCGTCCGACCACTTCAGATTCGAAATATCGGTCACTCGGGAAGCCGTACCCGGACGCCGCTCCGCATAATTTGCAAACGGATCCGCCTTAAAAATCCGTTCTCCTGTCTGTGTCTCGATACAGAATTTATACAGATCCCCTTCCTGCGCTCCCGGCACAAAACAAGTGTAGATCCCAAGCGGCTCCTGACGATGCATCTCATTCGCCCCAAAATCCCATGCGTTAAATTCACCTACAACGGACACTCTCGCTGCATGCGGCGCCCATACTGCAAAATAGACACCTTCCTGCTTCTTCTGCACGGCCTTGTGTGCTCCCATCTTGCGGAAGATCTCATAGTGCGTGCCCTGTCCGAAAAGATACTGATCTAATTCTCCGATTTCATATGGCTGTAATTTCTTTTGTACGGTTTTCTGTCTTCCCATAATCCCACCTCACAGCTGCTGTTTTTTCGTATAGCTTCATTATACTTTATCTACTTTTAAAAAGAAAGTGAAAAACGACAGAATGCCGAAGAAATTCCGCAATCACGGGATTTCTTCGGCATATTGTACGAAAATTGTCGAATATTAGTTTTCTGTTTTTGAGGATTCTTCATATTTCTCGTATTTCTTATAATACTTTCTGTAATATCCTCCGCCTCTGCGCTCCACTTTATTCAGAACAACTCCCAGAATCGGACAGCCCACTACTTCCAGTTTCTGTTTTGCTTCCAGAGCCAGTTTTTTCTTGACCTCACCGGATTCAATCAAAAGGATCGATGCATCCGAGCATTTTGCCACAATTGCAGCATCTATAACCATTCCAACCGGAGCGCAGTCAATAAAAATATAATCATAAATATCACGGAAAGAATTCAGCGTATCCTTAAACAGTTCTCCGGACAGCAACTCTGTCGGATTCGGCGGAACCGGACCTGCAAATAAAATATGAAGTCTGGAACTCTCTGTCGCATACACCGCTTCTGACAGGCTGCACTGTCCTGACAGATAATGGGACAGACCTTTATCTACAGAACCGCTCTCCAACATATTGACCATCACTGATTTTCTCATATCTGCATCAATCAAAAGAACTCGTTTGCCAAGTTCCGCAAGAGACCTTGCCAGATGATAAGTAATCGTAGACTTTCCTTCTCCGGATAAGCAGCTTGTCATAACAAGAATCTTTTTATCCACTCCGGAAAACTGTATATTGGTACGAAGTGTATTCAATTCTTCTGTCATTGCATACGACATTTCTCTTTTCTTTAAAGTTACTCGCTTCATTGATTTCTCCTTTTATCTTGCATTTTTTTACTCTTTTTAATAATCTTGGATGGGTTTTTAATAAATATCTGTTCCGCCATCTGCTGTCCATACTTCTTACTCACATACTCTGCACATGGGAGAAGATCCGGCTTCCGGTGTACCTGATCATGAGCATCGGAAGCAATGTAATGTACTTGTTTTTTTTGTATCATCTTGTGGCAAAATTGCTTCTGCCACCATCCGCTTTTTCCCAAAACATTCGCTGACGTAAGCTGTATCTGTGCCCCCATATGCACTAGTTCCTGCACAAGTGCCGGCGTCTTTGTCAGACATGGATATCGCTCCGCATGGGCTATGATCGGTCTGTATCCGGCAGCAAGAAGAGCGTAAACCTGATTCCGAATAATCTGATAATTATGACGTCCGGAAAATTCCACCAAAACATACTCTGTTCCAGCCATTGTGGGACGTAGTCCCTTCTTCAGATCCTCCACCATATGAGCATTCGTATGGTATTCACACCCCAGATATACTCGCATACCGGAACGTGATCTTCTGGTCATCTCATCAATTCTTCGAAACTGCCGCTCAATCTCTCTTTGCGGCGTCTCAAACATACCTGCCCTGTAATGTGGTGTAACGATCACTGCCTGTACCTGATTTCTATATTCTAACTGTAATATCTTCGCTGCATCATACAAATCCCGGGCTCCATCATCAACTCCCGGGACGATATGACAATGCATATCGATCAATCCCTGCATCGCTGACTGCCTTTCTTTTGAATGCCAATATTTTCCATAACAAAAAAGAAATCCTCTTCTGACCTGTTATGCAGAAGAGGATTCAACTTCTATGTGTGACTACGCTCTTTTCTTTCTGGATAATCCAACTGCGCCACAAGCTGCTACTACTGCAACTGCTCCAAACAATACAACCATAGAATGTTCTCCTGTCTGAGGAGATGTTGTAGAAGCGGATGTACTCTTATCCACAACAAACGCAACCGGTGATAAAGAATTAAATGTTGCTGTAATAGTTCCCTGTCCCGCCTTGGACTCTACAACTTCCCATGCTTCTTTCTCTGTATCATAGTGAAGTACAGCAACTTTTGTACTCGTTGTCACTCCTGGTACATTAAATCTGATTGTCACTGGAAATACTGTTCCATCCGGAACTGTAACATCTCTTACATCCACAACCGACATCGTCTCTACGTATGCGCTTCCTAATAATGCTTTCAGTGTCTCAGGTTTTCTGATATCCTCCACTGCACTCTGATACTCTGCCGGAACTTCTGCCAGGCTTGCTGTAATCGTATTTCCATTTCCATCCACACCATTGTTGTCATCTACTGTAACAACTCCGGATACCGTTGTCGATGGTGCTGCAAATGCTGTTAAACTTAATGATAACGCCAATACCGCTGCTGCCGCAACGCTAACTAATCTTTTCAATCTCATGATGCTTTCCCCCTTGTCCTGTGGAATCTTTTTATACTTTTTAGAATATCACTGAAATCTGGATTTGTAAACCCTTTTCCACAATTTCTTTGCAATCTGATATATTCCATATCCTGCCATCATTCCTACCGCATTTGTAATCAGGTCATCCAGCTGAAACAGGCCTCTTCCCGTCAGCATCTGCAGCGTCTCGATCAGCAGACTCCCTGCGAATCCAAGCAGGAAGCTGCGCTTCCAGTTCCGCATCTGCTTCCACATCCAGGGACATAAAATCCCTGCCGGCAAAAACAATAATACATTTTCGATCAACTGAATCGTATAATCCGAAGATTCCTCCAGAAGACTGAAAAAAGTCAGATCCACCCTGTCTACAATTCCGGATTCCCTCGAAAACAATGTCAGATGTCCGACTACGACCACATAAATGATCATAAGACTGCTTTTTATAATAAAAGAGACTCTGCCATACTTCTTTCTGTTGTACAAGATCATGATAAGCAGAAACACTACTGCAGCTGCCAGCCCATAAGGAATATAAGCAAACGCATCTGCGACATCTCTTTCTACACTCCCTAAAATCGCTTTCATTCATATCCCCTATGATTCTACTTCTTTGTAAAAAATATTGATGATCATCTCCTGCAGACTGGCATCGTCCACATAAAATTCATCGTGTTCTTCTCCTGCCCGAATCTCCCCCGGAACTTTTAAAATCTCAGGATTCATATCATACGACGCTATCTTTTCCAGCATATCCAGACTTAAATCTGTCGTAATATACGGCTGTCCCACCTGCCAGAACTGACGCAGCATGGAGTTGCCGCCATCTTCCGTAGATTTCACTTTCTCCAGAAGCGCCTGTACAAACTGAGTCTGCCGCTCCATACGCTGTTCATTACTTCCAAGAACAGATGTATCACGGCTTCGAATATATTTCTCTGTAAGCTCCCCATTCAGTGTTATCGTACTTCCCTGGACAAATGCCGGATCGATCGCTGTGTAATCTTCCGGAACAGTCATCGTTACTCCGCCGATCTGATCCACGATCGGAACAATTCCTGACATATTCAGCGACAGATAATCATGAATCGGAATATCATAGAGCAGATTGGATACTGCCTCCCTGGTCAGCTGACAGCTTCTTTTTTCTCCATCCCCATACGCATACTGGGTTGCGATCTGAGCCGTCTCGGTCGCCATATAGTCCCCATCAATACCGTAAATCTTCACATCCGCCATAGAATCCCTTGATATCTCCAAAAGCGTAGTTGCCTTTTTGTCTGTATCTAACACCAGCAGGATCAGACAATCAGACTGGCCACTCCGCCCGGTGTTCTCCTTAACTGTCACTACTTCATTTTTATCCACTCCCATAAACAGCATGGTGCGCAGATCTGAATTATACTTATACTTTTTCCCGTTGTATGCGATATAAGAAGAACCGTCCATACTTTCAGGTTCTGCTGATACCTCTTCTTTTTCCTTATCCGCCTTTTTATTCTGCATCCCGGCATAAACCGCTCCTGCTGCCGCTATAACAGCGATCACTGCCAGAATGATGATCACAATTTTCGCTTTATCTTTAGTCTTCTTCACTGATCAACACTGCCTCCACTAAAAATCGTTTGTCATCCTGTCCCGTCATACAAGTACTAAGTGTCAGAATTCTGCTGTCTGTATTCACAGAAACATCATCCCGGATGACATTGCCCAGATTTCTGGAATTGTAAATAGAATCCAGAAATGCCTGTCTCTGATCTGCAAACACATAGTCAAAACTATGAAGAATGTGTCTGTCATCATATACAACTGCCGCAAAAATCTGATATGTCAACTTCTTCTCCGGTGTATAGATCACCACATTGGGATGCTGCTGCATGTAAGACGCATCCGCATAGTTGTGCAGATTTTGAAACATACTTCCATCTTTCATGTCATGCCCGTAGATCACGGTATTAAAATCCGTAAATTCCTTCGAATTCCAATTCTCTGTATAAATAGACCCCGGATATCCCTCCTGGCCTTCAATCGTATGGTTCAGATAATACTCATTGTCCGCAGCACTCTGCGCAACAGGATAATTGATATTCGTCCCGTCAATCTGGATCCATGCATAAATATCCGGATTCTGAGCCTGAAGCTGTGCAAAATCAATCGGAATCTCCACATGTGACTCTTCTGTCTGTGGTTCTTCCTCTTTGCTCTCCTGTTTCACAACCTCTTTCTGAAGTTTTTTGTAAACCTTCTCATTTTTATTCTGAGTAACATAATAGTATCCGATATAAGACACACTTCCAATAATCACACAAATTAAAACACCTATCAGAATCTTTCTGGATTTTTTCATAGACTTTGTCCTTTCTTTAATATATGGAAAAAGAAGCAGTGCAGGTATGTTCTCCCCGGAACACCCTCCTGCAATGCCTCTCCTGTTCTATCTCTTATGCCTCTGATGATGCACGTCTTCTCTTCTTTTCCTTTGGCATTGATGCCAGTGTATTCAGCTTCAGATATCTTCTGACATCCTCTTCTGTTTTGATCGTATCGTCCATCAGGAATAATAATGTAAATACTCCCACCGCAAGTACTGCGCCGACCAATCCGCCCATAACTGCATTCTTCTTCACATTCGGGCTAACCGGAGATGCCGGCTTTTCAGCCTCTTCCACACTGCTTGGCTTATCAATCACCATGACCTCTGAAATACGCTCTGCAACAGCATCTGCCGCCGCATTTGCAATATCTGCCGCAAGCTGTGCATCTGAATTCGTGGCAGTCATCCTCATCAAACTTGTTCCGGACGGATTCTCTACCATGATCATCCCCTGCAGCTGCTCCACAGAGTAATTCAGATCTTTATACTTATAATCTGCTTTCAGCTTCTCCTCAATCTTGTTCATTACCGGACGGCTCTTCGCCAGTACAGAAAAGTCCGCAGTAAGCTGCTTGCTCAGTGTCAGATCCACACCGGACATACTCACCGAATTACCAAGAACATAAATCGTAGATGTCGCCTGATACTGTGGTGTGACAAACAACTTCGTATACCCTCCGACTGCCACAGCACCAATGACCAGACACAGAAGTATCACCCACGCTTTTTTCAATAATACATGAAATAATTCTATCAGATCGATCTCCATCTCATCATTTCTCATCTGTTCTTCCATTACCTATTCTCCCATAACCACATACTTTGACCTTAATCCGCTTTAGTATAACATATATTTTTTTATTCTGAAACCGTATTATTAAACAAATTTCCAGAAAAAATTTCCATTGTCATACATAAAAGCGTACTTTCCGAATATATTATAACCATATCCCAACGCAGAAAGGTCTTATATGGAACGACTTATCACAGGCGGCATTGCCTTACTTCTTATTATCACAATTGAAATTATACTATACTGCAGACTCGTGCGCGCCTCAAAAAAAGAATATCATGACGATTCCCTTTAACACTCTCTCACAATCCGACACATTTCATCAAACTGATCTTCCATCTCCTGCACCAGTCTGAACTGTGTACGGGCACGGACCAGATTGTGCTCCGGATATGCGGTCTTGAAATACGTATCTCCCTGCAGAAAATCCATCAGGAATCGGATTCCGCATTCGAATGTCATCAGTCTTGCACCCCACGGAAGACTCTCTAACTCCTCCGGTGTCAGAACATCTCTTGCCATCTCCAGATACCCTTTCACATACAGCTCATACAGATTGATATCAAAATGAACCTTGTCCAGATCACGTTCATCTTCTTCCGCCGTAGATGCGCCAAAACGGATCGAATCTCCAAAATCATTGGCTGCCAGTCCCGGCATGATCGTATCCAGATCAATAATACACAATCCCTTTCCGGACTCTGCGTCAAATAAAATATTATTCAGTTTTGTATCATTGTGTGTCACACGCAGCGGCAGAACACCTGCTTCCATCCTGCTCATCAGAGCTCCGCAGTCTTTTTCTCTCGCCAGCGCAAATTCAATCTCCGAACGGCACAGACGGGCGCGGTTCTTCACATCTCGCTCTACGGCCTGTGCAAACGCTTCAAATCGTTTTACCGTGTCGTGGAAATTCGGGATCGTCTCATAAAGACTCTCTGCCGGATACTCACCCAGCTGCTTCAAAAAATGACCAAAGCTTCTGGCTGACTGGTAAAACTGCTCCGGACGCTCCACCATCTGATAGCACACAGAATTGGCGATAAAATTCGCACAGCGCCATGGCTGACCTTCATCATCCTCAAAATATGTCTCCCCGCTCTTCGTCTTGATGTAGGCCAGTGTCTCACGATCCGGATCTCCGCCTTCCCGACGGATCACATCCCGTAAAAACTCTGTCACTCCGAAAATATTCTCCATTACCTTACCAGGCTCTTTGAACACATTGATATTGATTCTCTGCAGTACGTATAATGGCTTCTCTGTGCCATCTTCCATCGGCATATATACTGCGTAAGTCTCATTGATGTGCCCTTCCCCAAACGGTTTTACATAACTGCACTGGGGACCGAATCCAAATGCATACAGTGCATCCTCAAGCGCTCTGCTGTCCACACCTTCGATCTTTCTTCTGGTAGAGAAGATTACTTCTCCTGCCTCTACCTTCTTCTCCTGCTCGATCGTACAGTTTGCTTTTACCACACTTCCAAGCCCCACATGCGCTCCGGCGCATACCACCGAATCATGATCCACAACTGCTCCGCTGTTGACAAGCGCCGCCCGATCCACATGGGTATGCGTATTCACTACCGCGCGCTGCATAATAAAACATCCAGATCCCAAAACCGCACTTGGACTCACAATTGCAGACGGATGCACGATCGATGGCACATCATATCCTGCCTCCAGCAATTTGTCTGTCCAGAATAATCTCGTATGATTATTCCCAAATGCCGCCACTGCCATCTTGTATTCTCCATACTTAGCCATATAATCGCAGCACTTTCCAACTACGTCCTTTCCAAACGCCGCATCGTCAAGAAATACGATCTCCTCATACCCCACCTGGATCGCTGTTTCCTTCACCATCTGCCCGAAGCCTCCTGCTCCGAGAATCAATAAACTTTTCATATGTTCCTCTCCTCGCTCTTTTATGATATTACGTTTAAATTCATCCTTCCAATCCATGGTACTAATAGCATTCACATATTCCTTGGAAACCTCTTTGTTTGGAATACTCACTGATTCTAAGATTCCATCATAAGTCAAATATCCTAAATGCACCAATAAAGTCAGAATATCATCCCCTTTCGTCCTCTAAAACCAGTTCCTCGTATGTAATATCTTTATTCTTTTCCCTGAAATAATATTTTTTGCAATGTTTCCAATAATTCATCCATTTCTATATAATCATGCATCTCTTCCGGCTTAAGCGTTTTCATCTTTTCTCGCATCCGTTTTTTCTTCTCGACCAATTGCATAAGCTGCCAAACTTCCCTCATAGGTCTCAAATGAAACTGAAATGCTTCCTCTGCCATATATTTTCCCGTTTTTGTTTTTCCCAGAATTGTCCCGTCTGGCTTTCTTTCCATATGCTTATCATATTCATCTGTTGCCGGATCGACAAATCCTTTTTCCTCTATAAATTGAACTTCCGCATCTTCAGACGGCCATTTAGAAGCCTTCTTTCGATTACAAACATAACAGGAATATACTAAATTACTATAATCATTTTCTCGAGACTTCGCATATTTTTTTGGCACAAAATGATCTATTTCAAACGCATTCTTAGTCACCCTTTCGGTCTTACCACAATAACCGCAGATATGTTGAAAATCTTCTCGCAATTCTGGCAGATATTCATGATAATCTGATCTTTCTTCCAATCCCAAACGCCGTTTTATAACTTTATCTCCATGTATTCTCAAATATCACACCTCTATTACTTCTTTAATAAATCATCCAATTTCCCCAATATAGAATCAATTTGTCCGCTTAAACTGGATTTCAACATCTCTGCTGGAATTTCATCTACCTCCCCATAAGATTTCAGAATACGGAATACATCCATCAGCTCCTCTTCTTCTTCCAGTGATAGCTTGTTTTCTTGTTTTTTCTTTATTATACTCTCATATTTTTCTTTATACTTTTTTATAAGGAGATGAACTGAATGAAACAAGGCGTTTTAATGCAATATTTTGAGTGGTATTTACCTTCAGATCCTCATTTGTATCAAAAAGTTAAGGCTGATGCACAGCATCT
>ERZ1106929.2882-NODE-2882-length-10535-cov-3.928626_pt1 | contig 10535 bp, 2 predicted proteins | sample MGYA00403662_ERZ1106929 | MGnify/ENA primary metagenome ERZ1106929 (study PRJEB35170, sample SAMEA104062442) | human gut metagenome | biome: human gut; feature: human-associated habitat; material: faeces | place: Denmark | collected 2013-02-20 ...
TTTACTTAATTTTCTAGAAAAATCATATAATTTTATATTAATGAATATTATTCCTTCATTTTTCATCTCTATTGTATGATTTTTTATATCATTTCTCCCTTCAAAAAAAGCTTGAATATCTTTACTCATTCCTAACTCTAAATGTGATTTAGCCTCCTGAAACATTTTAAAAAAATTTGTGTCCATGGTTACCTCCCAATATTAATTTTTAGGAATATAGTTACCGCCGTTCAATGAGGTAGGATGAGAATAAACTGTGACTATTTTATCTCCCCACTCGTTTGTAATTACTGTATTTCCTCTTTTATCTTGATATCTCCAAGTCACCTTTCCTGTAAGTTTATCAATTTCTTTTGTACGATGCTTATAATTGTTATCAATAATGCTATCAATCTTCTGAGAGTCAAATCCTCTCTCATTCGCCCTTTCTGCACCATGTTTTGTATATTCACGCCCTTTTGGAGTTTTATCTCCAGCATGTATCTCAGTCTCCTTCTCCCCCTCTTCCTCTGTTCCTTTTCCTCCAGAGTTCGAAGCTCCTGACATTTCCGATATCAGGCTATTCAGTGCTTCCGCTATGGAATTCCCTTTCGCCGCTATCACAGTTGCTCCTGCCGCTATTTCCACCGTCGCCGCTCCCGCTGCTCCCAGTGTCAATGCCATCGCTCCGCCCATAAAAGCGCCGCTGATTGCTCCTCCTCCTGCGAAAAACATTCCGAAAATCGCCGCAATTGCCGCCGCATTTCCTACTATCCTTCCCAGTTCAAAGGCTGCCCTGTCATATCCTCCGCTGTCGATCAGAAAGTCAAGCAGCACAGAGGCCGGTTCCAATGCTCCGTAAACCGTTCCTATTATGAAACTGAATATGGCATTTCCCACATCATGTAAAAGCTGAACCGTATCACTGCACACGATCATGACGCTTGCTTTTACAGCGGCTTCCATTAAGTCTTTCACTTTATTCTTTACCGCATGGCTGACATTTTCGCTGATCATGTCTACTGCATTGGCTACGCCCTTTGATACGCTTCCCCAAAGCTCTCTGACCGCCTCTGTTCCTGATACCACTGACACCGGAAACTCGGTTCTCTCTGAACCTGTCTGTGACAGCGGATAGTTGTTGGCTTTCCACGAATCATCCGGATCATACGACGGGCCTGTCAGATACTCTGACACAAATCCGCTCGGATCGATATAGTTTAACGGATTACTCTTTACATAGTTATACCGGTTCAGCGTCAGCGGATCGCTGATGTCTCCCAGGTAAGTGTCCTCGGTTAAGAAATTCCCCCTCTCCACGTCATAGTATCTGGCTCTCAGGTACTGAAGCTCCAGCATCGGATTGTAGCTCTCGGCATTGTATCCGTAGATCTGGTTGTACTCCGGCTCGCCAAAGGTCATCTTTCCCGTGGCATTATACCGGTAGGACGCCCACAGGCCTCCGTCTGCGTCCGCCACTCCGCTTACGCTTCCCCTCGGATCGTAGGTATAGTATCCTGTCCAGCCGGTAAACCGCTCCACGGTCAGCCTCTCGTTACCGTAAGCATACGCCGTATCCGGCTCGCCGTCAATATTGACTTCCATCAGGACTTCTGCGTATTCCCGGTTCACGTCGCTCACATACTCCACCAGCTCATAATTCTTCTGATGGCCTTCCGTCTTAATCAGGTCAATAAGGCCCTGCTCGATGGCTGATACCGGCTTTTCCGGCATCAGGATTCCGCTCTGGTTCTCGCTTCCGCCTGTGTTGTTGGTATTGCCGTTGCCGTTGTTGCCTTTGTCCTTATCTTTGTTCCCGTTGTTGCCTTTGTCCTTGTCTTTGTTCCCATTACCGTTCCCGTTATTTCCCTGATCCGGCTTTTCCTCCGCATCCGACGGGCTGGCGGCGTCCCAGCCGTAGTGGTTTCCGTTTCCTCCATCTCCGTTGTTGCCGTTGTTTCCGTTTTCATTCTTCTTTTTAAACAGGGAAATGATCTGGTCAGCTTCCTCCCTGGTTTCTGTTTCCGGCAGAAGTGCGTTTTCCGTCCTCTTCTCCTCTGCATCGGATGCTGTCGCTTTGCTCTCCTCCTGCGGCCGGAGCAGTTCCTCTAAGGACAGGGTCAGAGCCTGGTAGGATAACAGGGCGTCTTCCGGACTGATGGATGTTTTCTCTTTTCCGCTTTCCTTTCCGTTGTTCCCCTTATTTCCGCTTCCCGTATTGTCCTTGTTGTTCCCGTTTCCATTCCCGCTGTTTCCCTTGAAGTCGTCGTCCGTATGCAGGTTGTAGGACAGCTGGAAGGTCCGGTTCCCGTCTCCGTCGTAGGCCATGGCTGCCAGCAGGTTGTCTTTTTCGTATACAGCCTTCAGACGGTTCTCCACCGTATAGTAGTAGCTCAGCTCTACCTTATCGGTCCCCTTTGTCCCGTTCTCGGAAACCAGGTTTCCGTCCGCGTCATAGCCGTACTCCATTTCGGTATGCTTCTTCCCGTCATAGAGTTTTGCATGGACTGGCTGGTTGGACAGGTTATAGGTGTACTCCGCACTCTCCTGTACGGTTCCATTCCGCTTCTTCGTATAGCTTAACCGGTTCCCCATGTCATCGTAGGTATACTCATAGGTGTAGGTTCCCTGGTTTTCTTCCTTCTCTGTGGATTTTAACAGCTTTCCGTCCTCGTCGTACTCGAAGGTGCGGTTTGTCTCCACGATCTGATAGTTGTCTTTTCCGTCCTTATCATGTTTGTTCCGGTGCTGGCCTCCGTGAGGGTACTTGTCGTCATGACGGCCGTTCTCGTGCTTTCCGTCATGCTTGTCATCCCATGCGTAGCCGTAGAGAGATTCGATGGCATCCTCACCGATGATGAAACCGCGATCATCATAGGTATAATCGTACTGGCTCACGACCCATCCGCAGTCGTCACAGGTATTTTTCATGGTAACGATCTGATCTCTGGCATTGTAGGTATTGTAGGTGCTGATACCGTTTGGACGGTGGATCTGGGTGATCCGGTTGATGGCGTCGTACTCATAGGTGGTGCTTTCCCCATCCCGTCCGATGACCTCGGTCAGGTTGTCGTTCTTATCGTAGCGGTAATGGACGCTGGTTCCGTCGGGATAGGTGATGCTCTCCAGCTGATCGGAACCGTCATAAGTGTAGGAGACGGTCTGCCCGGATCCGTTTGTCACCTGGGTGATGCGGCCGAGGCCGTCATACTGGTAAGTGCTTTCCCCGGTAAGATCCATCATGGATACCCGCTGGCCCAGAGCGTCGTAGCCGTAAAGCACGCCTTTTTCTGCCTCTTCGTCCTGTCCGGCAGCCGGTTCCCCGTTTTTCCCCACAATCACCGTGTCTTCTGCATTTTCGTAGGACTTCTCCACCAGGTTATTCAGCTTGTTGTAGTCGTACCGGATGGTGTCGCCGCTGTTGGTCGTATAACTGGTCAGACGTCCTCCCGCGTCGTAGCTCCATTTCTCCGTCCGGCCCTCCGCGTTTGTCAGGCTGGTACGGTTGCCCTCCAGATCGTAGGTATATCCGGTGACGCGGCCCATGGTGTCTTCCACAGCCGTCACATTGCCCATCTCATCGTAGGTGTACCGGGTCTTCAGGCCGCTGGGCAGCGTTACCTCTGTCAGATTATCCAGGATATCATAGGAAAACCGGGTATTTAAGCCGCTGGTTCCTGTGAAGGTCAGAAGGTTTCCGTGGGGATCGTAGGCGTAATGCTCGCTTAATCCCATCCGATCCGTATAGTCCGTAATCCGGCTGCCCGGATCGTAAACAGTTTCGGTGGTCTCGCCTAAGGGGTTTTTCGTTCCAATCAGGCGATCGTCTTTATCATAGGTATAGCTGTAGAAATATCCTTTCGGATCTGTGATTCCGATGAGGTTGTAGGCCGGATCGTAGGAATACTGCGTGGTTCTCTCTCCCGGTTTTGTCTGGGAAATCAGGCGTCCCACCTGGTTGTAGGCATACTCAGTGGCCTTTCCCTCCGGATCCACACTGGCCTTCAGCTGATCAATGAGATCATACTCATAGTTCCAGGTATATCCCAGGGCATCGGTGACGGCGTTCTGATTGCCGCGGATGTCGTATCCGAATTCCGTAATTCCCCCTTCCGGATCTCTTACCTTCGTCATCCGGTGCATCACGTCGTACTCATAGGAGCTGTTTCTTCCCAGACTGTCGCTGTCCTCTATGATATTGTCTGCCGGATCGTACTCGAAGGTACGGGTCAGGCCCAGTGGGGTGGTGATACCGGTCAGACGGTGGACAGGATCGTAGGTATAGACGTAGGAGCCCCCGTTTTTCTGGGTCAGCTTTGTCACCAGGCGGTTTAAATCCACCTCGTAGACGGTGGTGTTTCCCGCCGGATCGGTTTCGCTGGTCAGCTCGTCATGTTTGTCATAGGTATAGGAAGTCTTTGCCCCCTTCGGGGAAATGGCCTCGATAAGGTTTCCCATCACATCGTATCGGTACTCGGTGATCAGGCCGTTGGGATCCTTAACCTTCGTCACGTTCCCCAGGGCGTCATATCGGTATTCCGTCTTATTTCCCTCCGGCGTGGTGAAGCTCAGCAGACGGGACAGCTCGTCATACTCGTAAAGTTCCGTGTTTCTGCGCCCGTTGGTGACGGAGGTGAGCCGGTCAGTATCATCGTAGGCGTAGGAGGTTTCAGCCCCTTCCGCGTCCAGGGCGGACAGGAGGTTTCCCACTGCGTCATAGGTATACCCGGTGACTGCTCCCAGAGGATTGGTTTCGCTGGTGACCCGGTTGATGGCGTCATAAGCGTAGATATAGACCGCCTCTCCCGGTTCCGTGGTCTTTATAAGATTTCCTGCCGGATCGTATTCGTAGGCATAAGCGGTGCCGTCCGGCTGTATTACTCTGGTCAGACGGTCCAGGGCATCGTACTCGTAGCGGGTAACGGTCTGTCCGAAGTCGGTCTGTTCTACCAGACGTCCGAAGGGATCGTACTCATAGAAGGCGGTCCTTCCGATGGTGTCGCTCTGCCAGATGAGATTCCCGCTTTCGTCGTAACCATAGAGGGTGGTATTCCCGATATTGTCCTTCTTCTTCGTGACGCGGCCCATCTCATCATAAGTGTAGGCGGTTACGACGCCGGCCTCGTCCGTGCTCGTAATGATCCGGTTGTTCGCATCGTATTCCATAGTGACAGTATCGCCGTCAGGCATCTGAATCCTTACCAGATTTCCGTTCTCGTCATAGGCGGTCTGGTACTCGTGATCCAGGGCGTCAGTCAGCGCAACCGGCTGGTTTAACTCGTCGTAGACAATCCTGGTTTCCCCTTTCAGGGCATCGGTGGTTTTCGTCACATTGCCCACTGGGTCGTACTCGCGGGCAGTCACATGGCCCAAAGCGTCTGTCTGGGCCAGGAACTCTCCGATTTCGCTGTAATAGAATTCATCACTGTGACCGTTGGCGTCGGTGCTTTTCACTATGCGGCCGTTTAAATCATAATCAGTGGCGGTCACTCCGTCCAGGGCATCGATCACTTCCTGTAAGCGGCTGGCCCCGTCATAGCGATACCGGGTGCTGTGGCCGTTGGCATCGGTGAAAGTCAGAAGGTTTCCGGCTCCGTCGTAGACGCAGGCGGTTTCACCTCCCAGCGGATCTCTCGCTTTCGTGAGCTGGTTGTTGTGGTTGTAGGTAAATGTATAAACCCTCGTCTCGTCATCGGACAGGCGGACGATATTTCCGTTTCCATCATAGCCAAGCTCTGTGACAAGACCGTTTGGCGCTGTCATGCGGATCACACGGCCGTTTTTGTCGTACTCATAGGCCTGGGTGGTTCCGTCAGGGTTCGTCTGCCTGAGCAGGCGGCCGTTTCGATCATACTCATACCGGCTCTCGTAGCCCATGGCGTCCGTTACCAGGACGGGAAGACCAAGGATCGAATCGTATTCGGTATGTACCGTGTTTCCTCTCCGGTCAGAAGCTGCAATCTGGTTTCCCTTCGCGTCCAGGATATAGGAAATCTTCTGCCCTTTGGCGTCCGTCACGGAAATCAGGCGGTTTCTGCCGTCATATGCGTAGACCGTGGTGCGGCCCAGAGCATCCGTTTCGGATATCCGATTGTAGTTCCCGTCGTAGGCGTAAGTCAGAGTATTTCCCTTTGCGTCTGTCCCGCTCAGGATGTTGTGCATGGGATCGTAGGTGAAGGCAGTTTCCGTTCCCATAGGATCGGTAATGGACAGCACCTCTCCCGCCGGGCTGTATTCATAGACCGTGGTTCCCCCGTCCCCTGCTGTTTCTGTAAGATTCCATCCGTTTTTATTGTAAGTCCACTTCTCTGTGCGGCCGGAACCGTCTGTCTGAGTTAAAAGGCGGTTCATGGCGTCATAGGTGAAATGGGCGGTATGCCCCTCCCCATCGGTGATGGATGTCACCGCAGCGCCGTCATACTGAAGGGTAACAGTACCGCCGTTTGCATCCGTCATGGAAATCAGGCGGCTCTGCCCGTCGTAGGTGAGGGAGACCGTATTGCCCTCAGGATCCGTGGCCGTCAGGAGATTGCCTCTTTCGTCATAGGTATAGGCGGTGGTGCCGCCCTCATAGTCAGTGGCGGTTAAGAGCTGGTTTGCCTCATTATAGGTGAAGGAGGCCCTGGAACCGTCGGCCCTCGTCTCAGTCAGGAGATTTCCATTCCTGTCATAGGTGTAGGCGGTGGTATTTCCCAGCTCATCTGTCTCTGATGACCGGTATCCGTTTTCATCGTAGGTATAGCGCAGCTCGCTTCCGTCCGGGTATACAATCCGGGTGGTTCGGTACTGGCTGTCATAGCAGTATTCTGTGATATTGCCATTATTGTCGGTGACGGTGGTACAGCCGTCGGCATAGGTCAAAACGGCAGTGTTTCCATTTCCGTCCGTCTGCTTCGTCACACGCCCCTCCCCGTCATAGACATTTGCCGTGACGCAGGTGCCGTTCTCATCATACCAGGCCGTCATGCGGTGACTGTCGTCATACTCATATCGGCGGGTATCTCCGGCCTGGTTAGTATACTGAACCAGATTTCCATCCTCGTCGTACTCATAGCTTACCTGGGTGCCATCCGGCAGACCTGCCTCTGTGATCCTCCCCTTCTCGTCCATGGTGATGTCGAGAATTTTTCCCGTAGGAGATTTGATCTGAAGCAGGTCATAATCGTCACTGTAGACGAAGGTGGTGCGGCGGCCCTGCCGATCCTCATGGTACTGGAGAAATCCCTGGGCGTCAAACACAAATGTGCTTCCGTCCGTGTCTGTCACCTTCCATCCGGCGCAGGCCGGCGGGGCGATGGCGCTTCCTTTCTCCTCCTTCTCGCTGTCCGGTTCACCGGACTGCTTTCTGGCGTCTGAGCTGCTGGCTCTTGGAAGTCCTGTCACCAGATTTTCAGCAAAGCTCCTCCCGGACGCCAGCTTTCTCTGCTCTGCCTCCTTTAAAAGCTCCTCCGTGGTGACAACCCTTGTTTCTGTGGCAGGCCGGTCAGTTTTCGCATCCTTGCCGGTTTCCCCGGATTCGTTTCTGCCGCTCTCCTCTGCGTCAGAGGCGGTGGCAGTGTCGATCTCAATGGAGTCCAGGGGAGTAAGCGTCTGGGCATAGCCTTCCGGAGCCTCGTAGGTATCCCCGTTCTTTGTAAAGGGGATGCCCTTTCCATCGCTCCTCTTATAGAGGATCGTTCCGTCCGGCAGGATGGACAGGTGGTCGCCTAAGCCGGAGCTCCAGCCATAGCCGAACTCATTGTGGTAGTCCGGCAGGGAGGAGTTGTAGCTTCTCGTGATGCCAAAGCTGCCGTTTAATTCCGGAATCCCAAAGTCCTCCTGGGTCATGTAGAAGTTTCCTGTATTCAGATTCACAGGCTCCAGACCCAGCTCACAGTTGACATTGGCTCCTGCCAGCAGATTTTCCAAGAGCTTCTCTTCAAGAGGCGTCAGATTATCCTGCCAGGAGTAGGGCTCTGCTGTCTTCGGTCCGCGGATGAAGAGGATTGTATCCGCTTCTGCCAGCTGGTTTTTATACAGGTGGTTATCTCTTGCGATGGTGTTGGGATTTACCCCGTAGTGACGGGCAATCCGGTTTACCAGATCGTGCTGCTGCACCTCATAGAGCAGGAAGGTATCACTGTCTTCCGGTGTAAAGGTGATTTTCTCCCCCTCAGTATCAGCCGTTCCGTCTTCATTTAGCGGATATCCCTCGGCGGTTCCTGACACGTAATAGATCGTATCTGTTTCCAGGTCGTCCAGGGTCCATCCGCTCTCTGCCTGCCAGTTGGAAACCAGACTGGCATCATAATCGCTCTCCAGACCTGCTTTCTGGAAATCTGGGTAGATAAACTCCTCTGCGCCCTCTGTCTCCCCGCTGTCTTTTCCCTCCTCTGAGGCCTCTTCCATCAGCTGCCAGGAAATCTTTGCGCCCTCCTGTGTCTTTCCGTTTGTCAGGACGCCGGATACGCTGTATCCCCCAATCTTGGTGCTGACAATAGACGGAGTTACATCTATCGTGGTCTTTTCCAGATCCATGGCCTCTTCTTCCAGATTTCCCTCCCATACCACAGTGATCTTCGGGCCCTGGGCTGAATTGTAGGTATTTGCAAAGGTCTCTGCCGCCATGCGGTAGGCAGGATCCGTCGTCTCACCGGCCTCCACCTGGGCTTTCAGCATAAAGCCGCCCTGAGGCTCTGTCTTTGCGATCCAGGCGTTCATCACCTCAGTAAAGTCAAAGGACAGAGTCTGGTTCTCTCCGGCAGAGCCTGCAAAAATATGGCGATCCGGCGCCGGGTTGACGGCCGGCATAGAATTCCAGGTCACGCGGTTGGCATCCCAGCCCACCACCGGAAAACCAAGCTCGAAGACACTTGTGCCTTTGCTGTTGTCTGTCTGCTGGTGGATCTCCAGGGTTGCCTGCAGGCAGTTTGTGGCAGAATTCAGAATATCCTGCATGTTGGCATCATCGAACATATTGACTGCAATATAGACGCGGCAGTTTTTCATACTGTCGTCCACATCTCCCACGTAAGACGGGCTTCCCCAGTCATAGTGGGAAGACGGATGTCCTTCAGACACCGTACACATGATAAGCTCATTGGATGGAACCAGGGGACTCGGATCGATACGGACCGGATAGGCTCGGTCCTCATCCTCCAGCCAGTCCTCGTCTGCCTTCACTGTCACAGTCACCCGGTCCTTCTTCCCGGACAGCTTCATAGTCAGATCGCTGCTTGTCTCTCCGTCGTCATCAATCATCAGAGGCGCATCCAGAAGAAATACCGGCTCCTCTTTTCTGTCCCGGTAAATCACAATGCGGCCGTCCTCTTTGGCCGCCTGGAGGCCCGGAATCTTTAACTGGTAGGTAAACTCATACTTCTCTGACGGTTCCAGAAGGATAATGTCCTCCTTCACCGTATTCCCAACTACCGTATACTGGTAGTCAATGTTTTCATATACATCCGTAAAACGGATAGCATTTCCCTCACAGAGGCTCCGTTTGAAGCTGCCGCCGGAGGGGATCAGCTCCATGCTGTCTTCCCCGGACTCGATGCGGATGCCCCGCGCAGACGTAATCCGCTCCGGGATCTGAATATCTGTTTCACCGCCTGCATTAGCCAGGTAGGAGGAGGCAGAAATGCTCCTTAAAGGCATGGCGTTAGAGCTGCTGGCCTTCTGCGGCTCATCTTCACCGGGTTCCTCCTTCTCTCTCTTTTCCTTCAGAGGAATCAGAGTGTCATCCACCTCTTCCACTGTGCCGTCTTCCCGCTCATAGAGTCCGGAATACCCGCCGATCACGGTTGTATACTCTCCGTCCCCGGTACGGTAGGTACGGACGGAGCCGTCAAAGCGCACTAATTCTCCGTCTGGCTCGTCAGCCTCAGGCTCCTCGTAAAAATCCTCGGGAGCGCGAAGCTCCTCTTCTTCCAGAGGCTGCTCTTCTTCTGGAAGCGTTTCCTCAGGAGGAAGCTCTTCCAGGGGGGGGCTCCTCCTGCTGCTCCTCTGAGGACGGTTCTTTCTTTGGAGGCTGTTTCTCTTCCTCTGTCGGATCATCTATGGTGCCGGAGTCCTTGGAACTGTCAGGCTTTTCGCGCTGTCTAAGTCAGAACCGTCCCCGGATTCCCCGTCTGCTCCGCTATCATCTGTCCCGGAACCAGCCTGAGAGCTGTCTTCCTCTTCACTTCCGCTCTCTCCACCGGCTTCACTTTCACTTGTGCCGCTCCCACTTGTTTCGTCTTCACCTGTTTCGCTTTCGCCGGATCCGCTTTCACTCTCGCCTTTTTCGCCGGTTTCGCTTTCACTCTCGCCTTTTTCGCTGGTTCCGCTTCCGTCTGTTTTATCTTCTCCTTTCTCAGAGCCGGAACTGCTTCCCTCACTTTCAGAACTGCCTCCTTCGGAGCCTGTCTCACTCCCCTCAGAGCCGGAGCTTCCGCTCTCTTCCTCTTTTTTGGAGCTGCTGCTTCCGGTTTTGCTGTCTTCTGTGCGTTTTCCATCTGAGCCGCTCTCCTCCTGACTGCTGCTCTTCAGCTGGCTGCCTTCTGTCCCGCTGCCCTTGGACTGGTCTTTGTCGTCTC
>ERZ1106929.2888-NODE-2888-length-10496-cov-3.350350_pt1 | contig 10496 bp, 8 predicted proteins | sample MGYA00403662_ERZ1106929 | MGnify/ENA primary metagenome ERZ1106929 (study PRJEB35170, sample SAMEA104062442) | human gut metagenome | biome: human gut; feature: human-associated habitat; material: faeces | place: Denmark | collected 2013-02-20 ...
TTCTGTAGTGGTTTTCTGGGCAGTTTCTCTCATGTTTTTGTGGATCATGTTAAAAGTAACACAGAAAAAGGGAGAAGCCTTTCTGCCTTCTGGTGAAGGAATCCGCATGGCGAACCTGGATGAGGGCCTATCAGAGGACTGTCTTCCGGGACTACTTCCAAGTATCCTTCCGTTAGCGGTGGTACTGGTGATGAGCGCTGTTTTCCAGATATATGTAGTAAAAGCACTGTTTGCAGGCTGTATCCTGACCATCATTACGGGACACAGGAACCTGCTGCCAAAGTTAAAGATCAGTTTGTCACAGGGGATCACTGCTGCCTATGGTCCTATTTTAAGTGTTTCCGCTACGTATGCCATTGGTACAGTGGTGAAAAACATAGAAGGATTTACTTATTTTCAGAACATGCTGTCTGCATTGCCACATCTTATGAGCGGAAGCCTTATGGGACTTTTAGCGGCCTTTATCATGGCATCTGTGGCAGCTCCCATCCCCGCGTTCGGATCCCATATGCTGGAGCAGTACACACTGGCAGGACTTAGTGCAGGCAATGCCCACCGCATGATGATGCTTACTTCTTTTACCAGTATTGCGCCTCATAATGCGGGAATACCCAATGCAGCGGCAGTGCTTCGCATGCCCTATGCAGAATGTCTGAAAATGTATATGATGTCAACTTATATACCAGGCTTTATTACTTTGTTTGTATCTATTTTATGTATTAAAATGGGGATCGTCTGACCGGTGATCTTCGTATAAGATCAGGCACAGAAACATTCCAGGAGAACATTTTTAGGATCAGGAGGAAAAGATCATGAGCGCACACAAACCATTAGAAGGAGTGAAAGTGGTGGAACTGGCCAGTTTTGTGGCAGCGCCGACAGCAGGAAGAATGATGGCAGAAATGGGAGCAGATGTGATCCGTGTGGAAAGCACAGCCGGTGATCCATGGCGTTTTTACGGTGCCAACTGTGGACTTCCCATTACAGATGAGGAAAATCCTCTTTTTGACATTTACAATCTGGGCAAAAAGGATATCCAGTTGAACACCAAGACACCGGAAGGGAAAGAGATTTTGTTCCATCTTTTAGATGAAGCGGATGTATTTATTACCAATAACCGTTTAAAATCCCTGGTAAGATCCGGTCTTGATTATGAGTCGTTAAAGGACCGTTTCCCAAAGCTGATCTATGGCCTGGTAACAGGATACGGACAGACAGGCCCGGATGTGGATGCACCGGGATATGACGGTGTTGCCTTTTTCTCAAGATCCGGAATGTTGGCAGATATGGCAGAACCCAGCGGCTATCCTGCAAGCGCCCCGGGCTGTATCGGAGATGGAGCTACAGGAGCTGCGCTTTTTGGCGGTATCTGTGCAGCGCTTTTTGACAGGGTGCGTACAGGAAAAGGCGATTTTGTAGAAATTTCTCTTTTTGGCAATGCAGTATGGCTTTGCGGTACGATGTCTGCTTTTGAGCAGTATGGTTATCATTATCCTAAAAAGAGATCGGAAATGGGGGCTCTTTATACTTTTTATAAATGCAAGGACGGAGAATGGCTCCACCTGGCTGTTACCCAGCATGACCGGTACTGGAAGCCGCTGGCAGAGGCGCTGAATGTGCCGGAGCTGGCAGAGGACGAGCGGTTTAAAAATGCGGCCCTGATCTCCAGAAACAGAGCCCAGCTGATCCCGCTTCTGGAGGAAGCCTTTAGTCATTTTAACTATAATGAGATTGCGGCAAGACTAAAAGAAAGGGATATCGTCTTTGACCGTATGCGCCATTACAGGGAGCTGGCAACAGATCCTCAGGCTGTGGCAAATGGCTTTGTAAAGGAGTATATCTATGAAAGCGGCCATCCATTTATGATGTCCATGCCGCCGGTTCACATGAGAAGTGTGGGAGAAACCGGCCCGGGACGGGGGCCAAAGCCAGGAGAACACACAGATGAGATCTTAAAACAGCTTGGCTGTTCAGAGGATGAGATCGTTCATTTAAAAGAAGCTGGAGCCGTAAAACAGCACTCTTAAAAGCTTTTGGTTAATATAACCATTACTTTTAAGAAAGCACCTATAAAAAAATTGTATGAACCGCTGTATCTTTACAGCGGTTCAAATGTTATTTTAATAACAAGCAATGCATTCATGCGGGGAAACCGTGTGTATTTTATAAAGTAAAGGAGAGGCAGATCAATGAAAACAAGAATGACAGAACTTTTAGGGATCCAATATCCGATCATGCAGGGGGGAATGCAGCATCTGGGAGTTCCTGAACTGGCAGCTGCCGTATCAGAAGCAGGCGGTCTTGGAACCATTAATGTAACTATTTATCCGGATCCGGAAGATTTAAGAAAGGCCATCAAAGAAGTAAAGGCAAAAACAGATAAACCATTTGCAGTAAATATTTCCCTGATCCCAAGTCTCCATCCGGGACAGGAGCTTTTTGACCAGGTTAAGGTGATCCTGGAAGAAGGAGTCACAGCAGTAGAAACAGCAGGCGCAAGCCCTCAGGAGCTGGCAGATGTATTAAATGCCCATAAGGATCAGGTAAAATGGATCCATAAAGCAGCCTGCGTAAAGCATGCAAAGAAAGCAGAGAGCATGGGTGCTGACATTATCACCATGGCTGGCTTTGAGGTAGCAGGACATCCTCATACAGATGGTGTGGGAACTATGGTACTGGCAAACCGCACAGCAAGAGAAGTAAAGGTTCCTGTACTGGCAGCAGGCGGTATTGCAGATGGCAGAGGCTTACTGGCAGCATTAAGCCTTGGATGCGAAGGTGTTGTAATGGGAACACGTTTTGTAGCAAGTAAGGAATGCTGGATCTCTGAAAACCATAAAAACTGGATCGTAAATGCAAATGAGAACCAGACTGTTCTTTGCCAGAAATCTATTAAAAACATGGTCCGCGTTGCAAATAATGAAGCAGCAAGAAAGTGCCTGGAGTTAGAGGCAAAGGGAGCCACCTTACAGGAACTGATGCCTGTTATATCAGGAAAACTTGGCAAAGCCGCTTATGCAGACGGAAATGTAGATGGCGGTATGTTCGCTGTCGGACCGGCTGCTGGCCTGATCCATGACGTAGAAAGCTGCAAGGAGATCATTGACTCCATTATGGCAGAGGCAGAGGAAGGTTTAAAACGTTTAAACAGCCTTGGTTTATAAAAAATGTAAGATTTGGAAAGGAAGAAGATAAATATGGGAAAAGCACTGGAAGGAATCCGCGTTCTGGATTTTACAACAATGGCAGCAGGACCTACTGCAGCAGCAATGTTAGCTGATTACGGCGCAGAAGTTATTAAAATTGAACGTCCGGGAAGAGGAGAAGACGGCAGAAAGTTTCCGCCTATGGTAGACGGTGAAAGCCTTACGTACTGCTGGTTCAACCGTGGAAAGAAATCACTGGCAGTGGATATGAAGGATCCGGAAGGACTGGAACTGGTAAAGAAACTGATCCCTACTGCACAGGTGATCTTAGAGAATTTCCGTCCCGGAACCATGAAGAAATTTGGTCTGGATTATGAAAGTGTATGCAAGGTCAAACCAGATATGGTATATGTTTCCCTTACCACTTATGGACAGACAGGACGACTTATTTCCAAGCCTGGATATGACATTATCGCGCAGGCAATGTCCGGTATCATGAGTGTTACAGGTGAAGCAGACGGGGCACCCCAGAAAAGCGGCATCCCATTAGGAGATATGGTTGGTGCTTTAAATATGTTTGCAAGCACCATGACTGCTTTATATCACTGGAAAGATACAGGGGAAGGCCAGTATGTAGATGTATCCTTACTTCGTTCCCTGTTATATATGAACACACCTCTGATCCACTGTAATCTGGGCAAAGAGCGCATGAGCAAACGTCAGGGAAATCATCATCCTACTATGTGTCCATATGGAGTATTCCACTGCAAGGACGGTGATATCGTTATGGCAGCTTCCGGAAAGCGTATCTGGGACAGCTTATGTGACCTGATGGGAAGACCTGAGTGGAAGGAAGATCCTGAATATCAGGAGGTTGGTGACAGAGCACGTCATCAGAAGGTTCTGATCCCATTATTTAACGAATGGCTGACCAACAGTTTCTCCGGACAGGACGAGGCACTTGCAGCTTTAGATGCTGCCGGTATCCCATGCTGCAAGGTTCAGGATGAGTACCAGGCATGGTCAAACGAAGATTTCCGTGAAAATGGCTGGATTTCAGAAGCACCTACTATGCCGGATATGAAGATGAAGACCTTCTATACAAGAACCGGCAACTGCAGCATGTCAAAGACATCACCTGAGTTTAAGAGAGCACCATTACTGGGTGAGCAGAATGTGGAGTTGTTTAAGGAATTAGGCTACAGCGAAGAAAAAATCAAAGAACTGGAAGAGCGCTGGCCGCACCAGAATTTATAGTTTTCAGAACAGTGAAAATATAGTTTTCAAAATAGTGGAAAATCTGGCACAGAACTTACGGCAGGCTTACCTGTAAGCAAAGTTTTGTGTCAGATTTTACATCGGAGATTAAAAGTAAGGAGATCAACCATATGCAGAATGGATTATTTAATATAACAGAAGAGCAGCAGAGCCTGGTAGAGCTGATCCGTGACTTTATGACCAAAGAGATCAAGCCGCATGTGCTGGAATGGGAAAAAGAAGGCCATTATCCACAGGAGATCATAGAACAGGGTATTGAAATGGGACTGCACATGCTGCAGGTACCGGAAGAGTACGGCGGCATGGGACTGGATACCACAACTGCAGCTATGATGATCGAGGAAGGCGCAAAAGTTGAAAGTACCTTTATGGGTATGTTCAATGTAACCAGCATGGGCGGAAAGATCGTTATGGCAGCAGGAAATGAAGAGCAGAAGCAGTATTATTCCGGCCTGCTCCAGAAGGGATATTTAAGCTCTTTCTGCCTGACAGAGCCTGATGCAGGTTCTGACAGTGCTGCTGTACGTACTACTGCTGTGCGAAAAGGTGATAGTTATGTTATTAACGGAACAAAAATGTTCATTACCAATGCTTCTTTAGCAAGTGTATTCCTGGTAGTGGCAACCTTAGATCCTTCCAAAGGCTCTAAAGGACTGGCTACATTCATTGTAGAAAAAGACCGTCCAGGTGTTACCGTAGGAAAGAAGATTGAAAAGATCGGTATGCGTCTTTCCAATACAGCAGAGGTTATTTTTGATAACGTAGAGATCCCTGCATTTAACCTGATCGGAACAGAAGAAGGCGGCTTTGCCAACGCTATGAAGGTTCTTACCGCTTCCAGACCGATCATTGCGGCTTCCAGCCTTGGCGCATGCCAGTTAGCAAGAGACCTGGCAATCCAGTATTCCAAGGAAAGAATTGCTTTTGGAAAACCAATCTGCGCAAAACAGATGATCCAGGAAAAGATTGCCAACATGGAAATGCTGATCCAGGCCGGCCGCGGACTGGTATACAATGCTACCATGCTTCTTGACCAGGGCAAGCCATGCAACAAAGAGGCTTCTATTGCAAAATGCTTTGTAACGGAAGCATACGGCAAGATCACAGATGATGCTTTACAGATCTTTGGCGGATATGGTCTTTGCGATGAATATCTGATCTCCAAGTTATACCGTGATTCCCGTGTAAACCGTATTATTGAGGGAACCAACGAGATCCAGAGAGTGGTTATTGCCAAGTCTTTACTGCGTTAATAAAACCTGTTATTTGGTTAACAGGTTGGTTTGACCAGAAAATAACGAAAATCAAATTTCGATTTTTGTGCGTAGTGACATAGATGGTTTAATCTGAGTTTGTTATTATTATGTCATAGTCAGTTACATCATAATAAATCGTTTCAAGACCTGCTTTATGCGGAAGAACAGGGGGTGTGGTACCTGAAACGATAAATAAACGAGAGGGGTAATGATATGATTAGTTTACTGGGTATTGTGATCGGACTTGCGTTGTTCATCCTGTTGGCTTACATGGGTTACAACACGATCATCGTTGCCATTGCTTCGGCTATGGTAGTAGCAGTATTTGGAGGAATGAATCCATTCGTAGCATTAACTGAGGCATTTATGCCAAAGACAGTTGGATTCATGCAGGGATATTTCCTGATCTTCCTGTTCAGTGCATTATTTGCACGTTTCATGGGCGATTCCGGTGCAGCACCTTCTATTGCAGTTAAGGTTGCACGTATTGCAAAAAAAGCAAAAAATCCGGATATGCAGCGTTGGCTGGCAGTTATGGTACTTCCGCTGATCCAGCTGATCTTAACCTACGGCGGCGTTAACGTATTCGTAGTAGTATTCATCTTGGTAGCAATTGCCCGTTCACTGTTTAAGGATCTGAACATTCCCTGGTGGATGTACTCCTGCTCCTGTCTTGGTTCTTCCACAGTGACCATCGGTATGCTTCCTGGTTCCCCGCAGATTCAGAACATCATCCCAATGCAATATTTTGGAACAACTACCATGTCAGCACCTGTTCTTGGTATCTTAAGCTCCATTATTACATTTGCTATTGGTTCCCTGTATATCTGGTGGCAGTGCAAGCGTACTAACAAGAAGGGTGAAGGATTCTTCCCAACTGGCGAACTGATCGATAAAGAGCAGTTAGTAGAAGCAAGCGTTGAGAACGAAAAACCATTATGGCAGTGCTTACTTCCAATGATCGTTGTTATCGTTGTATTAAATGTATTAAAGCAGAGTGCAGTGATCGCTCTTTGCAGCGGCTGCATAGTTGCATGGCTGTTATATGATCCACGCAAGCAGGATTTAAAGAAGATCTTCTCCGGCGCTATGCCACAGGCTATCATGCCTCTGATCACTGTTTGCTGTGCATCAGGCTTTGGTGGTGTTGTAGCAGCTGTTCCTGGATTCCAGACTATTGTTGGCAGCTTAAATAACTTTGGAACCAGCCCATTTATGATCGTATTAGTAGTTAACATTTGTTCAGGTATCTGCGGTTCCGCTTCTTCTGGTGAGAACATCGCCCTTCAGAACTTTGCTGACCGTTTTATCGCAACAGGAATTCCTGGACCTCAGTTACACCGACTGGTTGCAATGTCTTCCATTGGTCTGGATACACTGCCACACAGTGCAGGTATCATCACTATGCTGTCTACAACCAAGCTGACCCACAGACAGGCTTACATAAACAACTTTATCCTGTCTCTGGTACTGCCGATCGTTATGGCATGCTTCGCAGCTGTTATGATTTCCGCAGGTTTCTATCTGTAAGCACAGGTTAAGGATACATAAAAACGAAAAATGAAATCCCCACAACATGCCGTACCTTCCGCATACGGCATGTATATAAAACTCCTGGAAAATGCTAGATAAAAGCGTTTTCCGGGAGTTTTTATGTTTCGCTAACTCAGGTTTTGCAAATAAAAAGGGACCTGCAAAGAACAGGTCCAGTGTGCTGGTGAAGGTCTCACCTGCGTCAGCAGGCAGATAAGCGTGCCAACGCAAAGACGTGAGTTTACGATACATTATTTCCCTTGGAATACAGGCTTTCTCTTCTCTAAAAATGCATTTACCGCTTCTGCATGGTCGGCAGAATGGGTCAGACGGTCTGCATAATCCGCTTCCAGACTCATGCACTGGTGCAGATCCGGGTACATGATGCGGTTGATGCCACCTTTGATCTCTGCATAGGAAAGAGTAGGTCCGTTTGCCAGGGCAGTAATCTGTTTTTTTACATTTTCTTCCAGTTCTTCAGCTGGTACAGCACGGGTGATGATGCCCATATCAGCTGCTTCTTTTCCTGTAAAACGTCTGCCTGTCATAAAAAGATCGGCAGCTCTTGCAGGACCAACGCGGCGGGTAAGAAGAACGGAGCTTCCCATATCCGGTGCCAGTCCAATAGAAGAAAAGGCAAAGGATATTTTTGTATTTTCCTCTGCAATGGCAAAGTCGCAGGCCATGGCAAGGCTCATTCCGCCGCCTGCGCAGGCACCTTCGATCCAGGCAACTACAGGCTTTTCAATCTGGCGGATGTAAAGGACTAGGTGGTTGAAATTAGCCATATTGGTCTTGGTCTGGGTTGGAGCAGGGATACCGGCTGCATAACAGTCCACACGCTTCTTCATAGAAGTAATGTCACCGCCTGCACAGAACCTTCCGCCTTCGCCCCGGAGCACGATCACGCGGATCTGTGGGTCAAAGCGGAACTGCTCTAAAACTTCGGAAAGCTCCGCTGCCATAGGCTGGCTTAAGGCATTTAACTTTTTGGGGTCATTGAGGATGATATAACCTGCACCATTTTCGATGTAAGTTTTAACATACTGATACATAAAAATACCTCCTGTTATATTTTTCACCAGAGCAAACCAAATCAGTCCAGTGAGAAATCATTTCTGCTCTAAGTATAAGGCAAAAGCATGCAGATTGCACGGTACAAACTATGGATAATCCTACGAAAATAACAGGTGGTAAGGGGAATGTTCTTTGTGCATTCCTACATAGATTAAGAAGGTTTAATCTGTTAAAGTATTATCATACGGTCAGTGTATTTTTTGTATGCTGAAAATGAAAAGTATGGGTGAGAAACCCGGGAAAAGCAAAAGATAACAGAACATGTATAACAGGAGGTTACGTTATGATCAAAACAAAATTCACAGAAATGTTTGGAATTGAGAAACCAATCGTCCAGGGCGGTATGCAGCATTTAGGAATTGCTGAATTTGCTTCCTTAGTCTGCAATGCAGGCGGTATGGGAACCATTAACATTACCTGTTATCCAGGTGTAGACGAATTCCACGAAGATGTGATCAAGATGAAAGAATTTACTAATAATAAGCCTTTCATCGTAAATATTTCCCTGGTTCCGGATCTGACAAAGGGCGAAGAGATCTTTAAGTATATTGATGTATGTGCAAAAGAAGGCGTTGCAGCTATTGAGTTTGCAGGTGCTTCCCCTGTGGAATTTATGCCGGCCTGCAAAGAAGCAGGTATTAAGATCATCCACAAGAGCCCAAATGCAAAGGTGGCAGCCAGCATGGCAAGAAAGGGCGCTGATGTGATTACCATTGCAGGTTATGAGGTAGCAGGACATCCAAGTATGGATGGAATCGGTACTTTCGTTATTGCCAACAAGGCAGCTAAGGTTTGCGCAGAATATGGCGTTCCGGTGCTGGCAGCAGGCGGCGTTGCAGATGGAAAAGGCCTGGCAGCAGCACTGGCATTAGGCGCACAGGGCGTTGTTCTGGGAACACGTTTTGTAGCAACCACGGAGTGCCCGATCTCTGATAACCACAAGGAATGGCTGTTAGAGCATACAGAAAAAGATACAGTTATTATCCAGAAATCCATTCACAATGCAGCCCGTGTTGCAAACAACATGGCAGCAAAGCTGACTCTGGAAATGGAAAAGAGAGGAACCACTCTGGAAGAACTGATGACGGTTATTGCAGGAAGACTGAGCAAGAAATGCTATAAGAATGGCGATATTGACGGTGGTATTTATGCATTAGGACCGGCAATGGGCCTGATCGATGATATTAAGCCGGTACAGCAGTTAATGGATGACATGGTAGCAGAAGCAGAAGAGGTGATCGGCGGATTAAAGGCTTCTATTTATTAATGATCAAAAGGGATAGAAGAGAAGGCAATAAATACAGAAGGGACTAAAAATAATAATGGCAGACGAGACAAATTACAGACCTTTGGAAGGGGTTAAAGTACTGGAACTTTCTACAATGGTGGCAGCAGGCTCCTGTGGAAGAATGTTAGCGGACTGGGGTGCTACAGTTATTAAAGTAGAAGCTGAAAGCGGAGATATGTTCCGTAATTTCCCAAAAACATTTCTTGTACCATGCACTATGGATGAGAACCCCTTATTTGATAACCTGAATGCCGGAAAAAGAGGCATTGTATTAAATTTAAAGACACCGGAGGGCATGGAAGCCATGCATCGCCTTTTAGCTGAGGCAGATGTATTCCTGACCAATACCCGTGTAAAAGCATTAAAGAAACTGGGACTGGATTACGACTCCTTAAAGGATAAATATCCGAGACTGATCGAGGCGAATATTTCCGGTTTTGGTGAAAAGGGACCGAAGAAAGATAATCCTGGATTTGATACCGTTGCATTCTGGGCAAGCAGTGGTTTTAACGCAGATATGATGGTAGAAGGACCTGGAAGTTATCCTGTATACAGTTCTGCTGGTCCTGGTGATATCGTAACTGCAATGGGCCTGTGCTATGCCATTACAGCCGCTCTTTATAAGCGCACCCAGACAGGAAAGGGCGACCGTGTAAGCTCTTCTCTTTACGGAACTGCACTCTGGTGCTTCCATATTATGTCAGTTGCAACAGAAGAACGTTATGGATACCAGTATCCAAAGACCAGAGAGGTAAGCGCACCTACAGGCGCTCCTTTCAGGACAAAGGACAACCAGTGGGTCATGACTACTATTTTAAAGATTGAAGAGCAATGGCCGGTGTTGTGTAATGTATTAGGTGTTCCAGAACTGGGAACAGACCCAAGATACAACACAGCCCTGCGTCAGAGAGACCCGGA
>ERZ1106929.2892-NODE-2892-length-10481-cov-7.789469_pt1 | contig 10481 bp, 9 predicted proteins | sample MGYA00403662_ERZ1106929 | MGnify/ENA primary metagenome ERZ1106929 (study PRJEB35170, sample SAMEA104062442) | human gut metagenome | biome: human gut; feature: human-associated habitat; material: faeces | place: Denmark | collected 2013-02-20 ...
CCAGACAGCCGATGATGTTCATGGCGGTGGACTTGCCGGAGCCGGAGGAGCCCACAATGGCCACGAACTCCCCCTGGTCGATGGTGAGGCTCACCCCGTCCAGGGCGTGGACCGCCTCGTCCCCCATGGGGTAGATCTTATACACGTTCCGTAATTCAATCAGATGGGCCATACCCTCACCCCGCTGCCGTGACCGCGGCGGAGCCGGCGGTGGCCATTCCGCTCTGGGACTGGATGGGCAGGAGGACGGTCTCCCCCTCCTCCAGGCCGGAGGTGATCTCAACAAAATCCTGGTTCCCCCTTCCCAGGGTCACCGGGCGGCTCTCGAGCTTGGAGGGGTCGGCGATGGTCACGCCGTCCTCGGCAAAGGCCCCCTCCCCGGCCACCAGGACGGTGCCGTCGCTGTTCACCGCTTCGGCGGGCACACACAGGGCGTTCTCCGAGCGCTCCACGATGATGTCGGCGGACACATTCATGCCCGGGTTCAGGTCCCCGTACTCCGACAGGAGGATGGTCACCGGGTAGGTGGTAAAGCCGTCGGTGGTGGTGCCGTTGACGCTCACCTTCTCCACCACGCCGGTGAAGGTCTGGCCGGGCAGGGCCTCGGCGGTGATCTCCACCGTCTGTCCCGGCTGGATCTGGCCGATGTCCAGCTCGCTCACGTCCATCTGCAGCTCCAGCTGGCTCAGGTCGTAGATCACCGCCATGGCCCCCGAATCGCCCCCGTTGAGCTGGTCCCCGGCCTTCAGGTTCTTCTCAATGACGGTGCCCGAGATGGGGGAGGTGATGGTGTAGCTGTCCAGGGCCTGCTGGGCGCTCTGGAGGGAGAGCTGGGCGTTCTGGACGGCCAGGGCGGCGTCGGCCAGGGAATTTTCCGCGGACTCGCCCCCGATGGCGGCCAGCACCGCCCCGGCGGACACCCGGCTGCCCACGGACACGTTCAGGCTGGTGATCTCCCCGCTGGCGGCGGCGGTGACGGTCTGCCGCAGCCGGGGGGAGAGGGTTCCGCCGGCCGCGCAGGCGTATGTACCCACCCGGGCGGTGGCGCTGGTTGTTTCGGTGAGGGCCCCGGGGTTGGCGAGGCGGATCTTCACCTGCCGCACCAGAGCGCCCCCGTTCCCCACCTGGTCGGCGGGGGCCACCGACTCCACCGTGCCGGTCAGGGTCTCCAGGGTGCCGGACAGGGTGACCTGAGCCGTCTGGCCCGCCGAGATGTGGGCGGCGTCACCGGCCTGGAAGGGCACCGTGAGGGTCATGGTGGAGGTGTCGGTGATGTCGGCAACGGCCGTCCCGGCGGAGACCAGGTCCCCCTCCTGGACGTGGAGGGTCTGGACCACCCCGCCGCCGATGGCCTTCACCTGGAGGCTGCTGGCCAGGGTGTCGTAGTTCATCTGGGCCTGCTGTACCGACAGCTGGGCCTGCTGGAGGGCGGTCTGGGCGCTGCCCGGGTCGATGCGGTAGAGGAGCTGGTCCTGCTCCACCTGGTCCCCGTCCTCAAAGGGGGACTCCAGGATCTCCCCGGTGACCAGGGCGGACACCTGGTAGGACTCGATGGGGGTGACCGTGCCCGAGCCGGACACAGACACCGTCAGGTCCTGGCGCTGGACCTGGGCGGTCTGATAGGCCCCCACGGCGGGTGCCCCGCCGCTGAGCATGGGCCGGACCACGATCCAGAACAGCAGGGCCAGAACGGCCGCAATCACAAGGACGCGCTTGATCCATTTGCGCCGCTTCTTGGGACCCGTCCACAGGGGGGCGGGCTCCGTCTCCGGGCCCGCCGGGGTGAGATTGCTCTCCGGGACAGTTTGTGTGGTTTCCATGGCATTGACTCCTTTATGTACCGAGTTGAAACGTTTCTCCCGCCCACTCCAGGTCCGGACGGCGGTCTGGGACAGACGGCCGGACCCTCCCGGGCTTTTGTTCCATCTTACCGCCAGACCATTAGCTTTCCCAAAAGAAAAGCTAAAAAATTCATTAAATTTTTCCGGCTCCTGTGTACCTTACACCTTCCACCAGGGAGAAGGTCAAGGGAATTCCGGCGAATGGGCCGGCTGTATTCTGCAAAAAACAAGCCGCCCACGGGATCAGAAGCATTCTGATCCCGTGGGCGGCTTGTCCCATGTCCGGCGCCTGGGCAGACGCTCCAAGGTCCGTCTCCCGAGGGAGACGGACCTCAGCGGTCGCTGGCGAACCAATACTCCCCCTGGAAAATCAGATCGTCCAGGTCCAGGGGCGCGGGGCTGGGCTGCTGTGAGCCGGTACCATAAACAACAGTGGTTTCCTCCATGGAATTCATCCCTCCGTATGTTAAAAATTCATCCACCGGCACAAGGCCGGCATACAGACTACTATATGCCGGACGGGCCGCGTTATGTGCCGGTTTTTGTACACCGAAGGAGAAAATTTTTTCCTTCTATTTTTAAGTCCGCTTTTTACAGAGGCAAACGGAGGCTCCCGCCCTTAGGCGGGAGCCTTGTCTGTTAAGAGGTACTGCTGGAGCTGGCGTCCGAGGCCGTCTCCGTCTCGTCCTCCTCCGCCGCGGTGAGCTCCTGGGCGGAGAGGGAGATAAGGGAGTCCACCGAGTCGGCGGACAGCAGGTACACCGCCGGGTCGCCCGAGAGCTGGGCGTAGTAGGAATCCCCGGCGCCGTCCAGGGCTCCGATGGTGAGGGTGAGGGTCTCGCCCTCGCCGTAGATGACGGTGAGCACCCCCACAGGGGTATCCAGGCCGCAGGCGGCCAGGGTATCCGCCTCCCCCTTGTAGTCATAGCAGGCGTCGAAGGCCAGGGAGGAGAGCTGGGCCATCAGGCTGGTGAAGGCGCTGTTGTCCGAGGGGATGGCCGTCCCGTTCACGTCCCAGGCGGGCTCCGTCTCCTCCGCGCTCTCCGAGGAGGAGCTGTCCCCGCTCTCCGCGCCGGCCGTCTCAGTTTCTGTCTTGGTCAGGGTGAGGGTGGTCCCGCCGCTCTCCCAGGTGAGGGAGGAGATGGTGTCCGTCCCCAGATCAGGGAAGTCGGGAATGGCGGCCAGGTCCAGCAGCTCCAGGGACTCCAGGTTCTCCGGCAGGTCGGTGGAGATGGTGTAGACCGTATCCGAGTCCGTCCGCTTGGCGTAGCAGTAGCTGTCGGACACGTCCCCCAGCAGAAGGGTGACGGCGGTCCCGTCCCCGGCGGTCACCGACGCCTGGAGGGCGGGCTCATCCAGGCCGTAGGCGGACAGGTCCTCCGGGTCGTCGATGACCCGGATGGCGGCCAGGGAGCCTATCTGCTCCGCCAGATCCTCCACCGCCTCCTGGCCGGCGGGGAAGGAGGCGTCCCCGTCGTACTGCCAGACGTCCTCCGCCTTGGTGAAGGAGAGCTCCCCCTGGCCGTTGGTGAAGGAGATAGCGGTAAAGTCGGAGAGCTGGGTCACATAGACGGCGTCGTCCACCTGGGCCTGCTGGTCGTTCCACACCCGCAGGGCGGCGTAGGCCCCGCCGCACACCACAATGGCGGCGGCCAGGACCGCAAGGGTTTTGGTCTGTTTGGTCATAGCTTTCTCCTCTTGAGCCAGAACAGGAAGCCGCACAGCAGAATGCCGATGGGCAGAACAATGATATAGGCGGTGCTCCACAGTCCGGGATTCTGAATGGTGTTATAGGTGACGGCCAGGCTCTTGGACGGGATAGACAGGTTGCTCACATCGTCAAAGCCGGCGGTCAGCGCATTGACAAACAGGGTCTGGTTGGCCAGACTGGGGTTCTGGGACAGGAGGGTCCCGTCCAGGAAGGAGGTGGAGCCGATGACGGTCATCCGCCCCCCGTCGTCCCCCTCGGACACCGCCCCCAGCAGGTAGGCGCCGGAGGTCTGGGTTCCGTCCGCCGTCACGGCCAGAGCGTCGCTGGTGGTGGACAGGAACTCGGTGATGGTCCAGGCGGCCTCCTCCGTGTCCTCCAGGGACAGGAATCCCCGGGCATTTTCCAGATAGGTGAGGGCGTCGGCATCTACCCCGGAGGCCACGCTGCTGCCGGTGTTCAGCACTCCGCGGATTACAAAGGGAGAACCAAACTGTACATAGTAGTTGGACAGGTCGGCGATATAGCCGTCCACCAGGTCAAAGCCCCGGCTCTCCAGCAGGGCCTCCCAGTTGGGCAGGGAATCCAGGGTATCTCCCGCCAGGAAGACCATCTGCCCGCCCCCGGCCAGATAGTCCTGGAGGATGGTCAACTCATCGGCGGACAGATCGGTGGCCGGGCCGTTGACAATGAGCAGGTCGCAGTCCTCGGGAACTGAGCCGTTGAAGAGGGGGCTGACGCTGTCCAGATTCAGGTTGGCCTTGTCGATGGCGTCGGTGATCACTGAGGACAGGTCCTCCTCCCCGTGGCCGGTGACGGTGTACACGGTGCGGCCAGCGTCGCTGGTCACATAGCTGACGGCGGAGGTGAGCTGCCCCTCGGCGTCAAAGGAGTCCTCCGTCATGGAGAAATAGCTGGTGTAGGAGTAGGTGATGATGTCCGAGTAGGAGATGGTCTCCGATTTGCCGGTGGCCTCGCACCGGACGATCAGGCTGTCCGACTGGGCGTCATACTGGCTGGCCTGGTCCGGGTGGGCCACCGGGTCCACATAGGTAACGCTCAGGTGGTCGGACAGGGCGGTATACCGGTCCAGAAACTTTAAGATACGCTCGTCGGTGGCGTCCTCCTCCGCCAGCACCACGATCTCCACATCCTGGTCCAGCGTGGACAAGAAGTCCTTGGACGTGTCGGTGATCTCATAGAGGCTGTTGTCCGTCAGGTCAAACTCGGTTACGTTGGAGGGCAGCTGCCCCACCACCAGGTTGATGAGAACCACCAGCGCCACTACGGCGGCGGTGACGGCGGCCAGATATCCCCCCTGGCGCAGGGCTTTGGAATTGACAGCAGGTTTTTTCATGGCTGCACACCTCCCTCAAGCCCAGCGGCGCTTCTGGAGCGTCTGGACGGTCAGAAACAGGAACAGGAACGTGAGGGACAGGTAGAGCACCAGCCCGCTCAGATCAAACATGCTGTACTGCACGAAGTTGTAGAACACCTGGGTAAAGGAGAAGGTGGACAGCAGGGAGCTGAGGGCCGAGGGCAGGAAGCTCACCAGGTCGTCCCAGAGAAAGAGCACCAGCAGCACGGCGAAGGTGCTCACGGCGGCGATGATCTGGCTCTCCGTCAGGGAGGAGAGGAACATGCCGATGGCGATGAACACGCAGCCCATCAGGAAGAAAGCCAGCAGGGCGGCGTAGTCGGACAATAGCCGGGCCTCCCCGTTCATGGCGATGATCAGGGGGCAGAAGGCGCACAGGGCCACCGGGATAAGGAAGACGGTGGCCATGGCCAGAAACTTGCCCATCACCACCCCGGTGAGGGACACGGGGGCGGTGAGGAGCAGCTGGTCGGTGCGGCTTCTCCGCTCCTCCGCCATGGACTTCATAGTGAGCAGGGGGATGGCAAACATGAGAATGGTCATGAGGCTGTACAGGGTGTAGGAGAACTGGGGCAGGCCGCTGTACAGGTTGTAGGCCATAAAGTAGATGCCGGTGAAGAACACCAGCACGGCGATGAACACATAGCCGATCATGGAATTGAAATAGGAGCTCAGCTCCCGCTTGTAGATGGCGGTCATGGCTCCTCCACCTCCTCCTGCGCAGATTCTTCTCCGGTACCCGGCCCGCCTCCCGGACCGGCGGGCTTCGACGGGGCGGACACGTCGTCGGAGGTCAGCTTCAGGAAGATGTCCTCCAGGGTCATAGCGTCCCGGCGCAGCTCCAGCAGGGGCAGGTCAGAGCGGGCAAAGGCCCGAAACACCGCCTCCCGCAGGTCGGCCCCCTCCTCCGCCTCCAGGCGGAAGGAGCACACCCCTGCTTCCTTGGCGGCCAGAGGCGTCAGGCCGGTCAATCCGGGCAGAGGCGCCAGCAGGTCCCGCACCTGCTCCTGGGGCGCGGCGGCGGACACCTCCAGGGCGGGGGTGGGGGCCAGGGAGCGCTCCAGCTCCTCCGGGGTGCCGGCGGCCACCTTCTTCCCGTGGTGGATGATGAGCAGGTGGTCGCACACCTCCTGCACCTCGGAGAGGATGTGGGAGCTTAAAATCACCGTGTGCTGCCGGGCCAGGTCCCGGATCAGGGTGCGGATCTCAATGATCTGCTGGGGGTCCAGGCCCACGGTGGGTTCATCCAGAATCAGCACCTTGGGGAAACCCAGCAGGGCCTGGGCCAGGCCCACCCGCTGCCGGTAGCCCTTGGACAGGTTGCGCAGCAGCCGGCCCCGCACGCCGGTGATGCCGGTGAGCTCCATCACCCGGGCCGTCTGCTCTCCCCGGTCCCCCTTGGGCACCTTTTTCAGCCGGGCGGCGAACTCCAGGTACTCCTCCGCCGTCATATCCAGATACAGGGGCGGCTGCTCGGGCAGGTAGCCGATGGCCTGTTTGGCCTTCTCCGGCTCCCGGGTGACGCTGTGTCCGTCCACCAGGATCTCCCCCTCCGTGGGGCCCAGGTAGCCGGTCATCAGGTTCATGGTGGTGGATTTCCCCGCCCCATTGGGGCCGAGGAATCCGAAAATCTGGCCGTCCGGCACGGTAAAGGACAGGTGGTCCACCGCCAGATGGCGGCCGTACCGCTTGACCAGGTCGCGTACTTCGATCACAGGACAGGACCTCCTCGTATTCAGTCACGGGTCTATCCTACCCCAGTGAACTGAAAGCTCCCTGAAAAAGCAGTAAACATTTTATGAAGGCCGTCTTGTCAGAGGGGGAGCCATCCGCTATACTGAAAGCACAGAGGGCGAGAGAGATAGGAATTATGAGATAGGAGATGCCGGGGCCCGGCGCACGTTCTCCAACTTCTATCTCCTATCTCCTCACTCCTATCTGAAATAAGGAAGGGTTGTGACGCAGGATGAAATATGAGATTCAGGGCGAGCCCACGCCGGTGGTCATCTGCGACCTGGAGAGCGGAGAGCCGATGATTACGGAGAAGGGCTCCATGGTATGGATGTCCCCCAATATGGAGATGGAGACCTCCGCCGGCGGCCTGGGCAGGGCCTTTGGCCGGATGTTCTCCGGGGAGTCCATTTTCCAGAACATCTATACGCCCCGGGGCGGCCCGGGCATGATCGCCTTTGCCTCCACCTTCCCCGGCTCCATCCGGGCGGTACAGATCGACCCCAGCCACCCCGTTGCGGTGCAGAAGTCCGCCTTTCTGGCCTCGGAGGCCGGGGTGGAGCTGTCCGTCACCCGGGGCAGGAGCAGCTTGCCCTCCACCACCGGGGCCACGTACCGCCGCCGGACAATGTCGTTTTCATCGCCGCACAAAAGCTCCGGGCTGAACACCACCGCGGCGAAGTCCAGCTCCGAGCCGTGGATAGGCTGGGCGGCGTGGAGCTCCCCGCTGTTGAAGAACACCAGGTCCCCGGCCTTGGCCTCAAAGTACTCCGAGCCACACTGCACCTGCATGGTGCCCCGCTCCACCTGGAACAGCTCCATCTCGCTGTGCCAGTGGCATTCCAGCTCCCCCAGGTGGGCAGAATAGGGCGGCTGCACGCGGTAGCCGCTGACAGGCAGGCTGATGTCCCCGTGGTGCCGCTCCTCCCGCAGCTGCTTGTTGACCACGCCTCACCACCGCCTTTCTCCAAGAATGTCAGGATTTTAGAACTAATTGTCCGTTTCCAACAAGCTTTTTGGGGGCGGACGCACTAGAATAAATATACTATATAACATCCCGGAGGGATTTGCAACTCCCCAGCTGGGATAGACGGAAAAAACCGCAGGTCAGAAAACCTGAAACGCATTCGCATCAGAAAGGAATGGTATCCATGAAATTTACCTATGGCTACTGGATGAACAAGCCCGGCGTGGAAAACGCCGACGCGGTGCAAATCCGCGAAGTGAAAGTGCGGCCCGACAGCGTCTACCTGTACGCCGTGCCCTATGCCCAGGACCCCAAGCAGGACATCCTGCGCACCCAGGCCTACCACTTTATGGGCAGCGCCAAAAAGGAGCCCCAGTTCGAGCTGGACGCGGAAGCCTGCCCCCTGGCTGTCACCGAGTTTGAGTGCGGCCTGTCCATTACCAGCGGCAAAACCGAGCTGCGCATCACCAAGAACCCCGCCTCCTTCACCTATTACTACGACGGCAAAAAGCTGACCAACATCGGCGACCGCTTTGGCCACGCCATGATCAGCACCCTGACCACTCCCGAGGGCCCCTTCATGCGGGTGCAGATGGACCTGGACATCGGCGAGAAGGTCTACGGCCTGGGCGAGCGGTTCACTCCCTTCGTGAAGAACGGCCAGGTGGTGGACATGTGGAACGAGGACGGCGGCACCTGCACCGAAATCTCCTACAAAAACATCCCCTTCTACATGACCAACAAGGGCTACGGCGTGCTGGTGAACACCAGCGGCAAGGTCTCCTACGAGATTTGCTCCGAGGCCGTCACCCGGGTGCAGTTCTCCGTGCCCGGCGAGAAGATCGACTTCATGGTGGTGGGCGGCGGCGACGGCAAGACCGTGCTGCAAAACTACACCGCCCTCACCGGCCGGCCCGCCCTGCCCCCCGCCTGGAGCTTCGGCCTGTGGCTGACCACCAGCTTTACCACCAGCTACGACGAGAAGACCGTGCGCAGCTTTGTGGACGGCATGGCCCAGCGGAAAATCCCCCTGCACGTGTTCCACTTCGACTGCTACTGGATGAAGGAGAACGAGTGGTGCAACTTCACCTGGGACGAGGCCATGTTCGACGACGTGCCCGGCATGCTCCGCCGGATGAAGGAGGAGCGCAACCTCCACATCTGCGTGTGGATCAACTCCTACATCGGCCAGAAGTCCCCCCTGTTCCAGGAGGCCATGGAGAAGGGCTACCTGTTAAAGCGGCCCAACGGCGATGTGTGGCAGTGGGACCTGTGGCAGGCCGGCATGGGCCTGGTGGACTTCACCAACCCCGCCGCCTGGAAGTGGTACCAGGATAAGCTCCGCGTGCTGTTGGACCAGGGCGTGGACTGCTTTAAGACCGACTTCGGCGAGCGCATCCCCACCGACGTGGTGTACTACGACGGCTCCGACCCCGAGCTGATGCACAACTACTACACCTACCTGTACAACAAGTGCGTGTTCGAGCTGCTGGAGGAGTACAAGGGCAAGGACCAGGCCTGCCTGTTTGCCCGCAGCGCCACCGTGGGCGGCCAGAAGTTCCCCGTGCACTGGGGCGGCGACTGCTCCGCAAACTATCCGTCCATGTGGGAGACCCTCCGCGGCGGTCTGTCCCTCTGCATGAGCGGCTTCGGCTACTTCAGCCACGACATCTCCGGCTTTGAGGGCACCGCTCCCGACGACGTGTACAAGCGCTGGGCGGCCTTTGGCCTGCTCTCCACCCACAGCCGCCTCCACGGCTCCAACTCCTACCGGGTGCCCTGGCTCTTTGGCCAGGAGGCAGTGGACGTGGTGCGCAAGTTCACCAACTTGAAGTGCACTTTGATGCCCTACCTGTTCTCCGTCGCCGTGGAGACCCACAACACCGGCGTGCCCACCATGCGGGCCATGGTGCTGGAGTTCCCCCAGGACATCCCCTGCGCCGACCTGGACCGCCAGTACATGCTGGGCGGCGACTTGCTGGTGGCCCCTGTGTTCACCAAGGAGGGCGACGTGGACTACTACCTGCCCGAGGGCACCTGGACCAACTTCCTGGACAACCGGGTGGTAGAGGGCGGCAAGTGGCAGCATGAGGTCCACGACTTTATGAGCCTGCCCCTGATGGCCCGGGAGAACTCCCTCATCGCCATCGGCGCCGACGACCAGAACGTGGAGTACGACTTCGGCAAGGATTTGACCCTGCACCTGTTCGCCCTGAAGGACAAGGCCAGCGCCGACATCAAGGACATGTACGGCAACGATATGCTGAAGGCCTGGGCCCAGAACGAGGACGGCAAGGTCACCCTGAAGTTCCAGGGCCGCGCCGAAAACCTGAAGGTGCTGCTGCGCAACGTGCAGTCCGTGAAGGACCTCTCCGGCGCCACCGCCGAGGAGCACGAGCTGGGCACTTTGCTCCATGTCAACGCCGGCCTGGAGGAAGTCACCTTCCAGTTCTAAAAAAGAAAAGCATCCGCTTTCCAGGAATAGAGAAAGGGGGCGTCCGCTGGGACGTCCCCTTTTTCGCGCCCTGCTCTGGCGCAAGAAAAGGCCGCCTCCCACTGGGAAGCGGCCTTTTGTGTTGCTGGCTTAGATTACTCCAGCTCCAGGGCGCCGGTGTACAGCTGATAGTAGGTACCGTGCTGGGCGATGAGCTGGTCGTGGGTGCCCCGCTCGATGATGCGGCCGTGGTCCAGCACCATAATGGCGTCGGAGTTCTGCACGGTGCTCAAGCGGTGGGCGATGACGAACACGGTGCGGCCCGTCATCAAAGCGTCCATACCGGCCTGTACAATGGCCTCGGTGTGGGTGTCGATGGAGGAGGTGGCCTCGTCCAGAATGAGCACCGGGGGATCGGCCAC
>ERZ1106929.2893-NODE-2893-length-10477-cov-14.990309_pt1 | contig 10477 bp, 7 predicted proteins | sample MGYA00403662_ERZ1106929 | MGnify/ENA primary metagenome ERZ1106929 (study PRJEB35170, sample SAMEA104062442) | human gut metagenome | biome: human gut; feature: human-associated habitat; material: faeces | place: Denmark | collected 2013-02-20 ...
TTCTAATTTGTACAAGCTTTTCCAGCTTACGCTGATGAAGGGTGATAAGGGTGTCAAGATGAGTAAGAAAATCGCCGATACTTTTTTGTTCGGGATAAGATGCCCATGGAATCCGAATCGTTTTCATTCCCTCAATATCAATGCTGCGACCATCCCGGATGCCATAGACGTGCGGTTTCAAATCTTTGTTGATAAAATTCTTTGACCGGAAATAAGCATAATAAAATCTTGAATCAACATCTTCACCATGGAAAGTATGATACGCAGGACTGATGATTCCTTGCGAACTTGCCTTTTCCAAGCCGCCTTCAAACGAACGAAGATGAACTATAAAATCGTCTTTATTGACCATTTTATAGTTTGACAAACTGGATTTATCATACTGCAAGGCTCTCTCAGATTCATCGCGCCGAATAGTGCCTCCGCCTTGAATGATTGTAAGTGGCGGAAGTTCTGCGTGGTTCTTTTCCGAGTATTCTTCAAAAACTTCACCCAGCTTACGCTGTTCCCAAGTAGGAGCAAATGCACACTTTCAGCAGCTATTTTCCACCGCCTACCGAATGTTCGCTGAAAATTTCACTCTCGGTTTTGCGTATTCGGCTCAAATTTTGATTTTTGACTCTCGATAGTCTTAAAACACAGCTGTTCCAAGCGTCTGACATTGCCTTAATTTTCATTCATCTGCCTGTTTTGCATATTCTGAATTGGCAAGAGAAATTGCGTTGCTCCTTAGCCAAACAACAAACGACGGTACGTCCATCTTCTGGTTGCGGGCAAATTGCACCACTTGTTTTTATACAAACATCTTTTCAAGACAAGATTTCTTGATGTTTTGCAGCTTTTCCAACTTACGTTGATGAAGGGTGATAAGGGTATCAATTTTTCCAAAAAGCAAATGAATCTTTTCTTGTTCCCTTTTTGTCGGGAATTTAGCTGACACACTTTGAATATCGGTGTTGTGAAGATGAACAACAGATTTCCCCTGTGCAAGAGAGGATAAATACTCATGTGCTGCTCCACTCGAAATAGTTAGCGCAAGAAAGGCTGAATCATATTCAGTTGTCGGCGATACTACATTTAGGTCACCACCCAGTAGAATGCCGGGTTTAACCACAACAGATGCGATTGAAATATCTTCCGCCGTTTCGCCAGAAGCAGGCACAATGACTTCTCCGCCCTTGCTATATACGCTTCCAGCTTTTTCTTTAACAAAGGTATCTACATCAAAAATACTGGTTTCATATTTTGTGTAAAGGCGACCATACAGGATTATCGGAGTGCCTTCCTCGCATAAATCGTTCTTGGAGTAGCCTACACCTTTAGAAAAGTTCGCAATTTCAGCCAGCTTACGCTGTTCCCAAGGGTCAGTAAAACCCTTGAAGCGAATTTCCGGCACAGATGCCCCATTTTGGGGGAACATCTTGTCCAGCATGGACTTTTTGATATTCACTAGCTTCTCATACTTACGCTGATGAAGGGTGATAAGAGTGTCGAGCTGAGCGAAGAAAGAACCGATTTGTTTTTGCTCTGAATATACAGGCACCGATATTGTCTTTGCTAAAAGCTCATCTTTGGTTATGCCTTTAATTGATGTGCCTTGTACCGTGTTAAGTTCCGACTGCAATTTCTTATAGCAAGCATAAACTGTAAAAAACGGCTCCGTATTCAACTTGCTCAACGACAAGAAATCCTGACTTGTGGAATAGGAAAACGGCATATATGCGAGTTTTCCAACACCGACGCGCGTGATAATTGCGATTGAATTTTTTGGTACAAGTTGTGTTGCAGAACTATTCAAACCGGTCTGTGTTATATACTTTCGTGGCTCTACACCCATCAGCTTTCCGTCAACGATATCCGAAGATTGTATCCACGGAATATTACCGTTCCAGAATGCTTCATTGGATGTTGTAGGCGTTCCCCCACCATAGGTTTTCTCAGCCAATTCAGAAATCTTACGCTGTTCCCAAGGGTCAGTGAAGCCCTTGAACCGGAGGGCAGGTTTCTTCTCGTTATCCTGCATAATCATTCACCTCCCAGCAACTTCTTGAGTTCTGCAATGCCCTTCATGTCAAATTCATTTCCCTGCAAATCGTCCAGCAGCCCCAGCAATTCGTGCTCGGTATTGGTGATCTGGCTCTCTACGTCCTCAAAGGTGGTTTCATATTTCTTGCAGACGGCATCCAACTGCTTCACAAAATCGTCCAGAACGGCATCCGGCAGACTGTTCAGATTTTCCATCAGGGGCAGGATCCACTTGCGATGCAGCAGGTCACGCACTTCTTCATCGGTCAGGTGCTCGATCACGCTCTTGGTGCGCTGGTGGAGGGCGGCGCTGTCGTCCTTGACCTGCTTTTTCAGGGTCTTTTCCTCGGCAAACAGCGCGTCCACATCCTTCAGAATGCTCATGGTGGCAGGTTCTACCTCCCGCGCTTTGATGGCCTTTTTGACTTCAGCGGCAACAAAGGCGTCCTTTGCGTCATTCACAAAGTTCTGCTCCTTGTCCTCCTCGCTCAGTTCGTCCAGATAGCTTTCATATTCTCCGGCGATTTCGGAGAGTCTGGTTTCCTTTGCCCGCAGCGCTGCTACTTCCTCGTGCATTTTAACGCTCTGCACCAACTCAAAGGGCAGCACATGACCCACCCAGCCGTCCTGTACTTCGGCATCCTTTTTCAGCACCATGTTGGGGTCTACCTGCTTGGTTGCAGCAAAACCCTCGGTCTGGATGATTTCAAGGTCAATGGCGATTTTCTTCCAGTCATCGTCCAAAAGCTGGTATGCTGCATAGCGGTCAACCAGCGGAATCTCTGCCAGCCGTGCAAAGATCTCCCGGCTCAGGCGTTCTTCCTCGCCGGCAGCATTCAGCTGCGTCATGCCGTCGATGAGTGCGGACTTCAAGTAGGCATCAAAGTCACCGAAAGCATTCTGGAAAGCGGTCTTGAACGCCACCACATCCGGGTGGGACAGAACAGCGTTCTTTAAATTGGCCACATTCAGACGGCAATAGGCTTCGTTGTCCGGGCTGAACAGAGCCGCTTTCAAGTGCGGGAATGCTGTCCAGTAGGCAGACAGGTCTTGCAGTTCGGCCTCGGGAATGCCGCCAAACATGGAAGCGTAAATATCCCAGCTCTCAGCCTTTTCCGAGGAATCCACATACCGGGGGATGTTCAGGTTGTAATCATTCTGGATAATCTCTGCGCGGGATACTCTGCGTGCGAACTTTTCGATTTTCTCCGGGCGTTCCTTGTAAGCATCCACAATGCGTTTGATGTCACAGGCACGCAGCTTGTTGTTTTTGCCGTCCTTCTCAAAGCCCTTAGACGCATCAATAATCAGAACGTCCGAATCCTTTTTATTCTTCCGCAGCTCCATGATGATGGTGGGAATGCCTGTGCCGAAGAAAATATTGGCGGGCAGACCGATGATTGCATCAATGTTGTTGTGGTCAATCAGATTTTTGCGAATTGTACCTTCTTCACCGCCACGGAATAGAACACCGTGGGGCAGAACGATGGTCACAATGCCGTCATTGCGGATATGATACAGGTCGTGCAGCAAAAAGGCGTAGTCTGCCTTGCCTTTGGGGGCAAGGCCGTAATCCGAAAAGCGCGGGTTGTTCTCTTTGTCGTTCGGATTCCACGCCTGCGAATATGGGGGATTTGATACCACCGCATCCACAAACAGCGGGTCGTAGGTGTTGACCGGGTCGTTTTCTTCAAAGTACGGCCAATCTTCCTCCAGCGTATCGCCGTTGCGCGTTACAATGTTGTCGGGCAGAATGCCGCGCATGACAAGGTTCATGCGGGTCAGGTTGTAGGTGTTTTCCTTCAACTCCTGTGCGTAGTATTTGATGTTGTTGCCATTGCCCATATACCGTGCGGCACACTGACCAATGTTGATCAGCAGTGAGCCGGAACCGCTGGTGGGGTCGTAAATTTTGATCTCTTCCCGGTCTTTCAGGTGGTACGCCACGATTTCAGACATGAGCAGCGAAACTTCGTGCGGCGTGTAGAACTCGCCGGCCTTCTTGCCTGCGTTTGCTGCAAAGTTGCTGATCAGATATTCGTAGATAAAGCCGAGAACATCATAATCCTGCTTGCCGTCCATGGGAATGTCTTTGATGAGATAGATCAGGTCGCGAATGGCCTTTGTCCGCGCGCCGGAGCTTTCACCCAGTTTGGACAGGCCGGTTTGCAGCGTAGCAAAGACACCGTCAAACACCTTTTTGTGGTGCGGGTCGATTAGTCGACTGAATGCCTGTAATGCCACCGTTACGTCGTCAGCCTTGAAGTCGCTGCCTTTGCTGATCCATGTGGAAAACAGATTTTCATAGGCGATAAAATAGCCGACATTCTTCCGAACGGTATCCAGCGTTTCGGCATCGTCTTCGGTCAAATCCGGCAGATATTCGTCTGTCCAGTCATTCTCTTTCAGCCATTTGACTTCCTTGTCCGACAGAAATTTATAAAACATGAAGCCCAGAATGTAATCCTTGTACTCGTTGGCTTCGATTTTAGAGCGCATCTTGTTGGCAGATTCCCAGATTTTCGATGCGAGTTGCTGCTTGTTCATGCTATTCCTCCCAGTGGCCTACAATAGGGCGTTTTTAGAATTTTTTAATCGGACAGCCCCTCCGATTTTATGCGTGTGTTCATTGAACCAATTATACAAAAGTGCCACCCGGTTTGCAATGCGAATGAAAAGTTTCTCAATCGCATTCGCAGAACCATAACCGTGGCAAGCAGAGCCTTTGTGCGCACAAAGGCTAAATTCGCACGCAGAATTAAAATTCTGCTGTGTTCATTCGCTTGTTGGGATGCAATCCCAATCCCTGTAATCATCACAATTCCGTGATGGCTGCGCATTCCTGTGGTGTGCTGAAAGAGCGTTTTGCAAAAACGCGCAGCCTGCATCCGTCGGATGCAGTTCAAGGGTTTGGGATTTCCCAACAAGCATTTTGCAACGCAAAATGGTCTTTGTATATACGAAGACACTGCTTGCTACTGCTATGAACGCCTTTTGAATTGCAAAATGATTTTTCAGTTGCTATACTGGGCTTATCAAAGTTTTTTCGGGAGGACGTCGCAGTGACCGCACAGACAATGCAAATCGGGAGCAGACCTTGCCGCATTTACGGCGAGCCCCATGCAGAATACCTACTGCTCCAAATGACCGGCGAACACGAGCTGCAAAGCATGGACGGCGAGGTTGCCGCTATTGCACAGAGTGCGCACCACTTTTTGTTTGCGGCTATTCCGGTGAAAAGCTGGAACGATGCACTTTCTCCGTGGGAAGCCCCTGCTGTATGGGGAAAACAAGGTTTCGGCGGCAATGCTGCGGACACCCTGCGCTTTCTGACGGAACAGGTCATTCCCACGCTGAAGCAGCAGTTTCGTCTCCCGGAAAACATCAAAATCATTCTGGGCGGCTATTCGCTGGCCGGGCTGTTTGCGTTGTGGGCATCCACCCAGACTGATCTGTTCTATGGTGTCGCCGCCGCATCCCCCTCTGTTTGGTTTCCGGGCTGGATGGAGTTTGAACAGCAGCATCCGATACAGGCACAGCACATTTATCTGAGCCTTGGCGACAAGGAAGAGCGCACGAAAAACGCTGTCATGGCTGCGGTGGGGGATAATATCCGCACCCTGCACAGTCGACTTGCAGAGCGTGGCGCAGACTGCACCCTTGAATGGAACAGCGGCGGGCATTTCAAAGACGCCGACCTACGCACTGCGAAAGCCTTTCGGTGGGTGATGGAGGAACACGCATGACCATTTTGATCGATGCAGATGGCTGTCCGGTTGTCGATTTGACATTGCAGATTGCAAAGCAGTTCGGCGTTCCTGTCATCATCCTGTGCGACACCTCGCACCAGATCGAACGTGAGGGTGCACAGACGATGGTATTCGACAAGGGTATCGACAGCGTAGACTTTGCGCTGGTCAACCGGGTCAAACCGGGGGATGTGGTCGTAACACAAGACTACGGGCTGGCGAGTATGTGCCTTGCCAAGTGCGCCCGGGTGCTGAACCAGAATGGTCTGGAATACACCGCCGACAACATAGACGCTCTCATGCTGCGGCGGTATGAAAACAAAAAGCTCCTCCGTGCCGGAAAGCACCCCAAGGGGAGCCCAAAGCGGACGAAGGAGCAGGATGTCAGGTTTGCGGACACGCTTGAGAAGATCTTGAACTGCAACCATTGATACATACTTTTGGAAGGCTGGAGAAATCCAGTCTTCTTTTTTCATAAGTGCCAATTGTGACTTTTTTGTTAACTTTCGAAGATGTGGTTGTATTTTGGCCTTTCAACTGGGTTCGTATATGAAGGCTTCTTTTTTGGCGAATATCGATTCGAGAGATTACATCTTGGTTACAAGTTATAAATTGTGGGTGCAGAATGGCCTTTTTCGTCGGCTACCAATTAGGGGGATGATTTTTCAAAAGCCCTAAATTCCGAAGATTTTCTATAAAAAGCGGCTCCATGAAAACAGAACAGTTCAATCGTCCGGTACTTCACAAAAGGTACTTCTGTAACTCGCAGCCCGGTCATAACGAAGACGGGGTGGCTGAAATGCCAATGGTGCGGTGTGAATCCGCTGCCGGACGATTCCCCACTCCTAGGGTGCCGAGGGCGAATATGGGAGACCTATATCATATTGACGCAGATGGACTGTAAGCCTATCTGCGACGCGAGAGTTGAAACTACTGTCAGCTCTCTTTACATTGCCACCTATCCGCAGGTGACACACTTTTTGACGCTATGAAGGATTCTTCTGGCTAGTATCAATTTGAACGATTACATCTTGGTTACAGATTGTAAGTGGTGGGTGCAGAATAGCCCTTTTCGTGGGCTCGTATATAGAGGGGTATTTCTTCGGAGTATCTTCTTTCACGAAGGTTTGCTTGTACTCGTATGATTATTATGACAATTCCGTTTAATAGCAGACGCACGATTTGCAAATGCAAATTGTGACTTTTTTGTTAATTTTCAAAAGCATTGCTACGTTTTGGCCTTTTTCGTCGGCTACCTATTGAGGGCATCTTTTTTCAAGACCACTTTCAACTTCAGGCACCGCCATTGTTGCAAAGTTTCGCCCTCCATCGGTTACCCCATGGACCGACGTTATTTTAACCAAGAAGCCACTTCGGCTATATTTTCCAAGAACTTTTTAACAAATTTCTTTTTCGGGTTACTTTTTGGCCTTTCTCGATGCCTACCAATTAGAGGGACAATTTTTCGGAAGCCTTAAATTTCGAAGATTTTCTATAAAACTCTGTTCTTTGAAAACAGAATAGTTCAATCGTCCGGTACTTCACAAAAGGTACTTCTGTAACTCGCAGCCCGGTCATAACGAAGACGGGGTGGCTGAAATGCCAATGGTGCGGTGTGAATCCGCTGCCGGACGATTCCCCACTCCTAGGGTGCCGAGGGCGAATATGGGAGACCTATATCATATTGACGCAGATGGGCTGCAAGTCTATCTGCGATGCGAGAGTTGAAACTACTGTCAGCTCTCTTTACATTGCCGCCTGACCGCCGCTTTGCTGCAAAGGATATAACCGCAGGTGGCACACACTTTTGACCTTAGACTACTTATGCTGAAGGAGTGCCTATGAAGTTTAACAATACCTATTCCCAGATGTTTCCCGGTTACCCCGATGCCGTCAGCCTTCAGCAGGCTGCGGAGATGCTCGGTCTGAACCGCCATACAGTTGGAGAACTGATCCGTTCCCGCCGCCTGTTTGCGCTTAAAATCGGCCGCACCTATCGTATCCCGAAGCTGAGCGTGATCGAGTTCCTGCTCACCGGACAGAGCACCTTCCCGGCTGGAAATCCGCCGCTGGATGTGGTATGCTGTGGGTGCAGCAACGGACAGCACGCCTGTTGACCCAAAGGAGGTTTATGATGAAAACTACAGGGTCTGTCCAAGAGAAAAATGGACGTTTCTATTTCGTGATCAATCTTTATGATACCAACGGCAAGCGGAAGATCAAGTGGATCTCCACAGGTCTGACCGTCCGGGGCAACAAGCGCAAGGCAGAATCCATGCTCCGGGAAGTATTGCTCCACTATGATGAGACCGGGGAGCTGCCCACAGGGCGGGGCGGAGCCTACGAAAAAGTAGATGCTAAAACCGCCAAGCCCTTGCCGCAGCATCTCCAACCCGTCAGCAAGTCGGAGATGCTGTTTCTGGACTATCTCAACGAGTGGGTGCAAGTCCACAAGGCATCCATCCAGCCTGCAACCTTTATCAGCTACAATCGGATGATCGCCGGTCGTATCACGCAGTATTTTGAGCCGATGGGCTTGAAGCTGTGCGAGGTCACGCCGCAAGTGCTGGATGAGTTTCAGGAGAAGATTTTGCTGGAGGGGTACACTACCAACACGGTCATTCACTACCACGCCATCTTCGGCAAGGCGTTCAAGGATGCCGTCCGCAAGGATTATCTGGAAACCAACCCGATGCTGAAAGTTGACCGCCCGAAGAAGAACAGCTTCCGGCCCAACTTCTACTCCAAGGATGAAGTCCAGCAGCTGCTGGAAGTCTCGCAGGATGACCCTCTGCACCTTTGCATCCTCATTACAGCCTACTACGGTCTGCGCCGCAGCGAGGTACTGGGGTTGAAGTGGTCGTCTATCGACTTTGAGCGCAAGTCCATCACCATCAATCACAAGGTGACGGAACAGTTGGTGAACGGCAAGTACGTTCCTGTGGTCAGCGATGTGATGAAGAACAAGACCAGCTGCCGTACTCTGCCGCTGATCCCAGCTGTGGAAGAAGAACTTCTGAAGCAGAAGGAAAAGCAGCAGCTTTACCGCAAGCTGTTCAAGAAGAGCTACAGCACTGAGTATCTGGATTTCGTCTGCACCGATCAGGAAGGCAAGCTGATCCGCCCGAACTTCGTGACGGAGCACTTCGACTGGCTGCTTCGGAAGTATAGCTTGCCCCGCATCCGCTTCCACGATCTGCGCCACAGCTGTGCCAGCCTGATGGTGATGAACGGCGTATCCATGAAGCAGGTTCAGGAGTGGCTGGGGCACAGTACCTTTTCTACCACCGCTGACATCTACGCACATCTCGATTACAAGAGCAAACAGGGGTCTGCTGGGGTCATTGCGAACCTTTTGAGAGAATCCAAACTCCCCAAGTAATTATGGATTTATCGTTCGTGTATAAAGCATACTGTGATGAGGCAAAAGCGGTCTTTCTCTGCTTGATACAAAAGAAGAAGTCGCAGATTCGTTTAAATCTGCGACTTCTGGCGGAGATGGTGGGATTCGAACCCACGTGCCAGGTTAAGGACAAAACGATTTCGAGTCTTTGAAATTGTTGGATGAAGCTGGCCCCTCGCGGCTGTCATTGGCAGCTGAGGGCATTCTTGTAACCTCCAAAAAGGCACGTCACACCGCAATTTGCAGGCAAATTTCAGCCACTTTTTGCGAAATGACGTTAGAAAAAGCCTTTTTCACACGGGGCGTCAGCGACTGCATTTCAGGTGTAGTTGTGTTAGATGTCCGTTAGAATTATGCAGTGCTGCCGTTGCTGTGCCAGCTCACAGCAGGCTTCCCTGTCTGAACGCAGCGTTTCCCGAAAGCCGGGAAATGCTGCGTTTTCTCTTGCCCACTTTTGAGCTGAAAAGTAAACCGTATCGATGCCCAAATGGACAAATACATCTATTTCGACTGCTCACACAAATTGCTTAGAACGCATTTTTATAAGGGGTCTGATCAGATTGCAGTCGCTGTAATTCTAGTTCCGCAATGGATTTGTAGTATTGATGTGACAAAGAAAGTTCAATGTTTCCATCTTCAAAAATGCACTTCTGAATTTTTTCTTCTGTACTACCAGTATTCAGACATTTAAAATTCCGTAAAACCACTTTTACAAGGGCATACAACTGACCTTTCATTAAATCAGCATAACCATGAGCTTGAAACAAGAATGGTTGGCCAGTCATTTCTTCCTCATGGCGTTCAAAAATATCCGAACATGTAATCACCAATCGATGATCTTCTACCCTCCAGTTAATATCGTCAAGCTCAACATGTTTCATATATCCAGAGCAAGACCTGTGATACTCGTTATAAGCTCGAGTCACCGCCCAGCGGACGGCTTTGTCTGATTCTACAATGAAGTTGGTAATATAGGCAGAGACCTCTTTATAAAAAGCCGCGGACTCAACATTCGGAATAAGAGATTCGGCTTCCCGAATCTTTGCTTTCATATTTTCCTGTTTTTCTCTGGCAATTCTTTTTTCCTTTTCCTGTTCTTCTCGGCTTCCGATAAATCCCCATAGGATCAAACCTAAAATAAGAACTAAAATAACTGCCATACAATTCTTCTCCTTCCACCGCAAAACACAAAAACATCTTACGAGCTTATTTTAACATATTAGGGAAAGGGGGACAAGAAGAATCATCTGCGCACCACCATCCTGAACGCACCCACCACGATGGAGCACTACTATCAGGC
>ERZ1106929.2894-NODE-2894-length-10476-cov-2.822570_pt1 | contig 10476 bp, 10 predicted proteins | sample MGYA00403662_ERZ1106929 | MGnify/ENA primary metagenome ERZ1106929 (study PRJEB35170, sample SAMEA104062442) | human gut metagenome | biome: human gut; feature: human-associated habitat; material: faeces | place: Denmark | collected 2013-02-20 ...
TTGCGGTATCAGTACCAATACTTTTTCAAAAACAGATGGGGACATCACGCAATGATGCTCATCGTCTATGATGAGCAAAATTGCAGTATCACAGACCATTCGTCGCTGATATATCCCCCCCTCCCCTGGAAATTCGCACTCCAGCCCACAGAATAAGTGCATAATAAAAGGGCGTACCCCCTCTTTCATGGGGGCACGCCCTTTTTGTTTTGTTCTATCTCTCTTTCATCAGGCATAGGTCAGGCGGATCTCATCACCTTCGGCAGTGACCTTCAGCATCGCCGGAGGATCACCGGCACGCTCCACCAGCAGCTCGGCGATGCGGTCCTCCACCTCCCGGCGGATGGTCCGCCGGATGGCACGGCCGCCGCTCCGGTCGCCGAAGGACTTCCTGGCAATCAGGCGGGCAGCGTCCTCATCATAGCCGAAGAGGATGCCCTTCTCCTGCATGGGACCCTTGATCTCGTCCAGCAGCAGGCCAGCGATGCGGGTGTAGTCGTTCTCGTCCAGAGCCCGGAACACCACGATCTCATCCACACGCCCCAGGAACTCGGGACGGAGGAAGTCACCCAGCGCCTTCATGACACGGTTCTTCTCCGCCTCTTCCGCTGTGCGGTTGAAGCCCATGGCAGAGCTGCGCACATTGCTTCCGGCGTTGGAAGTCATCACAATGACGGTGTTCTCAAAGGATACAGTCCGTCCGTGGGAATCGGTGATCCGGCCCTCGTCCAGGATCTGAAGCAGAATGTTGAGCACATCGGGATGGGCCTTTTCGATCTCATCAAACAGCACTACCGAATAGGGCTTGCGGCGCACCTTTTCGGTGAGCTGTCCGGCCTCGTCATACCCCACATAGCCGGGCGGCGAACCGACGATCTTGGAAACCGAATGCTTCTCCATATACTCGGACATATCCAGACGGATCAGCGGGTCAGCGGTGTCAAACAGCTCGGAAGCCAGCACCTTGACCAGCTCGGTCTTGCCCACGCCGGTGGGCCCGACAAAGATGAAGGAAGCCGGACGCCGTCTGGGGCTGATCTGTACCCGGCTGCGGCGGATGGCTGCTGCCACCAGATCCACAGCCTCGTCCTGACCGATGACCTTCCTTTTCAGGGCATCTGCCAGGCCGGCAACCTTTGCCAGCTCAGTCTCCTTGATCTTGGAGGCCGGAATGCCGGTCCACAGCTCAATGACCTTGGCGACATGGTCCACAGTCACCTCCGCGGAGAGGGCTTCCTGCTCCACTGCCTCTGCCTGATCCTTAAGCCGCAGGCGTTCGCTGCGCAGTTCTGCCAGCTTTTCATAGTCCACATTCTCGGCCTGCTGCATCTCGGTTTCCCGCTGATCCAGACGCTCCAGCTTGCGGCTGAGCTCACTGTATTCGATCAGCTTCTTGTTCTCCATATTGCAGCAGGAAGCAGCCTCATCCATCAGGTCGATGGCCTTGTCCGGCAGGTACCGGTCGGTGATATACCGCTCTGCCATCACCACGCATCGGCGCACGATCTCGTCGCTGATCTTCACATGATGGTAGTTCTCATAATACTGCTTGATGCCCTCCAGCACCTGCACCGAGTCCTCGATGGACGGCTCATTTACCGTTACAGGCTGGAACCGGCGCTCCAGAGCCGCATCCTTTTCGATGTGGCTGCGGTACTCATCAAAGGTGGTGGCGCCGATGACCTGAATCTCGCCCCGGGACAGCGCCGGCTTGAGGATATTGGCGGCATTCATCGAGCCTTCCGCATCGCCGGCTCCCACCAGGTTGTGGATCTCATCAATGAAGAGGATCACATTGCCCGCCTTCTTGACATCTTCCACCAGGCCCTTGACCCGGCTTTCGAACTGGCCCCGGAACTGGGTGCCTGCCACCAGGGCAGTGAGATCCAGCAGCCAGATCTCTTTATCCAGCAGGCTGGGCGGAACCTTGCCCTCCACCAGCCGCTGGGCAATACCCTCGGCAATGGCGGTCTTGCCCACGCCGGGCTCACCGATCAGACAGGGATTGTTCTTGGTACGGCGGTTGAGGATCTGCATCACCCGATAGATCTCGCTGTCCCGTCCGATGATCCGGTCCACCTTGCCCTGCCGCACCTTGTCGTTGAGGTTCTCGCAGTAGCTGTCCAGATATTTCATCTTCCGGCGTTTTTTCTCCTGGGCCGGAGTACCCGGTTCATCCGAAGCCGGTTCCTCGGGTTCAGCCGGGAGATTTTCTTCCTCCTGCTGAAGCGGGCCGCCGAACATATTCATCATCGGGAACGGCATGGCGCCGCCCGGTTCGAATCCGTCCTCATCCCCCATCATATCCATGATCTGATTGCTCATGGACTCAATATCCTCATCCGATATGCCCATGCGGTCGATCAGATCCTTGACCTGAGGGATTCCCAGTTCCTTGGCACACTGCAGGCACAGCCCCTCGTTGACCATCTGTCCGTTTTCCATACGGCTCATAAAGATCACCGCAGGCCGCTTGTGACAGCGGGTACACATAAAATTCTTCATAGGCCCTCCTCCCGCAGCCCGGAAGCCGCGTTATTTTTATATAGCAAAGACCTGTCGTTCACCGGAGGGTGAAAACAGGTCCGGAACATTCCTGCTCACAATGGTATTATAGCGATGGGATATGAACAGAAAATGACAATTCTGACAAAAACAATTAAATTGTTGTCACACTCATGCCGAGAGTGCTAATCTCAGCTCTGTCCAAGCGGTTCCGAGTCGTTCTGTGACTGCCACTGCCGGACAAATACCGGGATATAGAGCGCGAAACAGCCAATGGTAAAGAGACTCATACCCCACCAGAGTCCCAGACGCAGCAGGGACACCGGGCGGGTATCCAGTACAGAGATCACCGACACCACATAAAAGACCAGCGTATAGAACTTCCCGAACCAATGGGACGCCTCGATCTCATGATTGCGGCGCAGGATCAGCACACTGGCGGCAGCCATCAGCAGTTCCTTGGCAATGAACAGGCTGTACAGCGGCCAGAATCCCGGATACCGGGCCCACATGCAGACAAACACCCCGAACAGGGTGAGCTTGTCAGCTGCCGGGTCCAAGATCTTGCCCAGCTTGCTGGTCATGTGGAACCGCCGGGCAATCCAGCCGTCCAGCAGGTCCGAGACGGCGGACACCACCAGCAGCACAGCCGCCAGTGTGAAGTCCTCCGGCAGGCTGGCAGTGAGGAGCACCCAAACAAAGCAGGGCACCAGAAAAATACGGAACAGCGAAATACAGTTTGGGATAGTCACAGAATGGCTCCTTTCCAGATCAAAGTGGCTGCCATCGACCGTGCCGCCCCCCTGCGACCCGCTCTTCTGCCGCTTGTGGAAGCGGCTCTGTTCAGCTTGTTTTCAGTATACCATATTATGCCATGAAATACCAATAAAATGGTATAATTGCTTAACCCACATTCAGGAAGTGGGAAAGCGGATTGTTGTCATAGAAAATTTCGGTGAGGAAGCTCTCCTGTACCGCAGCAGGTGTCAACACGCCCGACGGAGTACCGAAGGTGAAGTAGAACTGCAGCACCAGGGTGAGGATAAACAGGATCGCTGCCGCCTTGACCAGTCCGAACACACCGCCCAGAGCCCGGTTGATGCCGCCCACCAGCGGAATGGAGTTGAAGGCACCGAACGCAATGGCGACAATGTGCAGAACCATCAGCCCCAGAGCGAACAGGATCAGGAAGCTCACCAGCTGGATGGCCGAAGTGATCAGCGGACGCACAATGGAGTCGGTGACTGTCTGGGCCAGCTCCGCGGCCTGTGCCGAGGTCACTGCGGAGAGATCCACACCGCCCATCAGGAATTCCGCCGCCGAACGGATGGCCTCAGGCATGGAAGCCAGGGTCTGTTCCAGGGAGCCCGCAAAGGCCTCGGGCGAACCGGCTTCCAGGATGGCGTTGGTGACCGCCTCGGTGATGCGGCCCGCAAAGAACATATCATAGATGGTACCGGAGATGGCATAGCTGATCATCACAGCCAGTACAGCGGCTGCCAGCCAGGAAAGGCATTCGATCAGCATACGCATCAGGCCGTTGTGATAGCCCCGGCGTACCTGCCAGATTACAATCAATACCACAGCCAGATCCATAAGGATAGAAGCAATATTCATGGACACCTCCAGATTCAATAGAGTTTGCAGCGGAAGAGAAGCTGGTTATTCCTCCTCTTTTTGCTGCTGGTGACTGAGTTTTTCCAGACTGCTGCCGGTGAGATAGTATACATCATCGCCGATGAGTTCCAGCGAACTGGCGTCCGGCGTATCGTAAACTGCCTCCGGCTGCATCTGCGCGTCATAGACATGCAGTTCATTGTCGGTGAGGACATAGGTGTGTCCCGAATCGGAACGCACATCGATGAAATGATCGGTACAGGCTGCGTACCGCGGTTCGGCAAAGCCCGGAGTCAGGCGCACCACATTCAGGCTGCGCTCCTCCACATAGTTGCCGGTGACCAGAGTGAAGATCCCCTCGTCAAAGTGGTAATACCACAGGCCCTGGGCATTGAAATCATAGGTATTCAGTACCGTTGCCGCCGAAAGGGAGATCTCATAGAACTTTTTATCGGTGAGGACATAGAGGTTCTGATCCCCGCCCGATACCACCATATCCACAATGATCTCTCCGGTGAAATCCAGCCGGCGGGTCTCCTGCTTCCGGGTCAGGTCCAAGAGATTGACGCTGCTCACCAGCTGTCCGTCCTGGGCTTCCAGAGTGGCGGCAGCCAGCACCTTGCCCGAGGCAGGCAGACAGAGATCCAGCACATACCCCTCCGCTGAGTACCACTCATAGATGGAGGCGAATTTGTCATTGTAGACGGTCACCTGGGAAGTATGGGTATCCGACCGGGTCGCCACTGCCAGACTGCCGGAACTGCTGAGTTCCGCGCAGTAGATGGACTTGGCATAGTTCTGGGAAAAGAGCTCCTTCTCCCCGCTGTACACCTTCAGATCATTGCCGCCCCGGTCATAGAGCAGCGTTTTGGAGCGGTAGCAGGTGCCGTCCACATTGTAGAGATTGTGGCGGATCTCCCGAACCTTCCGTCCATTGGGGTTATAGTACAGCACCCGGTTCTGTCCGATGACCGCCAGATCCCCTCCGGCATTCTGCAGGCTCACCACATCCGACCCGGTGACCTCCACCGGGAAGCCATCGCCGGGCAGATACATCGCCAGAAAGCTGTTGATGTCCTCGATGTAGGTTCCGCTGAAAAAGCCCTGGACGCCGCTGACAACCAGCCAGGCACCCAGCAGGATGCCCAGGAAGATCCCCAGACGCTTCCAGGCGCGCCGGCGGCTGCGCTCCTTCCGGAGCTGCCGCAGATCGGTGATATTTTCAGCTCTGTTGTCCTTCGATCGGCTCATAGTACACCTTATCCAGATACAACCCGCAGGGCGGAACTCTTCCGCCGGCTCGGGCACGGTTTTTGCTCAGAACAATGGCCCGGATCGCTTCGGGCGTACAGGGGATCTTCCCCATGCCTGCTGCCAGCAGCGTTCCCACCATGATGCGCACCATGTTGTACAGGAACCCGCTGCCGGTCACAGAAAATTCCACCATCTCCCCATCCCGGCGGACGGTGAATTCATAGATGGTGCGCACTGTGTCCTCCACACTGCCCCCGGGACTGCAGAACGCCTGATAGTCATAGGTTCCGATGAACCCCTGGGCAGCGGCGTTCAGTGCCTCGGCATCGATGGGGTACTTGTAGTATACCCACACCTGATCCTGTTCAAAGGGACTGCGGATCTCACTGTTGCGGATCTTGTAGATATACCGCTTGCCGGTACAGCTGTACCGGGCATGGAACTCCTCGTCCACTTCCTCACAGCGCAGCGCCGCCATATCCGGCGGGAGATCGTTGTTGAGTGCCCGCACCAGCCCTTCACAGGGGATGCGGCAGTTGGTCTTGAACGACACAGCAAAGTCGTTGGCATGAACGCCGGTATCCGTCCGGGAGCAGCCCTTGAGCTGCACCTTCTCAGCCAGGATCTTTTCCAGCACCGGCTGGAAGATCCCCGCTACCGAAACAGCGTTCTGCTGCACCTGGTACCCATGGTACCGGGAACCGTTATAGGCGATATGCAGCAGCAGATTTCTCATGGTGCCTCCTCTTTTAGTAAATGGACGGGAAATAGGCGTTCACTGCCACCACTGCCGCCAGTACCAGCAGCGATACGGCAAAGCCCGCATAGTCCACACCCTGGTATTTGAGCTGGCGCATCCGGGTGCGTCCGGCTCCGCCATGATAGCAGCGGCACTCCATTGCCAGCGCCAGTTCATCAGCCCGGCGGAAGGAGGACACAAACAGCGGCACCATGATCGGCACCAGGCTTTTGGCCTTGTCCATGAGCCCGCCGCTTTCAAAGTCGGCGCCCCGGGCCTTCTGGGCCGACATGATCTTGTCGGTCTCCTCAATGAGGGTGGGAATGAACCGCAGCGCGATGGTCATCATCATCGAGATCTCATGCACCGGCACATGGAGCTTGCCCAGGGGCTCCATCAGCCGTTCCAGACCGTCGGTGAGGACGATGGGCGAAGTAGTATAGGTCAGCAGGGTGGTGCCGGCGATGAGGCAGATGATGCGCACCGCCATGACAATGGCATAGAACACACCCTGATCGGTGATGCGGATAAAGCCGAACTGAAACAGGACATTGCCGTCCACAAAGAGCATATTCAGCACACCGGTAAAGACAATGAGCATAATCACCGGCTTGATGCTCTTGAGCATCATTTTGATGGGAATGCCGGAGATCTTGTAGCAGCAGAGGATAAACAGGGCGGAAACTGCCATAGCCTGCAGATTGCCTGCCAGGAACAGTTCCACAATATAGATCGCCATGAAGATGATCTTACCCCGGGGGTCCATCCGGTGGATGGGGCTGGTCCCCGGGAAGTACTGCCCGATGGTGATATCTTTAAGCATGGAGATTTTCCCCCTTTCGGATCAGTTCCCGGATCTGGGCCACAGCGTCCTCCACCCGGAACACATTGGGATTGACCGGATAGCCCTTCTCCGCCAGACGGGTGAAGATCCGGGCCACCTGCGGCACCGAAAGTCCCATCTCAGCGATCTCCTTCTGATGGGAGAACACCTTCTCCACATCGTCGTACATATAAAGGGAACCGTCGTTCATCACCAGTGCCTTGCCCGCATAGTTGGCGATATCCTCCATACTGTGGGATACCAGGCCCATGGGGTCCAGACCAGCGGTGGGCTCGTCCAGCACCAGCACCTCCGGACGCATCGCCATAACACCGGCGATGGCAACCCGGCGCTTCTGACCGCCGGACAGCTCAAAGGGGGATTTCTCCAGGTCAGCGGGGTCGATGCCCACCATGGCGGTGGCATGGCGGACCCGCTCGTCCACTTCCTGCTCCGACAGCCCCATATTGGTGGGACCAAAGGCCACATCTTTATAGATGGTCTCCTCAAAGAGCTGGTACTCCGGGTACTGGAACACCAGACCCACCTTGAAGCGGAACTTCCGCACCTGCTTGGGATCGGCCCACATATCCTCCCCGTCAATATACACCTTGCCGGAGGTGGGCTGCAGCAGGGCGTTGAGATGCTGCACCAGGGTGCTTTTGCCCGAACCGGTGTGTCCGATCACACCCACGAACTCGCCCTTTTCAATCTCCACATTCACATCATTGACAGCGACTTTCTCAAAGGGAGTGCCCTTGGAGTAGACATAGCTGACATGGTCCAGTTTGATCACACTCATTGTACTATGCCTCCTCTGCCTGTTTTGTCGAATGGATGCCGTGTGCCTCCAGCAGGGCTGCCAGGGCATCGGCACACTCCTCCTCCCCGAGGATGGAGCGGTCAATGGAATATCCGGCGTCTGCCAGGTCATTGGCGAGATCGGTGGACTGGGGCACATCCAGGCCGCGGCTCTTGAGCAGCTGCACATGGGTGAATACCTCCCGGGCTGTGCCGTCCAGGATGATCTTGCCGTCATCCACCACCACAACCCGGTCGCACTGGGCAGCCTCGTCCATATAGTGGGTGATGAGCACCACGGTGATGCCGTACTGCTTGTTCATCTCCCGGATGGTGGAGAGCACCTCCACACGGCCCCGGGGGTCCAGCATGGCGGTGGGCTCGTCCAGAACAATGCAGCGGGGACGCATGGCAATCACGCCGGCAATGGCAATGCGCTGCTTCTGTCCGCCCGAAAGCTGATGGGGCGCATGCTCCCGGAACTCATACATACCCACCGACCGGAGCGCATCGTCCACCCGCTGACGGATCTCCGCCGGCGGGACGCCGATATTCTCCGGCCCGAAGGCCACATCTTCCTCCACAATGGTGGCAACCAGCTGGTTATCCGGGTTCTGGAACACCATGCCCACCGTCTGCCGGATGTCAAAGAGCTTGTCCTCATCGGCGGTATTCATGCCGTCCACATAACAGGCACCGCCGCTGGGCAGCAGCACTGCATTGAAATGCTTTGCCAGGGTGCTCTTGCCCGAGCCGTTGTGTCCCAGCACTGCCACGAACTCCCCTTCCCGGATGGAGATGGAGAGGTTCTCCAGCACCGGGATCATCTGTCCGTCGTCCGCTTCATAGCCGAAGCTGATGTCCTCCGCACTGATAAAATCTTTCACAGGTTTTCCTCCCGTTCGCCTAAAAATACCGCAGCCTGTCAGCGCTGCCAGATGGCTGTACTGCCGCAGGGCAATACATAACCGGTGCTCTTCACCGGCAGACCAATCTCATCCGACGAAACCTGTCCGCCGATGCGGTCCCGGATCACTACACCCAGAATATATTCCATCACCGAAGCCGAAAGTCCGGTGGTATAGGAGTTGAGCAGGAAGAAGAGGCTGTCCTCATAGAGCAGCTTGGCAGCTTCCTCCACCAGTGTATAGACCTGCTCCTCCAGCTGCCAGACCTCACCGCCCGGGCCCCGTCCATAGGAGGGCGGGTCCATGATGATGCCGTCATACCGGTTGCCCCGGCGGATCTCCCGGCGGATAAACTTCAGGCAGTCGTCCACGATCCACCGGATGGGACGGTTCTCCAGGCCGGACAGGGCCGCGTTTTCCCGGGCCCAGGCCACCATGCCCTTGGAGGCGTCCACATGGCAAACCGATGCGCCTGCCGCACTGCAGGCAATGGTGGCGCCGCCGGTATAGGCAAAGAGGTTGAGCACCTTGATCTCCCGGTTGGGGTCCTTTTTCCGGGCAGTGCGGATCTTCTCCGCCATGAAGTCCCAGTTCACCGCCTGCTCCGGGAAAAGCCCGGTGTGCTTGAAGCCGGTGGGCTGGATCTTGAAGGTCAGCTCCCGGTAGCCGATGGTCCAGCTGCCGGCAGGCATATTGCGCACTTCCCAGCTTCCGCCGCCGCTCCGGGAACGGAGGTACCGGGCATTGATCTTCTTCCAGGAATCCCCCTTCGGAGTGTTCCAGATGATCTGCGGGTCGGGCCGGGCCAGGATCACATTGCCCCAGCGCTCCAGCTTTTCCCCGCCGGAGGTGTCCAGCACCTCAAAGTCTTTCCAGTGTTCTGCTGCTCTCATTTACAAACTCTCCTCGATCTTTTCCGCAATCCTCTGTGCCATGCCGGTGATCTCCTCCAGGTCCTCGCCTTCGAGCATGACCCGGATCAGCGGCTCGGTCCCCGACGGACGCACCAGCACCCGTCCCCGGCTGCCCAGCTGGGCTTCGCACTCGGCGATCAGCTCCTGCACCGGACGGTTCTCCGGCAGGAAGTCCTTGACCTGCTGACTGGCCTTGACATTCACCAGCACCTGGGGATATTTCTTCATCACCGCTGCCAGTTCCGACAGCTTCAGGCCGGTCTTTGCCATGATGCCCAGAAGCTGTACCGCACAGAGCTGGGCATCGCCGGTGGGCATATAATCCAGGAAGGTGATGTGTCCCGACTGCTCGCCGCCCAGGTTGTAGCCCTGTTCCCGCATCCGCTCCAGCACATAGCGGTCGCCCACCTTGGTGGTTTCGATATGTACATCGCTCATCTCGCCGAACTTGAGCAGGCCGATGTTGCTCATCACTGTGCCCACCACGGTGCGCTGGGCCAGCTTATCCTGGCTGATGAGATAGCAGGCGAATACTGCCAGCAGCATATCGCCGTCCACCACTTCGCCCCGTTCGTCCACGGCGATGATGCGGTCGGCGTCACCGTCAAAGGCGATGCCCAGGTCATAGCCGCCTTCCACCACCCGGGGACAGAGCTGCTCGATGTGGGTGCTGCCGCAGTCCACATTGATGTTGATGCCGTCGGGAGTGTCGTTGATGATGGTGAAGTCCGCCCCGATGGCTGTGAACAGCTCCCTGGCGGTGGTGCTGGCTGCGCCGTTGGCACAGTCCACCAGCACCCGGATGCCCTCGGCCCGTGCCGGGGCAGTGGAGGCCAGATACTCCACATAGTCGGTTCTGGCATCGTTGTCCACCCGGATGCGTCCGAAGTCCTGTCCGTCCACCAGCGCATACAT
>ERZ1106929.2905-NODE-2905-length-10440-cov-5.441021_pt1 | contig 10440 bp, 8 predicted proteins | sample MGYA00403662_ERZ1106929 | MGnify/ENA primary metagenome ERZ1106929 (study PRJEB35170, sample SAMEA104062442) | human gut metagenome | biome: human gut; feature: human-associated habitat; material: faeces | place: Denmark | collected 2013-02-20 ...
GGCCGCAAGGGCCGCCCCTACACATGATCAATGGAATATGGAGCGGATCGGTGTGGAGCGATCTGGCGTTCCGGGGGCAGAAGCCATTCTGCCTTCTGCATTGTAATTACTCCTCCAGGTACTGGTCGATGGCCTGGGCCAGCTCCTGGGCCACCTGGTCCAGAGTCTTGCCCTGGATCTGGCCTCCGGCGGCGGCGGCGTTGCCTCCGCCCCCCAGCTTCTCCAGGATGACCTGCACGTTGGTGTCCCCGATGGAGCGGGCCGAGACGATGATCCGGTCCCCGTCCGGGTAGAGGACGAAGGAGGTGTCGATGCCGATGATGTTCAGCAGCTCGTCCGCCGCCTGGGCGGCGGTCACCCGGCCCACCGTGTGGTCCACCACCGCGATGGCGATCTGGTCCCGGTAGAGCTTGGCGTTCTGGATGATGGCGTATTTGGCGATGGTGCCCGCCAGGTCGTTCTGGAAGAGTTTCTTGACCTCGGCGGTGTCCGCCCCGGCCCGGCGCAGGAAGGCCGCCGCCTCAAAGGTGCGGCCGCCGGTGCGCATGGAGAAGTTCTTGGTGTCCAGGACAATGCCCGCCAGCAGGGCCTCCGCCTCCGCCCGCGTCAGGTCGGTGGGGTCGGCGATATACTGGAGCAGCTCGGTGACCAGCTCCGAGGCGGAGGAGGCGTAGGGCTCGTGGTAGTTGAGGGCGGCCCCCTCGATATAGGTGGCGGCCCGGCGGTGGTGGTCGATGACCGCGATGCGGTTGCAGGACTCCAGCACCTCCTGGGACTGGACCTGCTCGGGGCGGTTGGTGTCCACCACCACCACCAGAGAGCGGTTGTCCATGAGGAGCAGCGCCTCCTGGGAGGAGAGGAAACAGTCCTTATACTCCGGCAGCTGCATCAGGCGGTCGGTGAGTACCTTGGAGGGGGGAGAGCCCGGCTCCTGAATGATGTGGGCGGGGACTCCTCTCTTTCGGGCGATGGCGAACACGCCGGCGGCGGCGCCGATGCAGTCGTTGTCCGGGGAGCGGTGGCCCATGATGAACAGGCAGGAGGAGTCGGACACCAGGGCGGACAGGGCGTTGGCCATGACCCGGCTCTTGACCTTGGTGCGCTTCTCCGTCTCCTTGGAGCGGCCGCCGAAGAACTCAAAGGTGAACTTGTTGCGGATGACCGCCTGGTCGCCGCCCCGGGACAGGGCCATCTCAATGGACAGGTTGGCGTACTGGAGCAGCTCCTGGAAGGAGTCGCCGTCCACTCCGATGCCGATGGAGAAGGTGGCGGACAGGCCGCTGGGGCTGACCACCTGGTGGATGGTGTCCAGAATGTCAAATTTCTGGTCCACGAACCGGGACAGGTACTGCTGCTCGAACAGGAACAGGTACCGGTCCCGCTCCATGCGCCGGAGCATGCCGCCGGTGCCCGCCGCCCAGGCGTCCAGCCGGGCGTTGATCTCCGAGTAAATGGTGGAGCGCTGGTTCTCCGTGAGGTTTTTCATCAGGTCCTCATAGTTGTCCAGCAGCAAAACCGCGGCCGCGGGCCGGCTGGCCTGGTACCGGTCCCGGGTGTTGGCCAGCTCGGTCACGTCCACCCAGTAGGTGGTGGCCAGAAAGCCGCCGCCCCGCTCGCTGGCCCGCACCAGATGGCCGTATACCAGGAAGCGGCGCTCCCCCAGCTTCACCTCGTCGGGGCACTCGCTCTTGCCCTCCAGCAGCCAGCGGGTGTCGAAATCGGGGAGGACCGTCTCCAGCTTGGCGTCAAACAGGTGCTCCTTGTCGCCGGTGAGCTGGAGAAAGCGGTCGTTGGTCCAGATGATGTCCCCGCTCTCCGGCCGGAAGATGATCATGGGCAGGGGGGAGTTCACCATGGTGTCCTTGGTGGCGATGTCCACATTGCCGGTGATGTTCTCAATATACTTGGTGATCTCCCGGCGGCGCTTGTGCAGGCCGCTGCGGTGATGGAGGGCCAGCAGCACCACCACCGCCAGTTCCAGCACGGCCAGGGGCAGACTGAACATGGCGGAGGCCAGAGCGAACAGAACCAGGCAGATAAAATAGAGCTGCAGGCTGGGCTGAAGCAGCTGGGGCAGTTTTCGATTCAAGAAGGGACCCTCCTTCCAGAGCCATGGGGATAAAATCAGCACTTTATTATAGCAGATTGCGGGAGGAAATACAACCAAAACCACAAGAGAAGTGGGAGTCGGAAATGAAAACTTCGGCTCCATGGGGGCGGCTGGATCGGAGAGAAAAATCAGACACCAAAAAAATACAGAAAAAAGTGCTCGCAGCCCCGGTCCAGCCGTTGCAACCAAAGAAAAAGACTGATATAATAAAGGCCACAAGCGTGTTTTTTGCAGCGCTGCTGCAGAGCAGAGCCGGCCCCCGGGAGAGGCCCCGCCCGTAAAAGGGACGGGGACAGGATGGGGGGACGACCCTAAGCCTGTTACACTTTATTACCTTAGGAGGCTGTTCCAACATGCAAGAGATCAAAATTACCCGCGCGCAGACGTTGAAAGAGAAGCCTGACTCCTCCACCCTGGTGTTCGGCAAGAGCATGACCGACCATATGTTCATCGTGGACTATGACGCCGGTCAGGGCTGGCACGATCCCCGGATCGTCCCCTACGCCCCCCTGCAGATCGACCCGGCGGCCAAGGTGCTCCACTATGCCCAGGAGATCTTTGAGGGTCTGAAGGCCTACCGCACCGAGGACGGCTCCATCCAGCTGTTCCGCCCCCTGGACAACGTGCGCCGGATGAACGCGTCCGCCGAGCGTATGGCTCTGCCCCAGATCCCCGAGGACCTGGCCCTGGCCGGCATCACCGAGCTGGTCAAGGTGGAGCAGGACTGGGTGCCCCATGAGAAGGACACCTCCCTGTACATCCGTCCCTTTATGGTGGGCCTGGACGCCGCTCTGGGCGTGCACAGCTCCCACCACTGCCAGTACATCGTCATCGTCTGCCCCGTGGGCGCCTACTACCCCGAGGGGCTGGACCCGGTGAAGATCTATGTGGAGGACCAGGACGTCCGCGCCGTCAAGGGCGGCACCGGCACCGCCAAGACCGGCGGCAACTACGCCGCCTCCCTGCGGGCCGGCGACCGGGCCGAGGCCCAGGGTTACAGCCAGGTGCTGTGGCTGGACGGCGTCCACCGCAAATATATCGAGGAGGTCGGCTCCATGAACGTGATGTTCAAGGTGGCCGGCAAGATCCTCACCCCCGACCTGAACGGCTCCGTGCTGGACGGCATCACCCGCCGCTCCTGCATCCAGCTGCTGAAGGACTGGGGCTATGAGGTGGAGGAGCGCCGCATCTCCGCCGAGGAGCTCTTCCAGGCCGCCAAGGACGGAACCCTGGAGGAGGCCTGGGGCACCGGCACCGCTGCTGTGGTCTCCCCCATCGGCGAGCTGGCCGAGGGGGACGAGAAGGCCATCATCAACCACAATGAGATCGGCCCTGTCACCCAGAAGCTGTACGACACCCTCACCGGCATTCAGTGGGGCCGCGTTCCCGATCCCCACGGCTGGATCATGAAGCTGTAAGCAGATTTTTTAAACTCAAGGGCCGCCCCGGTGGGGCGGCCCTTGAGCCTTTTTTTGACGCCGGCTCCGCCGGACTATTTTTACAGTTTCATGGGGGGATAGAACTGCACCGAGGTCACCGGGTCCAGTCCCACCTTCTCCGCCTTCATGGCGTACTCCTCCGCGCTGCCGGTGGTGAAGATGTCCAGCCGTCCGGGCTGAGGGCCGTCGTTCACCAAGCCGTCCCGCTCCAGATAGGCCAACACGTCCTTGGCCATCTGCTCCGCCGGGTCCAGCAGCCGCAGGCCCGGGAAGAGCCTGTGGATATTTTCCTCCACCAAGGGATAGTGGGTGCAGCCCAGCACACAGCATTCGATCTGCTCGTCCCGGACCAGTCCCTCCAGGTTCTTCTGTACATCTGCATCGATCAGCGCCTGTCCCTCCGGCCTGCCCACGTTTCGCTCCACCACGTTGGCCAGGTCAGGGCAGCCATGGCTGATGACCACCTTGTCCGGCGCTGCCTTGCCGATCAGATCCGGGTAGCAGTGAGTGGAGGCAGTGAAGCAGGTGGAGATGACTCCTACCTTATGGACATCCAAGTCCTTTACCGCGTCCGCACCCGCCTGGACTACGCTGAGCACCGGGCAGCTCATCTCATCCCGGTACTGATCAATGAGGCAGGAAATGGTGTTGCAGGCCACCAGCAGGGCCTTGACCCCCTTTTCTTCCATGAAGCGCAGCATGTAGCGGGTCATAGTGAGGATCTCCTCCGCGGTGTGGTTGCCATAGGGCGTGTTGGCCCCGTCCCCCAGATAGACCAGATTCTCCCGCGGGAGCAGCTTCTGCACCTTCCGGGCCACGCTGAAGCCGCCTATCCCCGAATCGATGATCCCAATGGGGCTTTCTTTGCTGAACATGATGATCTCCTTCTTTCTTTGTTGTCCCGCTCCGGCCCTTCCGGCCGGGCATGTCAGTGGTCTCGTTCTACTGCTCCGTCCGCTCTGTCTCTTCGGCGCCTGCCGCAGCCAGGCTCCCGTCCAAGGTGTTCAGCTCATATATCTCGGTGTCGGTGGTGATGTGCCAGACCGGGATCAGCGAGATGGGACCCCCCAGGGCGTTGGAGAGGGTATAGGCAATCTCGATCTCCCGGACCTCACTGCAGATGTCCATCCGCTCGCTCAGGCCCGCATAAAAGCGCATCAGCGCCGTCGTCGCCGTGATGGGCGTACCTGCTGTGGTCTGGGGCGTCCCGGTGAGACGCCGGCCCTCCTCGATCCGCTTCAGCTCGCCCCCCTCGTAGACCAAGGTCGCCCGACAGGGCAGCACCGGCACGCCGTTCCACAGCTGCCGCAGGGTGACGCTCCCGTCCTGGGCGTTGCCCGCGCTGCTCACCACCTCCCCCTGGAAGTGGAGCAGCTCCATGGTCTCCAGAGCATGCTCCGCCATCTCCGCCCCCTCTGGGACCGGGAAGGCGCCGCTCTGAAAGTCGGCCCAGAACTCCCCGCTGCTGTGGCACTGGAGCAGCCCCCGCTCCCCCTCATAGACATAGACCTCGCCGCTGCGTTCCTCCCGGGTCAGGCCATCCCCCAGCAGCGCTGCTGCCAGGGTCTGCTCTTCCTCCAGGTCCCGTTCCATGCCCATGGGCGGCAGCTCCGCAGACCTGGGCACGATGCGCTCGTCCACCTGGATGCCCCGCTCCGCCAGGAAGGAGACGGCCTGCTCCAGCGCCTTGTCCTGGAGCTGCCAGTCCCGGATCTCCCGCCAGCCCACAAAGGCCAGCAGGCACAGGTTGGTCACCAGCAGCATCAGGATGATGATATTTTTGATCTTGGGCCAGGCCACGGCTCTCCCTCCCCTCCGGTCTCTCTCACCGGGCGATCCAGCCGGCGGTGACCGTTCCGCCGCCGCTGTCCTGATATCCCAGCAGCAGCTCCCGGCCCTCCAGCCCCGCCGCCTCCATGGCGGCCATGGCCTGGAGCCGGGGCAGCACCAGCCCGCTCTCCGCCGTCTCCTCATAGCTTCTGGCCTGGAGGGTGATCTCCGCGATCTGTCCGTTCTGCACCAGGAACCGGGCCGCGCATCCCTCCTCGTACACCTGGACTGCCGCGCCGTCCAGACAGTAGCCGAACTCCACCGCCCAGCCCCCCGTGATCCGCTCCACATGGGTGAGCACCAGCCGGGCGGCCCCGCACTGGGTGCCCAGTGTCTCGGAGACCAGCACCCGGCAGGCCTCTACCGCTTCATAGCACCCCGTTCCGCCGGTGTCCGAGGCCACCGGATAACGGGATATCTCCCCCTCCGTAGTATGGTAGCGCACCGTGCCCTGGGCAGATACCCGCAGGGTGTCATACCCGTTGCGCACCACCAACTCTCCGTCGGTCCCCTGATAGGTGTAGCTGCTGCTGGCCGGGAAGTCCAGTGCCTCCAGCAGGCTGTTGAGGCCCTCCTCCCGGCTGAGGGGGTTGTAGACCTGATAGACCGCCGGCTGGGGTGTGCCCGGCATCAGCAGGGTGTAGGGAGACAGGAGGCTGTACCCCTCCTTCTCAAAGGCAAAACAGGCGCCGTTGTCCGACAGGCCGGAGACAGCGGACTCCAGCCGGCTGACGCTGATCACGTCCACCGGGCCGGCGTAAAACTGCCCGCTCTCCTCATCCTGGTAGTAGAGGAACACCTGTCCCCGGGAGGCGGCCAGTGCCAGCCGGCGCACGAACACCTCCCCCCCTGTGCTCTCCCCGGTGAGCCAGCCCGTCAGCACCGACAGGGGGACCCCCTCCATCAGGTCGAAGTACAGGCTGGGCGGGGAGGTCAGGGCGGTGCGCCACTCCCACTGGCTGACGGGGCTCATCTCTCCCCCGTCGCTCAGCGCCTCCACCAGCAGATTGGCCACCTGCTGGAATAGGGCGTCGGTGCTCTGCTGGTCATACTGTGCCCCATAGCGGATGGTGGTCTCTCCGCTCCTGCCCACTGCCGCCATCCGTACCGGGCGGACCATCTCCATCTGGCCGGGGGCCTGGGTCTGGCCCTGCCCCTCCTGGGGCGTGTCCGCCAGCAGATCTCCCAAGCTCCCGGTGCGCTGGACCCTGGTAGTCAGCCACACCGCTGAGCAGGCCAGCAGGACGATCAGCACGTCCTTGCCCAGCTCCAGCAGGCGGGCGTGCTTGCTCTTTCTATTCATGGTCCGGCCCCTCTATCTTCAGCTCCATCCGCACCGCCAGTCCCGGGCCCTCCTTGTCGGCCAGCTCCAGCACGCCCTGGTGCCGGTCGATGATCTCCTTGGCGATGGACAGGCCCAGTCCGGTCCCGCCCGCCTGGCGGGACCGGGCCTTGTCCACCCGATAAAACCGCTCGAAGATGCGGGGCCGGTCCTCCGGCGGGATGCCGATGCCGTTGTCATCCACCAACATCCACACCCGGTCCCCCCGCCGTCCGGCGGAGATGACGATGCGCCCTCCGTCCGGCGTGTACTTGATGGAGTTGGACACGATGTTCATCATCACTTGGACCACTCGCTCCCGGTCGGCCACGATCTCGGGCAGCTCCGGCTCGATCTTCAACTCAAGGGCATGGCTGTGGCGCTGGGCCTCCATATAGACCGCGTTATACAGGTCATGGAGCACCGCAGAAAAGGAGAACTGGGTCAGCTTCAAATCGGTGCGCCCCGAGTCGAACCGGGACAGGGTGAGCAGGTCCTGCACGATGTGGGTCATGCGGTCGCTCTCGTTGAGGATGACTCCCAGGAACTTCTTCTCCATGGCTGGGGGCAGGTCTCCGGCGCTGTCCACCAGCGTTTCGGCATAGCTGCGGATGTTGGTGAGGGGGGTGCGCAGCTCGTGGGACACGTTGGCCACGAACTCCCGGCGCATCTCCTCGTTCTTCCGCTGCTCGGTGACGTCGTGGATGACCACCAGTACGCCCCCCTGCCGGTCCCGGTCGAAGGGAGCCATCAGCAGCTGGAGGAATCGCTCCTCAACCGTCTGCTCCTCCTGGAGGTAGTCGGGCACCGCCAGCACCCGCTCCAGAGAGACCAGGCCGCCGAACAGCTCCCCGAAGGTGGTGTCCGTCCCGATGGGCCGGTGGAGCATCTCCTCCGCGGAGGGATTGAAGTGGATGACCTCTCCAGTCCGGGAGAAGGCCACCACGCCGTCCGTCATGTGGAGAAAGAGGGTGTTGAGCTTGTTGCGCTCGTTCTCCACCTGGCGGATGGTGTCCTGGAGCTGACCCGCCATATCGTTGAAGGTGTCGGTGAGCACGCCGATCTCGTCCCGGGAGGCCACCTCGATCTTATGGGCGAAGTCCCCCTCTGCCACCCGCATGGCTCCCTCCGTCAGCCGCTGGATGGGAGTGATCATGGTCTTGGAGAGGAGGAAGGACAGCAGCACTGAGATCACCAGACCGAACAGCAGCGCCTCCATGATCAGCAGGAAGAGCTGGTTGTTCAGGTTGGACACGGTGGCCTTGTTGTCCAGGATATAGATGATATAGTCGCTGCCGCCCCGCTGGATGGGGATGGCCACATCCATGTAATCGGCGGCCGCGTTGCTCTCGTCTCCCACCTGGCCGGACTCGATAGCCGTCATCAGGTTCCCGGTGTAGGACAAGCCGGAGGCGCCGCTCTCACCGTTGGAGCTGGCCAGCACTGAGGTCCCCTCCCCGTCCAGGATGTAGAAATTGCGGTTGCGGGTATCCACGCCCAGCTGGCCGGCATAGGCATTCAGCACCGTCTTCAGCGCCCCTGCCCCGTCGGTCTCCCCATCCGCAGCGGTGCGCAGGTCGGAGACGATCTCCTGGTCTCCGAACACTGTGCTCATCTGGCTGTAAAAGTCCTGGATGTAAAAGGCCACCACAGAGTTGATGAGGAAAGCCCCCACCACCGTCATCAGCGACAGGATGAGCAGCACCATCAGCATCACCAGCTTCATGTGCAGGCTGCGCAGCATCGGGGCACCTCCTCTCTTCTCTCTCCGTCCCTCTGTCTCAGGGGGGCGGGCTCTGTTCCATCCGCCTGCCGGTCACAGGCACCACACCTCGGCGCCCTGGGAAATGGCCTCTGCGGCACCCTGGGCGGTCTCCGGCTCAGCCGCCGAAGCAGTGCCCCATCCCCCGCTTTGTCACCACGAATTTAGGACTGGCGGGGTCGTCCTCGATCTTCTCTCTCAGGCGGCGGACGGCTACGTCCACCGCCCGCACATCGCCCACATAGCCCTCATAGTCCCACACATGCTCCATCAGGGCCTCCCGTGAAAACACCTTGCCCGGCTGGGCCGCCAGGAAACGGATCAGATCGTACTCCCGCTGAGACAGCTGAAGGGGCTGCCCGTCCTTGAGCACCGCCATCTGGTCCGTGTCCACTGTCACCCGGCCCAGCTCCATCCGGTTGGCGGAGGCTGCCGCCCCCTTCCCAGCGGGCACCATGCTCATACGGCGGATATTGGCTTTCACCCGGGCCAGCAGCTCCCGCATGGAGAATGGCTTTGTGATGTAGTCGTCCGCCCCCAGCTCCAGGCCCAGGACCTTGTCGGTCTCCTCCTCCCGGGCGGTGAGCATGATAATAGGGGTTGAGGAGCCGCTCTCCCGCACCTGGCGGCACACCTCAAAGCCGTCCATCCCGGGCAGCATCAGGTCCAGCAGGATCAGGTCCGGGTCCTGCTCCAGCGCCAGTTGGAGCCCAGTGGGGCCGTCGTAGGCCTCCAGGGTGTCATACCCCTCCCGGCTCAGGTTGAAGGACAAAATATCCACGATGTTCTGCTCATCCTCTACGATCAGGATGCTCTTTCCCACAGAAATCCCTCCTTGTCGTCCATATCAGCGGCCCAGCAGAGTCTTAACCTTCAGCACGGTGGCCACTGTCTTCGCGTCTGTGATCTCCCCGGACATGACCTGCTCCACCAATGTGTCAAAGGGCATGGTCACCACATCCAGAAACTCGTCCTCATCCAGGTGCTGTTTTTTGCGTGTCAGCCCTTGGGCCAGATACATATGCAGAGCCTCGTCACAGAAGCCGGGCGACGCCAGGGTATAGCCCAGATATGTCCACTTTTCAGCCTCCAGCCCCGTCTCCTCGCTCAACTCCCGCTTTGCCCCCAGCAGACGGTCCTCCTCCGCCCCGTGGTCCAGCTTGCCCGCGGGCAGTTCCAGCAGCTCCTGCCGGATGGGGTAGCGGAACTGGCGGACCAGGCTCACGCTGTTGTCCCTGTCCAATGCCAGGACAGCCACCCCGCCCGGATGGTAGACGACCTCCCGGTCTGCCGTTTTCCCGTCGGGCAGCTCCACCTGGTCCATGTCGACCCGGATGATCCTGCCCTGAAAGATCGTCTGGCTGCTTACCGTTCTCTCGTTCAGCTCCATGTCCTGTCCTCCTTCCGGCCCCTGCCGGGCCCCATTTGAAATCAGTATACCACACAAGGGGGAACTGGTAAAGACGCAAGGTCTCTCTCCGCCGCAAAATTTCCCCATCGCCGCTGTACGAGGTAGTTAAAACATAGTATAATGAGTAAACAAACTGAAATGATAGGGGGCCTTTCCATGATTCGTCGCGCCGTTCCGTCCGATCTGCCGGACATTTTGGAGATCTACGCCATCGCCCGCCGCTTCATGGCACAGGCGGGCAACCCGGACCAGTGGCGGGATGTCTATCCACCGGAAGATCTGGTCCAGGACGATATCCGTCAGGGGTTTTGCCATGTCTGTGTCCTGGATGGCCGCATCCAGGGCGTCTTTGCCGCCATGTGCTGGGACGACCCGGATTACCAGGTCATTCAGGGTGCCTGGCTCAACGACCGGCCCTACTGGGCCGTCCACCGAGTAGCCAGCCGGGGAGAGGTCCGGGGCGTAGCCTCCCGGTGCCTCCTCTGGTGCCTGGAGCGGGGCGGCAGCGTACGCATCGACACCCACCCGGCCAACCGCCCCATGCAGCGGGTGTTAGACAAAAATGGC
>ERZ1106929.2906-NODE-2906-length-10437-cov-5.083414_pt1 | contig 10437 bp, 5 predicted proteins | sample MGYA00403662_ERZ1106929 | MGnify/ENA primary metagenome ERZ1106929 (study PRJEB35170, sample SAMEA104062442) | human gut metagenome | biome: human gut; feature: human-associated habitat; material: faeces | place: Denmark | collected 2013-02-20 ...
CCGCAGCCGGGGCCGTGTTTTCTCCCGGTTGCGCATTTTTCAGCGCTTTCCGGCATTTTTGGTTTTCCATGCTTCGGCTCCCGAACGTGCCGTAAGCCGTCTTTTATTTTTTCTTCGGCGCAGACTTCCCGGCCGTGGGTTTCCCCTTCTCAGGCGCAGGAACCGGCTCGGCTTTTTTCGCCGGTTCTGCTTTCTTTGCCGGTTCCGGCTTTTTTTCCGGCGCTGCTTTCTTTGCAGGCGCCGCCGCTTTGGGCGCTTCGGACGCCTTTGCGGGCGCCCCGGCTTTTGCCTCCTCCGCCTTTTTCACAGCGGGTTTACGGCCGCGTTTTGCAGGCGTCTTTTCCGCCTTGGCAGGCCCGTCTTTTTCCGCCGCCGCTCTCTTCGCGGCAGCCTTTTTGGCCGCCGGCTTTTTCGCCGCTTTTACTTCCGTAAATTTCCAGGCCTGGTTTTCGCCATCCACATCATCCCATATCTGCAGGCGCGCGCCGTTTTCCTGGCTCATGCCCACGATATCCAGCACCCGGCCAGACAGCTTGGAGCGCACCTTCCAGCGGCCGTCCGCCGCCGGCTCCAGCGTCCAGAGCTGGTTGTCCTTGCCGATATAATCCCACTGGTGCAGCCATGCGCCGTTCTGGGAACCGGCGTTGATCACGTCGAGCACCTTGCCCGTCAGCTTATTCTCCAGCTTGTAAAGGCCCTCGGCCACTTCCACAAGCAGCCAGATCTGGCTGTCTTCCTTCACATTGTCCCAGAGCTGCACGGCAGCGCCGCTGGCAGTGTTGAAATCGGCAACTTCAAGCACGCGGCCGTTTTTCGCCGCGATTTGATAACAAACATTCGATACAGGTTTTTTCTCGTTCATCTCAAAGCAACCCCCTTTTGGGAAATTATACCATAATAAGTCAAAAAATTCAATCTGCCCGTCCTGATTTCGGAGCATTGTACAAGCTGCACAGGTATCTGTTTGTTTCTTTGGCTAAATTGTTTGTTTTCCGCAGGATCTTGCACCATGCTTTTCGCTATGACAGCGCACGGCGCACCATTTGTCTGGCGTCCTCCCGCAGCGCGGCGTCATCCTGGCCCGGCAGAATATGCTGCAAATTGGCATACCCGAACACCGCGCCCGCAAGCGCCATCAGCGCATACGCTTCACTGGGCGGTTGGCGCAGCAGCCCTTCCCGCACACCGCTCTCCACAATGCACGCGATCATTGCGCGAAGCTGCTCCACCACCTGTGCATCTCCAATGTGGCGGCACACGGCCTCGGGAGATTCCAGCGTGCGCGCACTGGCGAACAGCACCTTCATGCCGGAGGCCTGCGCCTGTACGGAATCCCGCGCAAAGCACAGCAGTGTGTCCAGTTTCTGCTCAAAGCCTTCCGCTTTGTCTACCCGCTCGGAGAGCGCGTCCGCCTCCCCGCGAAGGCGGTAGGCCATCGCTTTTGATATGATTTCCTCCCGCGAGGTGAAATATTCATATACCGTTCCCTTTCCGATGCCGGCCTCCTCCGCGATCTGCTGCACCGTTACGCTGTACATTTTTTCGCCCCGGGCCAGCAGCCGGAACACCGCCTCGTACAGAGCGGTCTCCTTTTCCGCGTTTTTCGCCATAACGAATCCCTCCTCAGCCTGCCGCGGGCTGCGGCAGTTCCTTCGCCGCGTCTGCCGCCGCATCGTCCAGTTCCGGGTCATACAGCGGCTTTTTGCGGAAGATATCATACAGTACGGGCACGACCAGCAGCGTCAGCAGCGTGGCGTACGTGAGGCCGCCGATGGTAACGATGGCCATGGGCTGTGTCATCTCCGCGCCGTCGCCAATGCCAAGCGCCATCGTGGACATGGCCAAAATGGTGGTGAGCGCGGTCATCAGCACCGGGCGGATGCGCGTGCGGCCCGTTTCCAGAATGGCCTCCGTGCGGTCCATGCCCGCCAGCCGCAGCTGGTTGATGTTGTCTACGAACACGATTCCGTTGTTTACCACCACGCCCGCCAGAACAAGGAAGCCCAGCATAGCAATGATGGAAAGCTCGCTGCCTGTGAGCCACAGCGCAAGCAGGCCGCCCGTAAATGCCAGCGGGATCGTGAACATCACGATAAACGGGCTCATCAGGCTTTGGAATTGAGCCACCATGATGAGATAAATGAACACAACAGCCAGCGCGATCATTTTGACAAGGTCCGTCATGGCGCTGTTGATGGTTTCATTTTCGCCCGCGATCTCAACGGTATAGCCTTCGGGCAGCTCGTAATCCGCAAGCTTTTTTTCCAGCTCGCGGCTCACGAGGCCGATGTTGTGCCGGGCGTCCACGCCCGCGCTCACGCTCATGGTGCGCGCGCCGTTTTCCCGGTTGATGGAGGAAACGCTGTCGGTCTCCTGCTTTGCCGCGATGTCGTACAGACGGACGGTCTCCTCCTCGCCCTCCGCGTTCGTCACCGTGAACGCGTGATCCATGATGTTGCCCCGCGTGGGCGCCTGTCCTGCCGGCTTCACCACGACCACGGGCGTATCCGTGCCGTCCAGCGTCAGCGTGGTGGCCGTGTTCTCGGCCTTCAGCTCGGCGGCAAGCTCACTGTATATCTGCGCCACGGTCAGCCCGTGCTGCATCGCTTTGTATTTGTCCACTGTGATGCGTGTCTCCGGGTTTCCCGTGACCGAATTTTCCGAGATATCCACAAGGCCTTCCGTACTGCGCAGAATACCGCGCAGGTCATCCGCGATGGCGTTCATTTCGTCCAGGCCGCGCCCGGTGATGACAAGCTCCACACCGCTGCCGCCCAGAGCGGACATATCCATCGTGGATTCCTGCACCTCCACGGTGCAGTCCAGGTCCGCCACCTGCGCTTCAATGGCAGCGGAAACGTCGGCATTGGTGGCGGTGCGGTCGTCAGACAGCAGGATATAATAAGTGATGCTGCCGCCGGAGGACGAGCCGCCCATCATCGAGGACATACCGCTGCCGCCGGACATCGCGCCTACGGTCTCCACACCATCCACGGCCGCGATGCGCTCCATGACGGTATCCGCCATGGCATAGGCATCCTGCTGCGCCGCGCCCCTGGGCATCGTCAGTGTGGCCGACATCTGCGGGCTGTCCATCGCCGGGATGAAGGCTGTGCCCATCTGCGTTGTCAGGAAAATGCTGATGGCCAGCAGCGCCGTCACGCCCGACAGCACCGGCGCTTTGTGCCGCAGCGCCCAACCCAGCAGCCTCTGGTATCCCTCCACAAAGGCGTCGAACCACCTGTGGCTTTTCTCTTTGGTGTTTTTCAGCACGGCGGCACCCATGGCGGGCACCAGCGTCAGGGCTACCACCAGGCTGGCCAGCAGCGAATAGGCAATGGTCAGGCCCATATCCGTGAACAGCTCGCGGGAAATGCCCTGCGTGAACACAATGGGCAGGAACACACATATGGTGGTGAGCGTGGAGGCAAAAATAGCGCCGGACACCTGCTTCGCCCCCTGGATGGCCGCCTTGGAGGCAGGCACGCCCAGAGAACGCAGACGATAAATATTTTCGATGACAACAATGCTGTTGTCCACCAGCATGCCCACGCCCAGCGCAAGGCCCGACAGCGAGATGATGTTCAGCGTCACATCCGTGAAATACATCAGCGTGATGGCACACATCAGGCTGAACGGGATGCTGCACGCCACAATAAATGTGGGCTTTGCGTCCTTGAGGAAAAAGATCAGCACGATGATGGCCAGCAGGCCGCCCCACAGCAGATTGGAAAGGACGCTGCCCACCACCATGTCGATGTAGTCGCCCTGATCCATCAGCGGCGTGATGTGCAGGCCCGGGTTCTGCTCCTGCAGCTGTGCGATGGCGCTGTTGATGCGCTGGCTCACCGTGGCCGTGGACGCCGTGCTCTGCTTCTGGAACGACAGCACCACGCCGTCGTTGCCGTTCACCTTGGCATAGCTTTCGCCCGCGTTGTCCGTCAGAGCGATATCCGCCACATCGGACAGGCGCACATCGCCCACGCCGTCCACATCCATGTGCATCAGCAGCGTGTTTTCCAGCTCCTCCAGAGAGGCGTACTCCTCGCCCACCTTGACAAGATACTGCTCCTCACCTTCGGTGATATAGCCCGCGGGCATGTTGAAGTTCTGGGCCATCAGGATGTTGCCCAGCATGTCCGCCGTCAGCATGCCGGACAGATCGGCCTTTTTATAGGCCGCATCCCGCGCCTGATCGAACTGCTCCTGCGCGTCCGCAAGCTTCTGTTCCGCATCTTCCAGCTGTGTTTTTGTGGTACTCAGCGTCACTTCACCCCTGGTGAGCTCGTTTACCGCCGTCATCTTGCCCTTTTCCAGCTCGGCATAGGCATCCTGTGCCTTTTTCAGGTTTTCCTCCAGCGCAGGCTTCATGCCGGAAATTACAGCGAGGCGCGTGGTAATGTTGGAAAGCTCCGCCTCCACCTCGGGCAGACGCGTGTCCGCCCTCAACGCCGCATCGCGCAGCTGCGTCAGGCTTTCCTTTGTCAGCGCGGCAAGCTGTTCGCCGCCGGGCAGTGCGCCCGCCTGCGCCTTGAAGGCTTCAAAAGACGCGTCGTCCAGAGCCAGAAGCGCGTCCACGTTGGCTGGAACGGCGGCGGCGGCCTGTTCTCCCACCACCGCAGGGTCCGGCAGGGCAGGCAGGCCCGGCTGAGTCTGCTGGAGTTGCGCGTAAACGGCGGCGGCTTCCTCATAAGTGCCCACAGCGGGCCGGCCCATCTGTGCCAGCAGGGCGTTCACGCTGTCCAGCACTCCCTGCTTCGCAGCAGCCGCAGCAGCCTGACGAGCGGTGTCCCGCGCCCCCGCCAGAGCCGTATTGATGCCTTCATACCCCTGCTTTGCATGGGTATAGCCGTCTCTTTCGGCCTCGAACGCCTTCTGGTTGGCTGTAAGCGTGGTCTCCTCGCTCAGCAGCGCGGAAAGCGTGGCGGAGGCGCCGTCCACCTGGGCGCTGCCCTGGGCCAGCTTGTCCAGCGCAGAGCCTTTTTGGCTTTCCAGCGCGGCTTCGCCCTCGGCCAGCTTCGCCTTGCCGTCCGCCACCTTGGCCTGTCCCTCACGCAGCTCGCGCTGTGCGTCCGCCAGACCGGAATCCACGCCGGCAAGGACCTTATCGTTCAGCGCGTCGATCTTCACCTGGTCGAGCGTTACGGTCACCTGCTGCTCCACAAGGCCTGTGGCATCTACGCTCGCAACGCCGTCGATGCGCTCAAAGGCCGGCATAACGGTTTCGTCCGCAAAGGCGGATATCTCCTTCACGTCCATGCCGTCCATATCCACGCTGGCCACCATCACGGGCAGCATATCAGGGCTGATCTTCATCAGCATGGGGGTCCCCACTGCATCGTCCATCTGGCCCGAAACGAGGTCCACATTGGACGAAAGCTCGATCATAGCGGAATCCATGTTCGTTCCCTGTTCAAATTCCAGGATAACGATGCTGGCGTTTTCGCTGGAAACCGAGCTGACGTTCTTAATGCCGCCCGTCGTCCCCAGCACCGCTTCCAACGGCTTTGTCACCGTTGTTTCGATTTTCTCCGGGCTTGCGCCGGGATACGTTGTCATTACCACGACATACGGCAGCTCCATGGCCGGCAAAAGGTCTGTCGTCATGCCCGTAAACGAGATAACGCCCAGCACAAGCACCAGCACTACCGCCACCAGCACGGTATAGGGTTTTCTTACACTGAATTGCGGAAGCATATCTTCCCTCCAAAATACGCGCGGACGCGGATTCTCCTCCTGCTCCCCGGCAGGGACGAATTCCGACCGACCGGTCGGTCGGAACTTTTTCAGTATAGCACACGCGGGCACGATTTCAACCCCGCGCCGCGCCGCCGCCGCGGATTTTACATTTTATTCATACCCTGTGCAGGCACAAAAAGCCCGCCCCGCATTTCCGCGGGGCGGGCCACAACGTTTCCGTTTCTGCTTTACTGTGCCAGATATTCCTCAAGGCACAAGCCGCTTTCCTTGATTTTATGCGCCTGCTCGGAACCAACATAACGGTAATGCCAGGGCTCGTAATCCATGCCTGTCGCCTCGGTCTTGTCCGACGGATAACGCAGAATAAAGCCGTAATCCGCCGCATGCTCGGCCAGCCACTGGGCCGCTGCTGTCTCCGCGAAGCCCGCGTCCTTTGCCGGGTGGTCTTCCGAAACGATGTCCAGGCCCAGGCCCGTATTGTGGTCCGACGTACCGGGCGCAGAGGTGTAGTCGATGGCCTTTGTCTCTGCATCCGCTTGGGAAAGGCCGCCCTCCATCAGGGTTTTGACACGGGCGTCCCAAAGCTCCTGCTGGCGCGCGATGCTGCGGTAGCCGTTGGTAGGCTTCAGTTTGACGCCGGCGGCGGCCGCATCGTTCACCATCTGCCGCAGAGCCTCCGCGATGCGCGCGTCTACTACAGCCTCTCCCACGGTCGCCGTCTCGGCCACCGTGAAATCACCGGGCAGCACGCTGCTGCGGTTGGCCAGCACCATATACCACTCGTCCCGCGGGATGGTTTCCACCGGGGCCGCGGAGGATGCGTCCGGCGGCGTGCTGTCTGCCGGCTGGGATGTGCTGGACGGTACGGAGCCAGAGGTCCCGGGCGCCACGTCTCCGTCCTTCCCGCCAAAGAACACAAAGTAAAGGATGATGAGCAGCGCGATGAGCACGATGCCCGCCCAGGCAAAAATCGTTTTGTTCGGTATTCCGCGCCGGGCCGTGCCGGTACTCCTGCGTGGCGGACGGCCGCCGCCGGAGCCTGAACCGCCGCCCGTCCGGGTACGCCGCTGCGGAGCGCGGGACGCAGGCTCTGCCTCCTCCGGGTCCCGGTCATACAGGTCCGGGAATGCCTGGTCCGTTTCCTGCGGGGCGGTGTATCCGCTCTGCGGAACATCGTCGAACAGGTCAAAGGGCTGCGCGCCCTCAAAATCGAAATCCAACGGCGTCTCCGCTGCCGGGGGCTGCGGCGCCTGCGCCGGCGGCGGTGCAGGCCGGGCAGGCGCAGGTGCAGGACGCTGGGCCGGAGATACGGGCGCATGCCAGTTGATAGGCCGTGGCGTGCGCGGGGCGTTTGCAGGGCGCGGCGTCGCCGCCGGCCACCCCGAGGGACGCAGCTCCTCCCCGCCGGATGCAGGCGGAACGGCCGGCGCGGGCGGCACGTCATCATCCGCCACCAAAGCGCTGAATACAGCCGCACCGATGTCTTTTTCCTTTGCCATACGCGCGGCACGGGCCGCGGGCGCCGGCTGGGCCGCCATTTTGGGCGGCGCGGGCTGCGGGGCCGCGGCAGGCGCGGGCGCATCCGGCTTCACCGGTGTGAACGCCGTCGTGGGAGCGTCCGCCTGCAGCGCGGCAGGCGTAAACGCCACCGTCGGCGCATCCGCCGCGGAATACAAGGGACTGGCCGTGGACCCCGGCTGCCCAGGCCGGGACGCAGGGCGTTCCACAGGCGCATCGTCGAAATCAAATACAAAAGGCGCCGCCTTGGGCACAGGCTCCGCGGAGCGCGGCGGCTCCGCAGGCTTTACAGCCGCCGGAGCCGCGGGCGGCACAGCGGCGACAGGCTTTGCATCGTCCAGAATATCCAGCGGCAGCGGCGTGTAGCCATCCAGTGGCGCGGCAGCAGAAGCCGGCGCGGGCCGGGCGGGCTTTTCTTCCAGAATTCCGAAATCGAACGCGGCCTCTCCGGAAGGAACTGCAGACGCCGCCGTCCGGGATGCGGGACGCTCCACAGGCGCATCGTCAAAATCGAACACGAACGGAGCCGCCTTGGGCGCAGCCTGCGCCGGAGAGACAGGCCGAACGGGTGCATCATCCGTCCCTCCGAGGGAAGCGGACGCCGCCGGGGTAATGCGCGTTTCCGGCACGCCGCTGAACGGCGCGGGGGCAGGCTCTTCATCGAACACGAAGGGCGCGGGCCGGGCGGGCTGCGCCGGGCCCGCCGGAGCCGCCGGGCGCTGGAAGGAAAAATCGTCGAAAGGGTCTCCGGGGTCCGTCTCTCCCGGGACGGCGGGATCATCTCCGCCCAGGAAATCGAAATCCAGCTTCTGCATTCCCGCGAACGGTTCATCGTCCGCAGGCTGTTTTTCAACCGGCTGCTGCGCGGGAGACGTTTTTTTCACCGGTACATCCTCAGGCTCAAAGCCCGGGCCGGAAAAGAAGTCCGTCGTAGGCACAAAAACACCGCCTTTTCAAAATTCAAAGCCGGGCGCAAAACGCCCGCCAGCCCGCGCCGCACAGGGCGCGCGGCGGCCGGACGCCGCCTTTCAGCTATGGCACTATTTTACAGCATCCCGCACGCACACGCAAGCCCGGCGGGCAAAAAAGCCGCTTTTCTCCGCGAAGTATGAAGAATTTTTAAATTTTCCAAAAAGGGACTTGCAGTTTTCCGCCGTTTGGTGTATGCTGAATTAGCACTCATCAGTAAAGAGTGCTAAACAGTTTGGGAGGCAAAGCGGCAATGGCAAAAAAGCAATTCAAAGCGGAGTCCAAACGGCTCCTTGACATGATGATCAACTCCATTTACACCCACAAGGAAATTTTCCTGCGCGAACTTATCAGCAATGCGAGCGACGCCATCGACAAGCTGTATTTCCGCAGCCTGACAGACGACTCCGTAAAGCTGAAAAAGAAGGACTTCTTCATCCGGCTGGCAGCCGATAAAGAGAACCGCACGCTGACGGTGCGCGACAACGGCATCGGCATGACAAAGGAAGAGCTGGAGAAAAACCTGGGCACCATCGCAAAAAGCGGCAGCCTGGATTTCAAGAATGAAAACGAGACCGGCGGCAAGGTGGATGTGATCGGCCAGTTCGGCGTGGGCTTCTACTCTGCGTTCATGGTGGCCAGCCGCGTGACGGTGCGCAGCCGCGCGTTCGGCGCACAGGAGGCCTGGCAGTGGGAGTCCACGGGCGCTGAGGGCTATACCATCGAGCCTTGCGACAAAGAGGACGTGGGCACCGAGGTCATCCTTGTTGTGAAGGAAAACGAAGGCGAGGAGCACTACGACGAGTTCCTGGACGACTGGCGCCTGGCGGGCATCGTCAAAAAATACTCCGATTATATCCGCTACCCCATCAAGATGCTGCGGGAAAAGAGCCGCGCCATCGAGGGCACGGACAAGGATGAGGAGGGGCATTACAAGGCTCCGGAGTACGAAACGTACACCGAGGACGAGACGCTCAACAGCATGGTGCCCATCTGGAAGCGTGACAAGAAAAAGGTCAAGGACGAGGAGTACGCCCAGTTCTACAAGGATAAATTCGGCGATTATTCTGACCCCGCCCGCGTCATCCAAAGCAAGACCGAGGGCACCGCCACGTTTAACGCGCTGTTGTTCATCCCTTCGCGCACGCCCTACAACTACTATACCAAGGAATATGAAAAGGGCCTGCAGCTCTATTCCAGCGGCGTGCTCATCATGGAAAAATGCGCCGACCTGCTGCCGGATTATTTCAGCTTCGTGAAGGGCCTTGTGGACAGCGAGGACCTGAGCCTGAACATCAGCCGCGAAATGCTGCAGCATGACAGCCAGCTCAAGCTCATCAAAACCACGCTGGAGCGCAAGATCAAAAACGAGCTGGCCGCCTGGCTGAAGAACGACCGTGAAAAATACGAAGAGTTCTTCAAGAATTTCGGCCTGCAGCTCAAGATGGGCTGCTATGCCTCCTACGGCATGAACAAGGAGCTGCTGCAGGATCTGCTGCTGTTCCACAGCGCCAAGGAGAACAAGCTGGTAACGCTGCGGGAATATTACGAGGCCATGCCTGAGGACCAGAAATATATCTACTACGCCGCGGGCGAAAGCACCGACCGTTTGGCCAAGCTGCCTGCCGCCGAGCGCGTGCTGGACAAAGGCTTCGACATTTTGTACCTGACGGACGATGTAGACGAGTTCATGCTCCAGATGCTGCGCAGCTACGGCGACAAGGAAAAAGAAAAAGAGTTCCGCAACATCTCCGCCGACGATCTCGGCATTGAGACCGACGCGGAAAAAGAGGAAGTTAAAGCCAAAAACGAAGAAAATAAGGAGCTGTTCGAGGCCATGAAAGAGGCTCTGGACGGCAAGGTGACTGAAGTGCGCTTGTCTCAGCGCCTGAAGAGCCACCCGGTATGCCTGTCCAGCAGCGGCCCGCTGTCCATCGAAATGGAAAAGGTGCTGAACAGCATGCCCGCCCAGCAGGAAAAGGTCAAAAGCGAAAAGGTGCTGGAGCTGAACGGCGAGCACGAGGTGTTTGCGGCGCTGAAGCGCCTGTTCGAAGCCGGCGACAAGGAAAAACTGGCCGCGTACAGTGAGATCCTGTACGACCAGGCGCTGTTGATCGAGGGACTGGCACTGGAGGACCCCGTGGCTTACGCCAACAATGTCTGCAAGCTGATGGTCTGATTTTCCCAGACCGCCTTTACTGAAAAAAGCCGCGCCCGCCGTAAGCTGCTACGGCGGGGGCGGTTTTTTTT
>ERZ1106929.2908-NODE-2908-length-10426-cov-5.555009_pt1 | contig 10426 bp, 8 predicted proteins | sample MGYA00403662_ERZ1106929 | MGnify/ENA primary metagenome ERZ1106929 (study PRJEB35170, sample SAMEA104062442) | human gut metagenome | biome: human gut; feature: human-associated habitat; material: faeces | place: Denmark | collected 2013-02-20 ...
AGCGCCACCTTGCCAAGGTGGAGGTAGCGAGTTCGAGCCTCGTCACTCGCTCCATAAAAAAAGTGCGGTTGCGCGCTTCTTTTGAAAGACGATTCCGCATAGACTGAATTTGGAGTTGGCGCCATAGCCAAGTGGTAAGGCAAGGGTCTGCAAAATCCTGATGCCCCAGTTCAAATCTGGGTGGCGCCTCCAAAAAGAATGAGCAGGCTGTGCGCTTGCTCATTCTTTTTTCTGCGGAGTTGCCTTGACAAGACGGGAGAAGCTCCCTATAATAAGGAAGGTATTTCGGGGTGTGGCGAAGCTTGGTATCGCGCATGGTTCGGGTCCATGAGGCCGCGGGTTCGAATCCCGCCACTCCGACCATGCGGAGTATCATGAAAGGATCTGAAAAGGTCTGCTGATGATACTCCGCATTTTTTATTTCCAAGTTTATATAGCAATCTGTGTGGGGGCGTAGCTTAATGCTACGCCTTTTCTCGTTTCCAAAAGAATGTCCCGCTCGGGGATCTTCCGACGATCCGGCACCTCAAAAGCACCGATGCAGTTGTAGTGGATCGTCACCCGCTGATTGGTAATGCCGTCCTCCTTGACCGCCGGATAAACCTCGATGTACTAATGAGCTCGGCTACCATGCGCTTCGTAAGAGTGGTAGCGTCGGTGTAGCGACGCACCGTTTCCAGAAAGGTGTCCACATCCATTCGCTATCTTCCAGCTTTTTCGGTTCCAGCCGCAGGGCCTTGATCCGTCCGGCATTCTCGCCCTGTTTCTGCTCATACCGCTTGGACATTTTGACAAACCGGGCATCGTCGATTTTGCCGGACACATTGTCCTCATAGAGCCGTTCAAAGAGCATATCCAGCTCCCTGTCCCGGGCTAGAGGATCCACTCCTGTATGGACATAGCGTTCCAACATGATCTTTTGGTTTTCAACGGACACCAGTTTGCCTGACCGTTCATCTTCGCGGCTGAGCTGGCAATAGATGCCCGCATTATAGTTTTTCTGCACCTTGATGTTTTGTTTCCTTGGACGTGGGCGAATGGTAGCGCTTTGTTACCGGCATCATTACAATTGATTTATTACTTGAAAGCGCGAGGACCCGGCGGCTATCCGTAAAAAGCTTAAGGCGGATTTTGCCTAAAAATCTATGCAGATAATCGCTGCATTCATTCCAATTCGATGGTGTCAATGACCTGGCCCATATTGGGCTTGTTCGAAAACGCGCTATCAAGTGGCAGGTCACGCCGTATATTTCCGCATCAAGAGCCAGGTTTCAAAACACGAAACGTTTCTCCCATGCTGAAAGCCGGGAAGTTCACCGGAGACGGTGATTGTCACAAACTGCTGCGGATTTCTGTTGTCCATTTACAGCTCGCCCTTCTGAGAAAATAAAAAACAGATACATAAAACCAACCGTAATGTGGTCTGCACCGATGAAGCCAGCGGCCTGCCGAGTGTATTCCAGATCGATAGCGTCGGTATCCATGCCGATGGCATGCACCAGGCTGGAGTCCAGCCTGCCAGAGAGGAGTAAGCCCAAGAGGGTGCCGGTGTCCAGCCGCTTATCTACAGCGGCGGTGAGTTCTGAGTCGGTGGTGGCCTGGAAGGCGGCCTCCCGATACTCAAAAGCGTACGCAGTTCTCTGGTGTATTACAGATTCCTGCTGCGGGTCATTGCCGGGGGGTCCTTCACATAACTCAGGGTTAGAGAATGGGGATGGGCGCATCTGGTGGTGGGAAAGCGCAATGGCCGAGGGCCATGGTGCCGACCAACTGGTCCAGGAGCTCCGGGGAGAATACCACCCCCACCAGGCCCATGTCTTTGCAAAAAGTGAGCTCCCGGTCGCGGATAACGGCAATGCTGCAGGGTTCCTGTCCCCAATGCTGAAAGACGAACAGGCTGTAGTACACTGTATGAGCGCAGTTCCCCGTTGGGGCCCACACACCGAATATCTCGCACTCATCATAGGGAGACAAAGCGATCCCTCCTTTGCGTAAAAAATGAAGGACGCCGCAGTATCCACCGCAGCGCCTTTACTGGCTGTAATGCTATCATGGCGCAACTATGTACCCACTGTCGAGCGTTCTTCCGCACACAGCTGGTTAGATAGAATTATGAAAGTTGATATTATATTTCTTGCATAAAAGGAGGCGCTGATGCCCGGCTTAGTTTGGCTGCGGGACCAAAATGGACCAACCCCGCAAAAAAAGCTTGACACACTGGAATTGTTCAGTTATACTGCACACATAGTTTAGGACAAAGGCGTTCCGGACCTGAGAGGCCGGTCTGCCCTTGTCTTTTTTTATTTGAAAGAATGAAAGGGGAGTCTTGCAATGCTGTACACAAAGGAAGACATCATTCGCAAAGTCAAAGAGGAGGATGTGGAGTTCATTCGCCTGCAGTTCACCGATATTTTCGGCCAGCTGAAGAACGTGGCCATTACTGCGTCTCAAATCGAGAAGGCGGTCAACAACCAGATCATGTTTGACGGCTCCTCCATCGAGGGGTTCGTGCGGATCGACGAGTCGGACCAATATCTCTACCCGGACCTGGACTCCTTCACCATTTTTCCCTGGCGGCCCAGCCATGGCAGGGTGGCCCGGCTGATCTGCGATGTCCATGACCCGGACGGCGCCCCATTTGTGGGGGACCCACGGTATGTGCTCAAACAGGTCATCCAGAAGGCCAACGACATGGGCTTTGACGCCTTCAACGTGGGTCCGGAAGCGGAATTCTTTCTGTTTCAGACCGATGACGAGGGCAAGCCCACGGTCAGGACCAACGACGAGGCGGGCTACTTCGACCTAGGCCCCCTAGACCACGGGGAGGGGACGCGGCGGGAAATCTGCATGTCCCTGGAGCAGATGGGCTTTGAGATCGAGGCCAGCCACCACGAGGTGGCCCAGGGCCAGCATGAGATTGACTTCAAGTACGCAGACGCCCTGCGCACTGCGGACAACATCATGACCTTCAAGCTGGCGGTCAAGACCCTGGCCCAGAAGAATGGTCTGCACGCCACCTTTATGCCCAAGCCCATCTTCGGGGTCAATGGCTCGGGGATGCACACCAACATGTCCTTGTTCCGGGACGGAAAGAACGCCTTCTACGATCCGAGCGATCCCAAGGGCCTGTCCAATGCGGCATACAGTTTCATCGCCGGTCTGCTGGCGCATGTGAAGGGGATGGCGGCCATCACCAACCCGCTGGTTAACTCCTACAAGCGGCTGGTGCCTGGCTACGAGGCTCCCTGCTACTTGGCATGGTCTGCCTCCAACCGCTCTGCCCTGATCCGTATCCCCGCTGCCCGAGGGCAGTCCACCCGGGTGGAGCTGCGTTGCCCCGACCCGGCCTGCAACCCCTATCTGGAGTTGGCCGTATGTCTGGCAGCCGGGCTGGACGGTATTGAGAAGGGCCTGACCCCGCCACCGGAGATCACCGACAACATCTTTGCCATGTCCCCCGCCGCCCGCAGACGCCGGGGCATTGAGGCGTTACCCGGTTCCTTGGAGGAGGCGCTGGTGTGTATGAAGAAGGATAAGCTCATCATGGACACCCTGGGGGAGCACGTAACCGGCCAGTACATCGCCGGTAAGGAGGCCGAGTGGGAGGAATATCGCACCCGGGTATCCAGTTGGGAGCGGGACAAGTACATGATCCTGTATTGACAATCCATAGGAGAACCGGAGATATCCGGAGTATTTTTCCAGAAGGAGAATACCTGAGCCAGAGTGTGAGGCCGGGGAAGATGTCATTGGCTGACTGAGCGGATAAGTCCGTGGGGGTGGAGCGAATGGAGACAGTAATCGTTGCTTTTGAAAACAACAAGAATGCCCTGCGGGTCAAAGAGATCCTGGAGGAAGACGGCGCGGCCGACTGCCTGGTCTGCCGCACCGCCGACCAAGTGCGGCGGGCCAGCCGCCAGTTCCGGATGCCGGTGGTGGTGTGCGGATATAAGCTGGGAGACCAGACGGCGCAGCTGATCTTCGATGACCTGCCCGCCTGCGCCATGCTGGTGTTGGCCCGACAGGATGTGCTGGAACTAATGGATAACGACGAAATCTTCCGGCTGCCTGCCCCAGCGTCCAGGGTGGACTTGCTGGCTTCGGTACGAATGTTGCTTCAGGTGGGACGTCGGCTGGAACAGCGTACCCGCCCGCAGCGCAGCCAGGAGGAACTGGCGCTCATCAGTCAGGCCAAGGCGGTGCTGATGGACCGGAGCGGCATGTCGGAAGAACAGGCCCACCGCTACCTCCAGAAAAAAAGTATGAACAGTGGGGCAAGATTGACACAGACAGCGCAGCTGGTGCTGGACGGCACCCAGCAGAGATAACGGTAGAGACAAGGCGGTCTCACGGCGGCAGTCGGGAGTCCGACTGCCGCTGTTTTCACCGGAGAGGAGCATGAAGCATGACGACACAGGAAGCAAACAGGGGCCTTTACAGCCCTGCCTTTGAGCATGACGCCTGCGGCATCGGCACCGTGGTGGACATCCAGGGCCGTCCCAGCCATCAAGTGGTGGACGACGCGCTGAAGATCGTGGAGAAGCTGGAACATCGGGCGGGAAAGGATGCGGAGGGAAAGACCGGCGACGGCGTGGGCATCCTGCTCCAAATCTCCCATCGGTTCTTTACCAAGCAGGCACGGCGGCACGGCTTTGCCCTGGGGGAGGCGCGGGACTACGGCGTGGGAATGTTCTTCTTCCCCCGGGAAACCCTGCGCCGGAACCAGGCCAAGAAGATGTTCGAACTCATTGTGGAAAAGGAAGGTATGGAATTGATCGGCTGGCGGCAGGTGCCGGTGTGTGCTCAAGTGCTGGGCCAGAAGGCCCTAGACAAGATGCCCTGCATCGAGCAGGCATTTGTCCGGCGGCCGGAAGGAGTGGAGCGGGGGCTGGACTTCGACCGGAGGCTGTATATTGCCCGGCGGGAATTTGAGCAGTCCAACGACAACACCTATGTACCGTCCCTGTCCAGCCGGACCATTGTCTACAAGGGCATGTTTCTGGTGAACCAGCTACGGCTGTTCTACCCGGATCTTCAGGATGAGGATTACCAGTCCGCTATCGCCTTGGTCCACTCCCGGTTTTCCACCAACACAAACCCCTCTTGGGAGCGTGCTCACCCCAACCGTTTGATCGCCCACAACGGGGAGATCAATACCATCCGGGGCAACGCTGACCGGATGCTGGCCCGAGAAGAGACCATGCACAGCGCCGTGTGGGACAAGGACATCGACAAGGTGTTCCCGGTAGTGAATACCTCCGGCTCTGACTCTGCCATGCTGGACAACACGCTGGAGTTTCTGGTGATGAGCGGAATGGAATTACCCCTGGCGGTGATGATCTGCATCCCAGAGCCCTGGAGAAACGATGCTAACATGTCCCGGACTAAGCGGGACATGTACCAGTACTTTGCTGCCATGATGGAGCCATGGGACGGCCCGGCCTCCATTCTTTTCTCCGACGGAGACCAAGTGGGAGCAGTGCTGGACCGCAACGGCCTGCGTCCCTCCCGGTACTATATCACCGACGACGGCCAACTTATTCTCTCCTCCGAGGTGGGGGTGCTTGACATAGATCCGGCCCGCATCGTGAAAAAGTCCCGGCTGGAGCCGGGAAAAATGCTGTTGGTGGACACCCTGGCCGGTCGGGTCATCGGCGACGAGGAGCTGAAGGAGCGCTACGCCCGGCGAAATCCCTATGGGGAGTGGTTGGACCGGAACCTGGTACGCTTGCGGGAACTGCCTATTCCCAACAAAAAAGTGGAGATGTACACCTCCCAGCGCCGGGCTCAGGTACAGAAGGCCTTTGGTTACACCTATGAGGATGTGATGACCTCCATTCTGCCTATGGCCCGCACCGGGGCGGAGCCTACCGCCGCCATGGGCATCGACATCCCTCTGGCGGTGCTGGACGACAAGGACCAGCCTCTGTTCCACTATTTCAAGCAGCTTTTTGCCCAGGTGACCAATCCCCCCATTGACGCCATCCGGGAAGAGGTGGTCACCGACACCACCGTGTATGTGGGAGATGACGGCAACCTACTGGAAGAGACGGCGGACAACTGCCGGGTGCTCCAGATCCGCAACCCCATCCTCACTTCCCTGGATCTGATGAAGATCCGAAACATGAACAAGCCCGGGTTTCAGGTGGAGACGGTATCCATTCTCTACTTCAAGAACACACCCCTGAAGCGGGCGCTGGACCATCTGATGGTGGCTGCGGACCGGGCCTTTCGCAACGGAGCAAATATCATCATCCTCTCTGACCGGGGGGTGGATGAGAACCACGTGGCCATCCCGTCCCTGCTGGCGGTGTCCGCTCTGGAGCGGCACCTGATCCGTACACGCAAGCGAACAGCGGTGTCTGTCATCCTGGAGTCCGCCGAGCCACGGGACGTGCACCACTTTGCCACCCTGCTGGGCTACGGCGCCCGGGCCATCAACCCCTATCTGGCCCAGGAAACCATCCGGCAGCTCATCGACGAGGGCCTGCTGGACAAGGACTTCGGCGCCGCGGTGGACGACTACAACAACGCCATCCTCCACGGCATCGTGAAGATCGCCTCCAAAATGGGCATCTCCACCCTCCAGTCCTACCAGTCCGCCCAGATCTTCGAGGCCATCGGCATTTCCAGAGAGGTGATCGACCAGTACTTCACCGGCACCGTCTCCCGGGTGGGCGGCATCGGCTTGAAGGAGATTGAGGCCCTGGTGGACAAGAACCACACCCGGGCCTTTGACCCCCTGGGGCTGGAGGTGGACGACACTCTGGACTCCACCGGCGTCCACAAGGCCCGCAGCGGCCAGGAGGACCATATGTACAATCCCCAGACCATCCACCTGCTCCAGCAGGCGGCCCGGACCGGGGACTACCAGATCTTCAAGCAGTACTCCGCCCTGGTGGATGACGAGACCAAGCCCCACACCCTCCGGGGTCTGATGGAGATGAAGTACCTGGACCAGCCCATCCCCATCGACGAGGTGGAGAGTGTGGACTCCATCGTCAGGCGCTTCAAGACGGGAGCCATGAGCTACGGCTCCATCTCCCAGGAGGCCCACGAGTGCATGGCCCTGGCCATGAACGCCCTGGGAGGAAAGTCCAACTCTGGCGAGGGGGGCGAGCGCCCCGAGCGGCTCAAGAGCGACAGGTGCTCGGCTATCAAGCAGGTGGCCTCGGGCCGGTTCGGCGTCACCAGCGAATATCTGGTGAGCGCCCAGGAGATCCAGATCAAGATGGCCCAAGGGGCCAAGCCAGGGGAGGGAGGACATCTGCCCGGCCGAAAGGTGTATCCCTGGATCGCCAAGACCCGGTATTCCACCCCCGGGGTCTCCCTCATCTCTCCGCCGCCCCACCACGATATCTACTCCATCGAGGACCTGGCCCAGCTGATCTACGATCTGAAGAACGCCAACCGCCGGGCCCGGATCTCCGTCAAGCTGGTGAGTGAGGCGGGGGTGGGCACCATTGCCGCCGGCGTGGCCAAGGCGGGGGCTCAGGTGGTGCTGATCTCCGGCTATGACGGGGGCACCGGCGCGGCCCCCCGCACCTCCATTCACAACGCCGGACTGCCCTGGGAGCTGGGACTGGCGGAAACCCACCAGACTCTCATTCAGAACGGGCTGCGCTCCCGGGTAGTGCTGGAGACTGACGGCAAGCTGATGAGCGGCCGGGACGTGGCCATCGCCTGCATGCTGGGAGCGGAGGAGTTCGGCTTTGCCACCGCGCCCCTGGTGACCATGGGGTGCGTGATGATGCGGGTGTGCAACCTGGACACCTGCCCTGTGGGGGTGGCTACCCAGAACCCGGAGCTGCGTAAGCGCTTCCGGGGCAAGCCGGAGTATGTGGTCAACTTCATGCGCTTCATCGCCCAGGAGCTGCGGGAGCACATGGCAAAGCTGGGCGTGCGCACCGTGGAGGAGCTGGTGGGCCGCACCGACTTGCTGCGGGTGCGGGAACATGCGGTGAATGAGCGGGCGGCCACGGTGGATCTGTCCGCCATCCTGGGCAATCCCTATGTGAACGGGGCGTACAAGACCCACTTCGACCCTGCGGATGCGTACGACTTCCATCTGGAACAGACAGTGGATATGTCGGTGCTGCTCCAGAAGATGGGCAGCGCGCTGAAAAAGGGACAGAAGAAGTCTGTCTCCATCCCCGTCACCTCCACCGACCGGACGGTGGGCACCCTCTTCGGCTCAGACATCACCCGGCTGTACGGGGAGGACCGGCTGGAGGAGGACACCTTTGTGGTCCGCTGCACCGGCGGCGGAGGACAGTCCTTCGGTGCGTTCATCCCCAAGGGCCTGACCCTGGAACTGGAGGGAGATACCAACGACTATTTCGGCAAGGGCCTGTCTGGGGGCAAGCTAGTGCTCTATCCCCCGAAGGCTGCCCGGTATCAGGCGGATGAGAACATCATTGCGGGCAATGTGGCCCTGTACGGCGCCACCGCCGGCAAGGCATTCATCGCCGGCGTGGCCGGAGAGCGGTTTGCCGTGCGTAATTCCGGCGCCTGCGCGGTGGTGGAAGGCGTGGGCGACCACGGCTGCGAATATATGACCGGCGGCCGGGTGGTGGTGCTGGGGGACACCGGCAAGAACTTTGCCGCCGGCATGTCTGGGGGCATCGCCTACGTGTGGGATCCCCGGCGGGATCTGTATCTGCGGGTGAACAAGGAGCTGGTGAGCATCGAACTGGTTACCGACCGGCACGACAGGGAGGAACTGCGCTGGATGATCCAGGAACACGTGGGCGCAACCGGCTCGGTGAAGGGACGGACCATTCTGGAGGATTTTGACCATGCGGTGGAGTCCTTCAAGAAAATCCTGCCTCGGGACTATGACCGGATCCTCAGGGCCATTGCCCAGGTGGAAAAGCGGGGACTGAGCCATGATGAGGCGGAAGTCGAGGCATTTTACGCGGTGACAGGAGGGGAACGGTAATGGGAAAACCCACAGGATTTCTGGACTATCCGCGCCGGAGCAATCCGGCGCAGGCGCCTCTGGAGCGCATCCGGCACTGGAATGAGTTCCATCCCATGCAGCCAGAAGAGGAGAGGCAGCGGCAGGGGGCCCGGTGCATGGAGTGCGGCGTGCCCTTCTGCCAGTCCGGAGTGCAGCTGGCGGGGATGTATACCGGCTGTCCGCTGCACAATCTGGTTCCGGAGTGGAACGACCTGGTATACCACGGCAACCTGGACCACGCCCTGAAACGGCTGCGAAAGACCAACAACTTTCCTGAGTTTACCGGCCGGGTGTGCCCCGCCCTGTGCGAGGCGGCCTGTACCTGTGGCCTGAACGGTGACCCAGTCACGGTGAAGGAGAACGAGTTGGCCATCGTGGAGGAGGGCTATGCCCGAGGGCTCATCGTCCCACATGTTCCCAAGGTGCGCACTGGAAAGCAGGTGGCGGTGGTGGGCTCCGGCCCGGCGGGATTGGCCGCAGCGGACCAACTCAACCGCCGGGGCCACACGGTCACCGTGTTTGAACGGGCAGACCGGATCGGCGGCCTGCTGATGTACGGCATCCCCAATATGAAGCTGCAGAAGGAAGTAGTCCGGCGGCGAGTGGACCTCATGGCTGCCGAGGGCGTGATCTTCCGTACCGGCTGCAATGTGGGCACAGACGTGCCTGCTCAGGAGCTGCTGGCGCAGTACGATGCGGTGATTCTGGCCTGCGGAGCCAAGAAGGCACGAGATTTAGCTGTCACCGGGCGGGAGGTAAAGGGGATTCACTTCGCAGTAGATTTTCTTACTTCCACCACCAAATCCCTGCTGGACACGGGGCTGGCCAAGGGCACGTATCTGGATGCGGCGGACAAGGACGTAATCATTGTGGGGGGCGGCGACACGGGCAACGACTGCGTGGGCACCTCCATTCGCCACGGCTGCCGCAGCGTCACTCAAATTGAGATGATGCCGAAGGCCCCAGATACCCGAGCGGAAAACAACCCTTGGCCCCAGTGGCCCAGGATCTGCAAGACGGATTACGGGCAGGAGGAGGCTGTGGCTGTATTCGGGCAAGACCCCCGGCGGTACCAGATGACTATCAAGGAGTGCCGGGCGGACAGGGAAGGAAACCTCCAATCCGTCATCGCGGTGCATCTGGAGTCCAAGCTGGCCGACGGCAGGATGACCATGGCCGAGATTCCCGGCTCGGAGGAGGAGCTGCCCTGCCAGTTGCTGCTCATCGCCGCCGGCTTTCTGGGCCCGGAGGACTATGTGCCCGAGGCCTTCGGCCTGATCCGGGACGCCCGTTCCAACGTGGCCACCGTACCCGGAATGTATGCCACCGGGGTAGACAAGGTGTTCGCTGCCGGCGACATGCGCCGCGGCCAGTCCCTGGTGGTATGGGGCATTGTCGAGGGCCGGGGCGCAGCCCGGGAGGTGGACACATATCTTTTAGAGCGGCTGTGAGTTGGCCACCGCA
>ERZ1106929.2913-NODE-2913-length-10410-cov-2.814969_pt1 | contig 10410 bp, 8 predicted proteins | sample MGYA00403662_ERZ1106929 | MGnify/ENA primary metagenome ERZ1106929 (study PRJEB35170, sample SAMEA104062442) | human gut metagenome | biome: human gut; feature: human-associated habitat; material: faeces | place: Denmark | collected 2013-02-20 ...
TCCTCTTATTGATTTCTATCAGGTCGTCTTCCGACTTCACCGTGCTCTTCTCGTCTCTGAGCATGAAGGCATTATTTCCCAGAGGCTGGATCTCCAGGTAGTCGTAGAAGCTGACAATCTTATTGATCTCCGCCTCCGGCACTCCCCGCAGCAGGGCCTGGTAGAGCTCGCCGGCCTCGCAGGCTGAGCCGATAATCAGCCCTTCCCTGTATTTGAGGATCTGGCTCTTTGGAATCCTCGGCCGCTTTGCATAGTAAACCAGGTTCGAGTCGGAAACCAGGCGGTACAGGTTGATCCGCCCCACATCGTTCTTGGCCAGAATAATGATGTGGTTGGTGGGCATTTTCCGAATGGTCTCCACGCTCATCCGGCTCTGCTCATTCAGCTCATCCAGGTTTTCAATGCCGCGGCTTTTTAACATTTCCACAAATTTGACAAAGATCTCCGCCGTCGCCCCGGCGTCATCCACGGCCCTGTGGTGGTTTTCCAGGGAAATCCGCAGCTCCTTGGCCACCGTATCCAGCTTAAAGCGGTTCAGGTTCGGAAGCAAAAACCGCGCCATGGAAACCGTATCCAGCACCGTGGGCTCGAAGCTCTTTCCCTGGAGCATGGCATTGTGCCTGATAAAGCTCATATCAAAGGAAGCATTGTGGGCCACCATCACCGCATCGCTGCAGAATTCCAGAAACTTCGGAAGCACTTCCTCGATCTTCGGCGCCCCCAGAACCATGTTGTCGCTGATGCTGGTGAGTTTTTCGATCTCAAAGGGGATGGGCACCTCCGGGTTGACGAAGGTGGAAAACCGGTCCACGATTTTTCCGTTTTCCACCTTTACCGCGCCGATCTCGATAATCTTGTTCTTCAGAGGGCTGAAGCCCGTTGTCTCAATGTCGAACACCACGCAGGTATGGTCTAAGGACTGCCCTCTGGAATCCTCTGCCAGCTGCTTTAAATCATCTACCAGATAGCCCTCTACGCCGTAAAGGACCTTGAAGCCGTCCCCCTTTTCCACTGCATGGTTGGCGTCCGGGAAGGCCTGGACACATCCGTGATCCGTCACGGCAATCGCGTCCATTCCCCACTTTTTGGCCCTCTTTATAATGTCCTTCACCTCTGAGACTCCGTCCATATCGCTCATCTTCGTGTGGCAGTGAAGCTCCACCCGCTTGACAGGGCTGTTGTCCACGCGCTTTCCGGTGAAATCCTCGCACTTCTTGATTCCCACAATGGAGCCCAGGGTCAGCTCCCCGTCAAACCGGTCAATGGTGGCCACTCCCTTGAGCCGCACAAACTGCCCGGCTGCGGTAGCCTTTTTCAGATCCTCCACAGCCTCTTCCTTTGCAAAGATCTTTACGCCGATGGTATCTGTGAAGTCTGTAATGGTAAAAATAAAGAGCTGTTTGCCGCTTCTGAGCTCCCGGATCTCCGTAGTCAGGATCTTTCCGCGGATGCAGACCTCTCCTACCTCTCCCTCAATCTGGCTGATCTCTGTCAGCTCATCATCGTCGAAGCTGCGCCCGTAGAGTACGTCGGGATCCTCCGCCCTCCTGTAGCCGGAGCGGGCAAACTCCTTCTTTTTGAATTCCTTCTTTCCGTAGGTCCCCGAAGAGCCTTTGGCTGTATTCTTCTCCTTTTTCCCGCTGCCGGAAACTCCTCTGGAAGCGGAAGCGTCCTTTCCGGAAGCTCCTCCGGCTGTCCTGTCTGAGCCGCCGGCTGCATTAACTTCCACCGGCTGCAGCTTTGCTCTGCCGTCTTCACCGGAAGGCAGCCCGCCCTCCGGGCCGTCTGCTCCGAAGAGATCCAGACCATCCGCTGAGGCCGCAGCCATACTGTCCAGGTAGGCGCTGTAGCCCGGATCAAAGGGAAGAGGCTCTGAGGGCGCCTCGCCTTGCCGGCGCATCTGGTAGGGCACAATCACCGGGTCCACAGCCCGCTTTGCAGGCTCCCGGTACTCCTCGTCAATCTCCATGGGCAGGCCGCAGCGCTCCACGAAAATTTTCTCCAGAATCCGCTTCAGCTCCGGCGTCCTGTCCCTGGCTATCATCGTATCCTCCAGAGTCAGGCGCATCACGTCCTCCCGCTCAAAGGTACATTCCGCCTTTCGGAACATGCTGTAGAGAAGGATGCTGTAATTTTTAAGCTCCATAAGGATGCTGTCCCTGTAGACCATCAGGAGTTTTTCCGGCGTGTACTGTCCGGAAAGGCGGTATTTTTCCTGAATCTTGATGGCTACCCGCTTGCCGGGGAACAGCTGCTCCCGGATCCCCTTTTCCAGCCCGTAAATATTCTGTTTGTGAATCAGCCTCGGACTTACAATATAAATGCGAATAGAGCTTCTGTCCCTGGTGGTGGTGACTCTCTCCACCTCCACCAGGTCTAAAAGCTCCCGCAGATTGTCCGTGATATGTAAGTCAGGAAATACTTCTAAAAAAGGTTTCATTCCCCATCACCTGTTTTCTTTGCATTCTGCATCATGGCGTCCAGCTCTCCCTTCAGGGCGCCAAGCAGCTCCTCCTCCGGAACCTTGCGGATCACCTCTCCCTTTTTGATGAGAAGTCCCTCTCCGATTCCTCCGGCAATTCCGATGTCTGCCTCCCTGGCCTCTCCGGGACCGTTGACTACACAGCCCATGACAGCTACCTTAATATCAAGGGGATATTCCTGCACCATATTTTCCACCTGGTTTGCCAGGCCGATGAGGTCGATCTGGGTGCGGCCGCAGGTAGGACATGACACTACCTCCACTCCGCCCTTTCTGAGCCCCAGTGTGCGCAGGATCAGCTTTGCTGACTTGATCTCCTCCACCGGATTTCCCGTCAGAGACACGCGGATCGTATCTCCGATCCCCTGATTCAGGATGAGTCCCAGCCCGATGGCTGACTTGATATTGCCGGACAGCACCGTTCCGGCCTCGGTGATTCCCACATGGAGGGAGTACATGGTTTTTTTCGCGATCAGCTCATGAGCCTTTACACACATCAGAACGTCTGATGACTTGATGCTGATGACCAGATTGTCATATCCCATGCGCTCAATCATGGAAACCTTGTCCAGGGCGCTCTCCACAATTCCCTCTGCCGTCACGCCGCCGTACTTCTCTATCAGATGCTTTTCCAGGGAACCGCTGTTGACTCCGACGCGGATGGGAATTCCATACTCCTTCGCCTTGTCCACCACTGCCTGCACCCGCTCCTCGGAACCGATGTTTCCCGGGTTGATGCGGATCTTGTCCGCCCCGCACTCGATGGCCGCTATGGCCAGGCGATAGTCAAAGTGAATGTCCGCCACAAGGGGGATATGGATGGAGCGCTTTATAGTCTTTAAGCTCTCTGCTGCCTCCATGGTGGGAACCGCCACGCGGATAATATCGCAGCCTGCACGCTCCAGCTCCAGAATCTGGGCGATAGTGGACGCCGCGTCCTCTGTTTTCGTATTGCACATGGACTGAATCAGAATCGGATTTCCACCGCCAATGACGCGGTTCCCGATCTGAACTGTTTTCGTTAAATCTCTGTATGCCATATGAGGCTTCCTCCGATCATTTGATTTGTGTAGGTGTGGTGTAAGTGTGGGGCATTGGCCGCATACCTGAGCAGTCCCTGCCCCTCCCGGCAAGCTGGCTCCCCGAATGGGGAGTCAGAGGCTGCTCAGGTGCCCGTTAAAGTACGTTTATGATGTCATTAAACAGGATCACGACCATCAGAACCATCAGAACGGCCATTCCAGCCATGTGGATCATGCCTTCTTTTTCGGGATCTACAGGGCGGCCGCGGAGGGCTTCTATCAGGATGAACACCAGACGGCCTCCGTCCAGGGCCGGGATGGGAAGCAGATTCATGATTCCCAGGTTGGCGCTCAGCAGCAGGCTCATGTTGATCAGGTTCATCAGAACATTCAGAAGGCCATAGCTGCTGCTTGCCTCCACCGTCTTATCGATCATAACCACGATTCCCACCGGGCCGGCCACATCTTCTCTGGATACCTGGCCGGTTACCAGCATCTGCAGGCTCTTGAAGGTTAAGTCTATAATGTAGCGAAACTCGTAGAAACTGTACTGCAGCGCCTCAAACACAGACTCAGGCGCTCTGGGATAGGCGCTTACAATTCCCATCAGATAGCCGCCCGCCTCCTCTGAATAGGCAGGGGTCACATTTGTCCGGTAAAGCTCTCCCTCTCTTTTGTACTCCAGTTCCATGGGCTCTCCCGGATGGAAGGTGTTCTGCATTGCAACTTCCTGGTACAGGTTTATCCGCTTTCCGTTAATTCTCGTGATTACGTCACCTGGCTGAAGGCCCGCCTCGGCGGCAGGGGATCCCTCCTGCACCGCTCCGATCTCCGGAGGCTGACAGCCTGCATAGGCCACCACAGCGATACCGCAGGCCAGAGCGAGGATGAAATTAAACACAGGTCCCGCCGCAATCGTCAGAAAACGCGCCAGCACAGACGCCTCGTGAAAGGCCAGCCCTCTGACAGGTGTGCCGTCCGGCCCATAGCGGACAGGCGGCTCTGACGGATTCCTGCGGCTCTCCAGGACAGCCTGAAGGGGCTCGGAAGGTTCCTCCCCGGAAGAAGCCAGGGCCTCACTCTTTTTCCTGATGTCTTTTTGGGCCTTTTCATCCATGCTCATGCTCTCGGGATCCTCATCCTCCCCCAGCATCATGCAGGAGCCGCCAAAGGGCAGCAGTTTCAGCGAATATCTGGTATCGCCCCGTTTGAAGCTCAAAAGCCTCGGCCCCATGCCCAGGGAAAATTCCAGGACACAGATGCCGCCAAGCTTTGCAAACAGGAAATGTCCAAACTCGTGGAAAAGAATAATTATGCCAAATACCAGAATTGCTGCAAGCAAACTCAACAATCTATCACCTGCTCTCTCAAATTCTATTTTCTTATCCGCTTCTCCTAAAAGTTACAGCCGTTCAGATAATCGTAAGTCTCCTGCTCCGCCGCAAGGATTTCATCCACGGAGGGGTTGTCAATCACCTTATGCTGTCTCATGGCAGCCTCTATCATGTCAGTGATGGCAAGATAACTGATTTTTCTGTCTAAAAATCTGGCAACTGCCAGCTCATTGGCAGCATTAAACACAGTGGGAAGGGAACCGCCCCTCACGCCGGCCTCTCTTGCCAGGGCAAGCCCTCTGAAGTTTTCATAGTCGGGAGCCTCAAAGGTAATCTGCCCAAATTTTGTGAAATCTAACCTTTCGCCAGGCAGGAATCTTCGCTCAGGATAGCAGAGCGCATACTGAATGGGCAGCTTCATATCCGGGGTTCCAAGCTGGGCAATTACTGCGCCGTCCTCAAATTCTACCATCGAATGGATGACGCTCTGGGGCTGAACGACCACCTGCACCTGATCCATCGTCACGCCAAACAGCCATTTTGCCTCCATCACCTCAAGTCCCTTATTTACCATGGTGGAGCTGTCAATGGTAATCTTTCTGCCCATGGTCCAGTTGGGATGCTTCAGCGCGTCCTCCACCTGAATCTGTCTCATCTGCTCCCTGGTTCTGCCTCTGAAAGGACCGCCGGATGCAGTCAGAAGAATCTTGTGAATCCGGCTGCCTCCCTCTCCGTTCAGGCACTGGAACACAGCGCTGTGCTCACTGTCCACCGGCAGGATCCTGACTCCCATTTTTTCCGCAAGAGGCATAATCAGATGTCCGGCCGTCACAAGGGTTTCCTTGTTGGCCAGGGCAATGTCCTTCCCTGCCTCCATGGCAGCGATAGTGGGCCGGATTCCGAGCATTCCCACAATGGCTGTCACCACAATCTCAGCCGACGGTTCTGTGCATACCTCGATCAGACCGTCCATCCCGGACACAATCTTCACATCCAGGTCCCTCACAGACTCACGCAGCCTTCCCGCTGCCTCCTCCTCCCATACGGCGGCCAGTTTGGGCCGGAACTCCCTGATCTGCTGTTCCAGAAGCTCCACATTTCTCCCTGCCGCCAGGGCAGTTATCTCTATATCCTTATTCGTGCGCACCACTTCTAATGTCTGTGTTCCAATAGAGCCGGTGGAACCCAGAACTGCAATTTTTTTCATGTCTTCCTCCGTATATTTCATCTTCCCTGGTTTCTTCATTCCACATACGTCTCAGGCTGCATTCTCCGGTCTTATCCTGCCTGTTCTCTTCCGCCTGCTTTCTTTTCCTGCTTTCTTTCTCCTGCTTCCCTCCGCTGCTTCTCTTCTGACCGGGCCGCCGTCCTGAACGCCCCGCTCAGAGACATCAGCCCAGAAAGGTCAGGGCGAAGAAAATGGCCGGGGCGGTAAAGATCATACTGTCAAACCGGTCGAGCACGCCTCCGTGTCCCGGAATCAGATGGCCGTAGTCCTTTACATTGTGGTTCCTCTTGATGGCAGAGGCAGCCAGATCTCCGATCTGTGAGATCACAGCCGAGATGGCGCAGGCGATGGCGCAGGCTGCAGGCGGATTGACAATCTCCGCCATCCTGGAGCCAAACACCGCTCCGAAAATCAGTCCCAGCAGGGCAGCTCCCAGGACGCCGCCGACAGCTCCCTCCACCGTCTTTTTCGGGCTTAAAAGAGGCGTCAGCTTGTGTTTTCCAAACAGCATGCCCACACAGTAGGCGCAGGTATCGCAGCCCCAGGAACTCAGCACGATCAGCCATACCAGATACTTTCCGTCTGTCATTGCCCGCACCTGATACAGGTAGGACAGCATTACAGCCAGATAGAAAATACCGAAAAATGCCACTGTCACCTGCTCCGTTCTGTAGTGGGGAAACGTAATCACATAGATGGCCATTAAAATCATCAGAGCTGCAATCGCCATCAGCACCACATAGTTTTCCCGGTGAAACCAAAGAAGGGCATAGTAAAAAATTCCGGCTGCATAGCCCGCAATACCCGGCGCCTTTTTCTCGATCTCCACCACACGGTAAAGCTCAAACATACCAATCAGGGAGAGCGCCGCCGTCACAGCAAACAGAAGCGCGCCGCCAGTTCCCACGATCAGGACTGCCAGAATCACCAGCACAATTCCGCTCACAAGTCTGGTTGTAAACATGACAAATTCCCCCCTCGCTATTTGGCGCCGCCAAACCGCCTCTCTCTCGTATTATACTGGGCAATAGCTTTTACTAATTCCTCCCGGTTAAAATCCGGCCACAGGCAGTCAGTAATGTAAATCTCGCTGTATGCCAGCTGCCAGAGCAGATAGTTGGAAAGCCGGATCTCCCCGCTGGTTCTGATTAACAGATCCGGATCGGGAATTCCTGCTGTATCTAAATAGGAAGCAACCGTATCCTCTGTCACCGCATCCGGATCAAGAATACCGCTCTTTGCATCCCTCATCATCTGCTTCACTGCTCTTCTGATCTCATCGCGGCCGCCATAGTTTACGGCAATCACAAAGGTCATGCCCGTATTGTCCGCTGTCTCACTTTCCAGCCTGTCTATGCCTTCGATAATATCCTGATCAAACCTTGTTCTGTCTCCGATCATCTTTACCCGGACATTGTTGACCCTGGCAATCTTCAGAAGCCGCTTCAGGTAGTAGCGGAACAGCTGCATCAGGGCGCCCACCTCTTCTACAGAGCGCTTCCAGTTTTCCGTGGAGAAACCGTATACAGTCAGATAGTCAATGCCTAGTCTGGCTGCATCCTCAACCGTTTTCTCCACTGTCACACATCCCTGTTTATGTCCGGCAGTCCGCGGAAGCCCTCTCTTTTTGGCCCATCGGCCGTTTCCATCCAGGATCAGGGCAACATGTCTCGGTATTACCAGTTTTGAAATATCAGTTTCCATATATAACCTCCAGCAAAAACGGGGCAAAACACCAGATAGATGGCTGTCTTATCCCCGAAGCATCTGCCGGCAGAAGGTTTCACTCGTTCTGAATCCATTCTTCTGTCAGCACAAATAAGGGGCAGGCGAACCTGCCCCCCATATTAAACTGTCATAATCTCTTTTGTCTTAGTCTCAACAGCCTTGTCAATCTTATCGATCATCTTATCTGTCATCTTCTGGATCTTCTCCTCTGCATCAGATAAGTCGTCCTCGGAAATCTCGTTGGCCTTCTCCATCTTCTTGAAGGTGTCGTTGGCATCGCGGCGGATATTTCTGACTGCCACCTTTGCGCCCTCACCCTTCTTCTTTACATCCTTGGCCAGCTCTTTTCTGCGCTCCTCGGTAAGCTCCGGGAAAATCAGGCGGATCACAGAGCCGTCGTTGGTTGGATTGATACCCAGGTCAGAGGTGAGAATCGCCTTCTCAATGGCCTTCACCAGGCTTTTCTCCCATGGCTGAATCTGAATCATCCTCGGCTCCGGAACAGAGATATTAGCCACCTGCTGAAGAGGTGTCGGGGCTCCGTAGTAGTCGACTCTCAGCTTATCCAAAACGTGGGGGTTTGCACGTCCGGCGCGGATAGAGCTGAATTCATTCAGCAGCGCGTCATAGGACTTGTCCATCTTTTCCTCAAATATCTTCATTTTCTCCTGCATAAAAAAATCCTCCTGTTATGCGGTAACTACTGTACCGTTTATTTTCCCCTGCATCGCATTTGCAATGCCGTCCTTTTCATTTAAGCTGAACACTGCCATGGGAACATGGTTCTCCATGCACATGATGGAAGCCGTCAGATCCACTACAGCCAGCTGCTTGTCAATCACCTCCTGGATGGTGATTGTATCATACTTTTTCGCATTCGGGTTGATCTTCGGATCGCTGTCATATACGCCGTCGATGGCCTTCGCAAGAAGAATGCAGTCCGCCTCCATCTCGATGGCTCTCAGAGCCACTCCTGTGTCAGTGGAGAAATACGGATGGCCTGTTCCGCCTGCAAAGAACACTACCTTGCCCTGCCTGAAATATTTATTCGCTCTGTCCTTGGAGAAGAGCTTTGTCATAGAGCCACAGGCGAAAGGCGTGAGAATCTCCGTTTCCATACCCGTGCTTCTGAAAATTTCGGAAACGTAAATACAGTTCATCACAGTGGCAAGCATACCGATCTGATCTGCCTTAGTGCGGTCGATGGCATTGCTCTGGCGTCCTCTCCAGAAGTTTCCTCCTCCGATGACAACGCCCACCTCTGTACCGGCATCCACAGCCAGTTTTACCTGCCTGGCCACTTCCTTGACCGTGTCCTCGTCAAAGCCTGTCTTTTTCTCACCTGCCAGGGCTTCACCGCTTAACTTGAGTAATACGCGTTTCATTTCCATAAGTCTGTTCTCCCTGTTTTCTCTTGTTTGTGAGGGCAGCATAAGACCAAACGCAAAGCCGGAGTTCTGACGAAGGCAAAGGCCTGCGAAAGAAAATCCGGCGTGCAGTTTTTTGTATATCTGCCCACTTAGGGCTATTGTACCACAGAATGTGGGGTTAGGCGAGAAGATTTTTTATTCTTTTGCAGAAAAATATAACAGTTCAGCCATATATCTTCTTGCCCGCTTAAAGCGGACAAGAAGTGTCTGGCGTCCGCCCTCCAATTCTGTATCTTTTGGAACAGCGGCAGAGATTTCCGTTCCGCTGGAGGTCACAAAAATCTCTGCCTTTTGTTCGCTGATGCTATTTCCAGTATTTCTTCAGATACTCCTCTGCGTCTCCCTTCGAAATCGAAAACTCCTCCATAAGAATACTCAGGGTATCCTCCCTGGAAGCTCCCGCCTTGCGGCAATGGCGAATCATAGCTGAGACTCCCCGGGCCATTCCTTCTTTTATTCCCTGAGATAGCCCTTCTTCTCGTCCTTGAGATAGCCCTTCCTGCCGCCCAAACTCATACTCCGTCTTCCTGAGCAGTTCCTTCTCCCTCTCCTCGTCATACTCAAAAATACTTGTTGTGGTCAAGCTCTTTTTAAATCCAGGTGTATAGCTTTGTGGCATGATATTCATTCCTCTTTTCTGCTACAATATATTTATGGTTAATATTCCTTACAGCCAGTAAGGAATTATCCATCTTGTTGCTTAAGCTGTATAATGATGGGGCAATAGGTATATCGTCTTCCTTTCTTGATAGATTGAATATATCCTATTAGCTACTCCCGTTACAACTTTATTATAATTATAGCACCTCATTTCATTCCCTTCACAAAAAAGTCACTCGAATTTATTTCCTTCATTTAAATTTTACCTTTTCTCTCTATATTTTCCACGGTTTCCTTGCAGGCCTCACCACTTCCCACGTTTTGTTCCGCAGCCTGCAAGGGGCTGAAAAATATTGTGAGTTTCAACATGGCTTCACGAAAGTATCAAGAAAAAAAATTTACTTCAAAATATACCACTGAATCTGGAAGGAGTTATAAAGATAATTGGGTGATTCCGTTTTCGAGTTTTTTTATAATCCACCAGCATTTCCGCTATTTCCTTGTTCAGCTCCACTGCGTCCTTGGACACATTATCTGTCTCCATTTCTTTTTTGGCATAGTTTCCCCCCTTTCCCAGATACTCGTA
>ERZ1106929.2914-NODE-2914-length-10410-cov-2.629261_pt1 | contig 10410 bp, 9 predicted proteins | sample MGYA00403662_ERZ1106929 | MGnify/ENA primary metagenome ERZ1106929 (study PRJEB35170, sample SAMEA104062442) | human gut metagenome | biome: human gut; feature: human-associated habitat; material: faeces | place: Denmark | collected 2013-02-20 ...
AACTGTAGCTGCTATTGGTGTTGCAGCTCATGAGTGTGGTCATGCAATGCAGCATCAGAAGGGATATACACCTATTGCAGTGAGAAATGCATTGGTTCCTTTTGCAAACTGGGGAGCAAGATTGTCCTGGTTACTTATAATTGCAGGATTAATATTCTTTGGACAGGGAACAGGACAGACAATAATAAATATCGGTATTTTTGCCTTTTCATTGGCAGTAATATTTCAGATAGTAACTCTTCCTGTAGAGTTTAATGCATCAGGAAGAGCCATAAAAGTATTAGAAAGTACAGGCATATTTGGAAGTCAGGAGCTTAAATATACAAGGAAAGTATTAGGTGCGGCAGCCCTTACTTATGTGGCAGCGGCAGCATCATCAATTTTACAGCTCTTAAGACTTATAATACTGTTTGGAGGAAGAAGAAATAATGACTAGACCGGGAAGCAGAAAGCCGGAAAACGGAAAGCAGAGAGAAGGGAAGAAGGCCGGGAGCCTTCAGAGAATGCCGGATGCAAGGGAGATTGCCGCTGACATTCTCATGGAGGTGCTGGAAAAGAAACAGTACAGCCACGTGGTTCTCCTGAATGCTCTGAAAAAATATCAGTATCTGGAAAAGCAGGAGCGCTCCTTTATCAAGAGAGTGGTAGACGGGACGCTGGAGCGGCTGATGCAGATAGACTTTATCATTGAGTCATTTTCAAGCACCCCTCTGCGTAAGATGAAACCGACCGTGCGCACGATCCTCAGGATGGGGGTGTACCAGATCTGCTACATGGACCGGGTTCCGGATTCGGCGGCCTGCAATGAGGCGGTGAAGCTGACAGTAAAAAGAGGCTTCTCAGGTCTTAAGGGCTTTGTAAACGGAGTTCTCAGGAATATTGCCCGGAAGAAAGAGGAGATAAGCTGGCCGGACGACAGCGTCAGATACTGTCTGCCCCAGTGGATTCTCGGCCAGTGGGAGCCGGAATACGGCAGGAAGGCTGTTCAGGTGATGGCGGAGAGCTTCCTGAGAGAGAGACCTCTCACAGTGAGGATGAATCTGAACCAGGCCCCCAGGGAGGAAATTTTGGAATCTTTGAGGGAACAGGGGGTGGAGGTCATTGAGAGCGGCTACTCAGATCAGGTGGTATTCTTAAAAAATGTGGATTATCTGGAAGGGCTGGACGCCTTTGCAGACGGCTTTCTGCAGGTGCAGGATCTCAGCTCCTCCCTGGCCGGGGACGCGGCAGGGGTTAAGGAGGGCAGCCATGTCATTGACGTCTGCGGAGCTCCGGGAGGGAAAAGCCTTCATATCGCGGAGCTTTTGAACGGTACAGGGATGGTGGAGGTCCGGGACCTGAGTGAGTCAAAGATTGCGCTGGTGGAGGATAATATCCGCCGCTCCGGACTTTTCAACATAGAGACCAGGGTTCAGGATGCCCTGGAATTTGACAGAGATTCTGAGGAGACAGCGGATCTGCTTATTGCGGATCTGCCCTGCTCCGGACTTGGAATTATGGGCCGCAAGCCGGACATCCGCTACAATATGACCAGGGAGCAGACCCTTGCCCTGGCCGGGCTTCAGAGGGAGATCCTGTCGGTTGTCTGGCGCTATGTCAAGCCGGGCGGGACGATGGTCTACAGCACCTGTACCATTGACCGGGCGGAAAATGAGGAAAATGCGGCCTGGATACTGGAAAATCTGCCCTTTGAGCCGGTGGATCTGACGGGGCGGATCGGGGAGGAGCTGGCAAAAACCCTCTGCCGCGATACGAGAAAAGAGGGATATGTGCAGCTTCTTCCTGGGTTTTACCCGGGAGACGGCTTTTTTATCTCCGTATTCAGGCGGAAGGAAGAGGGCAGGTAAACGGTAGGACTTAAGGCCTGCCGCATTTAGACGGACAGAGGACAGGTAGAAAAGATGAGTGAGAACAGGAAGGAAATTTTAGCAGAAGGATTTCTGACAGAAGGACAAAAAAACGAAAAACAGGAGTCTGAAGGCAGAACGGTTTCAGAGACAGATATCAAGTCCATGACGCTTCCGGAGCTGGAAGCGTATCTGAAGGAGATGGGAGAGAAGCCCTTTCGGGCAAAGCAGCTCTACCAGTGGATGCATGTCAAGCTGGCAGCCTCCTTTGACGAGATGACGAACCTCTCCAAGGGACTGAGGGAGACGCTTGGAAGGCAGTGCTTTTACGCCTCACTGACGCCGGTGGATGTGCGTATCTCGGATGTGGACGGAACCAGAAAATACCTGTTTGAGCTCTCTGACGGAAACGTGATCGAGAGCGTGCTGATGCGCTATAAGCATGGGAACTCTGTCTGTATTTCCTCTCAGGTGGGCTGCCGGATGGGCTGCCGCTTCTGTGCGTCAACCCTTGACGGCCTGGAGAGAAATCTGAAGCCTTCCGAGATGCTGGAACAGATCTACAGGATACAGAGAGATACGGGAGAGCGGGTTTCCAATGTGGTAGTGATGGGCTCAGGAGAGCCTATGGACAATTACGACAATCTGATTCGCTTCATCCATCTTCTGACTGATGAGAATGGTCTGAATATCAGCCAGAGAAATGTGACGGTTTCCACCTGCGGCATTGTGCCGCGCATCCGCCAGTTTGCCGAGGAGGGGCTGCAGGTGACTCTGGCCCTGTCTCTTCACGCGCCGAACGACGAGGTGCGAAAGACCCTGATGCCTGTGGCAAAGAGCTATGCCCTCCGGGATGTGCTGGATGCCTGTCATTACTATTTTGAGAAGACCGGCAGAAGACTGACCTTCGAGTACAGCCTTGTAAAGGGTGTCAACGACAACCTGAAAGAGGCCAGGGCTCTGGCAGAGCTTATAAAAGACCAGCACGGCCACGTAAACCTGATTCCGGTAAACCCGATCAAGGAGAGAGATTATAAGCAGTCTGACCGGAAGGCCATAGAGGACTTTAAGAATTATCTGGAAAGGCGGGGCATCAATGTGACCGTGCGCCGGGAGATGGGCCGCGACATTGACGGGGCCTGCGGGCAGCTTCGCAAAAGTTATATTGAGAAGGAAAGGACGTAAGGAAGATGAAAGCCTGCGCTTTGACGGACATCGGGCGGGTGCGGTCAGTGAATCAGGATTCGCGCTTTGCCACAACGGAACCGATTGGACCACTTTCAAATTTGTTTATCGTTGCAGACGGCATGGGCGGCCACAGGGCCGGCGACCGCGCATCCAGGCTTCTCATTGACAGCCTGACGGATTACATAGGAAACTGCGGCGACCAGACGGCGGTGGCGGCTTTAAATAACGGCATTGCCGAGGCCAACCGGAAAATCTATGAGGCAGCTGCGGCAGACCAGAGCTTAAGCGGAATGGGAACTACTCTGGTGGCAGCTACCATAGAGGGGTCTACCCTCTATGTGGCCAACGTGGGGGACAGCCGTCTCTACCTGATTGAGAGAGAGGGGATCCGCCAGGTAACACGGGATCACTCCTATGTGGAGGAGATGGTTTCCCTGGGGCAGATGAACCGGGGAAGCGCCGCGTACAGAGAACAGAAAAACATTATCACGAGGGCAGTGGGAATTGCAGACCATGTGGATGTGGACTTTTTTGAGGTGAGCCTGAAGGCGGGAGATTATATTCTCCTGTGCTCTGACGGGCTTTCCAACATGGTGGACAATTCTGCCATTTTCCGTCTGGTGCTCCTTCCCGGCCCTCTTGAGAGCAAGGCCAGAGCGCTTATTGCGTTAGCCAATCAGAACGGGGGAAAGGACAACATTGCAGTGGTCCTGATCGATCCCCAGATAAGTGAGGTGGACGGATTATGATGCTTAGACCGGGAATGTACCTTCAGGATCGATATGAGATTCTTGAACAGATTGGATCCGGCGGAATGTCAGAGGTCTACCGGGCGAAGTGCCACAAGCTCAACAGGCTGGTGGCCATCAAGGTTTTAAAAGAAGAATTCAGTTCCGACGCAGGCTTTGTGAAGAAGTTCAAGATGGAAGCCCAGGCGGCGGCAGGACTCTCCCATCCGAATATTGTGAGTGTCTATGACGTTGTGGACGAGGGAAGCATCCATTACATTGTCATGGAGCTGATTGAGGGGATCACCTTAAAAAGCTATATTACGAAAAAGGGAAGGCTCGGCTCCAAGGAGGCCATCGGGATTGCGCTCCAGGTGGCTCAGGGAATTGCAGCCGCCCACGATCAGCATATTGTCCACCGGGACATCAAGCCTCAGAATATGATTATCTCCAGGGACGGGAAGGTAAAGGTGGCAGATTTCGGCATTGCCAGGGCTGTCACCACCCAGACCATCGGGGCGACGGCTGTGGGCTCTGTGCACTATATCTCGCCGGAGCAGGCGAGAGGAGGCTTCAGCGATTCCAGAACGGATATTTACTCTCTTGGAATTACCATGTATGAGATGGTGACGGGAACCGTTCCCTTCGACGGAGACAATACGGTGAGCATAGCGCTGGCCCATCTGGAACAGCCCATCACCCCGCCTTCCAGGCTGAATCCCGAGGTACCGGTAAGCCTGGAGCGCATTATCATGAAATGTACCCAGAAGAAGCCGGAAAAGCGGTATGCAGATGTCTATGAGCTGATCTCCGATCTGCGCCATGCCCTTGTGGACCCAGACGACGACTTCGTGGCTCAGGAGCCGGAGGTGGATACCTCCTCGCCTACGATGGTGATCTCCGGGGATGAGCTGAGCCAGATTAAGAGCGCGCCCAGGCGCAGTACCGGCCCCATTGTCATGAGCGGCCAGAGCAACAGTCTCCGGGATGTGCCGGGTTCCGGCGGGCAGCATGAGAGAAGAGGCGACAGGGAGCATGGCTATGACAGAAGGAAGGAGCCGGAAAGCGGCCGCGAACTGAAACACAGCGGCTATGATAAGAATTATGACAGAGATTACGAGCGGGGGCACTCCGGCGGCTACGGACGCCAGGATGCTGCGGAGAACGGAAGGGACCTGGACTATGACTATGAGGAGGACTACGGCTATGACAGGGGCCGCAGCTCAGGCTACGGCGGTTCCGGCTCCAGCCGGACTTCCGGAGGCAAAAAGGGCGGCAGAGGAGGAAAAAGCGCAGATGTAAACCCCCAGATTGAAAAACTGCTCACCACGGTCGGCGTGGCAGTGGCCATCATTATCGTGGCAGTGCTGGTTGTGATCTTTGCAAAGCTTGGTGGGATTTTTAATTCCGGTTCCCACACAGAGCTGACGCTTCCGGCGGTGGAGTCCGGCGAAAGCGATTCAGGGCTTAAGGACACGGAAACAAGGGTTCCGGACTTCGTTGGAATGACAGAGGATGAGGCGGAGGAGAAGGCGAAGGAGAGCCATCTGAAGCTGAGCTACAGCTATACTGCGTCGGAAGAGGAGAAGAAAGGGCTCGTGGTGGAGCAGAAGACAGAAGAGGGCACTGTGGTGGATAAGCAGTCCACAATCAGAGTTGTCGTAGGTGAGGGCGGAATGGAGTCCTCCACAGAGGAAGAGACAGATGCGTCACAGATCGATCTGACTGCCCTGGGACTTGAGGCTCTGGATGGAACAAATGCCAAAAACCTTCTTGAAGCCAAAGGCCTTAAGGTATCGCTTCAGTCTGAAAACAGCGACACCATCATAAAGGATCAGGTGATCCGGTACGAGCCGACGAGTGCCTCTCCCGGAAGCGAGATCCGTCTGTATGTAAGCTCAGGCCCTGCTGTTACTATGGTGCCGGTGCCTGATCTGACCGGAAAAACAGAGGAGGAGGCGGCACAGCTTCTGGAAGCGGCAGGCCTTACAGTAGCGCCGAAGGAGCAGATTCTCACACAGAAGAGTGATACGGTTTCCAGGGGAAAGATCATCAGCCAGATTCCGCTGAAGGATGAGGAGGTGCCTGAGGGAAGCGCAGTCAGCTATGTTGTAAGCATCGGCAAGGGGACAAAGTATGTGGCCATTGTCAATGACGATTATCCCCTTAAGGACAATTTCGGCCCGGGAGGCGCTTCCACCACAATTACGGTTGAGATTGTTATGGTGCAGACGGTAAATGGACAGAAGAGAACGACGACAGTTATGGACGCCAGGGAGATGAAGGGAGACGTCACGCTTCCGGTACATTATCAGCTTACAGGAGAGGACGGAGTTCTCACAGGAGAGCTTCAGATCCGCGATGTGACAAACGACAGAGTGCTGAAGACTTATCCTCTGGAATTTATGGAGGTAGACGCATAGGGATGACAGGAAAGATAATCAAGGGAATTGCCGGCTTTTACTATGTCCATGACGGACAGGGGAGAGTCTATGAATGCAAGGCAAAGGGTGTGTTCCGAAACAGGAAGATCAAGCCGCTAGTCGGAGATAATGTGGAGTTTGAGATTCTCGATGACAGGGAGGCAACGGGAAATATTGTCTCAGTCCTGGAACGGAAAAATTCCCTGATCCGCCCCGCAGTCTCCAATGTGGATCAGGCGCTTGTGGTCTTTGCGATCACGGAGCCTATGCCAAACCTCAATCTGCTGGACCGCTTTCTTGTGATGATGGAGCGCCAGCAGATACCGGCTGTTATCTGCTTTAATAAAATTGATCTCTCCTCGGAGGAGGAGATGGAGAAACTGCGGGCTATTTATGGCCCGGCCGGGTATGAGATCCACTTTATCAGCACCTACGAAGAGGCCGGGCTGAAGGAGATCCATGAGCTGATCCGCCACAAGACAACGGTTCTGGCAGGGCCGTCGGGGGTGGGAAAATCCTCCCTGACGAATTTCATTCAGCCTGATGCCTGCATGGAGACAGGCGTGGTCAGCGAAAAGATCAAGAGGGGAAAACACACTACCCGTCACTGCGAGCTGTTTTTCGTGGAGGAAAACACGTACATGATGGACACGCCGGGGTTCAGCTCCATGTATATTGAGGACATAAAGCCGGAGGAGCTGAAGGAATATTTCCCGGAATTTGCCGCAGAGGAGGATGGCTGCCGTTTTCTGGGCTGCGTCCACGTGGGAGAGCGGGTGTGCGGAGTGAAGGAGGCAGTGAAGGCCGGACGGATCAGCCGCAGCCGCTATGACAATTACCTGCTTTTGTATAAGGAGCTGAAGGATAAAAGGAGATATTAGACTATGATACGATTAGCACCGTCAATTTTGGGAGCGGATTTTTCACATCTGGGGGAGCAGATTCAGACTGTAGATGAGGCCGGAGCCCAGTATATTCATCTGGATGTGATGGATGGGGCCTTTGTGCCCAGCATTTCCTTCGGAATGCCTGTGATCCAGAGACTTCGCCCGCTGACAGAGAGAGTGTTCGACGTCCACATGATGGTGGAGGAGCCGGGCCGCTATGTGGAGGATATGAAAAAGGCGGGGGCCGATCTGATCTGTGTGCACCAGGAGGCCTGCTGTCACCTGGATCGGACAGTGAACCAGATTAAGGAGCTGGGCCTGAAGGCCGCTGTGGCTCTGAACCCGGCTACCCCTGTGTCCACCCTCTCCTGCATTCTGGGAGAGATCGACATGGCGCTTATTATGTCGGTAAACCCGGGATTCGGAGGTCAGAAATTCATCCCCTATACTCTGGAAAAGGTGAGAGAGCTCCGCAGAATGAGCGATGAGAGGGGACTTGACCTGGATATTCAGGTGGACGGCGGCGTGGGCCTTGACAATGTGCGCCAGGTGATTGAGGCGGGCGCCAATGTGATTGTGGCAGGCTCCGCAGTTTTTAAGGGAGATGCGGCTGCAAACACCAGGGCATTTCTGGAAATTTTCAGGGAGTACGACTGATCCGAAAGATTTGGTAAGCTGTGCCCAAGCGGCTGCAAAAAGAGCAGGAGAATGAAAGACAGAGGAAGAGTGAAAGACATCGAACGAGTGAAGGACAGCGGGAAGAGAGAAGGAATACGCGTGGCAGATTCAGAGAATACTAAGAAGAAAAGCCTGGCAGCGCCGGAGTCTGGGATGCAGGACTTTCCGGAAAGGGAAAGCGGGGCTCAGGCAAAAGACAGCGCCTTGGATGAAACATGTCTCATCCTCACCGGAGGCAGCATGGATCTGGCGTTTGCCAGACAGTTTATCGCTGCACGCAGATACGGCTGTGTGATCGCGGTGGACGCAGGCCTCGAGAGAGCCTCGGCTCTGGGCATTACGCCGGATGAGATTGTAGGGGATCTGGACACCGTGGATCGCCGTCTGTTTGAGAGCTACCGGCAGCAGCCGGAGGTGGAGCTTGAGATTCACCGGCCGGAAAAGGACGAAACGGATACGGAGCTGGCTCTCTGGATGGCAAAGCGGAAGGGATTTACCAGGATAGACATTCTGGGCGCCCTGGGCGGGAGGATGGATCACGCCCTGGGAAATATTCAGCTTCTTTTCCAGACCTTTGTGGATGGAATCAGAGCGGAAATCTACGACGAAAGGAACAGAATCTATCTGGCAGGCCCCGGCTGCACACCGTTTTTCAGGGACAGGATTTACGGCAAATATATTTCCTTTCTCCCTCTGACTGAGTCGGTGGAGGGAATCACCCTTAAGGGCTTTAAGTATCCTCTCTCCGACCGGGATATCCGGATCGGCACAAGCCTGTGCATCAGCAATGAGCTGGCAGAAGAGGAGGGAACTCTCTTCTTCCGGAAGGGGATCCTGATCTGTGTGGAGAGCCATGATTAAAAAGCTTCTGACCATCATGAGGGAGCGTTCCGGCTGACCGAATTTCTGCAAAAACTGACCTCTTATAAAAACTGAAAACTGCATGTTTGAATAGGTACAGACCTGTGATAAGATACAGATTATCAGTGAAAGGAATGCCGGAGCCCGGCAGCTGTTCCGGAAACGGGAACAGCCGGGGAGCCGGCTGACAGGAGGGACAGAAATTATGAACAGAAAAAATGACACAGCCTACAAAATTGCGATGACGGGGCTCATGGCAGCCCTCTCCTATGTGGTGTTCACCTTTGGCCAGATTCGTCTGACGCTTCCGGGAGGCGACGCCACATCCATCCATCTGGGAAATGCGGTCTGCGTGCTGGGAGCGCTTCTCATCGGCGGATTCTACGGAGGGCTGGGAGGAGCTATCGGCATGACCATTGGAGATCTCTTTGACCCGGTCTACGTGGTGTATGCGCCGAAGACCTTTATCCTGAAGCTCTGCATCGGCCTCATCACAGGCTTTGTGGCGCACCGGATAGGAAAAATAACTGCCAGCACCGATCGCAGGCATATATTGAAATACGTTATTCTGGCATCAGCGGCAGGCCTGATTTTTAATGTGATTGCGGATCCGCTGTTTGGCTATTACTATAAGCTGCTGATTATCGGAAAGCCGGCCGCAGAGCTGGCTCTCGTCTGGAATGTGGCCTCCACATCCATCAATGCGGTTGTTTCCGCTGTGGCTTCTGTTTTCATCTATATGGCTGCCCGCCCGGTGCTCAGAACCTCAGGCCTTCTCTTAAGGCTTTCATAAGGAGTACGAGATGAACGAGACAGGACAGAAAAAAATTGCAATGATTAATTCTATGGCAGGATATGGCCGCTGTTCCCTTACAGCGGCTATTCCTGTGATCAGCGCTCTGGGAATCCAGTGCTGCCCGGTGGTCACTTCCATTTTGTCCAATCACACCGGATATCAGAGCTGCTATTTTGACGATTATACAGAGCGGATGGTGCCGTATATGGATGAGTGGAAGAAGCAGGGCTTTGCCTTCGACAGCATTGCCACAGGATTTTTGGGCTCTGTCAGGCAGGTGCAGATTGTGGCAGATTTTATCAGCCACTTTAAACAGGAGGGAACGAAGCTTCTTGTGGACCCGGTGCTGGGGGACAATGGGAGCCTTTATTGCACCTGTACGCCGGAACTCTGTGAGGAGATGCGGGAACTTATCCAGTATGCAGATGTGATTACGCCGAATCTGACGGAAGCCTGCATTCTCACAGAAACTCCCTGGAGGGAGAAGGGGTGGAGCAGACGGGAGCTCTCCGACCTGGCTTACAAACTCCTGTTTATGGGGCCCGGAGCCGTGGTGCTGACCGGCGTTGAGAAGGGGCATTCCATTCTGAACGTGGTTCTCGAGAAAGGCCGGGAGCCGGTATTCTTAAGCTCCAAGTATGTGGAGAGCCGCAGGCATAAATCGATCTTTCACTATATGGAATCCAGCATGACGGAGTATCAGATATATAGCAAGCTGGATGAGATCGAGCAGAAGTTATACGAGCATGGATTCCTTCGGATTCATAAGAGTTATCTTGTGAATACGATGTATATTGACAGCGTCAGACGCTATCGGGCGTCCTTAACGGATGGGCAGGAACTGCCTATTGGGAAAGAACGCTATATGGAACTGAAGAAGCATCTTCAGAATGGAATATAAAGCAGAGGATTCGTGGCCTTTCCTGTAAAGGCCGCGGATCCTTTTATTCTTTACATATGTTTTATAGTAAGTGTAAAGGTGTTGACTTTTTATGCCGAAGG
>ERZ1106929.2918-NODE-2918-length-10395-cov-12.266054_pt1 | contig 10395 bp, 10 predicted proteins | sample MGYA00403662_ERZ1106929 | MGnify/ENA primary metagenome ERZ1106929 (study PRJEB35170, sample SAMEA104062442) | human gut metagenome | biome: human gut; feature: human-associated habitat; material: faeces | place: Denmark | collected 2013-02-20 ...
TCAAACGTTCCAAGGATGCCAACAAGCTCATCGAGGAATTCATGCTGCTGGCCAACCGCACCGTGGCCGAGAGCGTGGGCAAGGTGAAGAAGGGCAAGAAGCCCAAGGTGCTGCCCTATCGGGTGCATGACAATCCCGACCCGCAGAAGCTTGAGACGTTGCGCGAGTTTGTCGTGAAGTTCGGTTACAAAATCAAGACCGAGGGCACGCGTGGGGCCATGGCTCGCAGTCTGAACAAGCTCATGGACGACTGTGAGGAGCGGCCGGAGCAGAAACTCATCCAGAGTGTGGCCCTGCGCGCCATGATGAAGGCCAAATACACGGTCCACAACATCGGCCATTTCGGTCTGGCTTTCGACTACTACACTCACTTCACGTCTCCCATCCGCCGCTATCCAGACACCATGGTCCATCGGTTGCTCACGCGCTACGCGGCCGGCGGGCGTTCGGCCAACGAGAAGCACTGTGAGGAACTGTGCGAGCACTGTTCCGACATGGAGCAGATTGCGCAGAACGCCGAGCGCGACTCTATCAAATATAAGATGGTGGAATTCATGGGCGATAAGTTGGGTGAAGAGTACGATGCCCACATCAGCGGCATCACCTCCTACGGCATCTATGCCGAGATCGACGAAAACCACTGCGAGGGCATGGTGCCCATGCGCGACCTCGGTGACGATTTCTACGACTTCGACGAGCGCAACTTCTGTCTCGTGGGCCGTCGCCGCCACAACAAATATCAGCTTGGCGACCCCATCCGCATCAAGGTGGCCCGCGCCAACCTCGAGAAGAGACAACTCGACTTCACGCTGGCCGGTGCCGGAAACTCCCAACCAACAGGCAGACAGGAGGCTTCAAGAAACGGCAAATCGCAGAAAAACAACCGGAAAAGCCGGAGAAAAAGAAATGTGTAGCCGGCTGTCTTTCTGCTCAAGCTACTCAAACTGTGAGGGGAGCTAAGGCGTTCTTAGTCATATTGCCGTTTGCAAACGTCTAATCCCTTTATCATCATTAGATATCGTTGACGGGGATGCCGGGCAGATTGTCGGAAAAAGGCATTGCCACATAGGCCGCCACAAAGTCTATAAGGAAGTGTCGCTCAATCAACCGTAGGCATCCTCCCGAGACCCTTTACTTCCCCAACGCTATTCTTAGCCCCACATTGAAGTTGAAGCCAAGGGGTTTCTGGCGATAGATGGTTTCCACATCGCTGCCGTTCCTGAAGTAGTAACCCACACCCGGTTCGGCATAGAAACCAATATGGTCGGCAACCCGATATTCCACACCGAGGGCTGCATCGGCCGACAACTGTAGCTCGCGCATCTTCACACGCTCCTCGGTGAAGGTGGGCTCCTGCCCCAAGACTTTGTGCAGAGTCTTGGCTTTTCCACTCACCATTTTCTCGGCCGTGACACCGGCTGTGGCATAGACTCCCACCCGACTGCCCTGCCACACCCGATAGCCCACACCGACGGGGATGCCCACAAAGTGCAACCGCTGGTGCGAGGAGTGGGTGTCGATGCCGTTGTCGCGCGTGATGTCAGACGAGTGATAGCTATAAACAAGTCCCGTATGCAGGCTCCAACGGTCGTTGAGACCATAGGCCACCGTCACACCCACTTTCACCGGTTGGCGGTGGTGAGCCTCAGTGATGGGGGTGGAAGGAGCATAGTTGCGCACACTGACCATATACTCTGGGTTGTCGGTGGAGGAAGGTGTATCTTGTACGTCGAATGCCGAGAGCCTTTCGGTATTGGCGGCACCCCGATAGTCGGTCGCCATGCCCGAGTAGAAAGCGTCTATACGGGTCGCCCTCCGGCTACGCTCCCGTTCCTGCCGCTGCCCCAATGCCACCGGAGAATAGGCGGATGCAGATGGGGGCCGGCTATCCCGATGTGCAGGAACGGGCTGCCGGGAAGCAGATTCGGGGAGTGGTTGCTTGTCGCTATGCCTCTCGGGGTTTTGTGAGGGCGGCACTTGTGGTTGGCTGTTTTCTTCTGTTTCGGTGACAGCCTCAAAGGATGTGCCCGACAATAGGGAGGAGGCCGCAGAATGGGGAGGGCCGGAAAGACGGGCCACAAGACCGGTGGACGGGAGGGGAAGAGTAGAGACATTGCTTGAAGCCGAACCGGTGCGAATGACCGGTTGAGGGGCCGTGGTGGCGACATCACCGTCTGTAGGTAAAGAGTGACTGTCGGGCATGAGCGTCACCATGAGCAGGGTCAATCCCACGGCTGCTACGGAAGCTGCGAGAGCTGCAATGCGGGCCGGGAAGTGCTTCTGCGGCCGACTCGGGGCAGGCATGGGGCTAACGCCCCGACGTGCCATCTCCCGCTTGATGTCGTCGAGCAGACCCTCGGGTGCTTTCTTGCGGCTGTCCCCCAAGCGGTCGCGCAGATTGCGTATCCATTGTTCCTTCATGTTTGTCCGTTCTTTCGTCTGTATTCGTTTATCATCCTTGCCAGCAAAGCCTTGGCCTTGTGGAGCTGTGAGGCGGAGGTGTCGGGCTTGATGCCCAGGCAGGCGGCTATCTCCTTGTGGCTCTTGTCCTCCATCACAAAGAGGTTGAACACTGTGCGGCAGCCCTGAGGCAACCGACCTATCATGCCCAACAGTGTTTCCTCGTTGAGCTCACCCACATCAGGTTCCTCATCGGGCAGATCGGGCAGGTTGGTGGCGAGTTTCTGTTCGTGGGCCGCCCCCTCCCTGCGTAGGGCGTTGAGAGCCTCATTGACTACAATGCGCGTGAGCCACGCCTTGAGCGAACCGGCACCGCGGTATTCAAAACCCGAAACTTTGGTGAATATCTTGATGAAACTCTCTTGCAGTACATCTTTGAGTTTGTCGTCGTCGGGAATGTAGCGATAGCACACCGCCGTGAGATAGTCGGCATAACAGGCATACAGCTCATCCATGGCCGAGGCGTCGCCCCGGCGGAAGAGTTCTAAGATCTGCTGTTCTTTGTTCTGTACCTTTCTGAGCATTCCTCCGTGGCTGTTTGGCGTTAGTCAACAGACAGGTGTGCCCGTCAGGTATCCGGTTGATAAGACTATCATCTTGAGTATCTGTCTTTTAAATGTGCAAAGAAAGGAAAACTTGCCCGAAACAACAACTTTTTGGAGGACTTTCTATATTAAATAATGTAAATCGGTTTTTAGGAGTCAAAGGAGTTGGAGGGAGTCAAAGACATGGGTACCACATCTCAAATGGGTGAACACTCAATGAAAAAGCCGTCACCTTTAATTCCCCAATGCACATTAACGTTTATTAACCTCTTGATGAGCAAGATATGAATAAACGTCACGTTTAAAGGGCATCAATACCAAAATCAACTAACAAAACAAGAACAGAACAATGAAAAATCTTAAAATGCTTTCCATGATGTTCGGCTGTGTGGCAGCCTTGTGTGCAACTTTCTCTTCATGCACCAGCGACGACGGGCCCAAAAGTCTCACCAAGGAAGAAGTGCAGACGGCTTTCCTTGCGGTAAAGGGTACACACACAGGAAAAATCATTTATGAAGCCAAAAACAAGGACAATGTGAACGACAATGCCGATACGCTGAATATCTCGTGGGAGATTGCCACCGACAGTACGCTGGTTGTGAACAATTTTCCCATGAAGGTGATTGCCAACTACATTGCCGACACCGACCTGAAAGAGGCTGTGAGCAACATGCCCGACCAGAACTTAGAATGCCGCATCGGTTTCTATAAAGTTTCGCCGGCCGGTTTCCTCATCAATCCGAAGACTCCTACCGCTTCGCTCACATACGGCGGAAAGATGCGCAAATATCAGTTGGCTTTCTATGTAAACAGTCCTTTCTCATTCGGAGCTATCAATTCCAAGAATCAGCTCGTCATGCAGGTTGTGGCCGCAGCCATCTATCTCGACGGCAAACAGACAAGGCACTTGAGCGATAAAAAGCCGTTTGTTTTTGTTGCAGACAAGAAGTAAGTCCTAAAGATCCTTTCCTTGTTAAACTTTCTTTCTGGGCCATTGATTATCAGAAACTTATTCTTATCTTTGTGCCCATGAGAAAGTTATTTTCCTTGTTTCTTTTCGTGTGGATGCTCGCCACGGCGAGTGTCTCTGCACAGACCAAAGGCGATATTCAGGCCAAGCGTAACGTCATCGACGGCGGCTACAATTTCTGGCTCTACACGCCCGAGGAATACGAGGAAGGCGGCCATCCGCTGCCCGTCGTCATCTTCCTGCACGGGGCCAGCCTTTGCGGCAACAACCTCGAACGGGTGCGCCGCTATGGCACACTTGATGCACTGGAGAAAGGGAAGATTATCCCGGCCTACGTGGTGGCACCGCAGAATCCCGGCGGAGCATGGAACCCACGTAAATTGAACGACCTGCTGGAATGGATGAAGGCACACTATCCCGTGGACACGACACGCGTCTATGTGCTCGGTATGAGTCTCGGCGGCTACGGCACACTCGATTTCGTCGGCACCTATCCCCAAAAAGTGGCTGCGGCAATGGCTCTCTGCGGGGGAACAAGTCTCAAGGATGTGCAGCCGTTGGGCAGTGTACCGCTCTGGATTATGCATGGTATGGCCGACCGCGCTGTGAGCATCAACGAGTCAAAGAAGGTGGTGAAAGGGCTGCAAGACTCCCACAACGACCGCCTGCTGCGCTTCGACTGGATTTCGGGAGGCTCCCATGCCCTGCTGGCCCGTCTTTTCTATCTGCAAAAGACCTACGACTGGCTCTTCGCCCACTCGCTGCACGACCATCCGCGCACGCTTGACACCACATTTGAAATCGACAAGACCGACATCGCTTCCACCTACAACGAATTGCGCGTGCTGCCCGAGGAATATGAGAAAGATTAGGAATCAAAGACTTTGCAACACGGAAAAGCAGTGGTGGAGGATACCCATAAACGACAATCCCATGACCATCGGGCGATGATCATGGGATTTTTCGTTAGAAAAAAAGTTCTGATATTATAGATAATGTTCTTGTGTTGGGTTATTCGGGTTTCTTACTGAGGAAGGCCGCCAGCATCCAAACAGTCTTCTCCTGAGACTTCAGATAGTCGTCCATGAGGGCTGTAGTCACCTCGTCGTTGGCTTCGCCGGCAAGTTCCACCAGTTTGCGTTCCTGGCCGATGAGCAGTGCAAGCGTGTCGAGCACCTTCATCATGCCTTCGCGTCCGCATTCAGGGTCGTTGCCTTCTTCCTTCACACGAGCCACTTTCAGGTACTCACTGTAACGGCTTTCGGGTGTTCCGCCCAACTGCAAGATGCGCTCTGCCACTTCGTCTACCTTACCGGCGACATCGTTGTAAAGCTCCTCATATTTGGCGTGGAGGGTGAAGAAGCCCTTGCCTTTCACGTTCCAGTGGAAACCACGGAGATTGGAATAGAATACCTGCAGGTCGGCCAGCAACTGACTCAAACCGTTTACGACGTTGGCTACTTTCTTTTCATCCAAACCCAGATAATTCAATGTGTTCATAACTTGTTCCTTTCTATTTTTTATTGTTACACGTTTTGTTTCTTTTTCTGATGCAAAGATACTGCGAATCCGTATTTCCCACAACAGAAAAATACTATGACAGGATAGAGGGAAACTATAATCCGGGCTCAACTCCTTTATACAAAGGGTCTGATGGATGCCTTGCCATGCGTCAGATCACGCCCCTGACACGGTCGTCGAAGGCCGAGAGGGCGGCTTTGGCTCCCTCACCCATGGCGATGATGATTTGCTTGAAAGGCACGTTGGTGACATCACCGGCCGCATAGACACCGGGAACAGAAGTGCGGCAGAAGGCATCCACCTCTATCTCCTTGCGGGCGTTGAGCGGCAAGTGGTCGCGGAACGGATCGCTGTTGGCAGCCAAACCTATCTGTACGAACACGCCGTCGACGGCTATCTCGCGCTCTTGGTCGGTGTTGCGGTCTTTCACGCGCAGGCTCGTCACGTTCTCGCCGTTGCCCAGCACACCTGTTGTCTGCGACATGGTGAATGCCTCCACGTTGGGCAGCGAGCCTATCTTTTCTTGCAACACGGTGTCGGCACGAAGAGCTTCGCCAAACTCCAGAAGCGTCACCTTGGAACAGATGCCGGCCAAGTCGATGGCCGCCTCCACGCCGGAGTTGCCTCCTCCCACCACGGCCACATGCCTGCCTTTATAGAAAGGCCCGTCGCAATGGGGACAGAAATGCACGCCGTGGCCGATGTACTTGGCTTCGTCGTTGACATTGAGCTTGCGCCAGTTGGCTCCCGTGGCTATGATGACGGCCGGAGAGAGAAACACCTCGCCTCCTTTCACGTGTATGCGCTTCTGCTTGCCGGCAAATTCCACGGTGTCGATCTTGCGATTGTCGAACACTTCCACGGGGTAATTGTAGAGATGCTTGCGCAAATCGTCGGCCAACTGTGCCCCGGTAGTCTTGGGAACGGAGATGAGATTTTCGATGCCTACGGTGTCTTTCACCTGTCCGCCGATGCGTCCGGCGACGAGTGCCACCTTCAGTCCCTTGCGTGCCGAGTAGATGGCGGCCGACGTACCGGCAGGGCCACCGCCGAGAACGACCACATCGTATTCGCGCTCCACGGTCTCTTGACTGTCGTTCAGCTCGCTTCCGAACCGGTCTTCCAACTTCTGCAAGAGCACGCCCAAGTCGCCTCGGCCGATGTGCAGCTGCTCGCCGTTGGCATAGACCGATGGCACGGCCTGAATGTTGAGGCTGCTCACCTCCTCCTCGAAGAGTGCCCCGTCGACCATCTCGCTACTCAACCTCGGATTGATGAGGGCCATGAGGTTGAGGGCCTGCACCACATCGGGGCAGTTGGTACACGTGAGCGACACATAGGTCTGCACCCGGATGTCGCCCTTGAGTGAGCGTATGCGCCGGCAGATGGCCTCGTCGGGCAGATTCTTGCCCTTGCCATCGGCGTTGACGACGGCCATGATGAGCGAAGTAAACTCATGCCCGTTGGGAATGCCCCGGAACTTCACACCCGTTTCCTCCCCATTTTTGAGCAGTTCAAACTCCAGTTTGCCCGTCCGGCTTTCGGCGAAAGAGACCGACAGTTGTCCGGATGCCGAACAGAAATCTTCGACAAAAGCCTTCATCTCCGTCGTATGCTCGTTGGCCTCATCGGCCGCCACACGCAACTCGAAGTGGTTTTCGAGAGCACCGAAGATGCCTCTCAGTTGTTCTATAATGTTTGAATCTAACACGCTGGTTCTCCTTTCTTCTCCTCTTGTCGGAGAGTGTTTATATTGTCGTTTTTGTGTCGGTAGGCAACTCTCAAGGGCCGTTGCCTGTGGCCTTTTTCCCTCGCGTCCTCACAGTGGAGACAAAGACAGTCCTCCTCTGCGATAGGGGAGGACTGTCGAGGAAATTATCCTCCCCCGCTTGGGGAGGCAAACCGAAAAACCGGCCTTAGATTTTTCCTACGAGATCGATGCTCGGCTTCAGTGTCTCTGCGCCTTTCTTCCACTTGGCGGGGCACACCTCACCGTCGTGGGTAGCTACAAACTGGGCAGCCTCTACCTTGCGAACGAGCTCGTCGGCATTGCGGCCTATGCTGTTGTCCTGAATCTCTGCTATCTTGATTTTGCCTTCCGGGTCAACGAGGAAAGTGCCACGATAGGCCAGACCTTCGTCTTCCTTGAATACACCGAAGCCTTTGGCGAGCACTGCGAGAGGGTCGGCAAGCATGGTGTATTTGATTTTCTTGATGCTGTCGGAAGCGTCGTGCCAAGCCTTGTGCACAAAGTGGGTGTCGCAGCTCACCGAGAACACCTCCACTCCGTTGGCCTTCAGCTGGTCGTACTTCTCTGCGAGGTCTACCAATTCCGTGGGACACACGAATGTGAAGTCGGCAGGATAGAAGAAGAACAAGGCCCACTTGCCTTTGATGTCTTCGTTGGAAACGGTCTTGAACTCTCCGTTCTGGAAAGCGTTTACTTTAAACTCGGGTACTTGTGCGTTGATGATTGATTCCATAATTCTTGAGAATTAAAGCCTCCCTCCGTTCTCCTCCGACAAGGAAGAGATGCCTTTCAGCTGTAGGGAAAGCATGGTTGTTATTTTTGTTTTGATGATTATCTGAAAAACGCTCTCCTTTCCTGACAGGGCGAGAGCGTCTCCCTCATGCTGGATTCAAGTGACTGTCGTTTTATCTTTAATATTCTCTCTCGATACACGTCTTGGGCTTTCTCCGGCATGGCAGGTCCTCCACCCCTTGCAGGGTAGAGGGTGGAAGGCTCTTATTTCAACCTGCTTTCGACTACTTCCCAGTTGATGATTTCCCACACGGCGGAAATGTGGTCGGCCCGGCGATTCTGGTAGTCCAGATAGTAGGCATGTTCCCACACGTCGATGCCCATGAGCGGATTGAGTCCGCTGCGCAGAGGGTTGCCGCCGTTGGCCTCCTTGGTGATGACGAGTTTGCCGTCTTTGTCCTGCGACAGCCATGCCCATCCCGAACCGAAGAGCGATGTGGCAGCCTGTCCAAACTGTTTCTTGAACTCCTCAAACGACCCGAAGGCGGCATTGATGGCGTCGGCTATCTTGCCTTTGGGGGCATTGTCTTTCACCGGAGCCATGAACTGCAAGAAATAGAGCGTGTGGTTGAGGCTCTGTCCGGCGTTGTTGTACATCGGTCCTTCGGGCACAGTCTTCACCAGTTCCTCAAGATTCTTGCCTTCAAACTCGGTGCCCTCAACAAGGCCGTTGATGGTGTTCACGTAGTTTTGCAGATGCTTTCCGTAGTGGAAATTGATGGTCTGCTCACTGATAACGGGCTCCAAAGCATTGGTTGCGTATGGGAGTACGGGCATTTGTATTTTCATTTTCTTATCGTTTTTATTGTTAATAACCTGATTTCTTTCACTTCTCACCAACCTGAAACTCACTTCCGGTTCGAGAGCCTGTTCCACGTATGGCATCGGGGGCATCCGGTGCGGAGCTTGCCAATATTATAAATGAAGCAGCATTACGTGCTGTCCGTAGTGGAAGGACCGTTGTAAATGAATCTGATCTCGAAGAAAGTATAGAAGTGGTTATTGCAGGATATCAGAAGAAGAATGCGGTTCTTTCAGATCAGGAGAAGAAGGTTGTTGCATATCATGAGATAGGACACGCTCTGGTAGCTGCATTGCAGAGTCATTCAGCTCCGGTCCAGAAGATTACGATCATCCCACGTACCTCAGGTGCACTCGGCTACACTATGCAGGTTGAGCAGGGTGATAAATATCTGATGACGAAAAAAGAACTTGAGAATAAGATTGCTACATTTACAGGCGGACGTGCGGCAGAGGAGATCGTATTTGGTGAGATCACGACCGGAGCCTCCAATGATATCGAACAGGCAACAAAAATTGCAAGAGCGATGATCACCCGCTACGGCATGACAGATGAATTCGACATGGTGGCAATGGAAAACGTGACCAACCAGTATCTTGGCGGCGATACGTCTCTTTCCTGTTCTGCAGATACACAGAAGGAAATTGATGAAAAAGTCGTGCAGCTCGTAAAAGCAGAGCATGAAAAAGCAAGAAAAATCCTTTCTGAAAACAGGGAAAAACTGGACGAACTGGCTATGTACCTGTATGAGAAGGAAACAATTACAGGTGACGAATTTATGGATATTTTAGACAGAAAATAATGTAGTTAATTAGATAATCAATGTCATTTAGATAAGAAAAATAGTTAGTAGTTCTGAAAAATGGAATTATTTTATATAAAGGAGCGGACAAATTCTCATTTACAGGGAGCGGAAGATTGAGCTGGATAAAATACCCAGCTCAATCTTCCACATGGAATACATCTTCGACCAGCATATTAAAGTACTTTGATATCCGCAGCATAAATTCGGCAGATGGGGTGCTGTCCCCACGTTCTATCCTGCCGACAGTTTGGGTGCTGTATCCGATAGCAGCGGCAAGGTCATCCTGGTAAATGCCACGCTGTTCCCGGATTTCTCTGATATTATTAGTAACCGCCATAAAAATCCCTTCTTTCAGTTCTATAGATATTTTCTTATTTTCAATTATGCAAAATAATGTGTCCAATAAAAAGGACTTGCAATTTTATCAGCAATGTCCTGTGATAGCAGAAGCATCAGATTTTCCAAGAACTTTTCCAAATATGTCTAAGCGGTCGTTTTCTCCAACCTTGATAGGTGCATACTTTTCATTAAGCGAGATAAGGAAAATTCCGTCTTTATCGTTTTGTAATTTCTTGATGTAGGCTTCTCCGTTTAGAGCGAAGATGCCGATTTCTCCATTAGCGACAGATTCCTGTTGTAATACCCATGCAATCTGACCATCGTGGAATTCAGGTTCCATACTGTCACCACTAATGCGGACACCGAAAGTAGTATCTTCCGGCAGGATAGATTCATCTATGCGTACAGTCT
>ERZ1106929.2920-NODE-2920-length-10388-cov-3.407626_pt1 | contig 10388 bp, 7 predicted proteins | sample MGYA00403662_ERZ1106929 | MGnify/ENA primary metagenome ERZ1106929 (study PRJEB35170, sample SAMEA104062442) | human gut metagenome | biome: human gut; feature: human-associated habitat; material: faeces | place: Denmark | collected 2013-02-20 ...
CTGTCTTATAACAAAAGGACAGGGGGCGGTATGCGATGCCATACCGCCCCCTGTCCCTGTTCCGCATTGCACGGATGGACTGCGATGGGGGAGGGATCAATAGTTCCCCTTGCCGTCGTTCCACTTCCAGTCCCGGACCTCGGGCAGGTCCTGGCCGTAGGTGGTGATATACTGGCGGTGCTCCACCAGCTTATCCTGCATCTCCTGAATGAGATAGGAGGCAGTGTTGCCCAGCTGGGGCAGACGCTTGACGGTGTCGATGACCAGGTCGAAGCGGTCGATGTCGTTCTGCACCCGCATGTCGAAGGGAGTGGTGATGGTGCCCTCCTCCTTGTAGCCGCGGACGTGCAGATTCTTGTTGCGGCGGCGGTAGGTCAGCTCATGCACCAGGGTGGGATAGCCGTGGAAGGCGAAGATGATGGGCTTATCCTTGGTGAACAGGCCGTCGTACTCCTCATCCGTCAGGCCGTGGGGATGCTCGGTGTGGGGCTGCAGCTTCATCAGATCCACCACGTTCACCACACGGATCTTCAGCTCCGGCAGCTCCTGACGCAGGATGCTCACGGCGGCCAGCGTCTCCAGCGTAGGCGTATCGCCGCAGCAGGCCATGACCACATCCGGCTCCTGCCCCTGATCGTTGGAGGCCCAGCTCCAGATGCCGATGCCCTGGGTGCAGTGCTTCACCGCCTGCTCCATGGTCAGCCACTGGGGCCGGGGGTGCTTGCTGGCCACAATGACATTGACGTAATTTCGGCTGCGGATGCAGTGGTCGAAGCAGGACAGCAGGCAGTTGGCATCCGGCGGCAGATACATCCGCACCACGTCGGCCTTCTTGTTGGCCACGTGATCCAAAAAGCCGGGGTCCTGATGGGTAAAGCCGTTGTGGTCCTGCTGCCAGACGTTGGAGGCCAGAATATAGTTCAGCGAGGCGATATCCTGCCGCCACGGCAGCTCGCTGCACATCTTCAGCCACTTGGCGTGCTGGGCAAACATGGAGTCCACGATGCGGATGAAGGCCTCATAGCTGTCGAAGAAGCCGTGGCGTCCCGTCAGAAGATAGCCCTCCAAAAAGCCCTCGCAGAAATGCTCGGAGAGCATGGAGTCCATGACCCGGCCGTCCGGGTCCAGATGGTCGTCGATGCCGGGGATCTGCTGGTCCAGGAATCGGCGGCCCGTCACCTCGAACACCGCCTGCAGGCGGTTGGAGGCCGTCTCGTCGGGGGCAAAGATGCGGAAGTTGCGGGACTCCATGTTCAGCTTCATCACGTCCCGGACGTAGGTACCCAGCACATACATATCCTGCGCCTCCACGGCGCCGGGGGCCTTGACGTCCACGGCGTAGTCCCGGAAATCGGGGGTCCGCAGGTCACGCAGCAGCAGTCCGCCGTTGGCATGAGGGTTAGCGCCCATGCGGCGGCGGCCCGTGGGCGGGAAGGAGGCGATGAGCTCCACCGGCGTACCGTCGGGGTTAAAGAGCTCCTCCGGCTTATAAGAGCGCAGCCACGCCTCCAGCTGGGCGAGGTGCCGGTCAGTGTCTGTCCCCATGGAGATAGGCACCTGATGGGCTCGCCAGCAGTTCTCCACCGGCAGCCCGTCCACCTCCTTGGGGCCGGTCCAGCCCTTGGGGGTGCGCAGCACGATCATGGGCCAGCGGGGCCGCTTGGCCTCGCCGGTCTTGCGGGCCTCCCGCTGGATGCGCTTGATCTCCCGGATGGCCCGGTCCAGCGCCGCCGCCATCTGCTGGTGCATGACCATGGGATCGTCGCCCTCCACGAAGTACGGCTCCCAGCCGCAGCCACGGAAGAAGCACTCCACCTCCTCGTGACTCATGCGGGAGAAGATGGTGGGGTTGGCGATCTTGAAGCCGTTGAGGTGCAGAATGGGCAGCACAGCGCCGTCGGTGATGGGGTTGACGAATTTGTTGCCGTGCCACGAGGTGGCCAGCGGGCCGGTCTCCGCCTCGCCGTCGCCCACCACACAGGCAGCGATCAGATCGGGGTTATCCGCCACGGCGCCGAAGGCGTGGGCCAACGAGTAGCCCAGCTCGCCGCCCTCATGGATGGAGCCGGGGGTCTCCGGCGCCACATGGCTGGGGATGCCGCCGGGGAAGGAGAACCGCTTGAAGAGCTTCTGCATCCCCTCCTTGTCTCGGGTGATGTTGGGATAGACCTCGGTATAGCTGCCGTCCAGCCAGTCCTGCGCCACCATGGCGTTGCCGCCGTGGCCGGGACCGGAGAGATAGATCATATCCAGATCGTTGCGCTTGATGACCCGATCCAAATGGGTATAGATGAAGTTCTGGCCGGGGCAGGTCCCCCAGTGTCCCACGATGGTCTGCTTGAGGTCGCTTTTGACCAGCGGGCGCTCCAGAAGGGGGTTATCCATCAGATACAGCTGGCAGGCCGTCAGATAGTTGGCGGCACGCCAGTAGGCGTGAAGCTGCCGCAGCTCCTGCTCGCTCAGCGGCTGCTTTTTGGAGAAGCGGATGCCGGTTTTGATGGTAGGCATGGAAAATCCTCCTTACTAAAAATATCCTTCACTGCTGAAATGTCCTCTGCTGCTGAAATGTCCTCTGCTGCTGAAATGCTCTTGGCAGCAGGTGCGGTGAAACGGTCACAACAAGGTCTTCCCCCGATCTGGCCGATTTCTGACACGAACCGGACACTTTTCTCACCGATCGCTGACAGGAATTTTGTCCTGTCAATGTCCATTTTTGGTACCACGTCCGGTACCATCGATGGACGAGGGCAATCACGCCTGACAGCGTGTCTTTCCGGCGCTTTTGTCCTTTTCGTCTTGGCGGGTGCCGTCTGCATCTCAAAAAACAAAAATCGCTCGAAGATCCATCGTTGGCAGGGGCCTTGCAGTTTTGCCGGAGCAGAAATGCAGCCAGACAAGGAAAGACCCGCAGAGCATACTTTCCGTATGGTCAAGGGGATCGACGCAGTATGGGCAGATTTCTGCCCGGCAACACCGTGTTTGCCCTTGTTCATGGATGGTAAGTACACCATAATACAAAAGTTGCCCTGCGTCAAGTCGAAATCTTCCTCCTCTCGACCGGAAAAACCTCCGGAAAAACCACTTGCCAGATGGATCATACTTCGGTTATAACAGAACATATATCCGGCGGATCTGAGCAGGTATCCCATAGAGAATGCGAGATCATAAATGTCACTCTGTCCATGTCGGACGGCGAAGGGGCATTTCTTTTTTGCGCTCCGGGATATGAGAGCAGCCCCAATGAACGCAGGAGGGCAGTTCTATGCCGAAAACAAAATGGGGATCCGTTATTTTTACCGCCTACAAATTCTTTGACTCCAAGGAGCTTCTCTTTTTCGTGGTGCTGGAGGATATCCACACCGAGGGCTTCGCCGTGGCTCAGCACTCCTTACAGGGAAACGCCGCCCTGCCCCCGGCAGAGCGTGCGGCGGCCATTCTGGCGGCCTGCCGCTGGCTGTCGGAGACACGGGCGCTGGTGTTCATCGAAAACGACGCCGAGTCCCTGCTGCGCCGTCTGCCGTGGGGCATCCTCTCCACCCACTACCATGACGATGAGGGACACATCCGAGCGCTGCCGGAGGAGAGCGGCCTGTGTCCCCATGGCGGCACCGCTCTGGCCGCCGCTGTCCGGGGCCTGATCCTGACGGTCTCCCACCAGGATCAGATCGGTCAGCTGTATCCGCAGGTCCTCTCCCTGCTGGTCCACGGGGCCTGCCGGGCGCTGTTTTAACAGGGGAAGGCTGCAGCGATGTGGCTTTTCCACGGGATATCGGTTCGCCCATTCTAACCAAGTATTTTACCCGATGGTCAAATTCCCCTAACTGCCAAGTCACAGGAAGGAAGGTACGTTCATGGAATGTGATATTTCTGTTTTCTCATTGTCCGACACCTCCTGACGTTTTCATGATACGCAGAAAGTTGCCGAGGCACAAAGATGCGATATATTACAGGTAGAAAACAATAAGGCTCCGACCTTGTGAGTCAGAGCCTTATTGCCTGCCTTTGCGAATGTCACTTTCCGTATTTTGAAATTACCGCCTTATAGGGCTGTGACATGGCCTCTCCTTTTTCTGTTTTTAGAAGGTCATCGACTGCCGCAGCAGCCGACCCAACGGGCCTCAGATGACCTGATACTCCTTCAGCAGCTTCTCGACATCGGTGCCGTGGATCTTGCTGAGGACCTTCTTCAGGGCCATCTTTTCCACCAGATTCAGCTCCATATCGATGGGTTTCTTGCCGTCCCGCAGCTTCACGGTGGCATCCAGCAGATCCCGGACATCATATACGCTGCCCCAGACCTCCGGCACGCCACGATCCACGTTCAGCAGGGTGTACACGGCCTCCATACCGGTCCGCATGGAGTACTCCGTGGTGAAGATGGTGTCACGGGGCGTCTCGGCAAACTGGCCCAGGAAGGCGAAGTTCACAGCGCCGTCGGGTACGACCTTGGGCCGATCGCCGTAGGCACGGGGCATGAAGAAGGCGTCGATATAGGGCATCATCACAGGGACGGTGTTGGCGCTATTGGCGGCCATGTCCTCGATCTCGCTCTCCGGCACGCCGATGTGATACAGCCACTCCATGCAAATCTCCTTACCGGTACACTCCCGCATAGGCTTTTTCACGTAGTCACCGGGCTTATCGGTGAACAGGGCATACACCCACACCAGACAGTGATCCTTGGGCTGCTGGCGGAACTGAGGCTGGCGGTTGATGGTCCAGCTCATGAGCCAGCTGGAGTCCTTCACGGTGACGATACCGCCGGTGACCACCTTGCCGGTGAAGGGATCCCGCTTGCAGATGTTCTTGATATAGGGGATGATGCGCTGATCCAGCGTCTCCACCGTGGCGCTCATCCAGTTGGTCTGCTCCGGATCATAGCAGAACTTGTCCGGATGGCCGAAGGAGGGGTCCTGAGCGGCGATCTTACGCCACATATCCCAGCCGCCGCCCTCCTTGATCTCGGTGTTGTAGGGGGCGGGTGTGTTCTGGCTGCCCATGGAGGAGTTCTCTACGCAGCCGCCGTTGGTGATGAACACCAGATCGTTCTCCGTCAGGTCGATGGCCTCGCTTTTGCCGTCCCGGAGGACGTCGATGCGCTTGGCCACCTTCCGATGGGCGGTGCAGTCAAACTCCACGTTGGTCACCTGCACACCGAAGTGGAACTGGACGCCGAAGCCCTCCAGATACTTCACCATGGGCAGGATCATGGACTCATACTGGTTGTATTTGGTAAAGCGCAGGGCGGTGAAGTCGGGCAGGCCGCCGATGTGATGGATATAGCGCTGGATATAGAGCTTCATCTCCAGAGCGCTGTGCCAGTTCTCGAAGGCGAACATGGTGCGCCAGTACAGCCAGAAGTTGCTGCCGAACACCTCGTCATCGAAGAAGTCGCTGATGCGCTTGTCCTGCAGCTCCTCGTTGGGGGTGAAGAACAGCTTCATGATCTCCATGGCGCCCTTGTCGGAGATATCGAACTTGCCGTCGGTATGGGCGTCCTCGCCACGGTTCACCGTGGCCCGGCACAGGGAGTAGTTGGGGTCGGCCTTGTTGAGCCAGTAGTACTCGTCCAGCACGCTGACGCCCTCCGTCTCGATAGAGGGGATGGAGTGGAACAGATCCCACATGACCTCGAAGTGGTTGTCCATCTCACGGCCGCCCCGCATGACATAGCCGATGTTCTCGAACTTCCAGCCGTCGCAGGCACCGCCGGCAGTGGGACCCTTCTCCAGAATGTGGACCCGCTCGCCCTTCATCTGGCCGTCACGCACCAGATAGCAGGCGGCAGTCAGCGCCGCCAGACCGCTGCCCACGATGTAGGCGGATTTGTTGTCCACGCCCTCCGGCTTTTTGGGGCGGGCAAAGGCCTCATAGTTACCACTGGAATAATACATAAAAATGCGCTCCTTTCTGTTGACCGCTGCGCCGCCCCGTCCCCTTCTCAGCACGCACACGGGAGGTCGGCGGCGTCTCGCTGGTATGTTTTCCTCTGATGATGAAAACATACACCTTGGGCGCAATTTGTTCAATAAACAGAAAAAACCCGGTGATAAGTTTTTTATCACCGGGATGGGAGGTGTTCAGTTTTTTATCATTCCGCTCCGTTTGATGCAGGCTTGTCCGTCCGCATCCGTTGCAGGGCGGCCACCACATTGCCGTGGAGCACCAGCTCCAGCTTCTGCACCATGACCTGTGGGTCGCCTTTCATGTCCCCCTTGATCCAGTCCAGCATCAGTCCCACGAACAGGTACTTATAGAGGGTGGCGATGAGTTCCTTGTCCTCCTGCCGCACGGACATCCCCTGAGCTTCCTCCTCCACCACACTCTCCAGCAGGTCATAGGTGACCCGGTAGAGGTAGTTCTCCACCTGCTCCCGGCTGACGGAGCGATAGACGTTCAGGATGAAGGGCTTGTTGTCCAGCACCGCCTGAAGGATCTGCAAAAAGCCCTGCTGCCACGTCTCGTAGGTCTTTTTCCCCGCCAACGCCCGGCTGGCGTCCTCCTGACAGCTCCACTCCACCAGATCGTAGATATCCTTGAAATGGTAGTAAAAGGTCATGCGGTTGATGCCGCAGTCCTCCGCAATATCATTGATGGTGATCTTGTTCAGCGGCTTTTGCAGCAGCAGATGCTTCAGCGACGCCTCCAGCGCCCGCTTGGTGACCTGTGACATGGCGGCCCTCCTTTTCTCTCTGCCCTCATGATAGCCTCCCGACCGCCGCCTGTCAATCCCCATCTTCGCCGCAGGGCGCAGGCGGTGATCACGAGTGTCTCAGAAGCACAGCAGCCCCGACCATTCTGCCGGGGCTGCTGTTTCTTCCGCTTGCGAGACGGGGCTTACAGGTTCTCCTGCTTCAGCGCCTCGATGGGGTTTTCGCTGCGAATCTTCCGGGTGGCGTAGAGCATGGTGGCGAACACCACCACGAACACGCTGCCCACGGCGATGGCCACGCTGTACCACGGGATGTAAAACCGGGCGGCGATGCTCTGGGCCACGCTGCGATAGATGCCATAGGTCACCAGCACCGATGCCGGCAGTCCCCACAGCAGCGCCCGTGCGCCGTAGATGATGCACTCGTAGTCCATCATCCGGGCAAAGCCCCGCTGGGTCAGTCCCACGGACCGCAGCATGGCGAACTCCCGGCGGCGCAGAGCGATGGAGGTAGAGATGGTGTTAAACACATTGGTCATAGAGATCAGGGAGATGAGGATGATGAAGCCGTAGGAAAACACGTTCACCACCGTCACCATGGCCCGCTGGCTCTCGCCGTTGGCGGCCAGATCCTGCAGCTCAGAGCGGCTGTTGCCCAGCTCCATCAGGATCTGCCCCATGCTCTCGTAGGAGGCGGCGTGGTCGCTGCTCCTGAACCAGAAGGCGTCGGCGGCGGGAGCCTGCCCGGTGACGGCCTCATACATACTGTACGGGTACAGCAGATACAGATAGTCGCCGGTACGCAGGAAGTCGGGAGCCTTCTTCAAAATAGCGCCCACGGTATAGCTCCGGGTCAGGACGGCCTCCGATGCCGGCACCGCCTGTGCCCGGCTCTCGTCCGGGGTCTCCCCCTCGCTGCGGGCGATATAGTAATCGTCTATATAGTCCTCCGGATAGTACAGCACATACTCCGTACCGCCCCGTGTGATGCGGTCTCCCTCGGTGAACCAGCCATCCATGGGCTGATAGCTGCTCTCCGTTCCGGTGATGGGCAGGCTGCTGCCGTTCAGCAGGTGGTAATGGTACAGCTTATTGTACTTACTGCCCTCGGTGCTGCGCCAGATGTCCAGCATATCCCACGCCACCGCCTGAGGTGCATCGGCACGGAAGTACTCCTCCTCCGGCAGGCCGTTGTCCCGCAGCAGCTGCCGGAAATCCTCATCCCGGAGGAAGTACATGGCGGCGCTGCGGTCTCCCTCCAGGCCGGTGTCCTTCCAGTAGTCCGGGTCCATGTCCTCCTTGGCAAAGTGCAGGCTGGCGTAGCTGTCGGCGGTGTAGAAGCCCGATTCCACGCCGTCGGCGGCGGTCAGCTGTCCCAGCCGCTGCTCCGGCGTCACGCCATCCGGCAGGGCCTCGCTGTAATACAGCTGCACGCCCAGTGTGCTGTCGCCCCCCAGTTGGTCTACGGCATCCGTCAGATAGGCGCAGAAGGAGGAGGCGGAGATGAACAGTGTCACGCTGAGGAACAGGCCCACCACCGTGGAGCGGTAGCGCTTGCGGTTGCGCTTGAAGTTCTTGGCGGCCAACATCCCGGAGAAACCGAAGAGCTTTTCCGTCAGGCGGGATGTCCTGACCTCCCGGCCCCGGAGCTTCACGTCCTTGGTCTGGCGGATGGCCTCCACCGGCGACACCCGCACGGCACGCTTGGCGGGGATCCACGCCGAGATGATGGCCGTCACAAGGCCGATGCCCGCCGCCGCCAGCAGCGCCCAGCCGTTGAGCACAAAGTGCATTTGTAGTGCGTTGCCGCTCTCCCCCATCAGGAATCCGAAGCTGTCCCGCAGACAGTACAGAGTGATGCCGATACCCAGACAGCCCACCAGCAGACCCAGTGGAATCCCCACGGCGCACAGCACCAGTGCCTCATAGAGGACACTGTCCCGAATCTGCTTGCGGGTGGCGCCGATGGATTTCAGGATACCGAACTGCCGGGTCCGCTCCGCCACGGAGATGGAGAAGGAGTTATAGATCAGCGACACCGAGCCGAAGGAGATCATCAGCAGCAGGATCACCGCAAAGCTGTAGATCATCCGGTTCACGGAGAAGAAGGTGGTGGCGCCGTAGTAATTCAGCAGGTCGGAATTGGAAAACCACTCCAACCCCGGATATTTCTCGTTGTTTCCCTCCATATAGCTGTAAAAGCGGCTGGGATGGGCCACCCGGAAAAATTCATCCGTCTGATAGCCCTGCTCCTGACAGGTCAGGGCAGTATAGCCGGGGCAGGAGAAGGGCTCCGTCGTCATATCCAGCCGCTGGTAAAAGCCCACCACAGTGTAGGTGTGGGGCGTGGTATCTGTCAGCGTCTCCCCCTGCGTATAGGGGTCATAGGCCGTCAGCTCCTCCCCGCCCAGCGTCCGGTGGCCCAGCTCCAGCTCCATGGTGTCCCCCAGCGCATGGCGGACGCTGCCATTGGACCACAGATGCTCCGGCAGAAGGAGCTCCCCGGCCTTCTCCGGCAGGCGGCCTTGGGTCAGTCGGATGGAGAGCATGTCCGGCAGGTCGGGGTCCATGGACATGATCCGCAGATAGGGCTTATAAGCATTGTCCGCCCCTACCTGCCCCCAGCCCACCAGCTGCCACGCAGACTGCTCCGTGATCTCCTTTTCATCACGGCTCAGCTGCGTTGCCTGCTGCTCCGTGAGGTTCTGGTAGCAGCCGTGAAACCGGCCTACGGTGTACTCGGCGGCCCCTATGAGATACTGCACGCCGCTGTAAGCACCCTCCGTCACGGCGGTGAACAGGGCCACCGACAGGATGATGCCCACGATGGTCACCCACGTCCGGGAGCGGTTTTTCCGCAGAGCCTGCCGGGTGTAGCGGTGAAAGACGTTCATTCCAGCACCTCCCGGATGCGCTCATCCCGTGTGATGCGGCCATCCTCGATGGCAATGACCCGGTGGGCCTGCAGGGCGATGTTCTCGTCGTGGGTGATGATGACCAGCGTCTGGCCGTACTTCTTGTTGGACATCTTCAGCAGCTCCACGATCTCCTGGCTGTTCTTGCTGTCGAGATTTCCGGTGGGTTCATCCGCCAGCACCACCGCCGGGGCGTTCATCAGCGCCCGACCGATGGACACCCGCTGCTGCTGGCCGCCGGAGAGCTGATTGGGCAGGTGCTTCTCCCGGCCCCGCAGACCCAGCACGTCCAGCAGCTCCTCCAGCCGCTCCTGATTCACCTGTCGCCCGTCCATCAGCACCGGCAGGGTCATGTTCTCCACCACGTTCAGCACGGGGATCAGGTTATAAAACTGGTAAATCAGCCCCACCTGCCGGCGGCGGAAAATGGCCAGCTGATCCTCGTTCTGGGCGTAGACATCCTGCCCATCCACAAAGACCTTGCCGGAGGTGGGGCGGTCAACACCGCCCAAAATGTGCAGCAGAGTGGATTTACCGGAGCCGGAGGGGCCGATGATGGCCAAGAACTCCCCCTTCTCCACGGTGAAGGAAATGTCATCCACCGCCCGCACCTGATTTTCACCCTGTCCGTATACCTTACTGAGATGCTGGATCTGCATCAGCTCCATAGTCGTGTCCCTCCTTGACTTTCTGTTGTCCAGTATACCACACGAAGGTGACGTTTCGGTGACAGGTTTCATTACAAAAACGTCACAAAACCGTCCCGGCGGAAGGGCAGTCTCTCAGAGCAGCCTTACAGAGCAGTCTCCCGACAGTGAAAG
>ERZ1106929.2927-NODE-2927-length-10366-cov-3.605276_pt1 | contig 10366 bp, 12 predicted proteins | sample MGYA00403662_ERZ1106929 | MGnify/ENA primary metagenome ERZ1106929 (study PRJEB35170, sample SAMEA104062442) | human gut metagenome | biome: human gut; feature: human-associated habitat; material: faeces | place: Denmark | collected 2013-02-20 ...
AACTCGTCATCTATGGGATCCGGCATGCGGATATTCATAAGACCTCGCAGAAGATCCTTCTGCCCCTGTTCATCTTTGGGAATCTGTACGCCATCAGCGTCTTTCCTCTCAGACAGGAGCTTCTGTATCAGCCAGAGTCTCTGTTCTCCATGGGTCATATATATCAACTCCTCTCATCTTTGCTATCTCAACAATTTTACTGAAGGATTCCCGGCTTGGCTTCCGGAATACTTGATCGGATTCCCATTGCCATACAGTATTTCTGCTCACGCCAAGGTACCTGGCAAAGGCCTCGACGGATAAACCACATTGTTTACGGATCCTTCTTACCCATGTTGTAGAATCCTGTTTCTGAATCAGCTCCGTAAACGGATCCCTGTATATTTCCGGGTGACCGTTTATCGCATTCAGGTCGATGCCTATATTTTGAGCGGCCCTTTTAATCTCAGAGAACCAATTTCTCATTGGGATATTGTGGCCTGATTCCCATTCGCTTACGGTGTTGCCTGACGTTCCGATCATCTCGCCAAACTGTTCCATGAAAACACCATACTGAAGACGGATATATCTGATTTTATCACCGCAGTCTGTCTCAATGAACTCGGCATATTCATCCTTATAGAAATCAGGATCTTCGTTGAGCTTATCCATATCAATGCCGGCAGATACTGCTAAATCCCGGAGCTTGTAGAAATTCTTCCTTGTCGGCTTTGCCTTACCGGCTTCCCACTCTGAGATAATTGATGCCGCATTATCAAGGCCCATCATTTTCCCGAACTCTTCCATAAAGCATCCAAACGCTGCCCGGATGTTCCGGATTTTCTTCGCTATATCTGACTGAATGAATCTCTTGTAATCATCCACGCAGTACTCACTATCCTGAATCAGCCTGGCAAAGTCTAATCCTTTTTGTTCCGCAAGCATTTTAAGATGCAGGAACCGGCCATATTCAGGGTGAATATTCTGGTGTTCGCTTTCCCAGATCGAAAGATTGTCTCTTCTTGTCTCGACCAGATTCGCAAATTCTGCCTGAGACATGCGATACTCGTACCGGATCCTCTTGATTCTTTCTCCATATCCCGGTCTGCAGAATCTTGTATATTCTGTGAGGAGATCATCCGGATCAATATCCAGAACCCCGGCAAGTTTTACTGCATCCTCATAGTAAATTGGGTTGAATCCCTTTTCAAGATTGGTGATATACCAGATATTCTTGTAGCCCAGGATCCTGCTGATCTCTTCCTGGCTGATCTGTTTAATCTGCCGGTAATACCGAAGCTTTTCGCCAGGACTGGCATGTACCGACGGTTTCGGCAGGCAAACTGCCAACTCCAGTAATGTTCGTATGTCTCTACGTATGATATTTACGCAAAGTGTGTGATTCAGTTCAGCATCGGGTTGTCAATGCATTGGTGGCAGGGGTGATAACAGCCTGTCAGCCCGCTGTTTGCGGCGTTCACGATCCCATCAGTCTGCAGGGTGGTGATATCGCCCCGCCACAGGTACAGGCCTTTCTGCATCGGCGTCAGCGAATGAAAGGCGGTGACTCCCTTGCAGGCGGTTATTTTTTGCAGCAAGCTGTCCTGCAGCGCTAAGAAATCCCCGCCGGCCGGCCTCGGTGCCCGTACATTGACGAGCGAGCGGAACAGCCGCCACTGTGCTTCCGCATCCGGCGGGAAAGCGGCTGCCTGTGCCAGGTACTGGGGCGATTCGGCCAGAAGCATTTTATTCAATTGCAATAGGCTTTCCAGTTCATTCATAGGACTCCTCCGGCGCGAGAAGCGCCTGCAGCAGTATGCCCGCGTCGCCGTCGATGCAGATGGACTGCCGTTGGATCGCCCCGGGGCAAACAGCCTGCCCGCTGTTCAAACAGGCATATACTGCGTTTGGATTTTGCGCGGTCATCTGCCAAAAAGGATATTTGATGATGCCCGGGGTGTTGTATCCGACGCCGATCTCCCAAAGGAGAATGTGCATGCCATCGTGGCGGTGCAGAAAATCCGCATACCGGCCAGCGGCTTTCCGCCAGCCTTCGTCTTCGGCAAAACGGTCGTCCGAACGCAGGTTCACCGCCATGGGCTTTCCGCATTTCGGGCACCGCGGGATCAGCGCGGTGGGGATGCGCATGTTTTTTTGTTCTTCCACCATGCGCAGGATAAGGGCCCGGTTATCATAGGTCTGCCGGTGACACGGCTCGCAGCACTGGAGCAAACCGTAATCGCCCTGTGTGTAAAACAGCCGTTTTTTATCAAAACCCGCTTTCTGAAAACAGTGGTCCACATTGGTCGTGAGTACAAAATAATCTTTTTCGGATATGAGCCGGTACAGCGAATCGTAAACGGGCCTTGGGGCATTTTCATAACGGTTGACCTGGATATACCGGCTCCAGTACGCCCAGTGCTCTTCCAGAGTGGGATAAGCATAAAAGCCGCCGGAATACATATCATGAAAACCGTACTTTGCTTCAAAATCACTGAAATACCGGTGAAAGCGTTCCCCGGAATATGTAAATCCCGCAGAGGCGGAAAGCCCCGCACCCGCACCGATGAGAACGGCGTCGGCCGTTTCAAGCGCCTGCTTCAGCCGTTCCGTTTTCGAAAAAACGTCTTTTTCTGTCCGGGTACGTGCCCTAAGCATTGTCTCTGCCTTCCTTCCGCGCCGGAGCCGCTGTTTTTCTTTGCCATTCATACTGCACCTCAAATTTTTTTCGTGACGGCCTGTACGGGACACTGCTCGAAGCAATTTCCGCAATGCAGGCAGTGCTCCTGTGCGATGTGATAGGGTGTTCCCGGTGCAACGCATTGCTGCGGACAGATCTGAACGCATTTCCCGCAGCCGATGCACTCCCCGGTAATCTCGTAACCTTTTGGCGTGTGTTTTCCCTTTCCAAGCGTATACGTCTCCCGGAAAATGGGCTTCACACCCAAATGGAAATACTCGATCCGCATATCCCGGACAACAAAGACGATTCCGATTTCCCGCGTGGCGCCCGGATACACATTGGAAAGATAAGGCTATTCCTGAAAAATAAGGTCGATACAGCGTTTTTGTTCCGCTTCTGGTACAGGAACGGCCTTTGCGGATACACGGATCATCTCTTTATACCGGGTATACGCCAGTATCTGTACTTGTCCGTCGTGAAGAAGTTCACGGCAAAATTCTTTTCCGCGCGCAGTGAAAAAATAAAGCGCGTCCGAAGTATAATGGATGGCGCTGATACAGCGCGCCTGCGGTGTTCCGTCTAGGCCGACGGTGGAAAAATTCAGCACCCCGACACACTGCAGCTTTTTCAAACAGGTCTGTGCATCCATAAGCCCACCTCATTCTACGACCAGGCTGCGGCCGGCCCTTCGGGGCTTGTCCTGCGGATAAGCTCCCGCATGGTACCCCAAAAGCACGAAGCAGCGTGCAACATATCCGTCCGGGATCCGCCATTCCTTCAAAAGCGCGGCCCCCGGTTCGTTGTCGAAGGTTTCTTCGCCGCGTGCGATCAGACAGGAGGCAAGCCCCAGTTCCGTGGCGGCCAGAGCCATGTTTTCGGCACAGCAGAAGGCGTCCGCAACGCTGTACAGAAAATTCTTCGGCCCGAAAACCGCGCAGACCGTGGGGGCACCGTAAAATCCGCTTCGGATCGAGGGGTCGTCGATGATGCTGGGCTGTTCTGATGATACGTAAGAGCCGGCCAGGCTGTTTCGGTTGAATTTAGCGATATTCAGCCTCCCGATTTTTTCGCAAAGCGCGCGGTTTCGCACTGCGACGATGATCGCGCGCTGTCCGCCGCCGGCATTGGGCGCGCAAAGCCCCGCCTGAATGATTTTTTCCAAATCGCCGCGTTCGATTTGCCGGTCCTGATATTTTCGGATGGAACGCCGGCGTTTTACCAGATCGAAAAATTCCATGCTTACACCTCTTTCCAGCATTGCGGGTCAGCCGCATAAAAGTTTCCGTCCTTGCCGCTTGCCACTGCGGGGCAGCCGCGGCAGTAAGGCAGCAGTTCGCATTTTGCGCACTTTTCGAATTTGTTGTAATCCCGATAGGCCTCCATCCGGCAGATCCACACGTTTGCGATCCGGTCCGAAAAAACATTTCCCTCCTTGCTGTTCTGGACCCGGCGGCAGGCATAGATATCCCCGGTCGGAAGAATGGTCATATGGCAGTTGCCGCAGTTGCAGCCGCCGTATATCATGCCGTCCTGCGCATCCTCCGGGATTTTGAATATCCCTTTTTCATATTCGTAAAGCGTCCAAAGATGGTCTTTTTTGTTGAAGCAGGTCTTGCAGCCTTCGGCCTCGTATTTCTGATATTTCTGATAACAGATATCCAAAAGCTGCCGGTAGTCCTGCGGTGTCATGCCGGTGTCCTTTTCGCCGCTGGTAGGGCAGTAGCGGGCGAAAGCGTACACATCTGCGCCCGCTTTCACCACCGTGTCGATGATATCGGGCACTTCGCTGATATTGGCGCCGGAAACGGTGGTCATGACCACCGAACGGATGCCCGCCCGGTTGATGCACCCGATCTTTTCCAGCGTACAGTCAAAAGAGCCCGGCTTGCGGAACCAGTCGTGTGTTTCCCGCATGCCGTCCAGAGAAAGCTGGTACTTCCGGCAGCCGTATCCCTTCAGACGCATGCAGACCTCGTCGGTCAGGTGGAACGGATTGCCCAGGATGGCAAAAGAAATGTCGTGCTCCTTCAAAAGTGCCAGCAGCCGCCAAAAGTCCGGGTGAAGGATAGGGTCGCCGCCGGTGATGTAAAAGTACGGCAGCCTGCCGTATACCTCGCAGAAGTCCATACAGTTGTAAAAGGTTTCCTGAATTTGCTCCCAGGTCATGGCATCCAGGTGCTTGCAGTTGTTTTCCGAGAAAATGTAGCAGTGTTTGCACCGTTGGTCGCATTCGTCCGTTATGTGCCATTGAAAGGCAAAATATTCTTTCATCTTGATCTCTCCGTTCCATCGGCGAATTCTATTGCTCCGGCCGGGGCCGGTTATACTTTCAGGAACCCTGCCGAAACCCGGCCGGGAAAACAGGGAAGTTATTTGTCCCCGGCGCCGCAGGCCGAACCGCAGGCCGCGGGCTTTTCTTCGGGCTTGTCCCCGGCGCCGCAGGCTGAACCGCAGGCCGAGGCGGCAGCCTCCCCATTTTTTTGTGCCCAGCCAAACAGATTGGATAGTGCCATGATCGTTACCTCCGTCTTTTTTATTTGAGGGATGTTGTTTGTCCCTCTGACCGTATTGTAAAAGCCGGCGGCAAAGAAAAAAAGTACGCACTTTTTTATTACATAGTTACCTTTTGGTGACCTTCGCTTGCGGTGAAAGCACCTTTGTATTATAATTTGAATGCAATATTCATATTTAAAGCATTGGAAAGGAGCACTCCCTGATGTTGACAAAGGAAGAAATGCCGGCCTGTCCGGTCGCGACCACCGTGCAGCTGATCGGCAGCAAATGGAAGCTGCTGATCATGCGGAATCTGCTGCAGCGGCCGTGGCGTTTCAATGAACTGCGGAAAAATTTGGAGGGCATCAGCCAGAAAGTGCTCACCGACAGCCTTCGCTCTATGGAAGAGGACGGCATCATTACCCGAACGGTTTATCCCGAAGTTCCGCCCCGCGTGGAGTATGCCTTGAGTGCGTTGGGAGAATCCATGCGGCCTATCATGGACGCGATGGAAGCGTGGGGAAACAACTACAAAAACCAGGGATGAGAAAAAGCCCGGATACCCGCCTTTGCAGGTGGGACATCCGGGCTTTTCCTTTTCTATAAAACTGCCGCGAGGGGAAAGGCTGTGCGCCGAAAGGAGTTGACAAATCAAACTGTAACTGATAGTATAACAATTAAACTGAGATAACAAAAGTTACAGTTGTCCGGCGGCAATGGCCGTGCGGAGCACTTATAGCGGAATCAAAAAGGAGCGGAAAAATGACAAGCGAATTCGGCATCGCGGTACACGCGATGGTATTTCTGCATCACAAGGGGGATATGGTATCCAGCGAGGTGCTGGCGGAGAATATTTGTACAAACCCGGCCCGGGTGCGCAAGGTGATGGCCCAGCTCAAGCGGGCGGGGCTGGTGGAAACGCACGAGGGCGCTGTGGGGGGGTACCGCTTTGCGGGATCGGCGGATACCGTGACCCTGTACGACATTGCGCAGGCGGTAGGTGCTGCGTTCGTTTCGGCATCGTGGCGCAGCGGCGACGTGGATAAGCCCTGTCTTGTGGCAAGCGGCATGGGCGCATTGATGGACGAAGTGTACACAGGCCTGGACGCGCTGTGCAAGGAACGTCTGCAAAGCGTCACGGTAGCCGCGCTGGAGGCGCGGCTGTTCGACGGCAAGCCGCTGGCCGGGCCGTGCGGCCGGGCAAAAAAAGAAGAAGCTGCCGCGGCGCACGGCGGGGCGAAGTAAAAGGCTCCCGCAGGCGGTTTTCATTCCGGTGTCTTTTTTAGAGGGCTGCCGGGAAAGGATTTTATTGAAAAACAATAAAGGCAACACCGCACAATTCACGGCTGATGCCTTAAGCGTCGCCTCGCTTGCAGATTTTCCGGCAACTGTCACAAAAAATCTGCCGGTGCGATTCGACACTTAGAATTGTGCGGTATCGCCCTAACGCTTTTTGCATTGCGCTTGTTTGGAAAAATACTCGTCGGCCAATATGCTGTACACGGCCGCGTCGACCACGCCTTTGTTGCTGATATCCGCCTGACGGAGCGTACCCTCATATTTCAGGCCGCATTTTATCATGACCTTGCCGGAATTCGGGTTGCGGGGGTCGTGCTGCGATTCGATCCGGTTGGCTTTCACCTGCTCGAATAAAAATGGGATGATGCCCGAAAACGCCTCCGAGGTGATGCCCTGGTTCCACCAGCGGCTGCCGATGCAATATCCGATATGCAATATATTCAATGCGTCGTTCCGGTCAACAACGCTGATCGTACCGACGGGCCCATTTCCGTTGTTTTTCAAAACGATCGCCCATTGGTAGAAGTCGTCCCGGGCGTAACCGTCCACCCACATTTGGATGATCTTCTTTGTCGTATTGACCGTATCGTGTGCGGGCCAGCGCAAAAACTCCGTTACCCGTTTGTCACTGGTCCAGTTTTGAAAAGCCGCTCCGCTGTCGTCCAGCCGGAACCTTCTTAAGATGAGCCTGTCTGTTTCGAGCCGGACCGTTCCTTTGTGCTGCATGGTTTTACCCTCCTGTTCGGGAGCTCACGCGTGCCCGCGCGAGCCGCTGTGCTCCGGTTTCTTCTCTGAAACAATATGTTTTTTCTTTGCCGCAAGGTCGGCGATAAAAAGCGCGGCGGCGGATATCAGCAGGAGAAAAATGGCCAGCATATCCCACACGTCGATCACCGGCAGAAAGAAGAGCTTTGAAAGGACGAGGTTGATCAAAAGGCATGTGGGGACGGCCAACAGCAACGAGGCGGCGGCCGCGAGCCGTTTTCTGGTTTTCAATCGTTTGAACAGCGCGAAAACGCTCCAAAGAAAAACAACGGAGAGAGCGGCCGTTGGGGCGCCGGCCGCCAGGATATTACCATTGCTTTTGAGCAGACGGCTCAGCACATACAAAAAAGGGAGAATGAAAACGCTGAGTGCAAGCAGCGCGCCGAACAGGCCTTTTTTACCGGCTTTCAGGACGGGGAAGAACACAAGCCAGGCGAAAGCCATAGAGACAATGGGAAAAGGCGCCCAGGTGAGTTTGCCGGAAACCGCCGTGTTGATAACGGCGCATGCGGCGCTGCCGGCCAACAGCAGCAGAGAAAATGCAACGGCGCACCGGCTGCGCATCGTACCTGCCGCGGCTTCTGCTTCGCTGTCCGCATATTGCAGGGCATTCTCCCTGCCTGCCGCCGGGCCTTCGGGTTCTGTATTGCTCTGCTCACCGTTCAGCAATTCATGGATGGTTACGCCGAGTATGTCTGCAACGGAGGGTAAAAGGGAGATATCGGGGCAGCTTATTCCGCGCTCCCATTTTGAGACCGCTTTGTCCGTAATATTCAGCATGCGTGCGAAATCTTTTTGCGTCATATGTTTGTCTTTTCTGCGCTCAGCAATAAACCGTCCCATTTTTTCGGTGTCCATGATGCAGCGCCTCCTTATTGGGATAATTATATTGCACGGCAGGGGATATTACAATCGACTGTTGGTCGAATGCAGTGAGATGCCCCGGAAGCAGGCCGCGGGCTGGGCAAAGGCCGTGCCGGTGGCGGCGTGCGCGGCGGGCGTTTCGGTCCTGTTTTACGGGCGGCGAAAAAAACGGGAGGCGGCGCGGCAATGCGCGGTGCCGGAGCGGGAAGAAACACCCGGTAAAAGATAAAACCGGGCGGTCTTCTCTACAGGCCGCCCGGCAAGGCGAAATTGACGGAACAATAAAAGACGAAAAGGCGGCTGCGGATGTTTTTTACAGACGGCTGCAGGCCCCTCCTTCTTTCCTTCAGGCATCCGCGGGTCCATCCAAGCTTTTTTTCCAAAGATCGTCTGCGTATTCGATTCTCTTTTCACCATACTCAGCCAAAAAGCTTTCGATTTCCTTTGCATCCGAACACCTGACCAGCCAGGCAAGCCAGAAAAGAACATATAATAACTGTAGTAGGCCAGACGTTCCGGCTTTAAACTGTATTCGATCCCCTGCTCCCGCAGGGAGCGCTGAAAAAGGCATCTTGCCCAATCACGAAAGCCCATGACCCATGCATCGCGTTCCGGCGGAGCCAGAAGCACATCGTCCCAATCGAGCAGAAAAGCTTTGTCCCCGCTTACAAAGAAGTTCCCGCCTGCATCTCCGTGCGTAATATAAAAATGGCTGGTATCTTTTCTGCACAGGGCCGCAAAATGCTGCAAACGGTGTGAGCGGTATTCCAGTTTTGCACGATTCTTTTCCAGAAGCAGTAAAATTTCGCTGTCTTTCGAAAGGGCCCATTGTTTGAAAAACATATCGGCGCTTTTTCCGGAAAAATCCTCCCTGCGAATATGTACTCCATCACTGGGAACGGTATATATTTTTGCAAGCATCTGGTATTCCCGGATTTTGGTCTCGTCGGTCTCGATATTTTCGCCGTCGATCCAGTTGAAAACGCCGAGAAAAGCTCCGTCGAAACGCGTAAAGAGAGCTCCTTCTGTGGTCTTTACAATGGCGCTGATAAAGTCGATGCCTTTGCTGCGAAGAAAATCCATGACGCCAAAGCTGCATGTGTATATGTATTGATGGTCGGCAAAATAGACCAGCTTTACAAAGTAGCTTTTTCCCGGCGTATCGAGCCGCCAGGTTTCCCCATAAAAACCGCGTTTGGCGGGAGTTATTGCAATTCCTCTGAAGCCGTATTCTTCACACAAAAAACTTTTCAGATTTTTTTCATAGGCTTCGGTGCGTTCCGTTTGGTTATGCGCACGATCCCTCCATCCGCCGTTGCCGGGCGCACCCGAACTGCCGCTTTTCTTTTGGCGCATTATATCATGGAAATGCGGTTTTTGCAACGCGCGGCCAAGCTTCGGATGAAATCCGGCGGGACAGGGCCGAGGAAAAAACACTCCGGATTGACGGCGCGCGCAGCTTTGGGATATACTAAGATAACTTGAGGATTTTGTGCAAAAGGAAGGGAAAATGATGCGGGAAGAATTCAGACGCAGCGAGCTGCTGCTGGGGCCGCAGGCCCTGGAGCGTCTGGCGGGCGCGCACGCGGCGGTGTTCGGCGTGGGCGGTGTAGGCGGGCATGCCGCCGAGGCTCTGGCCCGCGCGGGCGTGGGAAGCCTTACGCTGTTCGACAGCGACACGGTGGCGCTCTCCAACATCAACCGGCAGATCGCAGCCACCCACGCTACCCTGGGGCAATATAAGGTGGACGTAATGGCGGCGCGCATCCGGGACATCAACCCGCAGGCAAGAGTGACCTGCATGCCCGTGTTTTACACTGTGGAGGACGCGCCGAAATACAGCCTTTCCGAATACGACTGCATCGTGGACGCCATCGACACCGTCAGCGCGAAGATCGAGCTGATCGCCCGCGCCGCACAGGCCGGCGTGCCCATCGTCAGCGCCATGGGGTGCGGCAACCGTCTGGATGCGACAAAATTTGTTGTGACGGACCTTTATAAAACGCAGAACGACCCGCTGGCCCGGGTGCTGCGCCGGGAACTGCGGCGGCGAGGCGTGGAGCGCCTGCGCGTGGTGTGCAGCACCGCGCCCGCGCTGACGCCCCGTCCGGGCGGAGAAACAAAGGGCACCGCGGGCCGCCCCGCGCCCGGCAGCGTGAGCTGGGTGCCCGGCGTGGCGGGCATGATTTTGGCGGGCGAGGCGGTAAAGATCATCGCGGGCATTGCAGAAGAATAAAGCGAGGCGGCGCGGCCGGGGCGAAAGGCTCCGGCCGAGATCGGAAG
>ERZ1106929.2928-NODE-2928-length-10357-cov-4.998447_pt1 | contig 10357 bp, 10 predicted proteins | sample MGYA00403662_ERZ1106929 | MGnify/ENA primary metagenome ERZ1106929 (study PRJEB35170, sample SAMEA104062442) | human gut metagenome | biome: human gut; feature: human-associated habitat; material: faeces | place: Denmark | collected 2013-02-20 ...
CCATCACGCGGCCAGATGGAAGCGTTGCGTATGGTGTGGATACGCTCGTGTTTGAGGTGGACCGAAACGGAGATTACGATTTTTTCGTGTGGGACCGGTGCGGGAATCTTCTGAAGTACACCGTACCGGTCGACAGCTTCGCTGCGCCCGTGCAGCCGAAACCTGCGCCCTCTGAGCCGGAGGAGCCGAAGCAGGAACCCGAACCAGAGTCAAAGCCAGATCCGGAGCCGGAAGAGCCGGAGATCCCGGTGGAGCTTCCCGTACAGGAGGCCGCCCGCGCATTGACGCTGGCCGACCTTGCCTGCACGCTGCTTTGCATCCTGTTTGCGGTCCTTGTGTGGCTGCGCGGGAAAAAAGACGGCGGTGAGGATGCAGACAATGAAAATGAGCAGGCTGAACGCTTGGAGGAAGATACGGAAGAAGACGATGAACCGCAGGGCTATGCAATGCAGAAAACCGTGAATGCGGTGCTGGCGATACTGTCTGTGGCCTTGTTCTTCCTCACGCAGCCGCTTGTATGGCGTTTCCGACTGGTGGACTGGTGGACGGTATTGTTCGTGCTGCTGTGCGGCACGGCGCTGGCCATGCTCATCTGGAAGCGTAAACAGGAGAACAGCACCGAAGAAATTGATGAAGAAAACATGGAGGTAAGAGAATGAAAACAATTGTATCACTGGCCCTTGCGGGCCTCATGTCCATTTCCGCACTGCTTCCCGCGCTGGCGGCACAGGAAGCGGAGAACGTATCCATCCCCGAAAACTCCGGCATTTCGGAAAGTGTGGCGCAGGATGAGAGCAGCGTATCCAGTTCCTGCAGTACAGCGGATGAAAGCACCGAGCCGGAGTCCGGCAGCAATGCAGAGGATGGATCGGATTCTGTTTCGCAGCCCGAATCCGACAGTATGCCGGTGGAGTCTGACAGCAGCACTTCTGTGGGTTCGAAAGCTGAAACCGGCAGCTCACTGCCTGCTTCCGACAGTATGACATCCGCTGAAATGGACGCTGACTCGGAACCGGCTTCCGGCAGCGAAACAGCGGAATCGGACGCCAATGGCGAAGCTTCATCTGATGTAATGGAAGCAGCGGCGGATGAACGGACGGTCCCTGTTACGGTATCGGAAGAATACGCTGTCCTGCTTGCGACCAACCAGGCGGACAGCATGATGGGCCATGCGGGCATGGAGCGCAGCAGCGCCTGTACGCAGCCCGCCGCATCCTTTGTTCTGACAGACTACGCCGCAGAGACGGAGGATGAGAGCTACTGTCTGCTTTGGGAAGCGATGAATGCGGCGTTCGAACAGCTTGGCGCACAAGGATATCTGGCGGCGCGCTGTGCCTATGCGGACGGTACGCTGATGGTGTATGTGTGAGAAGGAAGCGGTGTGGTTTGAAAAACGGGCTGTTGGATGAGATCGCCCGCAAAAACAAGCGGTATATTTCAGACCTGCGGCTGTTCCCGGAGCTCAAGTGGCGCGCGCTGGCACAGCTCCACGATTTAAAAGGTAAGGAACAGTACCCGCTGACCGAGTGGTCGGAGGCTGTATCCTACCTGCTGGGCTGTACCGTGCATTTTGAGAGCTACGGCCAAATCACGGTAAGCCTCAAACCGTTTGCAAAGGGGATGCATTGAAGATGAAAGTTGTAATGGTAGAGCCGGGACAGTACGCCCGCGCCGCGGAGATCGGGGACGGTCTGGAATCCTTGCAGAAAGCAGTGGGCGGACTAATCGACTGTGCGTATCCATGGCGGGAAAAGGTGTGCATCGTCTGCAACGATGAAGGGCTGATCAATGGGATGCCGATGAACCGTGCCGTTGAAAGATACGGCGCGCTGGCCGGTCCGTTTTTCATCTGCGGGATCAGCGGGGAAAACTTTTGCAGCCTGACGGACGCACAGGTGCAGAAATACCGGAAGATGTTCCTGCGCCCTCAGATTTTTTTGCATACGGAACGCGGCGTCGGGTATCTGGAGTATGACAATGTCACGCTGCCCGGCGCGCCGCAGGAGGCTATTGACCAGTTTAAAAAACGAAACGGTCTGCCGGAGTTTTGCTGCTGCCTTTTGCCCGGTACGGAGATGCCGGTCCTTGTCCGTTACGGAGAGCGTTCGTATGTTCCGCTGGAAGTACGGGATCCGGGAGAAAGGGCGGAAGAAACCGCCGGCCGTCTGAACAGGCAGCTGGGCGTCACAAAGCAGCAGCAGGCGGCAATGCTTTGGGGCAGTATGTTCGGCTGGGACATTCCCGCCGCTGACCCGGCAAGGTATGACGAACAGGGAATGCCGAAACGGCATGGGCCAAAACATGAGGACCGGCAGCGGTAGCCGTTTGTCCCTTTCGCTTTTGACGGTGCTGTCTTGCAATATTGAAGTTGAATATGCGCAAAGGTTGGTTAATATCATTTTGGCTTCTTTGAAGCAGACAAAAAATTACCAAAAAAGCAAAAAAACACATAGCCGGGGAAAAGCGGAAAGAGTATGATTGATACAGAAGAAAAAACAGGAAAGAGACATTGACATTTCATCAAAAGCATGTAGAATTTAGATACACAAAAGAATCAGACTGGTCATGGTTGCACGAAAGTGCATGAAAAGGGAATCCGGTGAAAATCCGGGACAGCTCACTCTACTGTAAGGGCTACGAAACGCGGCAAAGTCACTGGGAAATCGGGAAGACACGCGGAATAGGCATGAAGCTCTAAGTCAGGAGACCTGCCATGAACAGAAACAATCTGTCGGTGGGGATAAGATTGGTGTGTTTCGTATCGTCCGATACGATTCATATAAAAGGCGGCCCACATTGCGTGGGTCGCCTTTAGTATTTTGGAAAGGGTTGTAAAAATGAAAAAGAACATCAAAAAATGGTTGGCCGGCATTTTGGCCGCTGTTTGTCTGGCCGGAACGCTTGCGGGCTGCGGCGGGCAGGGTACGGGTGCAGTATCTTCGGAAACAGATGCTTCCGCAAGCGTTGTTTCTGCCTCTGACAGTACAAGTGCCGAGGCGGGGAAATATCCTTTCACATTCAAAGATTCTCTGGGTACGGAGTTTACGCTGGAGCAGCCACTGGAAAAAATCGTTGTGCTGAACCGTCAGACCGCAGAAGCAGTGAAGATTTTGGGGGCGGAGGATAAGGTTATCGCCACGGGAGATACCACGATCGAGAACAATCCCTATCTGGGCTTCGGCGAGCTGCCGGATATGGGAGAGACAAGCGAGCTGAATATCGAGGCGATCATTGGGCTCGCACCGGATGCTGTTCTGGTCCATACGAACCGTGCAACGGAGGTCCTGGAGGAAAAACTGAATCCGCTGGGTATACCGGTCATTCGCATCGACAACTATCAACCGGAAAAATATGAGGAGGAATTGCTGCTGTTGGGCCGGCTTCTGGATGCCGAGGACAGGGCGCAGGCGTTTCTGGAATACAGGCAGGGGATTGAAAAGATGACGGCGGAGCGTATCGCCGGACTGTCTGAAGAGGAAAAGAAAAGTGTGATGGCACTTTCGGTAGGCTTCATCAACAGCAATGGCGGCTACCGTGTGTTCCCCAGTACAGCCACAACAGGAGAAATGGGCGTGGGTGAAGGTTACGCTACGCTTCTTGCGGGAGGAGTGGATGCCTGCCCGGAGATCCAGTGGGATCCGGTGCAGGGGGACACGACGATTCAGGTGGATGAAGAATATGCACTCTCCTGTGACCCTGACGCCATTACGCTGCACGGGACTTGGTTGGGAGGATACAATTGCACAGATCCGGCGGATTACCAGACTGTGATCGACAACATTTATGAGATATCCTCTATTGGACAGATGCAGGCGGGTAAGGACCGTGCGGTCTATGTGTTCCACACAGATATGCTGGGCGCCTCGAAGCGTCACATTGGCGTTCTGCAGTTGGGTAAATATCTGTATCCAGAGCTGTTTGGAGATATTGACGTAGAGAGCTATGCCAGAGAATACTTTGAGAAGTGGTTGGGCGCAGAATACCAAGGTATCTGGTTTTATTCCGCCCAAGACGTACAATGAACCGTAAACCCGGTGCGGCCGTTGCCGGTATGACGCTGGTGCTGCTGACGGCAGTGCTGGTAAGTCTGAGTATGGGGTCTGTCCGTGTACCGGTGCTTTCTGTTCTGGGACAGGCATTGGGGCTGTGCGCCCAGCGTACAGGGGAATATGCGACGCAAGCATATATACTGGCGCAGGTGCGCCTGCCGCGTATCGTATTGTGCATGCTCACCGGAATATCTCTGGGGGTGGGTGGATGTGTGATGCAGACGCTGTTTCGCAATCCACTGGCAAGCCCGTTCACCATGGGGGTATCCAGCGGCGCTTCGTTTGGCGCGGCATTGGCAATGGTGCTGGGCGTAGGCATTCTGCAGCAAAATTTTTTGTTTACCGGATATTCGCTTGTAGCGATGAATGCCTTTGTGTTTGGTATGATAAGCCTGCTGCTTGTTTCTGCTGTGGCCAAGATGAGCCGCAGTGATATGAGCATCCTCATTCTTGTTGGAACTGCGGTCAACAGTCTTTTTTCGGCGGGAGTATCTGTGCTGAAATATATCTCCGGAGCGGAGGCTCTGAAGAACCTGGAAAGCTGGTTGATGGGCGGTTTTTGGGGTGCGAATTGGAAGGCGGTTTTGGTACTCGTGCCGCTTTTGGCTGTGAGCGTTGGGGTTTTGCTGCGGATGGCGTGGGACTTCAATGCCATGAATGCAGGCGAGGAAACAGCGGCAACGATGGGGGTACCGGTTAAATGGCTCAAACGCATCTCTCTGGGGCTGGTCACGCTGATCGCTTCCGTTACCATTGCGTTTTCCGGGGTCATTGGCTTCATTGGCTTGATCGCTCCCCACGCGGCGCGAAGCATGGCCGGCACGGACAACCGCTACCTGCTGCCGGCATCGGGGATGATGGGCGCTATTGTGCTGCTTGTTTCGGATACCGTTTCCCGGACGGTCCTTTCTCCAAAGGAGATTCCGGTCGGAATCATCACTTCGCTGCTGGGCGTGCCGTTTTTTATCTATATCCTGTCGCGGCGGCGTAAGCAGATGTGGGGGTGAGCGGATGGAGCACACAAAAGACGTGCTGGCTGTAGCGGAGAACATTTGCTTTTCGTACGGCTCAAAGGCTGTACTGTGCGGTGTTGGTGCGGAATTTTCTGCAGGCAAGGTGACAAGCCTGATTGGCCCGAATGGCGTTGGAAAAACAACGTTGCTGAAATGTCTTGCAGGCCTTCTTCTGCCCAGCATCGGAACAGTATGGGTAAAGGGGCGGGACATGCGGCAAATAAAGCCGCGCGAGCTGGCAAGGATGCAGGCGTATGTACCGCAGAATGGAAGCGTTTTGTTCCCCATGACTGTGTATGAATTCGTGTGTTTGGGGAGACGGCCCTATGTGGAGTGGAGTATTTCTGCCCACGATAAAGAAATTGTTGAAGAGTTGCTGCAGTATATGGGCATTGCTTCGATGCGGGAAAAATTTATAGATGAGCTGAGCGGGGGCGAGCGGCAGCGGGTGATGCTGGCGCGGGCACTGGTGCAGCAGCCGGATATACTTCTCTTGGACGAGCCGACTTCCGCGTTGGACATTCGGCATCAGCTGGAAGTGATGGGGCTGATACGCCGTATCGCTGTGGAAAAGCACTGTGCCGTTATTTTGGTCATGCATGATCTGACACTCGTTTCCCGATATTCAGACAGAGTAGTGCTGATGAAAGACGGAAAGGTGTGGGCCGACGGCGCGCCGGGGCAAACGATCACCGTGGAAAATCTGCGGGTAGTGTATGGGATAGAGTCTACGCTGTTTCAAACGGAACAGGGGCTTGTGATCCTGCCGCTGCACAGCGTGGGAGGAGCGTGAGAGAGATGCACTACGGAGTGGACTTGGGAAATATGGAGGTCCTGTGGAAACGGGCTCTCCATGAGCTGGACGGCAGCTGCAGCGCACGCAGCAGCGACGATGAAAAAGAGCGAGCATTCTGGCACGGTTATTTTGAAAAGAAAACGGAGTATTGCCCAGACGAATATTCCCGGCCGATCGCTGCAGCCGTGAGAGCCATTTTGACGGATAAGCACCCGGATACCATTCTGGAGATCGGGCCGGGCTGGGGCAACTATACATTTATGCTGGCGGAACTGTGCCGGGAACTTACATGCGTGGACATCTCTCCGGACGTGCTGCGGTTTCTTCAGGCCGTTGCCGCACGGCAGCAGGTGTACAATTTGGGTACAGTCTGCGCAAAATGGGAGGATGCTGTACTGCCGCAGAAATATTCGGCGGTGTTTGCATACAATTGTTTTTACCGCATGCTGGATCTGAAGGCATGTCTGGAAAAGCTCCACCGTGCTGCCGAATTTCATGTCATTGGTATGACCAGCGGACCTGAACAGCCTTTTTTGAAGGAGTTTGAGACGGAACTGGGGCTGAGAATCAAATGGCACCGATTTGATTATATTTATTTTACCAATATCTTGTATGCCATGGGGATCGATGTGAATTGTCGTATCATCCAGCTGGAAAAGGTGTATGAGTATGAAACACTGGACGAGGCTGTGCGGCGGGAATCGGCGCGAATTCTGGACAGCGAATATTCGCAGGAAGAAGTGCGAAAGATTATTGCCCGGTATTACCTGCCACAGAACGGAAAATTCCGCTTCGTGCATCGTTTTTGTGCGGCTATCCTTTATTGGTGAACAATAGTCCGGAAAATATAGAGAACGTAGGACAGGCAGTTTACTTGGTGAACTGCCTGTTCTATTGTCAGGGAGAAAACAACTTTGAGCAGCCCCAATACTACTGCAAACAGATAGAGTGTATACAAAAATGTGACGAATCATAATGATAGCCGTTTGTTTTCCATTCGTTTTCAATTCATCCACAGTGTGTCATCCTTTGGCACGCGCCCTTTTGATATGGTTGTGCTGCCCTCAAAAGAGGCGGAAAGGATGCAGAAAACATGGAAAAAACGGAACGTGCTGGGCTGCAGGTGAAAATGGATGTACTGCTGCAGACTGCGGAAGAAAGCTGTCTGCTGGGCAGCGATGCATGGTACGGGAAGCTTCGGGATGTGGTATACGCGCTGTATGAACAAAAAGAGATACCGCTGGAAATGCTGATAAAGGCCGAGCGCCGGCTGGGCCGGCTGGAGATGGACGTCCGGCTTGCGGAGCATGGGCTGACGGCCCTCCCGCAGCCCGCGCCGGAACAGCCAAAACAGGAGACCGTGCGGGATGTGGCGGACTGGCTGGAAGCTTCTGAAAAAGGCGGCGGTGAGACCGGTATGGCGCAGGTGCGGGAATACATTTTAGACTTTTGGAAATGTGCGGGCGAGTGACACGCACAGACACAGCGGGGCGCGGCGGAAAGCCGTGCCCCGTATTTTTGTTGGACAAGGAGAATGTGAATGAAAAAATACACTGCGGAATCGGTGACGGAGGGGCATCCGGATAAGGTATGCGATATTATCGCGGACAGCGTTCTGGATGAATGCCTGCGCTTTGATATGGCCTCGCGTGTGGCCTGCGAGGTGATGGCAACGAAAGGGCATATATTGGTGGCGGGCGAGACCGCCGGCAGCCATATCCCGCGTGTACCGGAAATCGTCCGGGACGTATTGCGGCGGGTGGGATATCCGGAGGACCGCTATACGCTGGAGGTGCTTTTGCACAGGCAAAGCCCGGATATATCGGCGGGCGTGACCCGCCCGCTGGAAGCAAGGGCCGGGCAGGCGGAGGGAATGCAGCTTGGCGCCGGCGACCAGGGCGTGATGGTGGGCTACGCCTGCAGCGAAACGCCGGAGAAAATGCCGCTGGCGGTGATGCTGGCGCACCGCATCACCCGGCGGCTTGCCGATGTGCGTAAGGCGGGAGAAACAGAGGGCCTGCTGCCGGACGGAAAAGCCCAGGTCACGGTGGAATACGGGGACGGACAGCCAGTGCGGCTGGATACGGTGGTGTTGTCCGCCCAGCACAGGGACGATGTCCGGCCTGCGGAGCTTGAACAGGCGCTCAGGGAAAAAGTCCTCATTCCCGCCCTGCGGGCACTGCCCCCCGATGAAGATACCCGTATCCTTATCAACCCATCCGGGCGTTTTGTGCTGGGCGGGCCGGACGCGGATACGGGCCTCACGGGCCGAAAACTCATGGTGGACAGCTACGGGCCGTTTGTCCCGCACGGCGGCGGAGCGTTCAGCGGAAAGGACGCCACCAAGGTGGACCGCAGCGGGGCATATATGGCGCGGTACATTGCAAAAAACATCGTGGCAGCGCAGCTTGCGGAAAGATGCCAGGTCACGCTCGCCTATGCCATCGGCGCGGCGCAGCCGGTCATGGTGGAGGTGGACACCTTCGGCACAGGCACGGTGTGCGCCGATGACTGTCTCGCGATGGCGGTGCGGCATGTGTTCGGCCTGACGCCGCTGGAGATCATCCGCACCTTGCAGCTCACGCGGCCCATCTTTGCCCGGACAGCCTGTTACGGCCACTTTGGGCGCGCGGAGCTCCCGTGGGAGCGGGAGAACAGGGTGCAGGCGCTGCGGGATGCGGTGCTGTGATGGCGTACTTTGAAAAAGAAGAGCTCCGGCAGGCAAAACAGATGTCGGCGATAGAGTTCCTGAAGCGGTACCGGGCGAAAGAACTGGTGCGCTGCGGTACGGGCGAATACGAGCTGCGCAGCCACGACAGCTTCAAGATCAGCGAGAGCACCAGCCTGTGGCACTGGAAAAGCCGGGACATTGGCGGAAAAAGCGCGCTGGACTACCTTGTCCGTGTGGAGGGCGTTCCCTTTACAGACGCGGTGCGGTATCTGCTGGAGCAGGATGCGCCCGCATACGTCCCGTGCCGGAAAATCGAAGAACGCAGGCCATTTGTCCTTCCTCCGGCGGCGCGAGAAGAATACAGGGTGGAGTTGTATCTGCAAAGCCGTGGTGTCAGCCTGGATGTGATCCGCTACTGCATATCCAGAGGGATCTTGTACGAAAGCCTGCCGTATCACAGCTGTGTGTTCGTAGGCCTCGACCGGAATGGCGTCCCGCGCTATGCCGCGCTGCGTTCGACCTGTGACGGGCCGAAAGCGTTCAAGAGAGAACAGGCGGGAAGCGACAAACGGCATTCCTTTTGCATCCCGCCGGAGGTGAGAAGCCGGCGTGCCGCAGTGTATGAGGCAGCGCCGGACGCACTGGCCCACATGACGCTGGAGGGCGGGCGCGCGGACAAATACAGGCTGTCGCTGGGCGGGATCTATGTCCCCCAGGACACATCGACAGACCGCCCGGCCAAATCTCCCGCCGCGCTGGAAGCCTTCCTGCAAAGCCATCCCGAAGTGGATGAGCTGGAGCTCTGTATAGACAACGACCGCGCGGGCCGGTGGGCGGCGCAGAACATCGCCAAACACTATTCGAAGGAATACACGGTCACCGTGAATCTGCCGCCCATAGAGGGATACGATTGGGCGGATATGGCGAAAGAAGAAAAAGAGAAACGGGCCGCCCGAAGCAGGGCGGTCTGTTTGGATAGGGAGTTGTAGAAATGGAAGAAAATATACTTAGGGTAATATCTCCCCTCGCGGCGGAATTCGTTCCGGACGGATGGAGCGGTGAGGATGAGATACAGAATCTGGACGGCCGGGGCATGATGCCCTACCGGGAACAAATCGAACAGGCTGCTGCAGAACAGGCAGTGGATCTTCTTGCGTACTATGACGGGCCGGATGAAGTCCGGGAAAACCTTGTGAGCATCATCCCGTCGGTTGCGGTGCAGGACGGAAAGCTGTGCGGCTGTACGGCCATCACGTACCGGCAGGACCTGTCCGAGCACCAGTGGAACGCACTGTTCCGGGACATCGCGGGCCAGTATTCGGATGGTTGGGGCGAAGGATTTGAACAGAGGGATATTGAAGTGGATGGAGGCATTCTGAACGTCCATTTCTGGCAGCCGGACGGATTTGAAATGGTCCCCATTGCGGTAAGCAGTGCGGAACAGACTGTGCCGGAACGCCCGAGGATGGAGCTGGCGGGCCATGACGGAAATATTTTCGCCATCCTGGGCCGGGCGGCAAAGCTGCTGCGGGAGAATGGGCAGAACGCGGCGTCGGTCGAGATGCGCAGGCGTGTGACGCACTGCGATAACTACTACAAGGCGCTGGGGATCATCAGCGAATATGTGGAGACGGAGCTGTCTGTTCCGCGAGATCTGCCGCCCGATCCTGCACGCCGCAAAAAGGAAAAACAGCATGGGGGTGAGGTCCGATGAGCGGTACGCTGTTGGAACGCCTGCAGCAGAAAGTGGACGCGGAGCTGGAACAATACAAGTCCGGCCTGCTCAGCCAGGGCGCGCAGGCGGTCATGGACAACGCTTACGAACTCG
>ERZ1106929.2929-NODE-2929-length-10347-cov-5.570735_pt1 | contig 10347 bp, 9 predicted proteins | sample MGYA00403662_ERZ1106929 | MGnify/ENA primary metagenome ERZ1106929 (study PRJEB35170, sample SAMEA104062442) | human gut metagenome | biome: human gut; feature: human-associated habitat; material: faeces | place: Denmark | collected 2013-02-20 ...
GCTTGGTGAGGACAAAATCAATGCGGGACTGTTAATAAGTTCTGTGGTTGAGTTCACCCCACAGCCTCTTGGACTGCTCCATGCAGAAGGCATTGATTTTGCCCCGCCCGGCGGGGCCGTGCGGGGGCCCCGAGCGATTTGATCTGCCCGGGGCGAGTGAATCGCCCCGGACATCAAGGTTTTGCCGGTGGCAAAACGCTTGGTGAGGACAAAATCAATGCGGGACTGTTAATAAGTTCTGTGGTTGAGTTCGCCCCACAGCTTCTTGGACTGCTCCATGCAAAAAGCATTGATTTTGTCCTCGTCAATGCCCACGAACTCCCGATCCCTGTAGAGCACCTTGCCGTTGATGATGGTGGTGCGGCAGTTCTTGCCCTCCATGCCGAAGAGCATGTGCCCGTCCACGTTCTCGTGGGAGAAGGGGGTGAAGGGCTTGTAATCCATGATGATCACGTCGGCGGCCGCGCCGGGCTTGAGCACGCCCAGGGGCTTTTTGAAGTACCGGGCGCAGATTTTGGCGTTGTTTTCAAAGAGCATCCCGGTGGCCTCCCGCCAGCCCACGTTGGGCAGGCAGGCGTTGTGCCGCTGCATGGGCAGGAGCACCTTCAGGCTCTCCAGCATGTCGTGGGTGTAGGCGTCGGTGCCCAGGCCGATGAGGATGCCCTTCTGGAACAGCTGGAGCACCGGCGAACAGCCCACCGCGTTGCCCATGTTGGACTCCGGGTTGTGGCACACCATGGTGCCCGTCTCCCTGAGAATGTCCATCTCGGCGGGGGAGATGTGGATGCAGTGGCCCAGCATGGTCTTTTCCCCCAGCACGCCGTTGTAGAGCAGGCGGTTCACCGGGCGGCAGCCGTAGTTCCGGAGGGAGTCGTACACGTCGTTCATGCCCTCGGCCACATGGATGTGGAAGCCGGTCATACCGTCGTTGGCCTTCACCATCTGCTCGAAGGTCTTGTCGGAGATGGTGAACAGGGCGTGGCCGCCGAACATGGCCTTGATCATGTCGTCGTCCTGCTCCTTCGCCCACCGGGCGAAGTCGGCGTTCTCCCGGATGGCCTGGCCGCACTTCTCCGCGCCGTCCCGCTCGCTGACCTCATAGCAGAGGTTGGCCCGGATGCCCAGCTCCTGACACACGTCCTTGATGGCGAAGAGGGAGCCGGGGATTTCGCAGAAGGAGGCGTGGTGGTCGAAGATGGTGGTCACACCGTCCCGGATGCAGTCCAGCACCGTGGCGTAGGCGCAGGCCCGGGTGCCGTCCAGGGTCAGATGTCGGTCGATGTACCACCACTGGCCGTCCAGCACCTCCAGGAAGTTGGTGGGGTTGAACCCGTCGATGGACAGGCCCCGGGCCAGGCCCGAGTAGATGTGGGTGTGCACGTTGATGAGGCCGGGCATGATGACGCCCCCCCGGGCGTCCACAAACTCGGCGTCGGGGTATTTGGCCCTCAGCTCGGACAGGGCCCCCACCTCCTTGATGACCTCGCCGTCCAGCGCCACCGCGCCGTCCTCCGCATAGGGGAAGGCCTCGTCCCGGGTAATCAGTCTTCCGTTTCCAACCAGCAGCATGCGTCATTCCTCCTTTGGATTTCAACCAACAAAAAAGTGCCCATTCCCTATGAATGGACACTCGACTCTGTGACGGCGGTGCGCCAGCACCGAAACCGAATCCCATGTCCATTCAGCCCGTGCGCGAGAGCACTCCGTTGCAGCCACAACCGATCTTCAAATTGTTTGTATAGTATATACAGTTTAACTGGTTTTACATTTGAATTTTAGCACAAAAGCGCCCAAGATGCAAGAGGGTTTGTTGGAAAAACTAAAAAATTTTTAGCCTTTATAATTTTTGTTGAAAAAATACCTGGAAGTGGTATAATAACAACAAAAGCGCCGGCAAAGGAGAGAAAACAGTATGCCAGAAGCGTCCACGCTGCAATTTTTATTTCAGCTTGCCAAAGGGATTGCCAGCCAGTTCGGCCCCAACTGCGAGGTGGTGGTGCACGACCTGGATTCCAACGACCCGGAGAGCTCCATCGTGGCCATTGAGAACGGCCAGGTCACGGGCCGCAAGGTGGGGGATGGTCCCTCCCACGTGGTGCTGGAGGCCCTGCGGGGCGACCGGGAGAAGCTCCAGGACCACCTGTGTTATCTGACCAAGACGAAGGACGGAAAGATTCTCAAGTCCACCACCATCTACATCCGCAACGACGACGGGACCCCCATCGGCATCTTCGGCATCAACTACGACATCACCCTCATGCTGGCCATGGAGAACATGCTCCGCCAGTTTACCGCTACGGAGAAGGAGTCCCGGGAGCCGGAGGCCATCTCCCGCAACGTGTCCGACCTGCTGGACGAGCTCATCGAGCAGAGCGTCAAGCTGGTGGGCAAGCCGGTGGCGCTGATGCACAAGGAGGACAAGGTGAAGGCGATCCAGTTTCTCAACGAGACAGGGGCCTTTCTCATCACCAAGAGCGGCGACAGGGTGTGCAAGTACTTCGGCATCTCCAAGTACACCCTCTACAGCTACATCGACGAGTCGAAGGAATAAATTCCGTGCCCGGCTTCCTCTGGAAGCCGGGCGCGTTTGTCAATCAGCCGTTCGCGGAGGGCTCCTTGGGCAGGATCAGGTTGAGCAGGATGGCCATGAGGGCGGCCACCACCACGGAGGAGGAGCCGAACACGGTGTTGACCCAGGCGGGGAAGCCCTCGCCGGCCAGGCAGCCGGACACCTGGGTGATCCCCACGCCCAGGGCCACCGACAGGCCCACCACGGAGCTCTTGCGGGGGGTGAAGCCCCCCTCGGTGATCATACGGATGCCGGTCATGGTGATGGTGGCGAACACCGAGATGGTGGCGCCGCCAATGACGCACTGGGGGATGGTGGTCAGCAGGGAGGCGAACTTGGGTACCAGCCCGGCCACCAGCAGAATGAGGGCCGCCAGGGCGAAGACCGCCCGGTTGATGACCCGGTTGACGGTGACGATGCCCACGTTCTGGCTGTAGGTGGCGGCGGGCAGGCCGCCGAAGAAGGCGCCCAGAATGCTCATGACGCCCTGGCCCACAATGCCGCCGGAGAGCTCCTTGTCGGTGGGCATGCGGTCCATGCCGCCCATGGTGGTGGAGGAGAGGTCGCCGATGGTCTGTACCGCATTGACCACGTAGACGATGCCCAGGGACACACAGGCGGCAGGGACGAACTGGATGTCAAAGGGCATGGGCCTGGGCAGGGCGACCCAGGCCGCGCTGCCCACCCCGGACAGATCCACGATGCCCAGGAAATAGGCAATGACATAGCCTGCCAGTATGCCAATGAGGATGGAGGCCAGCTTGGTGATGCCCTTGGTGAAGTGGTTGAGGAAGACCACCACAGCCAGGGTGATAAGGGCCACCGCCCAGCTCTTGGCGCTGCCGAACCACTCTGAGCCTGCACCGCCGGCCATGTACTTTACAGCGGTGGGATAGAGGGACAGGCCGATGGTGAAGATCACCGTGCCGGTGACCAGGGGAGGGAACAGGGGGCGGATCCACTTGACCAGCACCCCGAAGACGATGGCAACGATGCCTCCCACGATCTCCGCGCCCAGTATGGTGGGCAGGCCGAATTCGCCGCCGATGGCCTGGAGCGTGGGGATGTAGGCGAAGCTGATGCCCATGATGACGGGCAGGCCGGAGCCGATGCGGTGGAAGATGGGAAAGAGCTGGAGCAGGGTGGCCAGGGCGGTCAGGATCAGAGAGACCTGGATCATCAGGGTCTTGTCCGCGCTGCTCAGGCCGCAGGTGTCCGCAATCAGGATGGCCGGGGTAATGACGCCGACTACGGCGGCGACCACGTGCTGGAGTCCCAACGGGAGAAACTGTCCGGGCTGCGGGATGCCGCGCCATTGGAAAACGGCATCCTTGCTGGTGGTGTCGGGGTGACTCATTCCAATCGCCTCACAAAAATTTTTTGAAGTACAAATGTATTTTTAGTACAGTCAAACTATATCCCATTTGCTGGCTGGATGCAAGTGGAATTTCTTTGGCGGAATGGAAAAAAACCAGACTGTTTTTTGTGAAAGATGCTTAAAGCAGCCGCTGCGGACAGGTAAAAAAAGAACGGATTTCCCAGGCGCAAAAGCGAATGGGAAATCCGTCTTCGATGCAGGGCGGGGCTTACTTGACAGCAATGGCCTCAATCTCGCACAGGGCGCCCTTGGGCAGATCCTTCACCGCCACGCAGGAGCGGGCGGGCTTGGAGGTGAAGTACTTGGCGTACACCTCGTTGAAGGCGGCGAAGTCGGCGATATCGGCCAGGAAGCAGGTGGTCTTGACCACCTTGTCGAAGCCGGAGCCGGCGGCCTCCAGAATGGCGCCCACATTCCTACAGCTCCACTCGGCCTGGGCGGCGATGCCCTCGGGCATGGCGCCGTCGGCGGGGTTCACCGGAAGCTGGCCGGAGGTGATGACAAGGCCGTTGGTCTCGTAGGCCTGGGAGTAGGGGCCGATGGCGCCGGGGGCGTTCTTGGTGTCGACAATAAGCATGAAAGAGTCCTCCTATCAGTTTAAAATGATCCTCTTCCTATTATAGAGGCGGGAAAAAATAAATCAAGGGCCACTGAACAAAATTTTGGAAAGAAAACCGTCAGAGTCGCTTCACAAAAGTGTAAGGCGGGATTTAGTTTTTTTTAAGATCCCTTTGATAAGCTTTTCTCAGAATCAAAGGAGGTCTGAACATGGAGCCAATTCTGAGTGTGGAGCATCTGCGCCGGGACTACGGCGGACGGGGAAGCGTCACCCACGCGGTGGACGACGTAAGCTTTTCCGTGGAGCGGGGGGAGTTTGTGGGGATCATGGGCGCCTCGGGAAGCGGAAAGAGCACCCTGCTCAACTGCATCGCCACAATTGATACCCCCACAGCAGGGCATATCCGGGTGGAGGGGCAGGATGTGACGGCGCTGAAGGGCCGCTCCCTCTCCCGGTTCCGGCGGGAGCGGCTGGGCTTCGTGTTTCAGGACTGCAACCTGCTGGACACCCTCACCGCCTTCGAGAACATTGCTCTGGCCCTTACCATCCGGGGGACTCCGGCGGGGGAGATCGAGGGGCGGGTCAAGGAGACGGCGGAGCTGCTCGGCATCACCGACTGCCTGAACAAATACCCCTACCAGATGTCCGGCGGACAGCGCCAGCGGACGGCGGCGGCCCGGGCCATCATCACAGACCCCGCCCTGGTGCTGGCCGACGAGCCCACCGGCGCCCTGGACTCCCGCTCCGCCAAGCTGCTGCTGGACCGGTTTGAGGCCCTCAACCGGGAAGGCCGGGCCACCATCCTAATGGTGACCCACGACGCCTTCACCGCAAGCTACTGCCGCCGCATTCTCTTTTTGCAGGACGGTGCGGTGCTCACCCAGCTTGAGCGGGGCGGGCAGAGCCGCCGGGCGTTTTTCCAGCAGATCATCGGCGTGGTGACCCGCCTGGGAGGTGATCAGAGCGATGTTCTCTAAGCTGGCCTTCAAAAATGTGGGGCGCAGCATGAAGGACTACGGAGTGTGGTTTCTCACCATCGCCTTCGGCGTGTGCCTGTTCTATGTGTTCAACTCCCTGGAAACACAGGCGGTGTTCCAATACCTGGGCAGCGGTCCCCAGGCTCCCACGGCCCAGGCCATCCGGGAGCTCATCGGCATGCTCTCCGTCTTTGTGTGGGTGGTGCTGGCCTTTCTGATCCTCTATGCCTCCGGCTTCCTGATTCGCCGCCGGAAGGGAGAGCTGGGCACCTATCTGCTGCTGGGCATGGAGCGGGGGCAGGTGGCCCGCCTGCTCCTGCTGGAAACCCTGTGCATGGGGGTGCTGGCCCTGCTGGCAGGCCTGGGGCTGGGGGTGCTGGCGGCCTGGGGCCTGTCCGCCTTCACCGCCGGGCTCTTCGCCGTGCCCATGACGGAGTTCACTTTCTCCGTCTCCCTGGCGGCCATGGGGAAAACGGCCCTGGCCTTCTCCCTTATCTTCCTGCTGGTAATGCTCTGCCACGCCTTTGCCGTCTCCCGGTGCAGGCTCCTGGACCTGATGCAGGCCCGGCGGGTGAACCAGGAGCTCAAGGCCCAGAGCCTGGGGGTGTCGGTGGTTCTCTTTCTGGCGGGGGCGGGACTGCTGGCCGTCGCCTACGCCATGCTCCTCACCCGGGGCCTGCTGCGGGTGGACGCGCTGTTTTGGGTGATGATCGGCCTGGGCAGCCTGGGCACCCTGCTCTTCTTTCGCTCCCTGTCCGGGTTCCTTCTGCGGGTATGCCAGAGCAGCAAGCGGCTCTACTACAGGAACCTCAATATGTTTGTCCTGCGGCAGTTCAACGCCCGCATCAACACCACCTACCGCTCCATGACGGTGATCTGCCTCATGCTCCTGCTGGCCATTGGCATCACCGCCAGCTCGGTAGGGCTCAACAACACGGTGGAGCAGATGACGGCCGAGCAGGCCCCCCAGGACGTGGAGCTGCTCTACTACCCGGAGCAGGAGGGAGAGGTGGACCTCCCCGCCCTGCTGGCGGAGGGGGGCTTTGATCCGGAGGCAGAGTGCGCCTTCTCCCTCGCCTTCCCGGTGTATCTCACCGGGGAAGGGCGGGCCATCGACCAGTCGATGCACGACGCCATCGCGGGCCGCTGGGGCCAGGACGCGGCATACGCCTTCCGGGCGCACCACGGCCTGGACGTTCAGCCGGACGACGCGGCCCAGGGAGCTCACATCGACGGCTGGTATTTCCTGGCCGACTATGCCGGGGACAAATATGCGGCGGAGGCGCGGTTTCAGGAGGCGCTGTCTACCCTGGACACCCTGGGTGTCTACGGCTGCACCACCCGTATCGGGACCTGGATGGAGGTTATGGGCACCAAGGTGCTGGTGCTCTTCATCGGCCTGTACCTGGGGGTGGTGTTCCTGCTGGCCTCGGCGGCGGTGCTGGCCCTTCAGCAGCTCACCCAGGCGGCGGACAACGCCCCCCGCTACCAGCTCCTGGCCCGGCTGGGCGCGCCGGAGCGGATGCGGGCCCGGTCGGTGGATATCCAGGTATTCCTCTCCTTTTTCCTGCCCCTGGCCCTGGCGCTGGTCCACGCCGCCGTGGGCATGACGGCGGCCAACGCGGTGATCGCCGAGGTCGGGAAGGTTGACGCGGCGGCCTCCAGCGCCGTGGCCGCGGTTCTGCTGCTGGTCATCTACGGCGGCTATTTCCTGGCCACCTGCTGGGGCAGCCGCCGGATCGTGCGGGGCGGCTGAGAAATGCGAAAAAATGCTTGAAATCGGCGGGGAAATGTGCTACGATAGAATCCACGTTTGAAAGCGGCGCGGGATAACTGCGCCCATAGACCATAGCGTATGGACGAATGATGCCCCATCCGGGGCCGAAAGGACGATGTAGCGTGAGTATCCCCCAGTTGATTCTGAGCATTGTGGACGTGGCGGCCGCGATTTTCCTGATCGCCGTGGTATTGCTCCAGTCCGGAAAGAGCGCGGGCCTGTCCGGCGCCATCGCCGGCGTGGCGGATACCTTTATGGCCAAGAACCGGGCCAAGACCTGGGACGCCAAGCTGGCCAAGCTGACCAAATGGGTGGCCATTGGCTTTGTGGTAATTACCTTTGTCATGTGCCTGCTCTAAGAAGCAAAAAAACCGCCCTCCCGTTCGGGAGGGCGGTTTTTGTATCTTTCGATGCCGGATGAGACAAAATTATGGTACAATAGCAGCAGACGCCGCGCCTGTGGGCGGCGGCACCCGGAGCATCCCGGCCGGAGGGCCGGAGTGCGGAAGAAAGGGAACGATGATATGAAACAGGATAAGCAGGCCGGCGGGCTCGCCGGAATCTATCAGGCCACCAGCCGGGGCTTCGGCTTTCTGGTACCGGAGGACGGCGGGGGGCGGGAGGACGACTGGTTCATTCCGCCCCGGGCGGAGGGCGGCGCGTGGCACGGCGACCGGGTGCTGGCCCGGCCGGAGGACGAGGGAGGGGAGGAGGGCCGGCGGCGCACCGCCCGGATTACCGCCGTGGTGGAGCGGGCCAATAAGACGGTCATCGGCGTGCTGGTCCGGCACAACCGGGGGCTGTGGCTCCGGCCGGACAGTGACCGGCTGCCCGGCCCCATCCAGGTGCTCACCAAGCGGAAGGGGGTGCGGGCCGGGGATCGGGCCGCCGTGGCCATGACCAGCTTCGGAAGCGCCAAGCACCCGCCCATGGGTACCCTGCGGGAGGTGTTCGGCCCCGTCGGGGACCGGGAGAGCGCCGTGGCCGCCCTCCTGTACCAGTACGAGATCGACCGGGAATTCCCCGATGCCGTGATGCTCGAGGCCAAGGCAGCCCCCCAGGCGGTGGAGGAGAGCGCCGTCGCCGGGCGGCTGGACCTGCGGGACAAGGTGATGATCACCATTGATGGGGCCTCCTCCAAGGATCTGGACGACGCGGTGAGCCTGGAGCGGGACGGCCTGGGCCGCTGGGTGCTGGGGGTGCACATCGCCGACGTGAGCCACTACGTGCGCCCCGGCTCCGCCCTGGATCTGGAGGCCTGGGAGCGGGGGACCTCGGTGTACTTTGCCGACCAGGTGGTGCCCATGCTGCCCCGGGAGCTGTCCAACGGCATCTGTTCCCTCAACCCCCGGGTGGACCGGCTGGCCCTGTCCTGCGTCATGACCCTGACGCCGGAGGGGGAGGTGGTGGATCACACCATCGCCAAGAGCGTCATCCGCACCACGGAGCGGATGAACTATGAGGACTGCAACGCGCTGCTGGCCCACAGCGACCCCGCCCTGGCGGAGCGGTACGAGCTGGTGCCCGTCTGCCCGGAGCAGCTGGGCGGCCTTCCCACGCCCCGCCTGCCATCAGAGCGGCAGGGAGACCGGGTGGTCACCCGGGAGGGCGGCGATGTCACCGCCCAGTACCGCCGGGGGGCGGAGGAGGCGCTGCGGCTGGCCGATCTGCTGGGGTGTGAGGCAGCGCTGCTGAAGGAGCGGAGCCCCTCCTGCGGCAGCGGGACGGTTTATGACGGTACCTTCACCGGCACGCTGACGGCCGGCGACGGCGTCACGGCGGCGCTGCTGCGCGCCCACGGCATCCCGGTGTACGGAGAGAGCCGGATCGAAGAACTGCTGGATTGAGGCAGGCGGGAGATGTCCCGCCGGCCTTCTGTTTCCCGCAGACGGACCGGAGGTTTACAACCGGAGGAAAACATGATAGACTCAGGGGCAGAGACATCAGGAGAGGAGAGAGCCATATGAGCCGACGGGACGTTCTGGCGCTGCTGCGGCAGCGGGAGGGGGACTATGTCTCCGGCCAGGAGATCAGCGACCGCCTGGGACTGAGCCGCACCGCCATCTGGAAGGCGGTGGACGCCCTGCGGCGGGAGGGCTATACGGTGGAGGCCCGCACCGGCCGGGGCTACCGCCTGCTGGATGCTCCGGACGCCCTGACGGAGCCGGAGATCCGGCGCTTCCTGGGGGAGACGGCCCGGGTGGGCCGGGCCCTGGTCTGCCTGCCGGAGGTGGACTCCACCAATCTCCGCGCCAAACAGCTGGCGGCGGAGGGGGCGGCGGACGGCACCGTGGTGGCGGCGGATCTCCAGACTGCCGGCCGGGGCCGCCTGGGCCGGAGCTTCCAGTCCCCCGGCGGCCGGGGGATCTATTTGACGGCTCTGCTGCGGCCGGACCTGCCGCCGGAGCGGCTGTCCCCGGTGACGGCCATGGCCGGTGTGGCGGTGTGCCGGGCCATAGAGCGGATCTGCGGAGCCAGTCCCCGCCTGAAGTGGCCCAACGACCCGGTGCTGGGCGGCAGGAAGGTCTGCGGCATCCTGACGGAGCTCTCCCTGGAGGGGGAGACCGGCCGGGTGCAGGACCTGGAGCTGGGCATCGGCATCAATGTGTCCCAGCGGCCGGAGGACTTTACCCCGGAAGTGCGGGAGATCGCCACCTCTCTGGCCCAGGCGGTGGGTCATCCCGTGTCCCGTCCCGCCCTGGCGGCGGAGGTGATCCGGGAGGTGGACCGGCTCTATGCTGCCCTGGCGGCGGGAGAGAGCGGGCCCTATCTGACGGAGTACCGCCGCCGGTGCGTGAACCTGGGTCGGACCGTGCGGCTGCTGGGCACAGACGGCGGCGAGACGGCGGAGGCCCTGGACATCGACGGGGATTTCGGCCTGGTGGTCCGGATGGCGGACGGCACGGTGCGGACCGTCCGGTCCGGCGAGGTATCCGTCCGGGGACTGTACGGCTACACAGAATAGGGCGAAGCCCTGTCATAAGCTCCAAAAGGCGCCTGCCGAACTTCGGCAGGCGCCTTTTTACGGGGAACGTGCGTCATTCCACGTCGATATGGTGCTGGATCCGCTGCATGATCATGTCCAGG
>ERZ1106929.2930-NODE-2930-length-10340-cov-3.809626_pt1 | contig 10340 bp, 16 predicted proteins | sample MGYA00403662_ERZ1106929 | MGnify/ENA primary metagenome ERZ1106929 (study PRJEB35170, sample SAMEA104062442) | human gut metagenome | biome: human gut; feature: human-associated habitat; material: faeces | place: Denmark | collected 2013-02-20 ...
GGACCGGGGTTTGCCTCCGTGCTCCTTTCGTTTTTTTCTTCAGCGGTCATGGGAGCACAGGCAGCATTTATTTCAAATAGTTCAACTATAGTTAGGGCGTCGTTACGGAGCAAGTCGGCTAGCGGCTATTCTCCGTGGTCTGATTTTCTCATGTCCGGGCGCGTCGGCGACGGCATCAACGTCAACAACGGTATCCCGTCCGTGCCCGAGATGCAGGGCGCTACAGCATCGGCAGCCGGGACAAGCGGCCTTGTTCCGCCCGCAGCCGCCGGGCAACAGGAAAGCTTTTTGACCGGAGGCGGGGAGTACAAGCCAGCGCTTTCGACTAGCGGTGGGACGGTGACCGGCAATCTTTTAATCAAGAATCTTCTTGATCTCATCGGGACTGCGCCCGCTACAGAACAAGAGCTCGGGCTGTACCATCTCGATAAAAATGGCAATATCATGGGAGGCCATGATTTTGTACATAATGTTAATAATATTAAAGCCGCTCAGATGTATGCTCGAAACAGCGGCGGTTTGATTTCTTCGCTTGGCGTTTATGTCGAAGAAGACGGAACGCGGTATACTCTGTCGTCACACAACTTGGTTTTGACAAGCGATGTCGAGATTGGCCGGTTATATGCCGATAGCGTGCGCCTGATCAAGTTCTCCGGGGCACACGGAAATGAGGGGCTGGCGATGCGCTACTCCCCGGATAGCGGTGAGCTCTATCTTGACGGTAGGGCGGTGCACGGAAAAGCTGATAGCGCCGGATACGCAGATACCGCAGGAAGCGCGAATGCGTTGACGGGAATGGACATGATCATCGCGCGGACAACGTATACGTTACCGGGGTACGGTACGTGGAAATATAGTTTTACTATTTATGATTCCACTAAATTTTATGACCAAGTGATCGGCGAAAGCCCAGGTGGTACAACTTTTTCTCCGGTGCAGATGGGGTGGCCGGAGGGTTCTTTTATGGACGGATTAGCCTTCAGGAGCGCATAAGATGAAAGATTACGGAAAAATCATCTATCGAACTGAAACTCGGTCGTATGTCGTTGGTAAACTGTGCATCCCCAACCCCAAGGACGGTAGCGTCCCCGAAGAGATCCGCGACGCTTTTGCCCCGCAGTGGGCTGATGTCGATGCTTACGCAAAAGCGCATCCGGACATGGTGACGGAAGAGCAGGCATACGTCCCGCCCGTACCGACAGTAGAAGATCTCGCGGCTCGCGTACGCGCCGAGCGTGATAGGCGCATTACCGCAACCGATTACCTTGTCATGCCGGACTATCCTCTTGATACTGACAAGATTGAAGAGATCAAGGTCTATCGGCAAGCGCTCCGCGATTTGCCGCAACAACTGGGCTTTCCGTGGAACGGGCCGGATGATCCGGCCTGCCCGTGGCCTGTTGAGCCGTTTTCCAAATAACATGGCGGGGGAGTTGCGCTCTCCCCCACCGTCCCGGTGCGTCTTCGCCGGAACACAGCCCGGCGTGGGGTTGCCTCCCCGCGCAGAGTATCCCGCGTGAGAATAATGGGAAATCGGGTAGGGAAAAGGAATGATAATATGGCCAGACGTGCGGAGAAGTGCCCTTACTGCGGCAGGCCTGTCCCGGCGCAGCAGACGGACAGCATACCTATTTTAAACGCGGAATTCCGTGGATACACTATCATCCTCATGAAATTGCAGACGAAAAACTGTCCGTGCGGCGCGAGGGGCTACACTCCCGTTTTTGTCGGCGAAACGTTCTGGTCTGAAAAGGCGGACGCGAAACGCTGAGTTTTTTAATACCGGACAGCATTGGACGCCGCCGAACAGTATTGTAAACAACAAACTGAATTTATTTAATATCCATTTCATACTTGCCCCCGACAGCAACCTGTCGGGGGCTTCTTTTTTTGGCCTCCGGCGCAACTTTTGGAGGCTTTTATGGAAGGCTTGATGCCCACTTTCGATGTCAACGGCGGCAACTGCAACAACGACGGATGGGGAAACTGGGGTGGCGCGCTCATCGGCGGCGCTATCGGCGGGGCGGTCGGCGGCGCGTGGAACGGCAACCGCTGGAACAACGGCGGGAACTGCTGCTGCAATAACAACGCCGGGCAGTATGTGATGGATACTTTGACCACCATGCGCACGGATATCAACTCGATCGGTCGGGATAACCTGATGCAGACCGCGGGCGTGCAGAGCGCCATGTGCCAGGGCTTCGGCGGCGTCAATGCGACTGTCGAACGTACCGCTATGGGACAGCAGCTTACTGCCGCTCAGGGCTTCGCCGGCCTGAATACCGCCATTCTTACCGGCTCCATGCAGGGCCAGCTTGCGGCGAAGGATGCGCAGCTCACCGCGCTGTCGACCAACAAAGACGCCGAAATCCGCGGGATGCAGAACACCTTCGAGATCGTCTCTTCGCAAAAGGACTGCTGCTGCACGACCAACGCGAACATCGAACGCCAGGGTTGCGCCACGCGTGAAGTCCTCCTTGCCGAAGGCTGCGCCACCCGCGCGGCCATTGACCGCCAAGGGCAGGAAACCCGCGCCCTGATCAGCGCTCTCGACCGCGAACGCCTCCTGCGCGAATCCGCCGCCAAGGACGCCAAGATCGCCCAGCTTGAGTGCCAGACCTTCAATACCGGCCTTGCCGCATCCACACAGGCCCAGTGCCGGCAGGACATGAACCAGTTGATGTCGACCGTCATCGGCCATGTCGCCATCCTCGCCGGGAACCGTAGCGGTTCCTCCGCTACGGGCGGCGCTGCTCAGGCCGCTTAAGTCGCCGGCAATCGCAGCCCTCCGAGGTTGCCGTTTACAATAGGGCGGGGGCAACCCCGCCCACAATTGGAGGTCATCATGGGTATCAGATGGGTGGTCGGTGCGACCAACAAAAAGGACAAGGAAAAGTCCGGCCACGAGGCGCAGGACAATGCCAATTACCAGCGGCACGGCGGGCAATCTGGAGGCAATGACGGCGGCCAGGGCGGGAACCCCGGCGGCGTCCGAAACTATTATCCGCCGATGGAAACCCGCCCCATGCCGCAGTACACGGGCGGCGGAAGCGGAGGCAACGGAGCCATGAACGTCGGTTATTACGCGGGCGGTTCCCCGGGCGACCCCATGTCATACGGCGGCGCGCCGATGGAATCCCGACAGATGGGCTTCATCACGGATCCTTACGAAACGGAATCGCGCCATCGCAGCCGGCGCACCGGGCGCTTTGTGCGCGGCGAGGGCGACGACGAGGTCATGGCCCATTCCGGGCGCAGGCATCAACGTGACGATGGCATGGAATCCGGCTGGGGCGAAGAGCGCAACGAAGACGGTATGCGCGAACTCAAGCGCAAAATCCGCAAGATTGAAGAAAAGCTTGAGGATGCGGACTCGGGCCGCGAAGTGAAGAGGCTCAAGGAACGTATCGAAGAGCTTGAGGAAAAGCTCGACGGCATGAAGCGCGAAAAGCGCGGCGGGGAAAAGAAAAGGAAGTCCGGCGGCGACCGTGAAGACGGCGACGGGGACGACGGGGAGGATGACCCTGCCCGGCTTCTGGAAAAAATCCTCGGCGGAAAGGAGGTGACGGGCAAAGAGTTCTTGATGGAACTCCCCCGCCTCTTTCAAGAAGCTGTCGGGGTGATCAAGAGTCCGCCGCCAACATGGCCGCCGTACCTCGAAAAGCGCGACTACGCGGGCATCTACGCGATGGAGTCCAAAGAGCTGGCACAGGCTCTTGAGGGCTTCAAGTCTGGACAAAAAAAGCTGAAGGACGTGGCAAAGGAGCTGAAGCACACTTGCGCGGCGCTCATCCAGCTCGACTGCCACCGCCTGCATGAAGACAAGTAACGCCTAAACGGAGGGCAACGTCATGGCACAACAGCAACAGAACGGCTATCGGTTCCCGGAAAACATCGGCTTCCGCTCACGTCCCCACAGGCTCCTCTATGATCCCGGAAACCCGAATACGGTCATGCCGGATCTGTCGGGGGCCCAAATCGTCTCTCTGAGCTGCGAGCCGGTGACGGCGTCATCCCAGCGGCTCTACATGACCTACATAGAACTGCAAATCCCGGCGCGCGCCGCCGGGGGCCGCGTGTTTGCCGCAAAGCACATCGTCGGCTTCCGGGCGTATACGCCGCAGGAGGCCGGGCTGTCGGAGTCGACCCCGCAGGAGCTTGCCCGGAAGGTATGCCAGCAGATTGCGGAGCGTACTCCGCCGCAGGAGATGGCCATGTATATCCGCGAAGGCGATCCGCAGGCCGGAAGCCCGGCGCAGGAGCTGCTGGACGCGATCATGGGCGAGAGCGTGGCGCAGGCCCCGCAAGCCAACACGCAGTGGGCGCAGCAGGTTTTCGCCGAAGTGGGGCCGCAGCGTCCTGAAGCGGAGGCCGCCGAATGACGCTGAAAGAGAAGGCGCTCGACGACGTGCTCGGCAGGGTCGAAAAGAATATGCTGCCCGTGCTCGACTCGGAGCAGGACGCCAACGGCTTTCTCGGCGCGTCCATCGCGGAGGCGCTGCCGTGGCTCATCTCCGTGCCGAGCATCCGGACAAAAATCCCGAAAATGGTAGCCGGGATGCTGCCGTCCGGCATCCCCGCTACCGCCGAGCGGGTGGAACGTTTGGCCACGCAGCTCCTCGCCGTCGTCGTCGCCACCCGCAAGGCCCAACTTGCCAAAGAAAAGGAGCAGGTATGAACCCGTTTTTCTTCATCATCGCCAACAGGAAAGCCGCCCGGCCCAAGCCCGTGGCACCGCCCTCCCCTTCCGTTCCCGAACCCGCCCCGCAGAATGAAAAGCCCCGCACGCGGGCGAAACGCGAAAAGGCATGACCTCGACAGGGTGCCGGCCTTGCCGTCTCCATACTCCACACTTCCGCCTGAATACAGCAAAAGCCCCGGCTCGTGTCGGGGCTTTTGCTGTTGTGTCATGGCGCTATAGTCAAGAGGAGGGATCATCTGCCCTTTTCCACCTCGCCTAGGGCATTCATGACAAGATCCCGCAGCCATTCCGAACGGCTCACCCCGGCGTTTTCCGCAGCAAGATTGATCCGCTCAACAATCGTCTCGCTCTCGACATCAAAGGTCATGCTCAGCTTCACGATCTTCTGGCGGCGCTCCAGCGCCCGGCGCTGGCGTTCCTCTTCGGAAAGCGGCGGCCGCCCCGCCCCCTCGCGGCGGCCGCCTCGCTTTTTCTTTTCTTCCATCTCCTCCCCCTCTCTTTATTCGTCTTCGTCTTCATCCGTTGCCGCTTCCAGCGTTATGAACTCGGGAAGAACCGCGATACTTCCACATTCGTCATCCATTTCAACAGCCTTGAAGCCGAGCTTGCGGGCAAAGGCGATCCGCATGGCCTGTGAGCCTCCCAACCCGCGTCGTCCTCGTCTATTCCGAGAAGGTTTGCCCAGTCTTCCTGTTCTTGAAAGTCCAGTTCTTCCAAAACCACGGCTTGCCAGCACAGAGCAAAATGGATTTCGTCTATACCGCGCTCTGCCATAACTTCACGTAGAGCCGTTCCAGCAGCGCCGTCTTCAAGATACGGAAGGTCTTCCGTAAAAAAGATGTCCTTGACGTCTACTTCGCACTGGTAGACGTAATCCCCGTATCCCTTTGCTGTTCCATACGTGCGGGCAAAGAACATCGCTCCGAAGTTATACCCTAACCCGGTTCCTGAGTTAGAAACTACAAGGTGTTCAATCATGCTTCCGTGGTACAGCTTCATGATGGCTTCTCCTTTACCCTTTCGTTGAAAATACTATGCGCCTGTTTATATTTTTTGTCAATGACAAAAAATCAAATAACGCCTTTTTCAAAAAAAGCCCCGGCTTGCGTCGGGGCTTTTTTTGAGGTTGCGTATAGAAGTCTTATGACATGGATATTTTGACGCTCTGAACAAACCAGAAGTTGCGTTTCTTCTTGATAACATCCAATTTTATTGGAATTATTCTCCTTTCCACGCGCCTCTTTGCCCGATTTGCCGGACGTCTTCGATTTCCCAAAAAATACCGCCGCAATGAAAAATACGAGCAGAAAATACCCTGATCACACGACCGAAACATTGATATTCTGAACAAACTCGACTTCCCGTTTTCGGTCTCGGAGTTCAAGGTATTCTTTTATGATAGGGGATGGATTCTTGGCCTTGAGTGCGGTGCCTACACAGGTAACCATGAGCATACCATGCCCAGAGGTAGCCTCGGACACGGAAATGCTCATCCCGGATATAAGCGAGGCCCCCTTCTCCATGGCTTGTATCTTGGCCATAAGCATGGCCTTATCTTCGGCATCTCGAATCTTCTGCTGATAGGCAAGCGATTCCTCGCCAAACAAATCAGTGAACGCCGAAGCCAGACTGGAGAGCGGCCCCGTGCCGATGACCGAATGGCCGGACACTATCCCAATGACTCTGTCCTGTTCACTTTCGAAGTGAGGCGTCGTCTGGGCGAGGATAGCATCAACTATGCCCTTCCCAAGCTCTTCGAACCGAGCAGCGAAGGGGGCAAAGGTGGCTTCCCGCTTCCGGCGCTCTTCATCAAGCCGTGCCTGTGCACAGGGAAGGCACCATCCTTCAGTATCAAGGCCTATCAGCTTCATGGATTCGATGGTTTTCGGCCCCACGGTTTCGGCGCTGAGAAACCCACTCACCTTTTTGCCGCATATGGGGCATACCTTGGCGTCTGCCATAACATCCTCCTTGTTCCGGTCCACATAGCACTTTCTATATGACCGCGTAAACCGATGCCGCCCGACCTGCCGCGCCTCGCGGTCTTCTCAAGACTGGCGGCGCGGCCAGCTTCCCCGCCCCGCCCCCGCCCCCCTATCTTAAGAGAACCGCGATACCCTAAATGCCGGACTCCGAGCCGTTCAACCCGCCGCGGGTCCTTCCAGACCCCCTACTCCATAGGGGTCGCGTCTCGCGCAGGGTTTTCGCCGATGTCGAATTTTGGCGATACTGAAAACTTGAAAACCGTGCATAAACTATAGGTTACGCCGAATCAGTGTTACTGGAGCCAGAGTCTTGATTTGCCCGGCATCCAGATCAAGATATTGGGGAGTCCATGAGGCCGCCGCCGTTGTCCACTGCTGGAAAGATACGGCCCCCTCTTTCGCCATGTGCTTCTCCGGCACTCCTGCACCAAGATAAACTTTGAGCCCAGCAAGGCCGTCCGCTCGCTCGACATAAACGATATCGCCAAGTCCGGGCTCTTTCCGCGTGTCGCAAAAACAGACCATCCCGCTCAGTATTCCTGCGGGGATCAGACTGTCCCCAGACGCCACCACCGCAATCATCCCCGTGCTGAACTCCGGAAACATGAAGGCTTCCGGGGTAAGCACTTTGTCCCAGTTCTCGATTCCACAGGCAACTAGCCGCGTGAGCGGAACCTCGCGCTTGAAGTTGGCTTCATAGGGATCGCCCTCTTGAGTGATGAGCCACTGGCAAGACAACCCCAGTTTTCTGTGGAGGATAACCAAATCCTCGTAGGAAGGCATGTTACCACTCTTCCACGTCATTATTTTACCGCGCTTCAGTCCAAGAAATGTCGCCATGCCAGCGATTCCGCGCGCTTTATCCTCGCCCGGGGCATTGGAACGCATAAATGCATCAAAAATAATGTCAAAATATGTCAAGATATTACCTCGTATTTACAATAAAATAATCCTTAGATCGCAAAATAGACTTTACTGAGTCATTTTTTTGACTTATAAAACCCCTAAAGCAACATCATTTACCACAAGGGTATACATATGTTCGAACTATCAGAATTAACCCGCGAAGAAAAGCTACTCGTCTGGATGAAAAGGAATCAAGAATCATTTGTAACTATTGCGAAAAAAATGCACCTCACAAGGAGATCCATTGTCTACCTCCTCACTTCTGAGACGATTTCCCCCATACGTCACGCTCAATTGATTAAAATTGGGCTTCCGGAGTCACTTCTACCGCCTCCAGTGTATAAAAAACCGGGGCGTTCTCCTCGCATGTCAAACTAACGACTCATGAGACATTTTCGAACACAGGTAACTGACACGCGGAGTAGTTACTATGACCTACATTCCATCTCTCAAAAACATGAGTCCAAAAGCAGTTCTCCGAATGGCCATTGCCTACAGCGGAAAGACAAACCGTCAGATTCAGGAGGAAATGGGTTGGAGCTGCTCTTTTTCCAAGAAAATATTCAGCTCGCAAGAGGCACTCCCCTCTTTCGCCCAGTTCCCTAAGCTATGCACAGTGCTCGGCAACAGCATCTTGCCGCAATGGGTACTCCAGAACATGGACATGCCGATGAGCAAAGTGACGCCGATGGACCCTAAATCTTTGCTGGAAGGGATGGCGGATATGTTCGACTTAATGGGAAATTTTGCAAAAACAGGCCATGAAACCGTCAAAGATTGGAATATTTCTCCGGAGGAAGCTTGGAGCCTGCTCAAAAGGCTACGGGATTTCTTCGAACTGGAAAGCCTGATGTTCGCACAGCTTGAAGAAGTGCTTTCAAGCAAAAAACATATTCAAAAAGGGCTCTGCTATGGAAAGCTATAAAGAAGGGTACGCGCAGGGGTTGCATGATGGCGTCGAAATGCTCCGCGGCATGGCCGATAGCGCCAAAAAACTTGGACATCCTGAAGTTGCGGATATCCTCGCCAACCTCGCCGGATCAATGAACGACATCACACCTTCAATGGTCGAAATGAAGTCGGAAACCGAAGAAAAGAACATCACTTGGCAGTAGGTGCACCATGGAACTCTCTGAAGAACAAAAAGTTATGTTTGAAACGGTTGTATCTGAATCATTTCAGGTTGTTCTGCAAAACATGCTGGCCCCGGTAGTTAGCCTCGAACTCCTCAAACGGAAAGAAGCATTGACCGAAAAAGAAGTGGAAGCGTTATACGGCATCTCAGCAAATACGCTTCGAACCAAACGAGCCAGGGGTGGCGGGCCAGCATACAGACAAGGCCCGGAAAGAGGAAATGTCCTATACACCCACAAAGATATCATCAACTATCTGGAAAATATCAAAAAGCGAACATGACGCCTTGAAGTGCCCTACTCACGATATCTACGGCCTGTTTTTTGTTATCGGGGCACAGGTGGCTATACCGTTTCGTCATTTCCAGACTCGAATGCCCGAGCAGTTCGGCAATGACAAGAAGCGGTACACCTTCAATGGCCAACCAACTGGCAAAGGTATGACGGAGCGTATGAAAAACGACCTTTTCTTCTCGCGGAGTGTCGGGGGAGTTGAGCTTACAAGCCTCAACTGCCCGTTTGAAACTGTTTGCGGATATATCGACGAGCCCTCCTCGTGGGGAGGGGAAAACAAGCGCCGAATGGGGGATACTCATGCGGGGGCGCAAAATAGATTGAGCCTTTTCCGAGAGTTGCACCATCCTGCGGCCCGTCTTTCCGGTAACTTCCATAACTCCGGCCATCAAATCTACTTTTCCGCGGATAAGTGTGCGGATCTCGGAAAGACGACACCCCGTAGCAAGAGAAAGCGCGGCAATGTCATGCCAAAGTGGAGAGCGGTGCATCAAATCTTCAAGCAGGCGCGAGGCCTCTTCTTTGGTGAGATAACGCGTCCTGGCATTCTGAACTCTGGGACGGGAAACTCCCACCGTAGGGGAGGGCAATTGATGCATACCCCATGCGAACGTCTGCTTGTAGATACGGTTGAGGTACCCAAGGGCGTGCACAATCGATTGGGGACTGAGCCCATGATCATCAAGCTGTTTCTTCAGTTTCTCCACATCCAAGGGAGTAATGTTTTCAAGACGCCTGCCACCAAAAACAGGCAGCAAATAGCGGTTCATGATCAATCGGAAATGGGGCGCACTCTTGAGAGTGTAAAGGTATCGTTTTTCGTATGCCTCCCATGCCTGATCGAAAGTCAGTCCACATCCCTGCCCTTTTTTGGTAGGCAAGACATTGCCATGGCGCAGGCTCTGTACATGCTTGCTGCGCAGATCATGCGCAGCGGTTGCCGTATATCCTTCAGAACGCCAGCCGGCCTTATGCCACTGCTTTTTGCCATCAACCTTGATCACGTAATAGAAGCAGACATCCGGTTTGCCTTCGTAGCGTTTTTTGGTACTCTCGATAGAGTAGACTCCCTCGAATCGTGTCTTTACCGCGTTCTTTGGCATGTATTTCCTTCTCCCCTATTTCTCCCCAAGATCACCGTTTCTCTCTTCTACCTCCCCAAAACCGCTCTTTCAGATACAAAGAAGCTGTTAGAGAACACCACTAATAACAGCGTGATATACTTCCTGCAACACTACGCACTTTATTTTTTTACTTTGCAGCAGAGCCTCCTAAGCTGTAGGCCACAAGTTCGATTCTTGTCGGGCGCACCAGAATTAT
>ERZ1106929.2934-NODE-2934-length-10332-cov-2.638221_pt1 | contig 10332 bp, 6 predicted proteins | sample MGYA00403662_ERZ1106929 | MGnify/ENA primary metagenome ERZ1106929 (study PRJEB35170, sample SAMEA104062442) | human gut metagenome | biome: human gut; feature: human-associated habitat; material: faeces | place: Denmark | collected 2013-02-20 ...
ATCTCCCTCTTGCGGCGTGCCTCCTCTTCGGCTTTCTGCTTTTCGGCCGCCGTGAGCACCACGCCTGTGCCGCTGGTCTCGTTGGGAGTGCGCGGGGTGGTGTGCAGTGTGCCGGTTGTGGTTGTGGGGCGTGGCTCACCAGTGCCGAAAAGGTCGGCTTTGATTTCGCTGCCCGCACAGTTCATGTCGCCTTTGGCAAGCAGACTGAGCACGGTGTTCATCATCCCGTTGTGATCAGTAATCTTCGGGTCGTTGGAGTTGATGGTCTGTGTGACAAACTTGGCTATGCGTATCTTCTCAATATGTGTGTGGTTGCGCACGGCCCGTTCCAGATTGGGGATATTGGAACCGCCGCCGGTGAGTATGATGCCGCCCAAGAGTTTGTCGGCATACTCGCTGGGCACCTGGAACCACGCGTTCTCGATGATTTCTTCCAACCGACCCTCCACAATGTCGATGAATTTGCGGCTCTCCACCTGCCGGTCTTGATCGATGGGGTAGGTTAGGGTGCTGTCGATGTCGTTGTTGTCGGTGAAAGCCTTGGCATATTTGAGTTTCATCTTCTCGGCATCGCGCTCTTCCATTTGCAGGGAGGCGATGTCCTTGGTGATGTTGTTGGAACCGAGTGGAATTACGGCCAGATGGCGGAGGATATTCTTGTGATAGACGGAGACGGTGGTGGTGTCGGCACCGATGTCTACAAGGGCACATCCCGACCGCTTCTCGGCCTCGGTGAGTACGCTGTCGGCCATGGCCAGGGGGGCGAGATACATCTCGGCAATGGCTATGCCGGCATTGTCGAAGCACTTGTTGAGATTGCGGTAGAAAGTCTTGCGCCAGAGAATGTTGAGGAAATTGCCTTCCAGTCGTGAGCACTGTATGCCTACGGGGTCAAGCTGATACTGGTTGTCTATCTTGTATTCCTGCGTGGCCGCATCGAGGATTTCCTGATCGGTGTAGCTCATGTTGCGGTTTCCGTCCATAAGGGCGTTGATCATGTCTTGGGTGACTACCGTCTCGTTAGGCAGTTCTTTGACAATGACATTCTTCACACTGCGGATAGACTGTCCGCCCACACCGACATACACGTGGATAATCTCCTGCTTGAGGATGGTCTTGAGCCTGTTGATGATGTTGGTGAGGCACTGGCCGGTCTTGTCGATGTTATATACTACACCTTTCCGAATGCACGACGTGGAATCTTCGGTGACGACGGCCAATACTGTGATGCTGCCATCGAGATTCTTCTGTCCCGCAATGCCGGTCATCTTGGATGAACCGAGTTCTATAGCTACGATAAATTCTTTTGGCATAGGTTTATGTGATTATCAATTCGTTTGTGATGATGTTGCCGGAGTGGGCGTGGTGTCGGCTGCATGTTTCTTGCAGATGATTTGGTTGTCAAACTCCAGACTGATGTATGAGTATTTGTTCCACCCGGCCTGCGAAAGACCGTATTTGTAGAACTTCTCCAGCCGCGCCATCTTTTTCTCCACGTAGGCTTTTATCTCTCCATCGCGCACCGACTGCCGGTTGCTTTCGGGCAGATAGCCTATGAAGATGATGTGGTTGCCCACACGGGGAATGAGCTCGATGCCCCGGTCGGGAAGCACATTGATCTGCTCTATCTGGTTTTTCCAGAGGTCTTTCTCCATGAGTGCCTTGCTCAGCACGGAGACATATTGGCGGGCAAAGGGGCGGTTGATGTAGCCCGTGGCAATGATGAGATCGCTGGTGTACTTGGTGCCGGGCATGATGCTGTTGTGGTCGTCGATGTAATAGTCGTCGCCGTTGATGCTTTTGATGCGCACAATGGGCATGCGCTGGGTGAGCGAGATGCACACCTGCCCGTCCTGCGTTTTGTAGCATTCGGCCGTCTTGACAAACGGGGTGGCTCTGAGCATTTCTTCGATCTTGCGCCCATTGACATAGCGCATGGGCTTCTCCAATGGATAGAGTTGTTGGGCCACAAGCCGGTTTTTAATCTCCTTTACGTTGAGAAAACCGTTTGTCATCTCGTCTTGGATGTTGATATTCACCTTGGTGCACAAGGCGTTTGATTCATCCGGTTTGTTGAACGAGGTGAATGCCAGTACAAGATAGGCAGCCAGAACGGCATCAAGCACTACAATGGTCGTTTTCTTCCAGTTGATGTGCATTATTTGGATTCGAGCAGTTTGGCTATTTGCGGCACGTAGTTGTCAAGATCGCCGGCCCCGAGGACGAGCAGCACGTCGAAGTCGCGCGACTTCACGAGGTCGAGTACATCTTCCTTGTGTATCATACTCTTTTCCACACCCGGCTTCAGGTTGTCGTAGATGAGCTTGGAGGTCACGCCCTCAATGGGCTTTTCCCGCGCCGGATAGATGTCGCAGAGTATCACTTCATCGAGCAGGCTGAGGCTATTTGCAAAGTCTTGATAGAAATCCCGCGTTCTTGTATAGAGGTGCGGTTGGAAGATGGCCGTAATCTTCCGATCCTTGTAGAGTTCGCGTATGCTCTTGGCACTCTGGTAGATTTCCTTCGGGTGGTGGGCATAGTCGGAGAGGAAGACATGGCGGTCGTTCTTGATTTTGAAGTCGAAGCGGCGGTCCACGCCCGCGTAGGTCTTCATGCCGTAGCGCAATTCCTCGGCCGTGCAGCCGTTGAGCTGAGCCATGGCCATGGCAGCCACGCCGTTTTCGATGTTGATGGGCACGGGTTGACCGAGCATGACATTCCTTACACATTCCACGGGAGAGATGAAGTCGAAGGTGATTTCACCATTCTCTATCTTAATGTTCTCGGCATGGAAGTCGCCTTCGTCGAGACTGTATTCGTAGACGCGTACCCCTTCCTGCACATGCTGTTGCATTTCGAGATTTTTGTGGAGGATGAGTGCACCGCCGGGTTGGATGAGTTCGGTGTAGTGGCGGAAACTCTCAAGATAGGCCTCCTTGGTACCATAGATGTCGAGGTGGTCGGGGTCGGTGGAGGTAATGACGCTCATCCATGGGCGCAGCCAATGGAACGAGCGGTCGAATTCGTCGGCCTCGATGACCACGAAATCGCTCTTGTCGGACAAGATGTAGTTGGTGCCGTAGTTCTTGGAGATGCCTCCGAGAAAGGCATTGCAGTCTTGCTGGCTTTGGTGCATGATGTGAGCGCACATGGTCGATGTAGTAGTCTTGCCATGCGTTCCTGCCACACAGAGTCCTTTATGCGTGCGGGTCAGTGTGCCGAGCACTTGAGCGCGTTTCTCTATTTCGAATCCCCCTTCACGGAAGAAAGTCAACTCCTTGTGGTCTGCGGGAATGGCGGGTGTGTAGACGACGAGGGTAGAAGCAGGCTTTTTGCAAGCGTGGGGTATCTCATCGACACTCTCTTCATAATGTATGAGCATCCCTTCTTTCTCCAGGCGTCGGGTAAGCTCGGAAGGAGTCTTGTCGTAGCCGGCCACGACCATTCCCTTGTGGATGAAATAGCGCGCGATGGCACTCATGCCGATACCGCCGGCACCTATAAAATAAACCGCTTTGATGTCCTTTAATTCCATGACAAACTATCTTGTTGCAAGTTTGATGACTTCGTCGGCAATGATGTCGGCAGAGTCTTTCAATCCTAATTTTTTGATGTTTTCGCTGAGAGAAGCGAGTTTGGCATCGTCTTTGACGGTGGCCACGGCCAGTTGGATGAGTCTCTCCGGGGCCTCGGCGTCTTTCACGTAAAGCGCAGCATCCTTATTCACCAGTGCCATGGCATTCTTCGTTTGGTGGTCTTCGGCCACGTTGGGGCTTGGAACGAGGATCACCGGTTTACCAATGATGCAAAATTCGGATATGGAACTGGCCCCGGCGCGGCTGATGACGAGATCAGCGGCCTTGTAGGCTGCTCCCATGTCGCTGATGAAATCCATGAATTTCAGGTTGGGACATGTCTTTTGTCCAAACTCCCGTTGAATTTCAGGATAATAGTATTTGCCCGTCTGCCAAATGAATTGTATGTCGGGATTCTGCCCGATCAGTTCAGTGTAGGCATTCTTCACACTATCGTTGATGGTGCGGGCTCCAAGGCTGCCGCCCACTAACAAGATGGTTTTTTTGTCGGGATCCAGTCCGAACCCTTTCCGGGCATCCTCTTTGCTGATGCTCGTCTCCAAAACGTTTTGCCGTACCGGGTTGCCTGTCATGATGATTTTGTCGGCCGGGAAGAACCGTTCCATTCCTTCGTAGGCCACACAAATCTTATCGGCCTTCTTGGCCAGCAACTTGTTGGTGACTCCGGCGTATGAGTTCTGTTCTTGGATGAGGCAGGGAATTCCTTTATCAGCGCATACGTTGAGCGTGGGACCGCTGGCGTAGCCTCCCACTCCGACAGCAGCCATGGGCTTGAAGTCGCGGATGATGGCCTTGGCCATGCGCTGGCTTTTCCAGATTTTGAACAGCACGGCGATGTTTTTAAGCAAGTGCTTGCGGTCGAATCCGCAGATGGGAAGTCCTTTGATCTCATATCCGGCAGCCGGCACGCGCTGCATTTCCATGCGTCCCTCAGCCCCTACGAAAAGAATGCGGGCATCGGGGCGCTTGGCCTTGACAGCATTGGCAATGGAGATGGCCGGGAAGATGTGGCCTCCCGTGCCGCCACCACTGATGATGATTCTCAATTCCTTATCCATAATAGCTTTTATTCTTTAGTTGCAAAAGTAATCATTTTTTTTATTATCAGCACTATTTGACGTATGAAATGTGCCCCTTTTTCCATATTAGGCAGTTCCAAGGATATTTCCGCCGGTAGCCTCTTGTGGGATGGCTTTCCGTTTGGCCGACCGGCTGATACTCAGAATCACGCCGATATAAACACAGTTGATGACCGTGGAGGTCCCACCTTTACTGATGAGCGGCAACGGCTGTCCGGTCACAGGGGCGAGACCTACGGCCACAAGCATGTTGAACAGGGCTTGTATGACAAGCATGATAGCCAGTCCCATGGCAAGGAATGCCGGGAAGTTATTTTCGCAGCGATTGGCTATTTTTCCCGTTCTGAACAGGAGGATGATGTAGAGCATAGCCACGAAGAAGGCTCCTTCGATGCCCATTTCTTCGATGATGATGGCATAGATGAAGTCGGAGAAGGCTTGTGACAGGAAATCGCGCTCAACGGAATTGCCCGGTCCTTTACCCACAACGTTGGAAGTGGCAATGGCTATATTGGCATGTGCTTTCTGGGCATCCTTGTCAAGATCGATGTCGCCGGGTTTGAGGTCTTTGTCGTTCATGAAGCCTTTCATGCGCGACTTCCATGTGTCGGCCCGGTGAAATATTTTACCTATCATGCCGACATTCTGCGCATTCTGCTCTTGTTTGCCCTTTCCGGCAAGTTCGGTGAGATTCCGGTTGGCATCGGGCTCGGGACGGTCGGTGCCCACCATCCATATCAGGGAGAGGAGGATGACCACACAAAGGGTTGCGATGCCGGCCAACCGGCCCAGTTGCTTGGTGGGCACTCTGCCTATCACCATCATACAAAAGATAGTGACGCAGAGCAGCATGGCGGTAGACAGGTTCTCGATGGCAATGAGGACCGTAAAGAGCCCGGCTACAGTGAGGATGAACTTCAGTGCTTTCTTGTCGGCTCCTTTATCTGTCTGCATGGCACTCAATATTTGTGCCGTGGCCAACACTACGGTGCCTTTGGCTATCTCCGAGGGCTGAAACTGAATGCCCAATAGGCTTATCCAGCGTTGGGCCCCGTTGGTAGATTCACCGGCAAACCATACCCATATCAGGGTGATGAAAGAGATGACAAGCAGAATGGGGGTGATCACTTTGAAGTATTTACACTGAATGTTGAGTGTGACGAGCATCACGCCTATGCCCAAGAGTATCAAACCGGTATGCTTGATCATCGGAGCCCAGTAGGCCCCGCTCTTGTAGGTCATGGAGCTTGAGGCCGAATACACTTCTACAATGCTGATGATGCAGAGGAAGAAGAAGACCATCCAAATCACCTTGTCACCCTTGAATATATTGCCTAAAGTCTTGTTTATCATCTCTATTTGTTTTTTGTTTCTGTTCTTTGAGTCTAAGCATCTTGATGGCTCGTGTGCGACCTGTGGTGGGGATGCCCATGTCCAGCTATGGGGCCGGCGACAGCCGGGCCGGATTACAGATTTCTTACGAGTGTCTTAAACTGGTTGCCGCGGTCTTCCATATTCTTGAACAGGTCAAAGCTGGCACAGCATGGGCTCAGCAGCACCGTATCGCCCGGTCGGGCTATCTCGTAGCAGGCTGCCACACAATCTTTCATGGAGTGTGTGTCGCGCACCGGAATACCCAAGGCATCAAAGTTGTCGTGCAGCTTCTTGTTGTCGGCCCCGAGGTATACAAGGCCAACGCATTTTTTCTTAACCAGTTCTTTGATTTGGTTGTAATCGTTGCCTTTGTCCTTACCGCCAAGAATGAGGATTGTCGGGTTCTTCATGCTCTCCAAAGCATACCAACAGGCATCTACATTGGTGGCTTTGGAATCGTTAATGTATTGCACTCCGCCCACTTTGCACACCTTTTCCAAACGGTGTTCCACCCCGGGGAAGTCGCCCAGACTCTTGCGGATCACCTCTTTCTTGATGCCTGCAATGTTAGTGGCGATACCGGCCGCCAGACTGTTGTAGATGTTATGCTTGCCTGTCAGGCTCAGTTCCTCTTGCTCCATATTGAATGGTGTGGGCTTTTCTATCTTGTACTCGCCCTCCTCAATGTAACCGATGGAACCCTTTTCTTTCAGTTCGGAGAACGGGCACTTCACGGCTTTGATGTCATATTTTTCCAACTCCCGTTTGATGATGGGATCGTCGTTCCAAAAGATGAAACTGTCGTCGGCTGTCTGGTTCTGCAAGATGCGCATCTTGGCATCCACATAGTTCTGCATGCAGTTGTCGTAACGATCCAAGTGGTCGGGGGTGATGTTGAGCAGGATGGCGATGTTGGCCCGGAAATCATACATATTGTCGAGCTGAAAACTGCTCAACTCGATGATGTAGTATTCGTGCGGGGCTTCGGCCACCTGCAAGGCCAGACTCTTGCCGATGTTGCCGGCCAGTCCGGCATCGTAGCCTGCGGCCTTGAAGATATGGTAGATGAGCGATGTCGTCGTCGTCTTGCCGTTGCTCCCCGTGACGCACACCATCTTGGAGTGGGTGTAACGGGCGGCGAATTCTATTTCGCTGATGATATGGGTTCCTTGTTTGATGAGCTTTTCCACCATTGGGGCCTCCTTTGGGATGCCCGGACTCTTGATGACTTCATCGGCGTTGAGAATCTTTTCTTCCGTGTGGTGCCCTTCTTCCCACTCAATGTGGTGATCGTCCAACAGCTTCTTGTATTTGTCCTTTATCAGCGACATGTCGCTTACAAACACGTCAAACCCTTCTTTCTTGGCCAGGACTGCTGCGCCTGCACCGCTCTCTCCGGCACCTAATACTACGATTCTACTCATATCTTTCCTGTTTCTTTAAGTCTGTTAAACACTTGTTTTCTGATACGTTCCCGTCTTTCCTTCATCGGATTTTCAGCGTGATGATGGTGATGGCCGCAAGAATGATGGTCGTAATCCAAAAGCGGATGGTTATCTTCGACTCGTGAAATTGCCGGTGCGGCCACCCTCTCAGCAGATATTTGCTGGTGGCATCGAGCTGCGAGTCCAATTTGCGGAAGTTGTCGTGTATGGGCGTTGCGCGGAACACCCGCACGCGTTCTCCTTTCCGCTTGCGGTATTTGAAGTAGGTGGACTGGATGATGACGCTCAGGCTCTCTACGAAGAAAATACCGCAAAGGATGGGCAGCATCAGTTCCTTGTGAATGATGATGGCGCACACCCCGATGATACCGCCAATGGTGAGCGATCCGGTGTCGCCCATGAATATCTGGGCGGGGTAGGCATTGTACCACAAAAAGCCTATCATGGCTCCCACAAAGGCACAGATGAACACCACCAGTTCCTGCGAACCGGGTATGTACATAATATTCAGATAGGCCGAATATTCGATGTGACTCGACACGTAGGCGAAGATGCCGAGGGCCACGCCGATGATGGCCGAGTTGCCGGCGCACATGCCGTCCATGCCGTCGTTGAGGTTGGCACCGTTGGAGACGGCCGTTACCACAACGATAGTCATGATGACGAAGAGCATCCAACCTGCTGCCGTCTTGTATTTTCCGCAAAACGACATGAGCTCCGAGTAGTCCAGATTGTGGTTTTTGACAAACGGAATCGTTGTCTTCAGCGACTTCGTCGACTCCGATTTATGGGTCACTACCACTTCTTGCCCCTGCCGTTGTATCTCTACATTCTCGTTGATGGTGGCGTCGGGACTGCTCCAGAGTGTCAGACCCACGATGAGACCGATGCTCACTTGTCCCACGATTTTGTATTTTCCTTTCAGTCCCTCCTTGTTTTTCCTGAATATCTTGATGTAGTCATCGAGAAATCCGAGAAATCCGAGCCACACGGTGGTGACAATCATCAGGATGAGATAGATGTTTCTCATGCGCCCCAGCAGTATCACCGGCACGAGGATGGACACGATGATGATGATGCCACCCATTGTGGGCACGCCTTTCTTCTGTGTGCCGAAGGGGTCGATGGAAGCATCACGTTGGGTCTCCGAAATGTTCCGGCGTTTCATGAATTTGATGAAACGCTCACCGAACCATGCCGAAATGATGAGCGAAAGAATCAGTGTGAGCAACGACCTGAACGAGATATACTGCCAGAGATGTGACCCGGGTATGTCGAACTGATCTAAAAATCTGAACAGATAATATAACATATTCTATGATTGAATGATGAATGTTGATTGTAAGTGGCCTTTAGTCCGTCGGCATGCAGATGATGCCTGCCCGCCGGCTGACTTGTCAGTTGGCGAAGATTTCGCGCACCACCTCCTTGTCGTCGAAGTGGTGCTTCACGCCTTTTATCTCCTGGTAGTCTTCGTGGCCCTTGCCGGCGATGAGCACCACATCACCCTTTTGTGCCATCATGCAGGCCGTGCGTATGGCTTCCTTGCGGTCTACGATGCTCACCACCTTTTTCATCTGTTGGGCGTTGAGGCCGGCCAGCATGTCGTTGATGATGTCTTGCGGTTCTTCAAACCGTGGGTTGTCACTTGTGATAATCACCTTGTCGCTCTGCTTCACGGCTTCCACGGCCATCAGCGGACGCTTGCCCTTGTCCCGGTTGCCGCCGGCCCCGCATACGGTGATCACCCGTCCCTTGCCGTTGAGCACCTCGTGGATGGCACTGAGCACGTTTTCCAGTGCGTCAGGGGTGTGGGCATAGTCGATGATAGCCGTCACACCTTCTGCCGAGCGGATGGGCTCAAGCCTTCCGCTCACGCTCTTCAGCGTACTCATCACCACCAGCACGTCTTCCGGTTTCTTGCCCAACATGATTGCTGCACCATACACGGCCAGCAGATTGCTCACGTTAAACTTGCCGATGAACTGCACTCCCACTTCGTGGCCGTCCACTTCCAGATACATGCCCTCGAAGTGGCATTCGATGATGCGTGCCCGGAAGTCGGCCATCGTGCGGGTGGAGTAGGTCTTGATGGCAGCCTTGCAGTTCTGCACCATCACCATCCCGTTTTTGTCGTCTGCATTGGTGATGGCGAAAGCGTCCTTCGGCAGACCGTCAAAGAAGGCCTTTTTGGCATTGCGATAGTTTTCGAAAGTCTTGTGATAGTCCAGATGATCACGGGTGAGATTGGTGAACAGTCCGCCCGTGAATTTCAGCCCACCGATGCGCTTCTGCGCAATGGCATGCGATGAGCATTCCATAAAGACATATTCACAGCCCGCCTTGACCATGCGGTCCAGCAGTTCGTTGAGCTCTATGGGGTCGGGAGTGGTGTGGTCGGCAGGTATGGCTTCGTCTTCGATGTAGTTGCACACAGTTGATAGCAACCCCACCTTGTGTCCCATTTTGCGGAACATATTATATAATAAGGTGGCGACAGTGGTCTTTCCGTTGGTTCCTGTCACCCCCACCAGTTTCAGCTTGCTCGACGGGTCGCCGTGAAAGAGCGTGGCCACGGGGCCTACGGCATCTTCCGTCGATGCCACCTGCACGTAGGTCACCCCCTCAACCGTATTCTCGGGCATGTCCTCGCAGAGCACCGCTTTGGCCCCCAGTTCGATGGCTTTGGATATAAAGCGGTGGCCGTCTACCTGTGTCCCCTTCATGGCCACGAACAGTTGGCCCGGTCCTATTTTGCGCGAGTCGATGTTTATGCCGGTGATTTCCACTTCGGCATCGCCGACAATGGCCGAAGTGGAAATCACCGGCATAAACATC
>ERZ1106929.2936-NODE-2936-length-10321-cov-4.701442_pt1 | contig 10321 bp, 10 predicted proteins | sample MGYA00403662_ERZ1106929 | MGnify/ENA primary metagenome ERZ1106929 (study PRJEB35170, sample SAMEA104062442) | human gut metagenome | biome: human gut; feature: human-associated habitat; material: faeces | place: Denmark | collected 2013-02-20 ...
GGGCTCGGGAAGGCCAATTGTGTTCGGCCTTCTACGCGGCGGGAGAGATCTCCTTTCTGAAACGAGTTCTCTCCTCCCAAAGCCCCTCTACCCTTGCTCCCAAATCGCGGAGATACGCCCGTTTTCGAGCTGGAGCATGTGGGTAATGGCGGGGAAAATGTCGGCTTTATGATGGGTGACAAGGATCATCTGCACGCCCTGCCGCGCAAGCTGGTTGAGCAGCGCAAAGAACTCGTTACGCGACGGGGCGTCGAGGCCTGAGAACGGTTCGTCAAGCAGCAGGAGATCCGGCTCCCCGGCAAGGGCACGGGCAAGGAGCAAGCGGCGGAATTCCCCGGTTGAACAGGAACGGATCGTCCGTTTCGCTAAAAATTCCAGATGCAGGGACGCGAGGATATCCGTTACCTGTGCCAGTTCCTTCTCGGAGGGCTCACGGTACACGCCCACGGAGTTGTCGATGCCCGAAAAGACAAGCTCCTCGCCCGTGATGTCGTAGGTGTAGGTCGCCTGCTGGCGATCCGATACCAGACGGACGCCTTTGCGCAGCACTTCGAGCCGATCCACAACGCCGCCCTGCCGGGGCAGTTCGCGCACGATCTCGCCCCCGTAGGCCACAATCTCATCGCCCGCCAACAGACGCAGCAGCGTGGACTTGCCCGCGCCGTTGCCGCCGAGCACGGCCCAGTTCTCACCGGGATTGATGGTCCAGTTGATGTCGTACAGCACGGGCACGCGATCGATAAACACCGAAGCGTCCTTGATGGCGATACGGGCCGAACATCCCCGGATGCCCTTTAGCTCCGGGGCGCTGGCAACCGGAGCCGGTTCCTTTTCCGGTTCCACCGCCGTTTCCAGCATGGGGCCGTCCACGGCCTTCCCGTTTTCCAGCACGATCTGGCGGCCAATCCAGCTGGGAAGCGTTTCGGGGCGATGAGTGGTCATAACCAGCGTAGACAGCTCGGAGGCGCGTTCCAGCGCGTCCAGAAGGGTATTGCGTGCCCGTGCGTCCAAACCGTCGGTCACTTCATCCAACAGCAGCACTTCCGGCTTGCGGACAAGGGAACGCGCCACCAGCATCAGCCGGAGCTGCCCTTGGGACATGGCGGTTACGGGCTTCTTCAAAAGATGCACGCCGCCAAGGAGACGTACGAGCTGATACGCCGTCTCACACATTTCGGACGTGGGCTGCTGCGCGATGTAGATCGCGTCGGAAAAGCCGCCGAGAACCAGACGCTCGCCGTCCACCCGCCACTCCTGATGGACAACCCGCTCCTGCTGCATGGCCGATACCAACGAAGTCACCTTACGCCCCGTGAGCGGCGACGGATCCGCCCCTTCCGGCCCATGCCAGAGCACCTGCCCCGCGCGCCGGTGATCGATCTGATCCGGCCACTGCTCGCCGCGCAACAGCCGCAGCAGCGTGGACTTGCCCGCGCCGTTGCCGCCGCGGATGACGGCATGTTCCCCCTCGTAGAGTGTGAGGTTAAAATCATTCAGGATATGCCGTTCCGTACCCGGATAGGTCACAAACACATGCTCAATTTCAATGAGAGGGCGACGCGAAGGTTCCACAATACGCTCCAAAGGTCTGCAAAGAAAAAAGAGAATCCTGCGATTCCCTTTCATGAAAACGGCACACGAAAAAACAACGGCCTTCCCGCCGCCTTTTTACCTTTCCAGCGCGGCAAGGCAATCGTCCTACTGAGAGAGTATGACGGATATCCTGCATCCTTTTCGCCTTTCCGCCAAATAGGACTCCCTCCGCGCGGCCTCCCCACCAGTCGAAAGTTTTTGGAGGGAGAGAGGAGGGGTTTGGGGAGGGGAGAGGGGCCCTTTTTGAAAAAAGGGCCCCTCTACCCTCCCCAATATTCTCTTCCCTACCCCCTCACAAATTCCACAAAATACGCAATGACGGTCCCAAAAAGGATCACAACGAGCATCCACTTGAGAAGCACGGGCGAGATGCACTTCTGGAATTTCGCGCCGAAATACATGCCGAGCAACCCGCCGAGGCTGAGAAGCAGGGCCATGCCCCAGTCGGGGGCGATGCTCAGGTCGGGATAGAGGGGCGAAATGGCTATGTAGAAGAGAACGCCGGCCAGCGCGTTGACGAAGGTCGCCGCCAGCGTCGCCCCCGCCACCGTGTAGATGGGCAGATGGAAGACGGAAACGAGGAACGGCGCGATGATCGCCCCACCGCCGATGCCGTAGATGCCGCCGACAAGACCGACCGCAATGGAATAGAATAAGAGGATCGGCACGGAAAAGGAATAGAGATACCCGTCAAACGTGTAGGATACGCGGGACAGGTTCCGCTCCACGACCTCGACATAGGGCTTGGGAGGAGATTGTTCGTATTTTGGAGCGGGCTTGAAACGCATCCAGCCGAACAGGTCGCGGATCATCTCCAGGCCGATGCCGAGCAGCACGAGCGCCACGAACAGCTTGAAAGGCCGGACATCCGCCAGCCAGTTGATGCGGACAAGGCCTCCGATGACGACCCCCGGCACGGCCCCGGCCATGACGATCCACGACAGAGGCCAGAGCATCCGTTTTTCGCGGTAATAGCGGAACACGCCGCCCGGATTGGAGAACACGTTGTAGAGCTGGTTCGTCGCGCTGACCGAGGTATTGGTGTAGCCCAGAAAGGTCATCTGAAAAGGCAACAGCAGGAACGCGCCGGAAATCCCGCCCATCGACGTGAAGAAGGAAACGGCGAACGCGACCAGCGGCGGTACGAACGGCGAAACTTCGATTTCCGCAGTGGGGAAATACATCTCAGACATCCTCCCATTCGGGCGGCAGGTGCGCAACGCGCCACGGACCGGCCCACGGCGGCAAGGCCGTATAGGTTTCCTCTCCCACCCGCAGCCGCACGGCATGGAGCTTGAGCCCATCCCCGCAGCGCGGGCCTCCGTACTTCACATCCCCCACGAGCGGAAAACCCCGCTCCGAAAGCTGTACGCGGATCTGATGCGTCCGCCCCGTGTGCAGGCGGATAAGGACAAGGCTCCGGCCTTCGCGCACGGTCAGGCAGCGGACCGTCAGGCTCGCGGGCTTCTCGTCGGGCCCACCCGTGCGGGATTTCCCGGCAACGACCTTTTCGCGGCCCTGTGCGCCGACTGTGCGTTTTGCCAGATGATCCTCAAGGCCTTTCGGACGGCTCCACGGGCATTCGCCCTGCACCCACGCAAGGTAGTCCTTGGCGACGCTCCCATCATGAGCCGCCAGCGCATCCGAAAGGCGGCGTACGGCGGTATACGTCTTGCCGACGAGCAACAGACCGGAGGTATCCCTATCCAGACGGTGTACCGGAGCGGGGATAAAAGGCGATCCGGCAAACGCCGCTTCAAGCCGTGTAGTCAGGCTGTCCGTGTGTCCCGTGCCCGGATGTACGGGCAGGCCGGACGGCTTGCAGAACACGATGACGTCAGCCGTCTCCGCAACGATGGGGGGCAATTCCTTGCCGCCCGACGACGCGGGGACGCGTTCCGCTTTCGTTCCGGCCCCGGCAAAGGGCGGAACCCGGATTTCATCGTTCAGTTCCACCCGGTCGAACGGTTTGGCCCGCCCGCCGTTGCCCCTTTTTCGGTAAAAGCGCCGCCGAACTGGAACGGGTGACGGTGCAGGACGCTCTGCGGCTCTTCGAAACGCCGGGACAGGAACTGCAACAGCTTTTGCCCGGCTTCCGCCGCCGTCACTTGCAATGGTTCAGGCATGGCATTCCTTTGAAAAATACGGCCTTTCCCCTGCGGAGGGGGAGCTTCATGTCCTTCGTGTCGCCGTGCCCGCTCAGGAAAGGCTGAGGGCGGATTTTCATGCGGCGCGCAAACCGGAATCTCCCGCCCGCAACGCTTCTGACGGGCGGGAGATTGGGCAAGGCATCCGATCGGCTCGGGCTCACGATCGAAACCGATCCGATGCCCGCTTACAAAAGCTTTGGAGGATGAGGGCCTCCTTGACGAGAAGGAGGCCTTTCCGTGAAAAGGAGTATTCCCCCTGTTCCCTCTCTTGTCCATTTCCATTTTGAAGCGCGTTTTATTCCAGAGGCAATCCGTGCCGAAAAAGATTGTAAGCAGGGACCGGATAGCCACAAAAATCTTTGGAAAGGGAGGGGCTCCGCTCTGGCGGGATTTTTTGGGAGGGAAAACTTCTCTGAAAAAAATTTCCCCTCCCCAAAACGGCTTCACATCATCTGAAAGAGCATCCGCTCTAACTGCGGTAATCGGCGTTGACGTTCACATACTCATGCCCGAGGTCGGAAGCGAGCAGCGTATAGCTGCCGGAACCGGAACCCAGCACGATGTCGATGGGCAGATCGCGCTGCTTGAGGGGCTCTTCGAGCAGGGCGTCGAAATCCAGATCGGTGGGCTGCCCCTTGCGGAACAACTCCACGCCGCACAGGGTCACCACCACATCGTCGGGGTTGAAGTCCGCCCCGCTGCGGCCCACGGCGGCGACGATGCGCCCCCAGTTTGCGTCGCGCCCGTACAGGGCCGTCTTTACCAGCTGCGAGTGCCCGACCGTCCGGGCCACGCGCTCGGCATCGGCATCGGATGCCGCCCCGGCCACATGGATACGGGCAACCTTGGACGCGCCCTCGCCGTCCTTTACCAGCATATAGGCCAGATCCCCGAGTACGGAGGTCAGGGCGGCGGACAGCGCCTTGAACGATTCCTCGTCGGAGGCGGACACGCCGGATGCGCCGTTGGCAAGGCCATACAGCGTGTCGTTCGTGGAGGTGTCGCCGTCCACGGTCACGCGGTTGAAGGTCAGCTCCACGGCGTCGCGCAACATTTTTTGCCAGACGGAGGCTTCCACCTGCGCGTCACACAGCACGACAGACAGCATGGTCGCCATGTTGGGGCAGATCATGCCAGCGCCCTTGGCCATGCCCACAAGCTTCACCACGCCGCCGGGAAGGGAGACTTCACGGTGCGAAATCTTGTGGAAAGCATCCGTGGTCATGATCGCCCTGGCAAAATCCTCCGGGGTCGCCTTGCCGAGGTTGGCGGCGAGGGCGGGGGCGGCCTTCTCCCAAAGATCCATCTTGAGCTGCGCGCCGATAACGCCCGTGGACGCGGGCAGGATATCCGACGCCTCAAGGCCGAGGGCGCCAGCCACCAGCTCCTGGGTCGTGCGGCAGTTTCGCATACCTTCATCACCGGTGCAGGCGTTGGCCTGGCCGGAATTGATCACGACGGCACGAGCGGCGGGACGCTCGGCGAGCATGGCCTTGGCGACGAGAACGGGTGCCGCCGGAAAACGGTTCTGCGTAAACGTCCCTGCGGCGACGGCGGGGACATCGCTGACGAGAAGGGCAAGATCCGCGCGGCCTTCCTTACGGAATCCGGCACACGCGGTGGCGAAACGAAAGCCTTTGGGAGCGGTGGACATGTTGCAATCCTCACAAACAGATAGGTATAAAACAAAAGTATGCCACGCTTGCATCCCACAATCAAACAAAACCGGAGCATCCATCCCGGCGAAATTCAAGGGAATTACAAAAGACTTCTCTAGCCCCTTGACCGTAGGGGGGCATACACACTACAAAACTCCAAAGCACTTGTATCAGACAGGAAGTTCGCACATGAGTCAGTCCGCGTTTTACGACCTGGCGGTTATTGATAATGTTCCCTTCGGGCTCACCGGATCGCAGGGACGTTTTTTTGCCCTGCGCCTCGAACGGCCCGATTGGAAGAGTTGGGCGCCGGGACAATTCGTCATGCTCCGTCCTCAGGGCTGGGCGCTCGATATGCCCTGGGCCCGTCCGTTCTCCATCTGCCGGGTGAGCACCAACGAGCTCGTCATCTTTTTCCAGGTGGCCGGCAGAGGCACCGAAAAAATGGCCAAACTCCGGCGCGGCGACAAGGTGCACCTCTGGGGGCCCCTCGGCAATCGCTTCGCCGTGGAAGGCGGAACCCCGACGCTGCTCCTCGCGGGCGGCATCGGCATCGCGCCTTTCGTGGGGTATGCGGAACGCCACCCCACGCCGGGGGTCCTTTCGATGGTCTTCGGCCACCGCTTGCCCGAAGACTGCTATCCCGTGGAAAGCCTCGGGGAGCGCATCGACGTGGAATCCTTCCACGAGAACACCAGCGAAGACCTTGAATGGTTCCTCAACCATGTCCGCTCGCGCATCGAAGCCTATGCCGAACGCAACGGCCTCGTGCTCGCCTGCGGCCCGGCCCCGTTCCTCAAGGCGGTGCAGGGATTCGCTCTGGCGGCCAAGGCGCGCTGCCAGCTTTCTCTGGAAAGCCGCATGGCTTGCGGCGTAGGCGCTTGCCTCGGCTGCGTCACCAAGACGACGGAAAAGTGGCCCGTCGAAGAAAAGGCCGGAACGCCCGTGCAGACATGCACCCATGGTCCCGTGTTCTGGGCCGATCAGATCACCCTGGAGGCTTAGCCATGGATCGCTTCACCGTACGACTTTCTTCCTCCCATAAGCCTTCCGGGAACACGAAACCGCTCGTCTTCAAGAACCCCATCCTGACGGCCTCGGGCACGTTCGGATACGGCGTCGAGTTCGCCAATTACGGCGATCTCACGCATCTCGGCGGCATCGTGGTGAAAGGGCTTTCCCTCAAGCCGCGTCCCGGCAATCCGCTGCCCCGCGTGGCGGAAACCCCCTGCGGTATGCTCAATGCCGTGGGTTTGCAGAATGACGGCGTGGAATCCTTCCTCAAGAACAAACTGCCCCGCCTGCCGTGGCATGAAACGCCGGTCATCGCCAACCTCTACGCCACCTCGCCGGCTGAATTCGCGGAACTGGCGGGCATCCTCGCCGCCGAGGAGGGCATAGCCGGTCTGGAAGTGAACATCTCCTGCCCCAACGTGAAGAACGGGGGTGTGCTGTTCGGACAGGATCCGGCCCTCGCCGCCGAAGTGACCCAAGCGGTCAAGAAACACGCGGGGAACCTGCCCGTCATCGTGAAGCTGTCGCCCAACGTGACGGACATCACCGCCATCGCCAAGGCCGCCGAGCAAGCCGGAGCCGATGCTATCTCCTGCATCAACACCATCACCGGCATGGGCGTCGATGTGAAGACCCGCAAGCCGCTGCTCGCCAATGTGGTGGGGGGGCTCTCCGGCCCCGCCGTGAAGCCCGTGGCCCTGCGCTGCGTCTGGCAGGTCTGCAATGCGGTCAAGATCCCGGTCATCGGCATCGGCGGCATCACCTGTGCGCAGGACGTTCTGGAATTTATCCTCGTCGGTGCGCACGCGGTGGAAATCGGGACCATGAACTTCGTCCGCCCCGACGCCGCCTTCCGGATAGCCGAAGAACTTCCCCATCTGTGCCAGCAACTTGGTATCAAAAACCTCGCCGAGTTCCGCGGCACCCTGCAACTGTAATTCATTGACTGGTTAAGTTGGGAGGGGCGGGGGAACCTTTCTGAAGAAAGGCTTTTCCCGCCCCTCCCATACCCTCTCCCCCATTCAAAAGCTTTCGCCTTTTGGGGCAGCCCCTTTTTCTATCAGAGGTTTTCCCCGTCAAACGTGACTATATAGTCACGTTATGTGCCCAACAAAAATTTCTTTGCGTATCCTCCCCACTTGTCAGCGTTTTTAAGGGTGGGGACCAGGGAGGAGACGCTTTTTCCAAAAAGCGCATTCCTCCGCAACTTTCAACCTCACCGACACACTATGCCGCCGAAAAAACGTTACCAGTGGGACACAAAAGATTCCGAATTTGAGGATGACCGCCCCAGCCGCTCACAGAAGAAACGCGACAGCACAGCACTCCAGCGTATGGGTGAAGAACTCACCACCCTCGGCTCATCCGTGCTCGCCAAGATGCCGCTCACTCCCAACATCCGCGAAGCCGTCCTCGAATGGCAGCGCCTCAGCTCACATGAAGGCCGCCGCAGACAAATGCAGTACATCGGGCGCCTGATGCGCGAAGAGGCGGATCCGCAGGCCGTGCGTGACGCGCTGGACGCCATCAAGCTTGGGCACACGGGCGAAACCGCCAGCTTCAAGCGTTCCGAGAAACTGCGGGACGACCTCATGAACGCCACCGATGCGGAAATGGATACACTGCTTGCCGCCTTCTCAGCCGAAGACGCCACCGAAATCCGCGACCTCACGGCAAAGGCCCGCAACGAACGCGAACACAGCCGTCCTCCGCACGCCTATCGGGCATTGTTCCGCAAGCTCAAAAGCCTCCCGGCCGAACAATGATCCGTGACGCCATCATTCTCGGAGCCGGGGCCGCCGGGCTCATGTGCGCCATGACCGCCGGGCGCCGGGGCTTTTCTTGCGCCGTCATCGACCATAGCCCGGTTGCGGGGCGCAAAGTGCGCCTTGCCGGAGGAGGCAAGGGAAACGTTACCAATCGGTATATATCTCCGGAGTGGTATGTAGGCACGCAGAAAGGCTTCCCTGACACCCTGCTTAAACGCTGTTCGACGGACTTTGTCCTGCGCATGTTGGCGTCATTCGGCATCGAATGGGAAGAGCGAGAGTACGGTCAGATTTTCTGCACGGTACAGGCGGCCCGGCTTGTGGAATCGATGGCAGCCGCCTGCCGCAATGCAGGGGCGGAATTGCTGTTCAACCGTACGTTCGGCGAAATCCGGCACGAGGGCGGCCTGTTCTCTGTGGAAACGTCCGGAGGCACCCTACAGGCCCCGCGCCTTGTCATCGCAACAGGGAGCCCCGCATGGCCCGCTTGCGGGGCAACGGATGGGGGGATGCGCTTGGCTCGCCAATGGGGCCATAAGGTCGTCCCCGTACGCCCGGTGCTGGCTCCTCTGCTGCTCCCCGAGTCCTGGCCTCTGCACGGCCTCGCAGGCGTCAGCCTGCCTGCCGCCGTATCCGTGGGCGGGCGCACTTTCCGCTACCCGCTCCTGTTCACCCACAAAGGGCTCAGCGGCCCCGCCATCCTTCAGGCATCCTGCTTCTGGCGGCAGGGCGAAGCGCTGCATATCGACTTTCTGCCCGACCATCCCGCCTTGGAGCTTATGCACCAACCCGAGCACGGCAAGAGTACGGTTTTGGGGCTGTTCAAAAAGGTGCTCCCCACCCGCCTGGCCGAACGGCTCATACCGGGATCGCTGGCTTCAAAAAAAGTCGCTCAGCTTGCCAAAAAAGACAGGGAATACCTTGCACTAGCAATACATGACCATATGGTAACACCAAGCCGCTCGGAAGGTATGGGACACGCTGAAGCCGCAGCCGGAGGGGTGGATACGAGTGACGTAAACCCACGCACGCTTGAAAGCCGCAAACAACCCGGCCTATACTTCGCCGGAGAGGTACTCGACGTCACAGGGTTACTAGGCGGTTACAATCTGCACTGGGCATGGGCGGCCGGTAAGGCCGTTGGGGAAAGCTGGAAGAAATAAGCTGAACCGAACAGTTCATTTCCTCCCTTTTTCTCTCCCAGAGTGTATTCCTGTAGACCTTTATTCCGAATATTTTCCACCATTCGGATCTCAATCAGAGTGTTGCTTCATGTCAGCAGAACAGCTCAAACAACGGGACGCCATGCAGCGGCTCACGGATTTTCTCAATGAGGTAGGGATGCTCCGCCATACGCCTCGGAGTGGTTACAAGTTTCTTGGGTCCGGCCAAGAAACCGTGGCCGAACATTCGCACCGGACGACCGTCATCGGCTACGTATTGGCAAAAAAGACGGGAGCGGACGCGGCCCGCACGGTCATGCTCTGCCTCTTCCATGACCTGCCGGAAGCCCGTACAGGGGACTTCAATTACGTAAACCGCCTCTACGATACTTCACGCGAGCGCGACGCGCTGGAAGACGCGGTGGAAGGCACAGGGCTGGAAGAAGACATCATGTCCATATGGGACGAACATGCGTGCCGGACCACGCCCGAATCGCTGCTTGCCCATGATGCTGACCAGCTTGATCTGATCCTCAACCTGAAACGCGAAAGCGATCTCGGGAACCGTTACGCCGACAAATGGCTCGAAAGCGCCGTAGAGCGGTTGCGCACGGATATCGCCAAAGGACTGGCTCAGACCATCCTCAAAACCGATCATACGGATTGGTGGTATCTCGGCCCCGATCGCAACTGGTGGGAAAGGAAGAGCTGACCATCCCGATTTTCCACTGTCTTTCATAAAATAAAAAGGCCTCCGTATGGAGGCTTTTTTATTACGGTGGGATACGCCATATTGTTCCTTCTCTCCACTAATGTGCATAATGCTGTTCATATACTGTTCGTAAAATAGGTAACACATTTAAATAACATGATATAATTATATATTATATTGTTGCATTCTTCCGGCATTTCCGAAAAACACCACTCCCAGAGAAAATGCCACTCTGGCTTCTGTTCGTAACTCTGTTTCTTTT
>ERZ1106929.2943-NODE-2943-length-10289-cov-4.237151_pt1 | contig 10289 bp, 12 predicted proteins | sample MGYA00403662_ERZ1106929 | MGnify/ENA primary metagenome ERZ1106929 (study PRJEB35170, sample SAMEA104062442) | human gut metagenome | biome: human gut; feature: human-associated habitat; material: faeces | place: Denmark | collected 2013-02-20 ...
TCTCCGTCATATGCCGGAGATTCTACGGCAACGGCACAGCCCTATACTACAATGCCCTGGCAGCCTATAACGGTATCAAAAATCCCCACCTCATCCACCCGGGCGACGTGCTGACCATCCCGCCCAAGACCCAACTGGGGGTGAGCGGATGAAACTGACCATTACCAGCGGGACGCGGACGGTGGAAAACGCCTGGGGGCTGGTGGGGAATGTGGTGTGGAGCGGGGATAAGCGGCGGGCGGCCCGCACCCTCTCCTTCGACCTGGCCACCAGCCAGGCCGACCCCAACCTGCCCGCCGTGGAGTGCCCGGTGGGCGCCATTGCGAGCCTGTGGGGGGATGACGGCGCTCCCCTGTTCCAAGGGGAGGTGGTGTCGCGGGAGCTGGACGACAGCGCCGCAGTAGTGCCGGTGACAGCTCACGACCGGGGTATGTTCCTGGCCAATAACGACGGTACCGCGAAAATCCGCGATGAACGCCCGGAGGACGCCGTGCGGCGGCTTTGCCGTACCTATGGCATCCCGGTGGGGAGCCTGGCCGCCACCGGCGTCCCGGTGCGGCGGAAATTTTCAGCGGTTCCGCTCTGGAGCATCGTGTCCACCCTCTACACCCTGGCCGCCCAGCGGACAGGGAAGCAGTATATGGCCCGGTTTGAGTGGGACAAGCTGGTGGTCTCTGAGCGCAGCGAGTCGGCGGAGAACCTGGTGATCCGGCCCCGCTCTAACCTCCTGACCTCCAGCACCACGGAGTCCATCGAGGACATGCGCAACAGCGTGGGCATCTATGACAAGGACGGCAACCGGCTCGCCACGGTCCAGGATGAGGAGGCCGTGCGGCTGTACGGTCTGATGGAGACACACATCACCCAGCGGGACGGGGAGGACGCCCGGGCGGAGGCACGCCAGCTCCTGGAGGAGAACGGGCTGAGCCGGAGTATCACGGTGAGCTGCATCGGAGACCCGCGCCTGACCACCGGCCGCACTGTAGTGGTACGCCAGCCAGTCACAAACCTGTCCGGAGTGCTCTGGATTGAGTCGGACCGGCACACCTGGCAAGGCGGGAACTACACCACCAGCCTGACGCTGGAGCTGCGCAACCTGATGTATCAGACGGAGAGCGGAGGTGAGCTGGAATGAACGCGCGGGGAGATCCCTATGCCGGGCTCCTGCTGGAGATGCGGCGGCAGGGGAAGGCGGTCCAGCCGCCGGGCTGGTGTCTGGGGCAGGTGCTGGATGTGGGGCCGGACAAGCTGCTCATTCAGGCGGACGGCCATGTGTTGGACAGCGAGGATCTCTGGGTGGCGCCCCAGCTCCTGGCCGGCTATGAGGAGGATGTGCAGGTCCGGCTGACGCTGACGGGCCCGAAAGAGGGGCGCGCCGTGCTGAGCATTGGCGGCGCTTTGGTGGCCACTTACTTTGAGGTGGCCGGGGCGAAAGTCCAGGCCATCCCCCTGTATGATCTGCCGGGCAGCCTGACCGGCACGATTGAGGGGACCATAGAGCTCACCGGGGACCGTCTCAAAAAGGGGGACTGGGTGGTGCTGCTCCCGGATGCAACCGGGGAATTTTACTATGTGATGACGAAGGTGGTGAAACCGGGTGACATTGTTTCCACTGATTGAGGCCCCGGCGGGGGAGGCGGGGCAGGCCGCGGCAGGCATGCTGCCCCTCTGCCGGGAAGTGGCCTGGGACTTTGCGGCGGACCGCCCCCGCTGGCGCAACGGGAACCCGGTGTGGGTGACAGGGGCGGAGGCGGTGGCCACGTGGGTATGGAACACCCTGCATTATGTACGGGCCTCCCTGGAGCTGTTCAGCTGGGACTGGGGCAGCGAGCTCCAGTCCCTCACCGGACGCCCCTTCAGCCAGGCGGTAAAGGAGTCCGAGGCGGTGCGGTATGTCCGGGACTGCCTCATGATCAACCCTTACATTACAGACGTGCGGCAGATAGCTGTGGAGTTCGGCGGCTCCACGCTGTCCATCCGCTGCGCGGTGGATACCATCTACGGGGAGGTGCAGGTCGATGCCGCTGGACTTTGACGCGCTGCTGCAGGAGGCCACGCCGGAGAGCATCAAGGCGGAGATGGTCCGCCGTCTGGCGGAGCGGGGGCTGGATGTGGACACCCGGGAGGGGTCCTACACGGATCTGCTCTTTTCCGAGGCGGCCTATCAGATTTACCGGGGACTGGCCTATCATCCCACGCTGCTGGCGGCCGCCGTCCCCAGCGACCAGTCCGGCCCCTATCTGGACGCCTTCGGCGGGATGTTCGGCCTGACCCGGACGCCGGCGGCCACGGCTCACGTGACAGTGACCTTTACCGGAGAGGAGGGAGTGGCCATCCCCAAGGGGACGGAGGTGGTTTCCACCGACGGCCTGCGCTTTCTCACCGACCTGGCCGCCACGATTTCCGGCGGCTCGGTTCAGGTTCCCGCTACGGCGGAGGAGGCCGGTGAGCAGTACAATGTGGCCGCGGGCACGGTGACCCGGCTGGCCACCAACGCCGCGGGGGTGGACGGCGTGACCAACCAGGCCCCGGGCGAGGGCGGCGCCGACGCCGAGAGCGACGCCTCCTATTATGAGCGCATCCACACCTTTTTGTCCGAGCCGGTGGCGTCGGGCAACGCCAACCACTACAAGCAGTGGGCCCGCTCCGTGTCCGGCGTGGGCAATGCGGCGGTGCTCCCGCTCTGGGACGGCAACGGTACGGTCAAGGTGGTCATCGCCGGCGAGGACAAGAAACCGCTGGACGGGGCAATCGTCACCCAGGTGGCCCAGTACATCGAATCCGTCCGCCCCATCGGGGCGTCGGTTACGGTGGTGTCGGCGGCGGCGCTGGAGGTCAATGTGACGGCGGCCTGCACCCTGGAGGGCGGCGTGCTGCCGGCCGCGGTGCAGGCGGAGCTGGAGGGACAGGTTGCCCAGATGTTTCTGGACATGGAGATGGGGGCGGAGGAGCCGGTGCGCTATAACCGCATCCTGGCCATGCTCCTCTCCTGTAACGGTGTGGTGGACTGCACCTCCCTGACCGTCAACGGGGGGACGGCCAATCTGCCCGTGTCGGGAGAGCAGGTGCCGGTGCTGGGGACCGTCTCGGTCACTGCGGGATAGGAGGCGAGAGGATGCCGGATAAATGGGAGCAGCTCCCTCAGCGGCTGCGGGACAGCCCCTACACGGTGGCGGTCTCCTCGCCCATGGCGGAGATGGCCGGGGCCTATAAGCAGGCCACCTATGACCTGGCGGAGCAATTCTGCGTCAATACCGCCACCTGGGCCCTGGTGGAGTGGGAGCGGCTGGTGGGCATTACGCCTGCGGCCGGGCAGACGCTGGAGGCGCGGCGCAGCGCGGTCATCGCAAAGCTGTGCTCCAGCGGCACCACCAACGCGGAGATGATCCGGGCGTTGGCGGAGGCCCTGACCGGCTATAGCGCCAGAGTAACCGAGAACTTCGGCGACTATTCCTTTTCCCTTCGCTTCTACGGAGAGGAAAACGGGTTTATCAATATCGACGCCGAGCTGCTGATGGACACGGTGGAGGAGGTCAAGCCGGCCCATCTGCGCTTCATTATCGAGATAATCCGCTGGGGAGACATCGAAGCGGCGGGCATGACCTGGGCTGACATGGAGGAGCGGTTCCCCACCTGGGCGGACGTGGAAAACGCCTTTTTCTGCCACAAGGAGGAATAGCATCCGGGGGCACAGAGCTGCGCCCCCGGTACAGGGAGGTGGAGAATATGGCCAGATTGGCAGAACTGGCGGACAGCTATATGGACGCGGCGGTGCGGCTGCGGATGGGGTTGGAGGAGGTCAAGGCGGAGCTGGAGACCGCCGAGGGCGGTCGACAGCGGGTGCTGGAGGGGAGGGCCAAGCTGCTCCGGCAGATGCTGAGGGAGATGCGGGATCTGCGCCAACTGGTCGAGGGGTATTATACCAAGCCCCGGGACGGGACTTACACCATGTCCCAGATCTACGCGCCCCGGGTGGACAGCACGAAGCGGTGAGCAGATTACGCTGGGGAGGGAGGTGCAGAGGATGACAGAAGCCCAGGAGGTGCGCGCCCGGGCCAAGGCGCTGCGGGAGCGCCGGGAGGAGCTGGAGAAGGCCCTGGCGGGGGCTGCGGGGCCGGGTGCGCGCCCCCTGCGGCTGGAGCTGGCCCGGGTGAAGGAGGAGCTGGTGGACTGTACCCGGCGGCTGAAGGAGCTGATGCCCAGCCACAAGGTGCGCTGCCGCACCACCTGGGCGGGGGTGGACGGCTGGAGGTGGGACGACCTTCAGTACCAGACCTGGGCCGAGCTGGAGAGCGCCGGGGAACCGGACGGCCCCACGGAGCTGGACCACATGCGCCTGGCCGTCCGGCTGGCCCGGGAGCGGGCGGTGACGGACAAGCAGGGGGAGTACCTGGCACAGGTGGAGGGCGGGAAAAAGGCCGCCCAGGTGGCCCGGGAGGTGGGGCGGCACCGGGGGACGGTGAGCCGCACCGTGGGCCGGGGCCGGGCCAAGATTGCCAGGGAGGCAAAGGCGCTGTATGAGGTGCTCCAGGCCCAGCAGGAGCCGGGGCCGCTGGTGGTGGATCTGGCGGACAGCCGGGTGCTGGAGGCGGTGCTCTCCCTGCTGACGCCGCGGCAGCAGCTCTATCTCTACCTGTACTATGGGGAGTGGCTGAGCCTGCGGGAGATCGGAAGGCTGCTGCGGGTAGACCACGCCTCGGTGCTCCGCTCCATCCGGTGCGGGCTGGAGCGTCTGGGGGCGCTGGCGGTGGGAACCCGGGCGGAGGTGCGGGGGCTGGAGGAGCTGGAGGAGCGGCTGATGGCCCACTTCAACCAGCTGGAGCCCCCGGAGGAGGCGCTGAGCCCCCGGCCCAAGGCCCCGGCCGGAGCGCCCAATCCCCGGCGGGAACCGGCGCGAAAGCTCACTCTGCAGGGGCTGGTGGTGCGGCTGGTGCGGGGTGGGGAGGCCCGCACGGCGGAGCTGGGAGAGGGCCTGCGCCGGACGGAGGGCGGGCGCTGGGGGAGCGGCAGGCTGCTGGCCGCTCTGGAGGCATGGGTGGAACGCCTGCCCAGCCGGGGCAGGGAAAAGGAGGGGAGGCGGCAGAAGCTGGGCCGCCTGCTGCTCAAACTGTTTGAATGGATCAGGAGGGAATTGCATGCTGACAATCATCGAGATTAAGGCCAGGGAGGACGGCGGCCACGGCCTGCAGAGCCAGAGCCACCGGACGGAGTGCTGGCTGGAGGGGTGGCTTGCCGTACCGCCGGAGCTGGAGCAGACGGCCTGGGACTGTGCGGGCTACTGCGACCTGGACATACAGGACGGCAAGCTGGTGGGCCTGACGCCCCGGGAGCAGCCGCCCAAGCCGGAGCCGGAGCCGGACCTGACGCCCCAGTTCCGCACAGCCATGCTGTCCTATGCGGCCACCAGCACAGCCATCCCGGACAGCTATGCCCTGGACATGTCGGATCTGTTTCCCACCTGGGCGGCGGTACTGGCAGACGGCGAGGAGCTGCCTGAGGGGCGGGTCCTCAACGACGGCGGCCAGCTCTACCGGGTGGTGCAGGCGGTGACACCCCAGGCCCACCAGGCCCCCCACGACGAGGGGATGCTGGCCGTCTACCGGCCCATCGACCGGGAGCACGCCGGTACGGCGGACGACCCCATTCCCTGGGTGTACGGCATGGATTGCCATGCGGGCAAGTGCTACCGCTACAACGGCAAGGTCTACCGGGTGGCCGAGGGCGGGGATATGCTCCCCTGCACCTGGCCCCCCGACACCCCCGGCATGTGGCAGTGGGAGGAAGTGCAGGCATAAGATGAAGGGGGCGGATTTGCCGCCCCCTTTTGAACCACAGGAGAAAGGATGAGAGCCATGGAGCGAGCGAACGGAGGGAACAGCAATGCTGAACAGCCGGGATATTGATCGGCTGCGCCCCGACGTGGCGGCCAACTGCCGCGCCTGGCTGGAGCTGTGCCGCGCGGCGGGGCTTCTGGTGCTGGTCACCGGAACCGTGCGGGATGAGGAGTACCAGCAATACTGTTTTGAAAACGGCACGGCCGCCACGCCTGTACCCAGCTTTCACGGGGAGCAGGCGGGGCTGGCCTTCGACTTCTGCCAGAACATCAAGGGACAGGAGTATTCGGATTCCGCGTTCTTTCAGCGGGCCGGAGAGCTGGGGGAGCAGGTGGGCTTTGAGTGGGGCGGCCGGTGGAAGAGCTTCCCTGACCGGCCCCATCTCCAGTGGAGCGACGGCGGAAAATACACCAGCAGTATGATCCGGGCGGGGGACTACCCGCCCGCTATGCCCCCATATCGAGAGGAGGACACCGACATGACGAAAGAGGAAATTCAGGCCATGATCGACGCGGCCGTGACGGCCGCCCGGCCGCCGGTCTACACCAGTGTGGAGAACTGCCCCGCGTGGGCCAGGGAGACGGTGCAGAGGGCCGTTGACGAGGGAGTGCTGCGGGGAGACCAGGGCGGCGGACTCCGCCTGACCGACGACAACCTGGTTAACCTTCAGATGCTCCGCAACCTGGGCTTGCTGGACGGGGGCGGGGCCTGATGGACCACATCAACGGCTTCAAGGCCGCCGTGGCCGCTGTCCTGGGCTGCCTGACCGCCCTGTGGGGATGGTTCGGCTGGCTGGTGGTGGCGTGGGTGGCCTGTATGCTGCTGGACTACGCCACCGGCACCGCCGCCGCCCTCAAGGCGGGGAAGTGGTCCTGCAAGGCGGCCCGGGAGGGCCTCTGGCACAAGGTGGGAGCCATGGCCGCCGTCCTGGTGGCCGCCATCCTGGACGGGGTGCTGGGCTTGATCCTGGATCATATCCCCGCCCTGACCCTGCCCTTCGATTATACGGTATTTCTCACGGTGCTGGTGCTGGTCTGGTATATCCTGACCGAGCTGGGGAGTATCGTGGAAAATGCCGGGCGGCTGGGGGCCCCTTTGCCTGCATGGCTGTCCAAGGCTATTGCAGCGCTGGAGTCCGGCGTGGACAGTACCGGAGATAAACTGACCCAAGGGGAAAAAAAAGAATAAAAGGAAAAAGCCTGTAGTCAAACGACTACAGGCTTTTTGCGTCACCGTGGTATAAGGAGTTCCCCAGGCTGTTCGGAGGAAGCTGTTGCGCTCCGGTTGATAAACGCATGTTGGCGCCTGACGGGGTAAGGTGGAATCTTCGTCGGAATCTGCCAGGAAAGTGCCTTTACACCTACAGAGGAAAGGGGAAAAAATAAAATCCGCTGCCCAGTTGTTATGCTAGGCAATAGAGAAATGGGTTGGGACCTGTTTTACCCCGTCTCGGAGAGGAACTGTTCTGAGGCATCCTGAATGGCCTGTACCAGCTCCTGCAGCGCTGGGTATTGGCGGCAGGCCTGTTCGGAGTAAAACAGGCAAAAATCACCCTTGGTATAGTCCGCCTCAAAAGGGATGTAGGTGAGCTCGCCGGCCGCCACGCCCTCGTAGCGCATTAGAATTGGGTAGTAAGAGAGGGCGTAGACGTCAGTGTGGGATTGGACCAGATTGATGATGCTGTCCACGGACTCCATATGGATGATGTGAGCAGGGGACACGATAGGAATGATGTTATTCAGGGCCGGGGCAAGAGGGAGGGAGGGAGAGTCCAGATGGGAACGCAGGGCCAGATAGTATTCCCGCAGATCGGCGGGGGTGATGGATGTCCTGCCGGCCAGCCGGCTGTGCTTGTTGACGAGACAGCAGTATTCCCCCTGGAACAGAATCAGAGGGGGGTTACCCTGCTCTCTGCTGTAGGCTTCAGCGGGGTTACCCTTAGTACAGACGAAAAGAGCCAGTGCGGGCCGCTTGACATTCTGGGAGATATGCAGCTCCGGTGTCGCGGTAATTTCGCAGTTGACCTGTATATCGGGATGCCGCTTTTTAAAATCCAGGATCACATCGGGAAGAAGAAAGTTCGGAAAGGAAGCCTGAATAAAGACATCAACCACCTGCGGAGAGCGCTGGTTGGACAGGCTCAGCCAGTGATTGTAGTAGGAAACCACCTGCTTAACCTCGGGCAGAATGCTCTTTCCTGCCGCAGTGAGTTGGATTCCTGCTTTATTGCGCAGAAAGAGCTGCACGCCGATCTCCTTTTCAAAGAGCTGCAGGGCCTTGGTGAGGCTGGGCTGGGAGATATACAGCTTTTGGGCCGCCTCGTTGATCGAGTGGGATTCCGCCAGCGTAATGAGGTACTCCAATGTCTGTATTTTCAATGGGCAACCTCCTCTCAAAAGGATATATCTCTTTTTTATAGATCCCTAACTTTTTATATATTATCTAAAAAACCGATCTTATGATATCTTGAATATGACAAGAATGTCAATAAAAATATAAAAAAGAAAAGAGGTTTTAACATGACAAAGCGTGAGAGATTCCTCAATGTCCTGGCGAACAAGCCGGTGGACCGCGTGCCTGTCGCATTCTTCCACCACTTCCTGGAGGATTGGCACGACTTCGGCCTGGGTGTGGAGAACGACGCGGTGTTTGAGAAGAACATTGAGGGCCACCGCACCGCCTGTAAGATCTTTAACCCCGATGTGGCGAAGATCATGAACGACTCCCTGATGCTTATGCCGGTGGAAGCGTCTTTTGTAAAGACGGCCTCCGATCTTCGGAAGATCGAGCCCCTGTCCATGAACTCCAAGTTTGTCCAGCGCACTCTGGAGCTGACCAAGCGGGTCTGCGAGATCTATGCGGAAACCGGAGCTCCGGTGTACGCCACCAGCTTTTCGCCCACCCTGGTGCTCCGCAGCGCCCTGCCGGAAGGCCGCAGGCCCGGCCTGGGCGGCCCCGAGACCGTGATCAAGCGGTTCATTCAGGAGGACCCGGAGGCGCTGGGCGTGGCCTGCAAGGCGGTGAGCGAGGGCATTATTGAGCTCAACCGCCTGCTGCTCAAGGAGTGCGGTGTGGACGGCATCTACCTGAGCGTCAACAACCAGTCGGGATTTTTCCCCGAGGAGGTCTACCGCACCTTCATCTCTCCCCACGAGAAGGCCGTTCTGGACGACGCCAACACCCTCAGCGATGTGAATATCCTTCACATCTGCGGGTTCATCGGGAAGGGCAATGATCTGAACCTGTTCACCGGCTTTGACGCCGCCGCCTATAACTGGGCTGTTCACACTGAGAAGGTCTCTCTCAGCGAGGGCAAGAAGCTCTTCGGCGGGAAGGCGGTCTTTGGCGGCTTCGAGCAGTCCGGCGTGCTCTACAAGGGAACCCGGGAAGAGGTGGAGGCCTGCGCCTGGAAGATTCTTGACGAGGCCGGCCAGGTAGGCATCATGCTGGGCGCTGACTGCACTGTCCCCGCGGATATCGACGATAACCGGCTGGAGTGGGTCCGTCAGGCCGCCATTCGGTATGCCGGGCGGTAAAGGGAGCGCAATACCATGCTGAAACCCGAGATACAAGCGGCGTACATTGCGATTTTGAACGAGGAGCTGGTACCGGCCACCGGCTGTACCGAGCCCATCGCCGTGGCCTATGCTGCGGCCAAGCTGCGCCAGGTGTTGGGCGCCCAGCCGGAACGGGTGCGGGCGGAGATCTCCGGCAACATCATCAAGAACGTCAAGAGCGTGGTGGTGCCCAATACCGGCGGCCTGAAGGGGATCAAAGCTGCCATCGCGGTGGGCATTGTGGCCGGCGAGGCCGACCGGGAGCTGGAGGTCATCTCCTCCGTCCCGGCCGGGCGCCACGAGGAGATCGCCGCCTATATGGAGCGCACTCCGATTGAACTGGTCTGCCCGGATACACCGCGGATGCTGGACATCCGTCTCACCGGCTGGGCCGGAGGACACAGCGCCGTGGTCCATATTGCCAACAACCACAGCAACATTGTGTGCATTGAAAAGGACGGGGAGCGGCTGCTGGAGAAGCCCCTGGAAAACTCCTCCGAGTCCGGCCTGACCGACAAGAGCATCCTCAATTTGAGGGACATCCTGGACTTCGCCGGTACCGTGGAGCTGTCCCGGGTCTCTGGGCTGCTGGAGCGGCAGATCCAGTATAACAGCGCCATTGCAGAGGAGGGGCTCAGGCACGACTGGGGCGCCAACATCGGCTCCACTCTGCTGAAGACCTACGGCGACGATGTGCGGGTGGAGGCCAAGGCCTGGGCCGCCGCGGGCAGCGACGCCCGCATGAGCGGCTGTGAGATGCCGGTGGTCATCAATTCCGGTTCGGGCAACCAGGGGATTACATCCTCTCTGCCGGTGGTCCGCTACGCCAAGCATCTGGGGGCCACCCAGGAGCAGCTCTACCGGGCGCTTCTGGTCAGTGACCTGGTGACCATCTACC
>ERZ1106929.2946-NODE-2946-length-10281-cov-5.106102_pt1 | contig 10281 bp, 10 predicted proteins | sample MGYA00403662_ERZ1106929 | MGnify/ENA primary metagenome ERZ1106929 (study PRJEB35170, sample SAMEA104062442) | human gut metagenome | biome: human gut; feature: human-associated habitat; material: faeces | place: Denmark | collected 2013-02-20 ...
CCGGGACGGTGCGGATGTAGATTTTGTCCATCATCCGGCGGAGGACGGGTGGCCGACTGCGGCGGGTGTTCTTTTACATCCGCCCTCCATGTGTGCGGCACTGTCCTGTTTCATCCGCTCGGTGAAATGCCCGACTTGCCCGTTTAAGCCTATCAGGAAACCGGGTTTGAAACAGCTGACGCTGTGCCCCTGATGCTTTTCCAGTATGGACATACCGCACGCAAAAACAGGATGCTGCAGGAGGGAAAACGGCATAATAAATATCCCCCGGCGAAGGCGGGGGTATTTCAGATGCGGGCAAAGCCCTATGATACAGGCAGCGCCTCAAGGCGCATAACGGTCTGACACTTGCATAGGATTGTTACTTGTTACCCGCAAGCGGGTCCATGTATTCCTTTAACGTCATCTGATCTGTAAGTTGATCTTCTTTCAACTGATTTTGAATGTATTCCGCGATCTTTTTCGTATTCTTTCCTGCGGTGTCCACGTAGTACCCTCTGCACCAGAATGATCGATTCCCATATTTGTACTTCAGATTCCCGTGTCGTTGAAAAATCATCAAACTGCTTTTCCCTTTGAGAAATCCTATGTATCCCGCCACACTCATTTTCGGTGGGATTTCTACCAGCATGTGGATGTGATCCGGGCACACTTCTGCTTCTACTATTTTTACTCCTTTCCATTCACTGAGCTGTCTCAAAATCCCTCCTATCTCTTTTCGATTTTCTCCGTAGAACAGTTTGCGCCGATATTTCGGCGCAAACACAATGTGGTATTTGCAATTCCATTTTGTATGCGCTAAACTATTATTGTCATTCATTGAATGGCCTCCTTCTGTTGGTTCGTGCAGTTGCCAGACCGCACTGCCATTTTACTGGAAGGAGTTTCTTTTCATAGCTTAAGCTTTTCCGTACCACCGGCATAGCCGGTGGTTTTTCTACAAATAAAAGGGACCTCCCGCACCTGCGGGAGGTCCCTTTTTTACAGAGAAAAATATCCGGCTCAATGAGCGACGAACCAGAAAATGCTGCCCTTGCCGGGTTCGCTGTCCACACCGAAGGGAAAGCCGTGGTTGATGAGGATGGCCTTTGTGATGGAAAGCCCCAGCCCTGTGCCGACCTTGCCGGCGTCCGCGCGGGAGCGGTAGTATTTGTCAAAGATATAGGGAAGATCTTCCCGGGCAATGCCCGCGCCGTGGTCCTCAATCTCTACCCGCACGGCGGCGTCCGGCTGCGGTTTTACGCGCAGCGCCACACAGCCGTCCGGCCCGATATGATGGATGGCGTTCGCCAGCAGATTGTGCACCACACGGCTCATCATGTCCGGGTCTGCCGTTACGGTACAGGGGTCGGCAGCATCTACCGTGAGGGTGTAGCCGCTCTGCTCACAGATATTCTGGTAGCGGTAGGCCACTTCGTCGCACAGCTGTGCCAGGTCGAACTGGACGGGATTGAGCTTTTCGGTGCCGGAGGAATATTTGGAAAGCTCCATCACGCTGTTCACAAGGCCGGAGAGGCGGTCGGTCTCGTCCACGATGACCGAGAGCTGTTCGTCCCGCTTTTCCTTGTTGTCGCCCGTCAGGTCGCGTATCGTCTCGGCATAGCCTTTGATGAGCGTCAGCGGCGTGCGCAGGTCGTGGCTGACATTGGCGATGAGGTCCCGCTGCAGCTCCGAGGTGCGGCCCACCTCCCGGGCCATGGTGTTGAAATCCCCGGCCAACGCGCCCAGCTCGTCATCCGCCTGGGGCGTGACGCGCACCTTGTAATTGCCGCGTGCCATCTCCCGCGCGGCGCGGGAAATGGCCGAGATGGGTTTTGTGAACCAGCGGCTGAATACATAAGCACCCGCAATACTGACGATGAGCAGCACGGCGGCAATGATGGGCATTTGCGCACTGATGACGTCGGCGGCCTGGCCCACACGCTCCAGGTCTGTGGAGAGGATGAGAGAATACTGGTTGTTGATGTTGCGGCACACCACCATCTGCCGGGTGCCGGAGGTGCTTTCCAGGCCGGGCAGGATGCGGGAGTCCGGCAGAGTAAAGTTCAGGTCTCCCAGTACGAAGGTCGTGGCCCGCAGGTTGACGGCTGCGGTGCTGTTCCACTGCGGCTCTGAATATTCCATAAGCTGGCTCAGCGGATTGGGATGCAGCAGGCACTGGTCGGACTGCAGCTGGTGAAGATGCAGCAGGACCTTGCAGTCTGTTCCGGCTACCTCAAAGCATTTTCCGGCCAGCAGCCCCCGGTTGTCCATGATCTCCTCCATCATGTCTGAGGGAATATGAACGCCGCCGCTCTTGTCGAAGCTCTCGAATTTGCCGTATTTTTCAATGATGGCGGAATAGACGTCCGCCGCATGGTTCAGATCCGCGAGCACGCGCCGGTTGTACATGGGCTCCAGCAGCTTTACGCTCAGCAGCCACACCAGCGCCAGCAGCACCATGCTCATCAGCACAACAAACAGCATCAGCTTGCGGCTGATCCTGTTGAAAAAACGCCGCTTTTTTACGGCCGCGCCCGCGGGGCGCTTGTCCTGCTTCATTTTCCGGGCCTCACATCGGGGTCAAATTTATAGCCGATGCCCCATACTGTCACGATGTTGTCGCGGTATTTGCCCAGGTGGCTGCGCAGCATTTTGACATGGGTATCCACGGTGCGGTCCTCGCCGTAATAGTCGTAGTTCCACACCTTTTGCAAAATCTTTTCCCGGGAAAGCGCCAAGCCCTTATTGGATACAAGGAACACCAGAAGATCGAATTCCTTGGGCGTAAGGGGAGCTTCCTCCCCGGCGATCTTCACGCTGTGGGAGGCAGTGTCTATGACAAGGTCCCCGAATACAAAGCTTTCGCCGCCCTCCTGCGTTTTGGGCATGGTGCGCGCCAGGACCACCTTTACGCGGGCCACCAGCTCCCGCGGGCTGAACGGCTTTACCACATAATCGTCCGCGCCGCCCTCCAGGCCCGCAAGCTTGTCGTATTCCTCGCCGCGTGCCGTCAGCATGATGACGGGCGTGTCGATTTTGCGCTTGCGCATCTCGCGCAGGCAGGTCATACCGTCCACAAACGGCATCATGATGTCCAATATCACAAGGTCCGCTCCGGAGGCGGCCAGCGCCGCCAGCGCGGCGGAGCCGTCGGTGGCCTCTTCGCACTGGAAGCCTTCGTGCTCCAAATGCTCGCGGATCAGCTCGCGGATGCGCGGCTCGTCGTCTACGATCAAAATTTTTGCCATAACAAACACCTCGTTTTCGGCAGCAGATGGTTTTTTCGTTTTTCTTATAGTAGCATATTACAGCGCCGATATGTCAAATTTGTGAAAATGTTTTACGCATGCGTCCCTGCTGATTGACGGCGCGGGCGGAGCGCGGTAAAATGGCAGATAGGACCGGCGCGCCTCCCCGGAGGCCCCTGCCTGCAGGGCCGGATCACGCGGCGCGTATGCGCCGGGAAATGGGATGATCTTGAATGGCGGTATTTTTGTGGGTTCTGGCCGTGTGCATCGTTCTGCTGTGGCTTTTTCTGCGGCCGGGCCGCTACGGCGAGGCGCAAAAGCAGCTGGTGTACGGCGTAAACCACGCGCACCGGGGCTTGCATACGAAGGATAAGACGGTGCCGGAGAACAGCCTGCCCGCGTTCCGCGCGGCGGCGGAGGCCGGCTACGGCGTGGAGCTGGATATCCAGCTCTCCAGGGACGGGCAGGTCGTGGTGTTCCACGACGACACGCTGGACCGTGTGTGCGGCGTGCACGGCCGTGTGGACGAATTTACATTCGAGGAGCTGCGCGGGATGCGTCTGTGCGGCACACAGGAGACGATCCCCCTGCTGACGGAGGTGTTTGAAGTGATGGGCGGCAGAACGCCCATGATCATTGAACTCAAGACGGGGCGGCGCAACGACGAGCTTTGCGAAAAGGGGCTGGCGCTGATGCGCGCGTACAACGGCCCCTACTGCATCGAGAGCTTTGACCCGCGCATCGTGCGCTGGTTCCGGAAAAATGCGAAGGATGTGCTGCGGGGACAGCTTTCCGACGCGCCCGCCTCGTTTCGGGATGAGCCGAAGCCGCTGGCATTCGCATTGGGCTGCCTGTTCACCAACGTGCTGGCGCGCCCGCAGTTTATCGCTTACGGCCCCGGCAAAAAGCCATGGACCGCCCGTCTGGCGGAGGCGATGGGCGCCATCCGCGTATGCTGGACCGTGCGCCCCGAAGACGATATAAACGCGAAAGAAGCGGAAAACGACGCGGTGATTTTCGAATTTTATCACCCCGCGCCGAAGTATAAGTGAAAGAACCCGCGGCCTGGCCGGTATGGGGCGCTTTTGCGCCCCTTTTTTGCCTTTTTTAGAGAAATTTTGCCCCGCGTGCAATTTTTGGCAGGGCTGCGGGGTATACTTCATAGCAAAGGCCGCCTGGTGTGCGGCCGCCTTTGCCAGTATTACAAACTGTAAGGAGAAACAAACATGAACCGACTGTACCGTATTTCCGCGCTGGCGCTTGCCGCCGCGCTCTGCCTTGCCCTTGCCGCCTGCGGGAGCAGGCCGGCGTCCTCCGGCAGTACGTCCGGGGGAGGCTCGTCTTCCGTGTCCACGCCTGCCGCCTCCGGCTCGGGTTCCGTTTCGGGTTCCGCGTCCGTTTCGTCCGGCGGGGCCGGGGACACGATGAGCGAGGGCCAGCGCTACGCCTATGCCATCCGTGACGCGCGTCCGGCCGAGGACAATGAGTATTCCGAGATCGCCTGCGGCGACGCGGGCGGTGAGCCGATGCTGGCCGTGAATCCCAACGATATGTCCGCCGAGGATGCGGCGTCCAGCATCCAGATGATGCTGGACACCATGGGCATCGATCCCGCAACGCTGGACGCGTACGCCTTCAGCATGTCGATGATGAATGTGCGGGCCTACGCCATCGGTGTGTTCAAGCCTGCCGAAGGCCAGGCCGAAGCCGTGCAGGCTGCGGTGGAAAGCTATGTTTCGCTGCAGCGCAAGTCGTTTGAAAACTATCTGGCCGACCAGTACGAGGTTGCCAAGGGCGCGCTGATCAAAACGCTGCCCGGCGGAGAAATCGTACTTGTGATGAGCGAGGGTGCGGCAGACATCATGGCCAATCTGGAAAAAATACTGAAATAACAGGCGGGAGCATTGCCTGAAAAAAGGGCCTCGTGCTGATGCGGTTGATGCATCCGGCACGAGGCCCGTCCCTTTGCAGGCGTGGATCATGCATCTGGGATGGCATCTCCGGCATAGCTCCACGGCCCTTGCGCCGTTGGGGCGAAAAAGGCGGCGTTCCCGCCGCTGTACGGCAGCTGCGTCAGAAGAACATAAAAGCCCTCGGGCCGCTGCTCTGCGCGGGACAGGTGGTTCAGGTATGCAAGCGCACAGTCGTCCCAGGGCAGCTCCGCCGTCTGCCAGGAGGCTCCGCCATCTGCACTGCAGTAGAGCAGGGGCCAGTTTTCCTCTGGACCTGTGGCAAGAGTGAGAAACGCCGTGCCGTCCGGCGTCATGGAAAAACCGCTGAGGATGTGGGAGGTGCCGAAGTGCGGCAGGGCGCCGAATGCCGTCCAGCTTTGCCCGCCGTTATGGGTGAAAAAAGCATATTTTTCCTCGCCGCCGCCCGAGGAATGCTGCGTGCCCACCGCCGCAAAGCCCAGCTCCGGCGTCAGAAACTCCAGCTTTGCGTATTCGACAGGACGGTCCAGCGCGGTGAGGGACTGACCGAACCATGTGACGCCTTCGTCCGGCGTGACGCTGACACTGCAATCCAGCGGGCCGGACGCATACAGTACAGCCTGCACCTTGGAGCCGGTTTCAGCGGCCAAAATGCGGCCTGCCCCGGTAAAGAAAGCACGGGTCGTTTCCGGCGAAACAGCGGAGCCGTGCCCCGCCGTGAACCAAACGCCTCCGTCCGCGGCGGCAAAGCAAGGGCCGTTTGTGCTGGAAAAATCCGGTATGGCGGCAGACTGCGGAGCATCCGGCAGCGGTGCGGAGGGGGCGAAGCTCTGCCGCAGGAGCCGCAGACCGCCGCCGCTCAGCCAGAGGGAGATTGCCAGGCCCGCCGTACAGGCGCACAGTGCCCAAAACGGCTCCCGCCGGGGCCTGAGGACGCGGTACGGCACGCCGTAGGAGCGGGAAAGGATATACCGCACAGCTTGTGCGTCGCTGTGGTGGACAAAGAGGGGAGGGCCTTCCCATTGAAGCACGAACCCGTCGGGCAGTTCCCAGGCACCCATCAAGTCGGCGTGCTCCAGCCGGTAAGGTTCTCCGTTTTGATGCCAGCGGCAGTGGGTGGGGTATACGGCTGCCTGAACGGCCGCAAAATCTCCTTTGCAGGCGGCCCGCAGCCGCAGCCGCAGCGGGCCGTCCGCACAGCCCCACAGACAAAATGCAGCCGCGGCCAGAAAAAAGCCGGTGCAGGCCATACGCACGGAGCCGAACAGCCAGGCGCGGCTCAAAGCAGCGCAGACGGTACAGCACAGCGCCGCCAGCGCATAGGCCGTGCGCGGCCCGCTGCCGCGCATACAGCGGGCTTGGGCGCGCCATGCCTGCTCGGTACGCGGAAATGTAAGGAAGCCGACGGGCGCTTCGTCCGGTTCGTCTTCGTCCGCGTTCAGAAGTGCCGCCGCCGTCGTGCCGAGCGGCCGGGCCAGAGCCGTCAGCTCAGCTCTGCCCGGTAGCCCGCCGCCGGCTTCCCAGCGGGCGAGCGCGTCGCGCGGCACGCCTGCGGCCTGGGCAAGCTGTCCCTGTGTAAGATGCTTTTCTGTGCGCAGGCGCGCGATGCGTGCGCCGATGCGCTGCGCGTATTCCATGACAGCAGTCCTCCCGGTGGTATATTGGACCGCACCGGCTACAGCAGTCTGCCCAACGCGGCCAAATCGGCGCACACGACGCCGGGCGTGACGCTGCCTGCGGCCAGAGCCTCCGGCGTTGTTTCACCGCACAGCACCAGCGCGGTGCCGCAGCCGCAGGCGCCCAGTGCAATATCGGTGTAAAGGCGGTCGCCCACCATGCATACGTCTTTCAGAGAAACGCCGTATTTGTGTGCAGCGGCGCGGGCGATGTAGGCATTTGGCTTCCCGATGACGGCATCCGGGTCCCGCCCGGTGCTTGCTTTTACAAAGGCGATCACCGCACCGATGTCCGGGATAAAGCCTCCTGCGACCGGGCAGTTGTAATCCGGGTGTGTCGCAATGTAGGGCAGGCCGGCGCGCACAGCGTCACACAGCAGCCTCAGTTTATCATAGGTGATGGTGGTGTCGAAGCCCAGCACCACGGCGCGGGGCTTCGCAGCCCGCACTGTGTAGCCTTCCGCCGCGAACTGCGCCTCCAGACTGGGCGTGCCGATGAGCAGGATATCTTTGGGAAACCCGTTTTCCGCCAAATACAGCAGCGTTGCATCACCGGAAGTGAAAATGTCATGTTCGGTAACGTCCGCGCCCAGGCGCGTGAGCTTCGCAAGATAGTCTGCTTTGCTTTTGGAGGAATTGTTCGTTAAAAACGCAAACTGCCGTCCGGTGGCGCGGCACAGTGCCAGAAACTCCAGCGCGCCGGGCAGCAGCGTATCATCCAGATAAAACGTGCCGTCCATATCCAGCAGGAACAGCTTCGCGGTCGTTACATCGTACATGGGACAGGCTCCTTTTCTATAAAAATAGAACCGCAGTTCGGCGTTGCGAAAACGTGACGCTTGTGGCATAATAATCTCAGGCTCGCCGCTGCTGCGGCTGCGCACCGCGTATACAACCCAAAACATGCGTCAACAACAGTATAGCACGTTTCATCAAAGGAGACCACGCTTTTGAAAGCAAGTATTGTAATACCGAATCTGAACGGCGCGGGCTGGCTGCGCGATTCCATTGAATCGGTCTGGGCGCAGACGGAGCAGGACTTCGAGCTTATCATCATCGACAACGGCTCCACAGACGAGAGCCTGGCCATTGCCCGCAGCTATGTGGGCCGCCCGGGCTACACGCTGGTGGAGAACCAAACAAACACCGGCTTTTCCGCAGCGGTGAACACGGGCATCGGCCTGGCAAAAGGCGAATATGTGGTGCTGTTCAACAACGATGCCTTTGCACAGCCGGACTGGCTGGCACAGCTCATTGCCATGGCGGATGCCGAGCCGCGCGCTTTTGCGGTGCAAAGCCTGATGATCCGGCATTTTGAACGGGACATCTGTGACGATGCGGGGGATTATGTCACGCTGTTCGGGTGGGCGTGCAAGCGGGGCGACGGCATGTACTGGCGGCGTTATACAAAGCCGGGGCGCATTTTTTCCGCCTGCGGAGGGGCCAGCCTGTACCGCAAAAGCATTTTGGATGAGATAGGTCTGTTCGACGAGCTGTTTTTTGCTTATTTCGAGGATGTGGACATCAGCTGGCGGGCCAACAGTCTGGGTTATAAAAACCTGTATTGCCCGGCGGCCAAGTGCTACCACATCTGCGGTGCGACGACGGGCGCAGTGCGGTACAACGAATTCAAAAGCGTGCAGAGCGGGCGCAACAGCATTCTGCTGCCCTACAAAAATATGCCGCTGGGCATGCTCCTTCTGAATTTTATCCCGCTTGCGCTGGGCTATCTGCTCAAAATTCTGGTGTTCGGGCTGCGGGGATTCTGGACGCCGTACATCAAAGGCGCGCGGGAGGCGTTCCGGGCCATCCCGAAAGTGAAAAAGCCGAAATTCCGGTGGCGCAATCTGCCCCATTACGCGCTCATCGAGCTGTGGCTGGTGGCGGATGTGTTCCGCTACATCGGCTACCGCATCATGCGGTTTTTTAAGATAAGATAAAAAGCGGCACGGCTGTGCGAAATTGCTGAAAACAAACGGCGGCACACCGTCGAAAGGAGTTTTTGTATGAAAATCGCCATTGCATCCGATGCGTCGGGATTCCGTTTGAAAGAGCATGTCAAGCAGGTGCTGCGGGAGGCGGGCCACGACGTTACGGACGTTGGCCAGCAGCGGGAGGATGAGACCGTGCGCTATTACGAGGCGGGCGAGCTTTTGGCGCGCGCCATTCAGAGCGGCGCGTATGAGCGCGGTTTTGTGATGTGCGGAAGCGGCGCCGGCGTATGCATGACGGCCGGCAAGTTTCGCGGCGTATACGCCGTGGCCTGTGAAAGCGAATATACTGCCGCCGAGCTGCGGCGCATCACAAACGCGAACGTGATGGCCATGGGCGAAAAAGTCGTGACCCCCGCGGTGGCCGGGCGTATGGCGCTGGCATTTGTGGACAGCGACTGGTGCGACGGCATGACGCCGGACAAAGCCGGTATGGTACACGAAGGCTTTGCGCGCATCCGGGAGATCGAGCGCACGCAGGCATAAGCCGCCGCGAAACGGCGCATTTGCGGCCAAACCGGGAACGAATTGCAAACTTTTTGTGACATGCCGCGAAATGCTTGGCAAACCGGCGCGGGGAATCTATAATGAAAGCAAGGAAGCCCGCCGGGCGGTGACGCAGGGCGGGCGGTTGCCCATTTTGCTGTAAAGGAGCGTAGAGTTATGGGATTTTTAAAAGGCTTGCTGGGCCTTGGCGTAACGGCGGGCGCCGCTTTCGCCGCATTGAAGGTGGCCCAAAAATATGAGGAAAACAAAGTGGCCGACGCTGCGGCGGCAGCCGCCGGGGCCGAGCCGCAGGACGTACCCGCGGGCAGCGTGCTGGAGGATATTGCCCGCGCGGCGGGCGGCGTGCTGAGCGACGCGGGCGCAAAGGTAAAGGAAGTGGTGACAGGCACTGCCGAGAAAGCGGGCGTGGATACCGTGGAGCTGAAAGGGGCGCTGCACGACGCCGGAGACGCGCTGTATGAAGCGGGCGACGCGGTGGCGGACGCTGGCTCGGCGTTTGCCGGATATGTGGCTGAGGAGGCTCCTGCCGTTGCGGGCCGTCTGCGCGACGGCGCGGAGGACCTGCTGGAGCGCGTAAAGGAAACCGTGGCCGCCGGCGCGCAGGCGGTGGAGGAGGCCGCGGACGCCGCGCAGGCGGCTGCCGCGGAGGAAGCGACGGAGCAGGCCGAAGCCGCCGCACAGGCGGAGGAGAAGCCGGAGAAGGGAACCGCGGCAGAGGCTGCGACGGAGCAGGAAACAGAGCAGCCGCAGGAAAAATAAAAAAACCCCGCCGTCCGGAAGCTGCAACAGCCGGGCGGCGAGAGTTTTTTGAGGCTAAAAATATTTCTCAAACACTTCTCCCAGGCGTAAAATAGTTTTCTGGTGCTTCGCATCCTGTGCGTTGGATTTTGGATTCCAGAAGGCAGCTGGGAGTCGGTGGATTGCAATTTTTTTCTATATTTCTTCA
>ERZ1106929.2962-NODE-2962-length-10239-cov-2.843284_pt1 | contig 10239 bp, 8 predicted proteins | sample MGYA00403662_ERZ1106929 | MGnify/ENA primary metagenome ERZ1106929 (study PRJEB35170, sample SAMEA104062442) | human gut metagenome | biome: human gut; feature: human-associated habitat; material: faeces | place: Denmark | collected 2013-02-20 ...
TGGGCGGTAGTGATTCATTCCTTTACTACCTCTACGACCACGAGACAGATATAAATGAGCTTGAGCATATTGCGGTTACGTTTGATCACGATCCGGAAGAGGTGTATGACGAAGATCCAGAAGAAGACTACAGAGAAACTTATGGGGACATTTATCCTTATGACTGGTATGAAGATTACCTGATGGATGTTCATGATGAGATCGATGCTGACCCGCGGGAAACCTGCGTGAAACTGATACGTTACCTTCTGGAAAACCAGGTAGACGGATGCATTGATTGGGGACATATAGATTTTCAATAGCTACGACCGATTCTGGCAGGAAGAGAGGGCAGGGTTGCATGAAATTTCAGATGCCAGTGCAACATATTCCACGAGTCAGGATCATCAAAAGCCCCCGCTTCAATTATTCAGAAATTGAAGCGGGGGTTAATAAGTTATCAGGATATGCAGCGAGTGTGTTGCCAGTTTCGATATTGCAATCTTAGAATTGCTTTGTTATAATAATTTCATTAGATTATTTTTTTCAAAGATACCGCTTCTGGCGGTGAGTGAGCCCATAGGGGTCTTTGGAGGGAATAGTCTATTTTTTATATTCAAATCCCGGTTAGCGATAACTGGGATTTTTTTATTTTAAGACTATTCCAAAAGGAGGAAACGATGATGGAGGAAATCATCAAACAAAATACGTTCTCAAGAACGGTATTTAATGACAGTAAGCTTGGAGCTTACTATACGGATCCGGTGCATGCCGCTAAACTAGGAAGACTGTTCCGATTACAGGGAGAATGCTGTGTTTTGGAGCCATCATTCGGCAATGCGGAGGCACTGAAGGCATTTTTAAGTCAGTGCGAAAGGGCAGATGACGCCGGTTCAGTCCATACATTTGGCGTGGAACTGAACCGGGAAACCTTTGAGCAGCATAAGCAGGAGATAGAATTTCCAGTATGTGCTGATTTCATTGGCGGGATCCGGTCATCGAACCGGGTATTTACATTATGTTTTGCCAATCCACCATATGGCGTAGGCGGAGATGATGGATCAACCCGATTAGAAAGACTCTTTGTTGAACGCATCTACCAGTTAATGAAAACAAAGGGATACCTTGTCCTGGTTGTTTCACTTACGACAATGAATCTCGATGAATTTGCAAAGTGTCTGCTGGCAAGGTTTAAGCCTGTGGCCTTCTATCGTTTTGACGATAAAGAGTTTACGAGATACAAACAGGTGGCATTTATTGGCCAGAAGCGTTCATCGATTGGGCTTTACAGGAAAGAGTATGAGGAATGGATGAGCGCAAATCCTGGGGCATCGCTTGAGAATATTCCCTACATTCCCAAAGACCCAAACATACGCATCGAAGTTCCAGTGTCGCAGGAGAGTGAGATTGAACTTTTCACAACAAAGGAATTTGATGAAGCGATCCTGCTTCATAATACGAGTGCATTGGTGCCGTTGCTTAAAAAAGCTTTGCAGACCAATGCATACCAGTCGGTTGGCCTTGGAAAGCCAATTGTTCCGCTTAAAAAGGATCTGCTGTATTTATCAGCGATTGCGGGAGGCGGACAGGGCCTGGCCGGAAATGAAGACCGCGGCGATTTACACTTGCAAAGAGGACAGGCAAAGCCGGTTCAAATTGAAACTCCGGAGTTTGACGATGACGGAGAGGTTCATTCGGTTTTAGTCACAACACGAAACCAGATCACGCTGCATGTGATCGATAATTTCGGAACCATCCGTGAGTTAGCATAGGGGAGGGCAGTGTGATGAAAAACGGAATGATCAGAATCGGTATGTTTGAGGCTTACTTGGAGCGTATGCTGATCCGGGGAATCAAAGTGGCCTACATCAGTTATTTTACCCGGACACTGCAGGAGGCAAAGGCAATTGGCAGTACGATGTGCACTTCAGAGCAGAATACAATTTGGCTGCAGAAAAATGGAGTACAGAACAGGTATGACGTCTATGGAAACTATAAAGTGTACTACGCACCGATCGTGAGAGGAAAAGAGCGGTTTTATCATGGAGTGATCTTAAATGCAGCGATTGGAAACGATTTGTTCGTTTCCAAAGAAGAAACTGCAGGAGAAGAACTTTATGAAATTCTGATGAAAAAATATCCGCTGCCACTGCTTAAGTGGTGGGGAAAACCAATCCTTTCATATGCACTGAGAGAGGGTCTGATCAATGCTTATTCCAATCGGCTTCATACGGAATGCATTGAGACGGAATATTCTCTACAGGGAACGGATGACCTGAAAGAAATGCAGATATATGATCTTGTAACCTTTGATTATGAGGCTTTAAAGTCTGCTATCCAGGTCCTGTTTCAGCAAAAACAGATCTGGATCTCAAAGAAAGAGCAGCGCTCGATCAACTTTAACAGCATGGATGAGTATTTTCGACAGTACGGATCGACGCTCGTGGAAAATCTTGAAAATCTGCTGAGTCCGGAAAGCGAACTGAAAGGTGAGGTGGATGCATTTACCCTAAACTCTATCCGGCTTTACCCTCAGCAGGCAGCCATGGTGAATGGTGTTACCACGCACTTCTTAAACGGCGCAACTTTTTCCATCATCTGTGAGGGGATGGGCACAGGAAAGACAGCGCAGGCTGCTGCAATCTGCGAAAGCTATTTTGTACAGAAGGAAATGCGACGCAGTCATAGAGCACTCAAGGATATTTATATGGATGAGTCCCTGGTGAAATACAGGAATCTCGTCATGTGTCCCGGTCATCTCCTTGAAAAATGGAAAGGGGAGATCGAACGCCAGATTCCATATGCAAAGGCAACGATCATAACCGATTTTTCCCAGTTGCTGGAGATTAGAAAGCGCGGGAGTCTGAGGGTTGGAAAAGAATTTTATATCCTCTCGAAAGATTTTGCAAAGCTCTCCTATAGCTTGAAGCCGGTACCGAAAAAGGAAATTGCTAAGATGGCGTATATGAAGAAATGCAGGAATCCAGACTGCGGAGTAGAAAATATGCCAGTCCGAAAATGCGTTTCCTGCGGCGGTAAAGATTTTGAAAAAGGGACAACTAAGATCGAGACAATCTACGGAATGAAATGCCCGTATTGTGGAGAGGTGCTGGCTGCCTATACAGCGTCCGGCGGGATCGGCGGACTGACAGCCAATGACTTTGCGTATAAAACAGGGCGGAATTCAAACTGCATCTGGTGCGGAGAATCCTTGTGGATGCCACATGTGAAAAACATCGGTGCAAAGATAATCAGCCCCTGGTACCGGGCAACCTGTTATAGAAACAGGGCCCAAAAAGGAAAGACTACGGTCTGGGTACATAAAGAATATGCAAGAAAGTATTACGCAGAGAATGAGACGGAACCAATATCTGTTTCAGAAAGAGATGGGGTAAGAAAGTATTCGCCTGCTTCGTTCATAAAAAAATACATGAAAGGGTATTTTGACATCGCAGTTTTTGATGAGTGCCATGTGTGTAAGGATGGAGACAGTGCCCAGGGAAATGCAATGCACTGCCTGATCAAGGCAACAAAGAAACAGCTTGCACTGACTGGAACCATCGCTGGCGGAAAAGCAGAGGATCTTTATTATCTGATTTACCGGCTGGCACCGTGGAAAATGACGTCGAAGGGTTACCGCTGGACAGATGTTGCAAATTTTTCCAAGCAATACGGAAAAGTGGAGCAGCGCTATGAATATGCGGGTTCTTCCTCAGATGAGGAGCTTGCGGAGAAAGTATCTGCCCGCGGCCGGAGTTTATCGTCACCAAAGACAAAGCCGGGAATCAGCCCTACGATCTTTACAGACTTTTTGCTGGATTGTGCTGTATTTCTTGATCTTTCGGACATGTCATCCTATTTACCGGATCTAAAGGAGATGGTTGTGACCGTTCCGATGGCAAGAGACGTGGCCAGGGATCATTCCATTCTGGTGTCAAGACTGACTGCGTATGCAAAAAGAAGAGAAAGCGGTGGATTTGCGTTACTCAGCCAGGCATTACAATATGGGCTTTTTTATCCGGACATGCCGTATGGCAACGAAGAGATCCGTAATCCGGTTGATGGAGACATTCTGATCAGAGCCGCTCAGCACGATGAATACCGTTCGGGAGAAAAACTGCTGCCGAAAGAAGAAAAGCTCATTGAACTGATAAAATCAGAGCTTTCGGAAGGCAGAAAATCCGTAGTATTCGCTGAATGCTCCGGAAAAAATGAATGGAATGTCACACACCGGCTCCGGGATATTTTGGAAGCCGCGGGGATCTTTGCCGTTGTTGTGGAAGCGGAGAGCCCGGGAGCATTAAAGAGGGAAACCTGGATCCGTGAGCGGGCAAAGGACGGCGTGGAAGTATTTATCACCAATCCAAAACTCATCGAGACAGGAGTTGATCTGTGCTGGACGGAAGGCGAGAAGAAGTACAACTATCCGACCCTGATCTTTTATCAGCTGGGATACAGTCTTTTTACTGTCTGGCAGGCTTCCAGGCGTCACTACCGGATGAACCAGACCATGGAATGCAGAACGTACTATATGGCTTACGAAGGAACCGCGCAGGCGAAAGTGATTGAACTGATCGCGGAGAAGCAGGTTGCAACGGCAGCCATTCAGGGAAAGTTCTCCGTGGAAGGAATTTCTGCCATGGCAGAGGGTGTCGATGCGAGGGTTGCACTGGCATCAAGCCTGGCGGATCAGGATGTAAAGTCTGGAAGTGCCCTGCAAAAGATGTTTGATGTGCTCCACAGCTCTGACAAACAGGCTGAGTCGTATGTGACGATGCAGGTATACGAGGAGTTGCTTGGAAAAGAAGAGGTAGAACGACGTAAAAAAGCAAAGGAAGATGAGCTGTTTGAAAATCTGTTCGGCCAGTGGGATGAAGATTTTATGGATCTGCAGGAGCCGGAAAACGAGGAACCGGCAGTGGTAGTGCCACAAAAGCAGCCCATGGCAGGTATGGCAAATATTTTTTCTTTGTTTGATTTCTAAAAAGGAGGACGTTATGAACCGATATAAAAATGATAAAGCGGATGAAACACGCATGATCCGCTTCATTGATCCGAATTACCGGGAGCTGTTTCAGATCCCGGATGGTGCGTATGTAGAGGTGAAGTATCCGAACAGCACAGTCATTGTGGCCTGCGGATGTATGGATGAGTATCATCTGCGTTTTGGCAGTGAAGTTTACCATATCTGCGAATTGGCAGAACGTCTGGAACGATGCCAGGCAACCTGTGCTCCGGAGCCGGAGATTACGGAAGATGAGTGTGCCTGGAAGTTGGGTAATAAGGGCTATTTATATGTTCAGGTTTCGGAAGGTGGCTATGATTACCAGTTATACCATTCCGATTTTTCAGAGTGGGATGGCGGCCAGGTAGATACGGACGGCACCATGAATGAAGCCAAAAGGATGATTTTGGAAATGTATGAAATGGATACGCAGACGCATGAGCGTATCTTAACAGATGAACTGGAAAATTCAGTGGAAGAGAAAGGGGAAACATATGAGTAAGATGATGATCGTTGCAGCTACCAGCGAAAAGATGTTGGAACTGATGGATAAGATCACGATTGAAGAGGGGGTTATCAGCTTTCTGGCCAGTAATAAGGCAACGGCAAAAGGTTACCCGTGTATGTTTTCCGTAGAGGGAAAAACGACCACCGCCAGCGTGAAGTTCGAGGCTAAGATCAAAGGACTTGATGAAAAGGGTGAAGTGGTGCCGGTTGAGAAACTTTCCGTTTACTTGCCGGCGCGGTTTGCCGGTTCGGTCAGGGCTGTTGCGGAGCAGACAGACATTGTGTATATGCAGTTTGAGGAAAAGCAGGTGACCCTGCTTTCCCAAAAGCCGGCAATTCAGATCCCGGTAAGCTTCGTGGAAGAGCCGACCAAAGTGAAAAATCCGAAAACGGATGCATTTAGTATGAGCATTCCATTGGAGAAGATCTCACAGTATTTACCCCATATGGCAACTACAAAAAGCGGGATCGGCTTCCTTCCGGTATTAACCGGAGAGGGCCCGATTTTGAAAATGGCATCCACGGATCGCCAGAACACGATGTTAACGGTGGATTTATCTCCAACGATGGTCCGTTTTGAAAGTAAAGACCGGTCTGAGGTGAAAGAGGAAGTTTATAAACCTTATGTTGATGCAATCTCAACCTATCTGACGATCCACCCGGGAACCCTGATCAAGATTCTGGCATGCAACAAATATAACCAGTTCGGTATTTCATTTCAGTTTGATGAGGAGCATAAAAGCATCATTGGTATCGCTCTTAAGTGGCCGGATGCGATTTATCAGCTTCGCCTGAATATACAGAGTGCTGTTGATAAGCGGATGTATGAAGCGGCTTTCAGAAATACGGAAACCGTGCAGTATGAATTTCAGGCAGACAGCAACAGCTTAAGACGCGCGCTTAGCGTTATGAATGCAGGTGCCCAGAAGGTTGATACGGTAAAAGTTTCATTTGAAGGACAGACGATGAGCATTTCGGATATGAAAAATGAAAATTTTGTATCAGCTATTGATGTCAAGACGACTGCGGAAAGCGGAGAGTGCTTTTACGAGAAGCTGTCCCTGTTTATGAATTTTCTGAAACCTTATACGGAGGATGTGAAAATTTATAAGGGCTGGTGCATCTGGACCAAGGATGATGAAAATAATTTCATTCATCTGGTAACGCTGCATACGGGCCCGGGAAATCAGTCGACAAAAGAGGAAGAAACTCAGGAAGAGGAAACACAGGAAGAAGAAACGGAAGAAAGTTTCGAAGAAGATTCCAACGAGTAATTTGTTTATGGGAAGACTGCTGCAACTGCGGCAGTTTCCCATGAATTTCTGACTGTTCTGCGTATATCCAGTATTCCAACCAGGTTGGGGCACTGGATATGGGCAGGAACTGTTCATAAGCAATAGAAAAGATGAAGGAGGACATTAGGAATGTTCAGAAGATGGAAAGAAAATGGAAGGAAGGCACTTCTGGCCATGCAGGCGGCAGTCTTAAGTAGAATTATGACGATCTGCTCTTATGCGGAGACGGTCCAGGATGCAAACTGGATGAAAGAAGATGCGACAAGCGGAGGACTTTTTACGGAAGCGATCACGAAGGTGCAGGATGTGTTCCGAAGCGGCTATGCTTTTGCGATTGTGGTGGCAGTGGGACTTTTTGTGCTGTTGTTTATCTATGCAGGCGTAAAACTGTCATTTGGTGATACCTCTGACGCAAAGCAAACAAAGCAGAAGATATTCCGGATCTTCGTGGGCATGATCTGCGCGTTTGGGGCAATCTTCTTTGTAAGTCTGGTTTATAAGGCGGCTGGCGATGCGTTCCAGTAGAAAAAAGTGGCCAGGCGCATGGATCGGAATTGTTTTAGCGAGTTCTTTTCTGCTGGTAGGTGCGATGAAAATGAGTGCTTATGCGGAACCGGCAGAATCAACCGAAACGGCAGAAATCACAGAGTCTTCAACCGGCGCGGGACTGTCGGATATGGATTTTGGAATGGGAGATGGGCAGATCGAGCTGGATCCATACGATCAGGTATCCGATTTTGGGTTTAGTGACAGTGAAGCGTTACAGAGCCCGATCGCTTCCTTTTACAGTTTATGCCTGTATCTATCCATAGGGGGAATGGTTCTGTCATTGATCATAGCAGGTATTAAACTGGCAGCAAATGATACCAATCAGGGTAAACATCAATTTATTGACGTGGTGGGAACGAAAGTGATCGTGTTCTTCTGTATCAGCTGCTTTGTGGGACTTATCAATTTGTTTTTGGGTATGCTGCAGGATTAGAAACGGAGGAATGGCATGGATCAGCTGACAGAACTTAGACCACCGGATTTTACGGATGTGACAAAATGGTGGATCTTTTCAAACAAATCATTACTGGTGTGCTTGGGCGGCGGGGTGATTGCCTATCTGCTATTTAAAATCACGGCAATGATCCATCTGGCTTTTCTGGGTGTGTGGCTTGGCGTGATGCTTGAGGTAGGTCTTTTTATCGGGGTCACATTTCCGGTTCCCGATTTTGGAAGCTCCCTGCTGGCATTTGGCGGACGTACGGCTGATGAGCTGATCATCAGCCTGATTGCGCATCGGCTAAACCGCAGAACTTATTACAAAGACACGGAATGGGAGGAAGAATTCTAGGTGGAAAGTATCAATCATTTTACCCGGCTTACGGCTGCGTTTTTAGGGCTGACCATTCTGGTTCTGGGAATAGCTGCCATCTGGCTTATCCGGATGAGGAAAAAGAGCTTAAAGACAAAAAAGGCAGAAACAGAAGAAAGAGGGCTGTTTTCCCAGACGGATGAACTGGTACCGATTGATGAGATCGGGCCGGGCTTCATCGTGACAAATGGTGGGAAGAAATTTATTGTGGTACTAAAATGCGGTGGCAGCGACTTTTACACAAAGCCGATTGGGGAAAAAGTAAGGGTCAAAAATAACTATGCTGCCTTTATATCGGAATTTACATCCAGGGTTACATACCGCATATACGGGGAAGACATCAATATGGATGGCACTGTCCGGGAATATGAGCGGATCTTAACCGAACTGCAGGACATGCTCTTTGAGACAAATGAAGACTATAAAGCCCTCCGAAAAGAATTTGAAACAGTAAGGAGTGATTTTGATTCCATAGAAACCAGGGAGCGTTCCAAACAGCTGCTCCTGCTCCAGAAAAAAATAAAAGCATACAGTTGGCGCATCCGTCATGTGGAAAGTCAGTTGGCCTATATCGCGAAAGTGTCAGGACCGGATGCTGCCAGGCAGAACCTTATTCAAACGTATGTGGTTTCCTGGAGCGCGCCACCGGATTTGGCAGCCATCCTAACCAAGGAGGAGCTGTATCAGGAAGCAGCGAAACATTTGAAGGAAGATATCAAAAAGCTGCTTCACAACCTGGCGGAGTGTGACGTAAAAGCGGTGCCCTGCAGTAAAGCGGAGCTCTTTAATATGCTCCATACGCATTATCACCCAATTTCTGGAAATCGTTTCCATTTTGATGATCTGCTGGAGTCCAACTGGGACAGCCGGATCATGCCGTACCGGGAGGATACGGATTTAGAGGAATCCTTTACGGACGAACTGATTGATGAAATGTTATACGGAGGACTGCAAAATGGTTGATTTTCTTATGATGTTCAGCTTGTGCATCTGCGTTTTGTCGGGCGTGACATTATTGATCGTGCATATCTGGTCTAAGAAAAAGCAGAAGAAAGAAGAGGCGGAAGACAAAACAGGAGGTACTGTTTTCCATAGCGGGACGAGGAACGTGCCAAAGCCCATAAAAGAGCGTGCCGGGATTTTACAGGTGCTTGCACCGGATGGCGCAAATACCATGCCGGTATCTTACATGACACTGGATGATAACGGGATTGAACTTTATTATGCCGGTCTCTATATCGACAAGCTTCCAGTGGAGGGACGGTTTGCCCATAGCTTTGCCGGGATCTTCAATATGGACTATGTGGAGTCCACGGTCATCATAGACCCGCTCTTAGAGGAATCCCAGAAAAAGATCAATCGTCGGATCCGGTCACTGGATATGGAACGGTCCGGGGAACGGGACAGAAACAGGCTCAGAATTTTGGATGGAAAGATTGCGGATGCAGAGCGGTGGGCCAGACAGATCGACTCTGACCAGTCAACCCTGTTTGAAACATATTTTCTATTCCTGATCCGCGCGGAAAGCTTAAAACTCTTAACAGAGCGGATTTCAGAGTTTATTTCCAGGGGAAAGGGGATCGGTTTCCGTTCCTGCTATGCGATGCACAAGGAAGCTTTTTTTACATCCCTCCCGCTCAATGAGATCTTTGAAGCAAAAATATCTGTCGGGAAAAATCTGAGTGTGAGTAAAAAGCCGATCAAGGGACATATTTTAAGCCAGGCCTATTTATCCCTGATTTTTAACCATACCACAAGTGAATATTTCCATGAAAAGGGCTGCGTGTTTGGCCGATCTATCTACTCTGGAATGCCGGTTACGTTTGATCCGTTTGATAAGACTCATTTCTCCTACGGAGCTGTGATCGCGGGCCAGTCCGGATATGGAAAGTCGGCAACCGTGAAGCAGCTGTTTTCCAGGCAGGTGGATTTCGGCGTGCATATCGCAAACATTGACTATGAACCGCTTCCTGGCGATGGAAAGAGAGGTGAGTATTCCATAGTGGCGGAAGCCGTTGGAGGAGTCAATTATCTGATTTCCAATTATTCCGACTCCCAACTTAATTTTTTTGAGATCAGCGATGAGTATGAAT
>ERZ1106929.2964-NODE-2964-length-10238-cov-3.015123_pt1 | contig 10238 bp, 3 predicted proteins | sample MGYA00403662_ERZ1106929 | MGnify/ENA primary metagenome ERZ1106929 (study PRJEB35170, sample SAMEA104062442) | human gut metagenome | biome: human gut; feature: human-associated habitat; material: faeces | place: Denmark | collected 2013-02-20 ...
GGTATGATAAATTGGTATAATGACGCTTGCTATATATAAAAAATATGAATAACAGAAAGAGCTGCAAATATCAGATTGTCTACACAGGAGCCTTATGGCTGCTGGTCAATTAAAAAATAGAGCAGGCGCCCCTTAAAAGCCAGTGGATGGCTTACGGGGACGCCCGCTTTTCACAAGGCCCTTATACGGGTTATTTGGTAGGATCAAGCGGAACAATGGCAAGAGTTTTTCCCAGTGGAGCTAAAATCTTTAAGACGGTCTCAAGCTGTGGATTCGTGTTCCCTTTTTCCATTCTGGCTATGATTGGCTGTTTTACTCCGCTCATTTCTTCAAGCCTTTTTTGGCTTATGCCCTTTTCCTGTCTTGCCTTAATAAGCTCTCCAATAAGAGCTACTCTTAAATTGCTCTCCGCTATTTCTTCTGGGGTGAAAAGCTCTCTTTCTACTTCTTCCCAGCTTCTGCCGATAGCAGAATTATTTGTGTTACTCATACTTTACGCCCCTTTCTATAAGGTCTGCAAGTTCTCGCTTTGCTTTTTCAATCTCTCTTGCGGGTGTTTTCTGTGTCTTTTTCATAAATTGATGAAGTAGTACATAACTACCATTTACCCAGCCGACAAATAAAATTCTATATCTAAGGGGTCTAAGCTCCCATATTTCGCCGTCAAGGTGCTTTATATAAGGCTCTCCTACTTGTGTTCCGTACTCGCTCAAAGTCTTTACATAGTCTCTAATTTTATTGAGCTTAATACGGCTATCCTTATCTTTCTTGCTTGCTAATTCGGCTAAATAGTCCGCTACTGGTTCTTTTCCGTTTTTGTCCCTATAAAAATATATCTGGTGCAAGATTAACTTTCCCCTTTCTACAAATATTATACTTAAAAGTTATTAAAATGTCAATAACTTTTAAGTGATTAAAAGGGGCCCAAAGTGGTAAGGTATCTTTTTGCATCTAAATTCTGTAAGATGGTAAGAAGAAAACAGACCGTGAACCAGACAGAGGAGGCAAGACCATGGCAGCAAACTATCAGAAAACCACACAGAAAACGACCGGAGGGAGCACCACCACCACCAATACCAGCACCCAGGGCGGATCCAGCACCCATACCCAGAGCGGCGGAACCTCCACCACCACCAGCAAGTCCTACGCTTCCGGGGAAGTGAACGCGAATACCCAGGCGAACCTAAACCGCTACAACAACCCGTACCAAGAGTCGGGAGCAGTCTCGGATCTTAGAAACCAGCTGAAACAGAACCAGAACTATCAGCAGAGCGACGCGGTCAAGGACGCCTACAGCCAGCTTCAGCAGTACGGACAGTACCAGCAGAGCGAGACGGTAAAGAACGCCTATGAAAACCTGCAGAACCTCTTAAATAACCGGCCGGGGGAATTCCATTCCTCCTACAAGGAACAGCTGGACAACATCTACAATCAGATTGTGAACCGGGAAGATTTCAGCTACAACATGAACACGGACGCCTTGTACCAGCAGTATAAGCAGCAGTACACCCAGGCGGGGAAGAATGCCATGAAGGACACCATCGCCCAGGCGTCTGCCTTAACCGGAGGGTATGGGAACAGCTACGCGGCCACGGCCGGCCAGCAGCAGTACCAGAATTACCTGCAGGAATTAAATAACATCGTCCCCACCCTGTATAACCAGGCCTATCAGAGATATCAGGATGAGGGGGCCAACCTGTTAAACCAGTACAGCGTGGCCGGAACGCAGTATAACAACGAATACCAGCAGTACCGGGATGCTCTGTCTGACTGGCAGGCAGACCGATCCTTCGCGCAGAGCAACTACCAGTCGGAGCGGGACTATGATTACGATCGGTTTAACGCAGACCGGTCCTACGCCTACAACCGGTATAACGATGAGCGCACCTTTGACTATAACCAGTTCCGGGACAACCGGGACTTCCTCTCCAGCCAGTTTCAGAATGAAAGGACCTTCGATTACCAGGATTACATCAACAACCGGAACTACTGGAACCAGGAATATTGGAACGAACGGAATGCCGCACAAACGACCGAGAGCCGGACGGATACCTCCCAGTGGAGCCAGACAGACACCAGGGACTGGAGCAACACAAGCAGTACCCAGAACACCAGCAGCTGGAGCAATACAGAGAGTCTGACGCCCAAGGAAGAGGACACCTTAAGCGCGCTGTTTGGGAACGACTCCCAAAACGGACTTGATCTGGGAGAGACAGAAGGGAAGGTGCCCTGGTATCAGAGGCTGGCAAATGGAGTGAAGGAGAAGCTTGGCGCAGCCGGAGGCCTGGACAACGACATTGTTCTGCAGATCGACCGGGCGGCGTCTCCAGGGATGCGAAGAAACGTGATTACGGATCTGGTAAGAAACGGAAAAATCAGCGCCTCTGACGCGGCGGATTACGCCAACCTGTTTGGCATCAGCTATTAAGGAGAAAAAGTATGGCAAGAACGATGGAAGAGATTGAAGAGGAAATCCGAAAAGCGCAAAAGCAGAGAAGGCAGAGCGCGGTTCAGGGAAGCGGGAATACGGCCGGCCAGTCCCAGAGGAATAGCCAGGAGATTGAAGAAAGGATCCGGGCAGAGCAGAAAAAGCGGACGCAGGAGCAGTCAAGAAACCGGGCGAAGCTTTCCTTCGGAGGTCCCACCCAGGACATTTATCAGGGGAGGGAACGTTTATACCATGCCCAGGGAACCGATAACTTCATAGATCCAAAAGCGACGGATTACCGGGCGCAGGGAAACAACCTGTTAAACAACCAGCTCACCCAGGCGGATACAGACAGACTCAGCTACCAAAAGAATTATGATTTTCTGAGCGATGCGGTTAAGGAGAGCCTGCGCCAGTACCAGAAATACCAGGATCTCTCCATAAACCCGACCGTGGACGTAGCCACCCGGAAAAAGGCAGCCTCTTCTGCCAAATACATAAACGACACCTATGACGATTACCTGGGAGAGGATGGTTTCCGGCAGTTTTTACAGTACAAAGAGGAAGCCGACAACGCCATGACGGTCGATCGATGGGATGAGAAAGTGAAGGCGAAAGAGGACTGGGTGGATCGTCTGACAAAAGAACAGGAAGAGTATCTGGATATCCTGGCTTTTCATAAAAATGCAGGAAGAAGAGGAGCGGCGGCGGCAATCTCCGATGAACATGGGCTTCGGACCCAGGACAAGGATGCCTATGCGAAAAGCGAGCTTGTCAAAAGTGGATTGAGTGAAGAGGAAATCGATGAGCTTGTGAATATCCGAAGAGGGGCAGAGGTGAAAACGACCCGTACCCCTGAAGAGGAGTTAGCGTATGCCTCCGATTACATCAATTCCAAACTGACCGAGGAGCAGAAGGGATATCTGCGGGAGTATAAGGACTATGCAGATGGAAGAAAGCAGCCACAACAGGGAGAAGATCCGGAAGCGATTGCCCAAACCAGGGCCGTCAGTGAGGCGAAGGCCAAGCTCATAGAAAGCGGCGTTACGGAAGAGGAGTTTGAAAAGATCAATCAGTATGCCAGCGAGTTATACAGTTACTACGACCGCTTGGAACAGCAGCAAAAGGCCTATGATTCTGTCCATACGGGAAGCGCAGCAGGGGATGTGGGAGGTGGCATCCTGAATACAGCAAAAGCGATCGCTGTATCCCCTGTATCAGGTTTTGGAGCACTGATGGAAACGGTTAACCGGGCATTTTATCCGGATCAGGCAGCCCCGGTAAACACGAACTCCACCTTTTATGGGCTGTCAAATAGGAATACGGACTGGAAAAATGCGACTGCCCAGAGGATCGCAGAGTTACCGGCAGGTGAACTGGGAGCGAAAGCTTATCAGGTGGGAACGTCGATCGGAGAATCTGCTTTTAACATGGCGATCGGCGCAGGAATTGGAAAAGGGCTGGGAGTGGCGTCTCTGTCGGAAAAGACCGCTCAGGCAGTGAACCACTTGGTGACTCTCCCTTCCTTCGGCGCGAATGCCTACGCAGTCACCCTCCAGGAAGCCCAGAACCGGGGGATTGATACGGATGATGCTGTAGCCACGGCACTGGTGGCCGGTTTGGCGGAAATGGCGACGGAAGTCTGGTCTTTGGATCATTTCTGGGACATCGCGAAGAGCCAGGGCACAAAGGCGGCCCGAAACGCCGTCATCGATGTGCTGGTGCAGGCAGGGGTAGAGGGAAGCGAGGAGGTAGCCAGCGATCTCATCAACCGGGCAGCGGACGCCATCATCAACGGGGATCAGTCTGCCTACAACCAGTCTGTACAGGAATCTATTTCCCAGGGAATGACCGAAGAGGAAGCCAAACAGAAGGCGACCAAAGAGGCAATCCAGGGAACAGTCGAATCCTTCTTAGGGGGCGCGGCCTCCGGCGGCATCATGGGCAGCGCCGCCCAGGGCGTCAAGCTGGTCACCGACACCCAGTCTGCCAAACAGATGTTTGCGGACGGGGATTACCAGAGCTTCGCAGAGGCCATCGACACGGAAGAGGGATCGTATACGAACCGGAACGCCTGGGAGACGGCCAAAGAGGCGCAGGCGTTGGCCGGGGACTATGCCGCCCAGAGCAAAGAGGGAGGGAGCATCCGCACACAGGAGCAGAGGAAGCTTTACAACCTTGTGATGGATACGGCAGAAATTGAAAGCGGGAACCGGAAAGCGGAAGCGAACGCAGTGGAGCGGCAGAGCAAAAAGGACGGGCAGACAACCCGCCGGTCTTTGGAGATCCCGGAGCAGACGTATGAGGAAACGGATGTTCCGAAGGCGTACCAAAGCCAGGGCATCTCCGAGAGTGAGATGTTCGATCGCATGGCGAAGGCACAGACGGCAGAAGAGCTGACCGAAGCGTACCGATCCGGCCGGGAAACGGCGGATGGTACAGCCCGGCGCCTGGCGGACAACGCTTACCAGCAGTATTCCGGAAAGCTGCTGACAGAAGGAAAGGTTACCCAGGCACAGCTGGATGCGGCGATGAGTCGGCCCACAAAAGCACAAGCCTACTTAGAAGGGGCGAACGGGACGGCACAGGATGCGCTGGATCTGACGGATGAGACCCGGATCGCCTACAATGAGGGCGTGCGGCGCCGCACCGAGGAGCTGGCCTCCCGGACGGTACAAAACGCGGAAGACATCCGGGAAATCCGGATCCGGGGAGTGGGCACACAAGCGTCCGTCACCTACAACCAGGCGACGGTTTCGGCGGAGGACTTCCGCGCCAAAAACTTCGGCGTACAGACACTGGTGAACCAGGCCTTAAACCAGAACACGGAGGTGGCCGCGAACGGATATCTCGCGCATTACCCGGCCGGGGTGCCGATCACCTCATACACGAAAGCCTTCCAGACCTTTTATGACGCCGGGGCGGCCGGTGTGAAAAGCTTCAAGGAAACCATGAAGGCCAACCGGTATATGTCTGCTCTCGTCCCAGAAAGAACCCTGGAATCGGTTTTTACCCTGGGAGGCAGGGAATTGTCCATCAAAGACCAAACAGCCGTTAAAACGGCCATACGCAAAGGCACAGGGACGGTCAAGGACCTGCGGACCAATAAAACCCAGGAGGTGGCCCTTCTGCCGGTTTATGAAGCGTATGCCAAAGCGACAGGGACTACCATTGTTCTGAAAGATGATATGGACGCCCACATCAACGGAAGCTTCCAAAAAGCGGCCAGCGAGATTGTCTTTAACACGGGCTCGGACAAGGCCTTCTCCACCTTCTTCCATGAAGCTGTGGGCGAGTATACGCAGGCCTGGAACGCCGAAGGGATGAAGGAGGTGCAGGAAGCGATCCTTTCCTACGTGGTGGATACCAAAGGCGCGGAGTATCTCAGCCGCACAGGAAGACGCTACCAGAGCGCCTATATGGCCCAGGAGGGGACAAAGAGCTTCCGGGAAGCGATGGATGAGTACGTCAACGACGGCATAAGCGGCCTGTTTACCTCAAAGGAGGGGATGCGCCAGTTCGCGAAGTGGCTGGATGGCCACCAGAAGGCATCTAAAAGGAACGTGCTGCAGAAACTGGCGGACTGGATCAAGAACGTGGTGGATTCCTTAAAGAAGGCCCTGACGGGTTCCCGGCTGAGCGAGGCCACCAAGACGGTGGCGGAAATGAATATCGAGCGGGCAAACAAGCTGCGCACCCAGATTTTGGATGCGCTAAGCGTCGCGTCGGAACATCAGGCGAAGGCGGCCAAAACCGGCGATCTGACAGAGGCGGAAGTGAAGTATTCCCTGGAGGTGGTTGAAGGGACCACCCTGGAGGAGCGGATCCAGGACGCCCTGGAGCATCCAAAGGAGCAGAGCCATATCTACATCCAGGACACACCCAAAAGCCTCCAGGAAATCCTGGGGATCGGAGATCTCCCGATGCTGATGACCAGCAACCACATCTATTCTGTGGTGAAGACAGCTGAAGAGGCGAAGAGGGAAGGAAACTTCCGGAAGAATGTAAACTACCATGGACTGGGAACTGAACGGCTGATACGTGCCATGGAAGCTTTGGAGGATCCGGTTCTGATCGCAAAATCCACCACAGATCCAGAAAGCCTGGATCTTGCGGTTTTCACAGAGATTTTAGATCAAAAGAACGCGCCGGTTATGGCGGCGATCCGGATTGCGGGAAAAGGGAAAATAGGGGGGACGTATATTGACACGAACTTTATTTTGTCCGCCTATGGAAGAGGAAATACGGAAAATTATATTGAAAGCGCACTGGAAGAAGATCGAATTTTGTATGAAAACCGAACAAAAAGCCAGCAGTTGCAAGTCGACCCAAGGGTACCATACCCAAACATCTCTGCAACTGCTGACTTTACTGAAAATCTAACACGGTTCCGGGAGAAAGTCAAGGAAAATCGTCGCATAAGTTTTGACAAAAACAGCCAGGCAGCGGAAACGGGCGCTGAGACACAGAAGCCTGCAGCAGAAAAGACAAAGTTTTCCCTAGACGTGCCGGTGGAGGAGACAAAGGATCTGATCGCCGTACACAACCTGTCGGAGGAAAAACTCTTGAAGGATCTGGAGCTGGGCGGATTTCCCATGCCCTCTATCGCGATCACCAAAGCGGAGCTTGGCCATACGCAGTTTGGAGACATTTCCCTCCTGTTTCGGAAAGAGACCATTGATCCGGCCAACAAAAAGAACAAGGTGTTTGGCGCTGATGCCTGGACGCCCACCTTCCCGAAGGTAGAGTATGAGGTAAATGAAGAAGCGGTCCGGAAGGCACGAGAGGTGCTGCAAAAACTTCCGGAAGCCTCCCTGCCGGAAGAATACAAAAGAAGAGCCGAGAGCTTCGTGGAAAGCCTGGACTACAACCTGGACCGCTATGGAGGAAAAGAGGGGATTCTGGAGTACGCGAAAAGAGAGGAGGCTTTAAAGGCTGCCTACCTGGCCGATCAGGGAGGGACGGTGGAGACCCGAACCAAAGAAATACGGACAGAGATGTCAGAAGCCGAGAAGGAGCAGGCATCCACGATCCTGGAAGCGCTGGGCCAGGATAACGGATTTTCGGAAAAGCTGTCCGGAAAAGAGGCCTATGACCGGTATGGCTATCGGATCAAACAGGCACTGCTCGCCTATTACCAAAGAAACGGAATCAACGAAGAGACCGCGCAGCAGGTCGTAAGCAGCATGACAAAGTTTCAGATTGCAAACGAATACCGCAAGGCCAAAAAATACCGGGAGAACGGCGGCGTGGACGTGAAAACGGAAGTCGACTACGCTGCGATGAAGCGAGAGATCGAAAAACGGACGGATCCGGATGGCTATGAAGCGTGGCTGGAGGAGCTGTTTGGACAGATCGAGGCGGATGCCGGACTTCCCAACGGAAAGGATCCCTTTACGCCCTCCGGGAACCGGAGGAGCTTTCAGAGCACCCACCTGCCCTTCACGCTTGAGAACGTGGTCAAAGCCATGAAGGCCCAGGGCACGAGGAATGTGGCAGGGTTTAACGGGATCAAGACCATTCGGGCGGAGGCCACGCCGGCGCTTACGAGCATCCGGGGAATCAAACAGGAATCCTCAAGGCTCCAGAGGCTGGACACAGAAAGCTATGCCCAGCTGGTACAAAAGCTGGACGACCGGCTGATGGAGGTATTAGCTGACGTCCGGGACGGAAGCGGAAGAACGGATGATCTGATGGCGTTTGACGAGATTGGAGACATCATGGTACTGGCGGCACAGCATCCCACGGCGAAGCAGGTGCAGAAGGCATTTGAGCCCTATGCCTGGACCGTAACGCGCCTGCAGGCGCAGGAGATGGCGGAAATCATGCAGGAAGTGGCGAAAATGCCCGTAGACATGTTCGAGGCGAAGCCAGAGCGAGTGGTAGGCTTTGAAGAGATCGCCCAGGCAGTCCTTCCGGATACGGCCAGTCAAAAAGTAAAGGATGCCTTGACAGAAAAAGGGATCCCTTACTCAGTGTACGTCCATGAGGACCAGAAGGCCCGGATCGAAGCGGTGAACGCCGTGGAGGAGATCCGGTTCTCGATAGATGTGGCAGAAGAGGAGTTCTCCCGCCAGTATGATCAGTGGAACCAGAAGGATCCGACAAAAACTTTTCGCGTAGGCATTGCTACAGAAGCGATTCGCCAGCTGGGGTATCGCCCCTTAAACATTATGGTCGATTCAGCCAAGCTGAAAAAGATCAAAGAGAAACATCGAGGAATGACGGATCAGGTGCTGAAAAAGCTGCCACGCGTGGTCATGGATCCCCTGCTGATCTTGCGGTCGAAGCAATCTGAAAGCAGGCTCGTACTGCTCAATGAACTGGAAGATGCCAACGGGCACACGGTAATCGCTGTTCTCGAGATGAAACCGAAGGATAAGAAGGGAGCTGTTCTGGAGGAAATAAAATTGGCTAGTGCTTACGGAAAGGATTCTATCCAGAATCTGATCCGTACAAGCACTGTATTGTATGTGGCCAGGGATGAAAAAAGAATCAACCATTGGAAATTTACTACTGGGCTCCAATTGCCGGTCGTGTTTCCAACGGTTGATTCTAAGAACAGTATACCAGATTCTCACCAAAATGCAACTCCCATTTCGGACGAAACGGACATTCGCCATTCCCTGGACATCGATGAGGCCCTTTTTGACGCCCTGGACGGGGTGGATGTTGCCGATGAGGTGTTTTTGGACGAGGCGGGAAACGAACGAACCGTCAACTACCAGAAGGAGTCCATCCGGGAAGCCGCTTCTATCCTGGAAGAAGGGAACGAAGCCTTAAAGGGCCATCCGGTGAACCGGTCCCTGATCCGGCGGATGGCCTCCTCCCTCTTGCAAGAGTACGATTCCGCCTATGACCGGAATACCTTCGCCTCCAACTTAGAAAAGGTCTTTTCTTACATGCAGACTCAAGAGTCCGTAGATTTTCAGGACATGCTGCGGGTGATGCAGGAGGTGGCGTCTCCTGTGGTGGAGGCCTCCCGGGATACCATATCTCCCTCCGGAGACTACCAGGCGGTAAAGGAAGCCCTCTCTTCCTACCGGATCGCTCTGAACAAGGAGCAGAAGGCAGAGGTTGTAAACGCCTTTGGAAGCTATCAGGCATTTAAGGCCGCCGTTGCAGGCCGTATCCACGTGACGGAGCAAGGGACGGCTTTAGATTCCCTGTGGGGAGAGATCACCGAGCAGTCTTTGGGGATCTTGGATCCCATGGAGAGCTCCGGCAACCAGCCCCTGGCGCTGTATGACCTGCTGGAACAGCTAAAGCCAAAGAAGCAAAATGAATATGGCGGGGACAACAGTGACGCCGCCTATGACCTGGCGCTGCAGATCGTGGAGCGTTACTACGAGGCCCAGGGAAGAGAAACGGGGCAGGCAAAGGCGTATCAGGCGGCGAAGCGGCTCCAGAAGAAAAACGCCGAGTACCGCGCCAGGGTGCGGACACGCTACCAGGAGCGCCTTACAAAAGCCAGAAAAGAGATCAAAGAGCATTACCAGGAGAGGATCAGCCGTCTGCGAAGTGAAAAGAACCAGAGGACGGAAGAGCAGCTGGCAAGATTAAAGGCAAGGCACCGGCAGAGCGCTTTAGAAGCGAATAACCGGAGAAAGGCGTCAAAGGAGCGAGTGGCCATCATCCGGGAAGCGCACGCGATCACAGAGATGCTCCTGCGGCCGACGGATGAAAAGCATGTACCGGAGAACATGAAAAAGCAGACCATTGAATTCATCAAGGCAATTGACCTGGTATCCCATCGGTCAAGTGAGGATGCGCGCGAGACTGTGCGCTGGCAGGAAAAAATGAGGGGCCT
>ERZ1106929.2967-NODE-2967-length-10235-cov-2.722888_pt1 | contig 10235 bp, 10 predicted proteins | sample MGYA00403662_ERZ1106929 | MGnify/ENA primary metagenome ERZ1106929 (study PRJEB35170, sample SAMEA104062442) | human gut metagenome | biome: human gut; feature: human-associated habitat; material: faeces | place: Denmark | collected 2013-02-20 ...
ATTGTGCAGAATGTGGGCTATACCCATACCGGTGAGGATTTCGACCGCTATTCCGAAGAGATGCATGAACTGCTTCTCTATTATAATCAGCTCTTTGACCGCTACAACAGCTATGAAGGCATGAACAATGTCAAGACCATCAATGACAATGCCGGCATTGCTCCGGTCAAGGTGGACGAGCCGCTCATCGACCTGCTGGAGCAGTGTGTGGAATGGGAGGAGCAGTCCCAGGGAGCGGTGAATGTCTGCATGGGATCGGTGCTGGAGATCTGGCATGAGTACCGGGAGCGGTACATCGGCACCGAGAACGGTGAACTGCCGCCCATGGAGGAACTGGAAGCAGCTGCCCAGCACACCGACATCAACAGTCTGGTCATTGACCGGGAGGCAGGGACAGTCTATCTCACTGACCCCGAGGCCTCGCTGGATCTGGGCGCGGTTGCCAAGGGCTATGCCACCGAACAGATCGCCCGGAAGCTCTATGCCGATGGATTTACCTCCTTTGCCATGAGCAGCGGCGGCAATGTCCGGGTGATGGATGCCCCGGCAGACGGCAGCAAGACCGCCTGGGTCATCGGCATCCAGGACCCGTCCGCCTCGATGGAGTCGGGGGATTATGTGGACTCGGTGATCGCCAACAACATCTCGGTGGTGACCAGCGGCGACTACCAGCGCTATTATATGGTGGACGGCGTCAAGGTGCATCATATCATTGACGGCGAAACCCTGATGCCCGCTGACCGGTTCAGCTCGGTGACCATCGTCTGTGAGGATTCGGGCCTGGCGGATATGCTCTCCACAGCACTGTTTATCCTTCCCATGGAGGAGGGAAAGGCGCTGGCGGAACAGCATGGCGCAGAGGTGATGTGGATCGAAACCGACGGCACTGTGACCTGTACCGACGGACTGATCCCGCTGCTCAAGGAGCGGGGCGGCGCCACTTCGGTACCGCCGTCGGCACAAGAGGAATCTGGAAAGGAGTAAGTTGGCTGTGAGCGAGAAGAAACCCTTTGAACTGAAGAAAATGTGGCAGTGGCTGGTCTACCTCTATGTGGTGCTGCCGGCACTGCTCTTCCTGCTGGGCTTCCTGACCCGGAATATGGATATGGGCATCCTGTTTGCCCGGCTGTTCCACTCCTACTGCCTGTATGTGGTCAATCCCATTCCCGATGTGCCGTCCATGACCGGCATTCTCGGGGCAGTATTGGCACTGGGTGTGGTCTTTTACACCCTGTACCGCCGGGATTTCCGGGACTTCGGCGTGAGCCTCGCACTCATAGCGCTGAATTTTCTCTACTATTTCACCCAGACAAACTATCTGCTGATCCGCTATCTGCGGTTTATGTAAATCTGGCTTTTCATACGCCGGTTTCGGGATTTCTCCCGGAGCCGGCGTATTTTACATGGTAACACTTCCTCGACCCGCTGCGTATAATGGGGTAGAACGCACAGAAAGGGGGAATGACCATGGGCTGCCGTGGCTCCGGCAGGGATCTGGCACGGTGCTTTACCGCAGCGGCACTGGCTTTTGCAGCCGGTGTGGTGCTGGGACTGCTCTGTACATACAATGTCATTCTGGTCTTTTTGTGCCTGTTCCTGATCGGCGTGGTGGTCATCGGTCTGGTGAAACGATAATGCAATCGAGGTGATAACAGTGAAAATCATGGTTTACCGCAGCCCCAGATTCCTGAGCGCAATCCTGCGGGTACTGCTGGGCGTCCGGTCGGACAGTGCCCGCTGAACTCCCCTGTCGGCATTGCCTCCTCCCAAAGCTCCTCCCTACTGGAGGAGCTTTTTTGCCGTATCCGGTGCTAAACCGGCTGTCCGTTGAATATAAGTGAAGCAGTAAACTGGTAAGGAAAGGGTGTTATTATGGAGCTTTCTCTGGAACGCAAACCGATCACTGTCAACGAAACGATCCTTGATATAAATACCGAACAGGCAGTGGAGAGCGATATGCTGCTGGCGGATTACTATCCCCGGATCAGCCGGATTCTGCGCTGCTGTGTGGAAACTTCAGTGGATCAGGCAGTGGTGAGCGGGGAAAGACTGATCGTGGACGGTGTAGCGCTCTGCCGGGTATTCTATAAGTCGGAAGAGGGCCGTCCTGCGTCGGTCACGGTCAAGCTCCCCTATACCAAGGCAGTGGAGCTGCGCCGGGCCCCGCAGAAGCCGCAGATCGCGGTGCAGTCCTATCCGGGATATTTCAGCTGCCGGGCTGTGAATTCGGGCAGGCTGGAGATCCGGGGGGCTGTGGTGCTGCACTGCCGTGTCACCGCGCCCAGTGAGACCCAGGCTCTGCACTGGGCTGAGGGCAGCGGAATGCAGTGCCGGTGCCGTCCTCTCTGCTGCGGACAGCTGCTGCGGTGCAGTACCCGCAGTCTCACCGCCCGGGGCGAAGAGCGCCTGTCGGACGGGATTCCCTCGGATGCTGCCCTGCTCCGGGCGTCCTCCCGTGTGGGGGACACCACCTTCAAGGCAGTGGGCGGCAAGCTGGTAGCCAAGGCGGACGCTGTGACCGAGCTGGTGCTCATCGGGCCGGACGGGACACTCTACCGGGAGGAGATGGAGATCCCGGTGAGCGAGATCCTGGACGCCGAAGGCGCCGATGAGAACGCCATCTGTTCGGTGAGCTTCACCGTGGACTGGACCGATGCCAAGCTCAGCTCGGTGGCGGCGGATGAGCAGCCCATGGCCAGTGTGGAACTGAGCCTGACCGCCTGGATCTGGGCGATGGCCAATGAAACCGACAGCTTTATGACCGACTGCTTCTCCACCTGTTACGAAACCACCCAGGAGACCCGTCCCTTCCAGCTGCTGCGGGGCGTGGAGCCAGTGCACCGGAACATTCCCATTGAGGCGGAAATCCCGCTGCCCGAGGGTTCGGGCGAAGTGATGGACCTCTGGGCGGAACTGGCGGAGCAGAGTGCCGCCGGCGGCGAGGGAAGCCTGCGTCTGACCGGGCGGGTACGGTTCGCTGGTCTGGTGCAGACCGGCGGGGAACCGGAGTACTTTGAGCATCTGGCGGACTTCAGCGAGGAGATCCCGGTGGACGGCACTGTGGGCGAGCAGCTTGCGGACTTCCGGGTGGAGCTGCAGGACAGCTCCCGGACTGCCGGCGGGCTGAATGTCCGGGCCCAGGTGAAGGCAGATGCAGCCATGGCGCTGCAGGAGACAGCCCGGCTCATCACTGAAGCGGCAGTACAGGAACAGAAACCGGTCAAACAGCGGGGCGCAGGCTGCCTGACCCTCTACTTCCCGGAGCCCGGGGAGCAGGTATGGGAGATCGCCAAGCGGTACAGCACGGCGCCGGCAGCCATTCTGGAAGAGAACGGCCTGACCGATGACGGCGCGGCAGGGGAAGGCATGCTGCTGATCCCCGCGGTACGATAACCGGGAAAGGGGAGAAGAGATTTTGGAACATCAGACCATCTATCAGGATATTGCCGAACGGACCGGCGGAGATATTTATATTGGCGTGGTGGGACCGGTGCGCACCGGCAAGTCCACCTTTATCAAGAAATTCATGGAGAACCTTGTGATCCCCAACATCCAGAACGAAGCCCGGCGGGAACGGGCGGTGGATGAGCTGCCCCAGTCGGCGGCGGGACGCACCATCATGACCACCGAGCCCAAGTTCATTCCCGAGGAGGCAGTGGAGGTGGCGCTGGAGGACGGTTCGGCCTTCCGGGTGCGGATGATCGACTGTGTGGGCTATATTGTCCCCAGTTCCATCGGCTATGTGGAAAACGAAGCGCCCCGCATGGTGATGACCCCCTGGTTCCCGTCCGAGATCCCCTTCAATATGGCGGCGGAGATCGGCACCCGGAAGGTGATCAATGAGCATTCCACCATCGGCCTGGTGGTGACCACCGACGGCAGCATCAGCGATATTCCCCGGGAGGAATACCGGGAGGCGGAGGAGCGGGTGATCCGGGAACTGCAGGAGATCCACAAGCCCTTTGTAGTGCTGCTCAACTGCATGGCCCCCCAGAGCGAACAGGCCCAGAAGGTGCGGCAGGAGATGGAGGAGGAGTACGGCGTACCGGTGCTGGCGCTGTCCTGCCTGGATCTCGGACGGGAGGACATTGTCCGGGTGCTCACCGAGGTGCTGTACCAGTTCCCGGTGCGGGAGATCGCCGTGCAGATGCCCCGGTGGATTCTCTCCCTGCCTGCGGACCACTGGCTGCGCCGGAGCCTCTTCGACAGCGTCACCGAGGCAGCCAGGGGCATCACCCATATCCGGGACGCTGCCGGCTGTGCCCAGCGACTCTGTGATGCGGAGTATGTCACCGACGCGTCGGTGAAGGAGGTTCTGCCCGGGGAGGGTGCCGCCCGCATCCGCATGAACATCGATGAGGGCCTCTTCTATAAGGTACTGGGGGAGACCTCGGGGCTGGAGATTGAAAACGAAGAGGAACTGATGCAGTCCATCACCGAGCTGGCGGCAGCCAAACGGGAGTATGACAAGATCAAGGACGCCATCGATCAGGTCAACGCCACCGGCTATGGCATTGTCATGCCGTCCATTGACGAGCTGACCCTGGACGAACCGGAGATCGTCAAGCAGGGCGGACGGTACGGCGTGCGGCTGCGTGCCTCGGCGCCGTCCATCCACCTGATGCGGGCGGACATCACCACCGAGGTGGCCCCCATCGTGGGCAGCGAAAAGCAGTCGGAGGATCTGGTCATGTACCTGCTCAAGGAGTTCGAGGACTCGCCTGAGAAGATCTGGCAGTCGAACATCTTTGGCAAGAGCCTGCATGAGCTGGTCAATGAGGGGCTGCACAACAAGCTCAGCCGGATGCCCGGCGACGCCCGCATCAAGCTGCAGGAGACCATCGAGCGGATCATCAACGAGGGCTGCAGCGGCCTGATCTGTATAATCCTGTAACAATAATACAATTTGTAGCGGGATTTCCCGCAAAAAAACAGCCCGGATCATCTGCCGGGCTGTTTTTGCGTCTGTCTGGGCGGCTGGGATTTCCCTTGAAAACCGCCGTTCTGGTGTAAAGGTGCGGGGCTTGCCATGGAGAGCCGACGCTGGAAACCTCTGCCGCTGGGAGCTGAATCGTCACCCGGCGGGGAGGGCTGTGGAACGGCTGGTTCCAGCAGAACCAGGGCATTTTTTGGAATAACAATCTGTATAAATATGTTCGATATTTCGGATTGGAATCTGAAATACAGCACAAAATGGAATAATTTGTCGGAATTATCCCATCTGTATATGAATTGAGTCGGAAACTGTTCTGGCTGATTTTGGTAGTTCCATCCCAGCTGGGACAGGTCAGATTGCTATTCCGGGAGTTTTCCATAGAGCTGGAACCAGGCCAGCGCTGCTGTGTACCGGGCCACCCGCTTGGTGGTGTGGCGTCCGCTGTCGCTGGTCACCATCACATGGTCGTCCCCCAGGCGGCTGCGCAGGGCAGCGGCGGCGGCTTCGGCACATTCGGCGGCGTCCTTCTGCATCGAGAACTTCCCAGCACCCTCGGCCCGTCCGTAGGACAGGAAGAACCGGCAGTCGGTGAGGGGGTCATGTTCCCGGAAGAAGGGGATCAGCCCTTCGTACCAGTTGGAGCCGGACAGACTCATGGCATAGCCGAAGCTGGAGGACACATAGGGCGCATAGGAGGCCAGCAGCCCGCCCAGGGAAAACCCGAGGATTCCCACATCGCCGGGCTGGTCGGAGATGGGCCACTCCGCCCGGAGCGCCGGCAGCAGCTCCCGGTCGATCCACTGAAGATATTCTCCGGCCTTGCCGGGAAAATCGGGATAGTCCTCATCAACCCCCGGCGCAGGCCAGGGGGTGTAGTCGGCGTCCCGGTTTTCGCTGTGCAGCCCCACCAGGATCAGACCCCGGTTTTCCTCTGCCATCCGCGCTTCCAGCGTATTCGCCAGCTGGGTGAGGATCTCAAAGAGCAGTTCCCCATCCGCTGCCAGCAGCAGGCGGCAGGGCGTATTGCGCAGTGCCTTGGGCGGCAGGTAGAGGGAGATCTCCTGTCCTGCCAGTGTCAGTTTCTGTATGCTTCCCCGCATCGGTATCACCTCTCTGGCCTGATTGTAGCACAGGGAGGCGCTTTTTTACAAGACCCCGGACTGCTCCAGCTCTGCCAGCACCCGGGCCAGAGCCCCGGACAGGTCGCCGGGGTCGCCCAGCAGCAGGGTGTCCATCTCCCGGCTGAGGGAACCGGCTTCCGCCAGACTGCGGGCTGCCCCGGTCAGGCTCTGGCGCTGCAGGCGCTTGCGGTCGAGAAGCAGGGCCTTTTCCCGGCGGAGAGTCCCGGCACTCACAAACCGGCGGGCATTGATGACCCGCTGGGGGTCATCCGGGAAGGTGTGGAAGTGGTTGGAGGTCACGAATCCCAGCCGGAGCGCCGGCAGGAACAGGTGCTCGATGGTGCCGTCCGACGCAAACGGACAGCGGCAGACCAGCTGCTCCTGACGGTATTCCCGGGCGGCAGCCGAGAGCTGGCTGAGCAGCTCAGGGGCGAAGGCGCCGTAGGGGTCCTCCAGCCGCAGGATGCGCCAGTCTGCGGGGAAGGCGGCGGCGATCTGCTGTCCGGCGGCGCCCACTGCGGTGAGCCATCCCTCCCGGACGGTGCCGCTCTCGCCCCGGGCAAACTCCTGGGCAATGAGCCGTTCCCCCAGACGGCGGATCTTGCGGGGGTCCGCATCAGGGCAGACTGCCTGGCGGCATTCCTCCCGGGCAGCGGCGCCGGTGAGCAGATAGAGCCGTCCCTGCCGGAGCAGCCGTTCCCGGTGGGAGCGCAGCAGGGCTGTCTGTTCCAGGGCTTCCCAGCTGGGGCAGGGGTGCGCCAGCGGCAGGTGGCAGGCTGCCAGCCGGGCATCGGGGTCGGTGAGCAGTGTTCCCGGCAGGATCAGCAGAGGCCCGATCAGCAGGGCTTCGGGTTCTCCGGGGAAATCCGGCGAAAAGACTGGCTGAAAACGGACTTCCATCCGGGTCAGCTGGTCTGCCAGAAGGCCAAGCAGCCGGACAGATGCCGCCATCGGCAGTCCCTCCAGCGCGAGGGTCTGCCGCTCCGGCGCCAGGGCAGCGGCATCAAACCGGTTCACCGGGCCGGTACAGGTTTCAGTGCGCAGGAAAAATCCCGGGCACTCCAGTTTGTATTCCATTGGTATCCTCCTTTTCCGATGATGTTCCATCCTATTCCAAACCCCGCCGGTCTGTCACCCGGAGCGGGCTTTTTTCGGGAAATCCATCGACTTTTCCTGCCGGGATATGCTATACTGGTCTGCAGAATCCATCGTTTTGATAAGGAGGCAGGTTATGTCACGGACAGCCATACTCCGGCAGATGCAGGAGGATCTGCAGCAGTGCCGGAACTGCGGATTGTGTGAGGGACGGACCCAGGCGGTATTGGGGGCAGGGGTTCCCAATTCCCGGATTGTGATCGTAGGGGAGGGCCCCGGCCGCAATGAGGACGAACAGGGCAAGCCCTTTGTGGGACGCAGCGGACAGCTTCTGGACCAGATGCTGGAACAGGTGGGACTTTCCCGGAACCGGAATGTGTTCATCACCAATATTGTGAAGTGCCGTCCGCCGGAGAACCGCGACCCGATGCCGGAGGAATGTCTGGCCTGCCGTCCCTGGCTGGACAAGATCCTGGAGCTCATTGACCCGAAGATCATTCTGTGTGTGGGACGGATCGCCGCCCAGCAGCTGTTTGACCCCAATTTCCGGGTGACAAGACAGCATGGCGAGATCCGGGAGCGGGATGGACGCCTTGTAATGGCAACCTTCCATCCGGCAGCCCTGCTGCGCAATCCCTCCTACAAACCGATGATGGAAGAGGATCTGCGCAAGCTGGCAGAGATCATCGCAGAGGAACAAAACGCACAGATTCTCTGATTCATTGGAAGCGGATGTATATTTTTTGTAAAATCACCGGCAGGATTTTCGGATTGACTTGTCGGGCTGTGCGAGATGTTGTATAATAGGGGTGTTCCGAGAAATTAAGGATCACCGCGACAGGAATTGCCGTGGTTTTTGAAATGGAGGAAATCGTATTATGGCAAAGAAGATTCTTGTTGAAACCAGCGCAAGACATGTCCATCTGACTGATGAGCACCTGAAGGTACTGTTCGGTGCAGATGCCGTTCTGCATAAGAAGAAGGACCTCTCTCAGCCCGGTCAGTTCGCCTGCGAAGAGAGAGTTGATGTTGTAGGCCCCAAGAAGACTCTGGCAAGAGTATCGGTTCTGGGCCCCACCAGAAAGCAGACCCAGGTAGAGCTGTCCATGACCGATGCCCGTTCCATCGGTATTGATGCTCCGATCCGTGAGTCCGGTGTGCTGGAAGGTTCTGCTGGCTGCAAGCTGGTAGGTCCCTGCGGCGAAGTGGAGCTGACTGAGGGCGTGATCGTTGCCATGCGTCATATCCACACCACTCCCGAGGATGCTGCTGAGCTGGGCGTAACCAACGGCGAAGTTGTAAGCCTGAAGGTTGACACTCAGGAGAGAAACCTGATCTTTGGTGATGTAGTAGTTCGTGTAAGCCCCAACTATGCAACTGTTGTTCACATCGATACCGATGAGGCCAATGCTGCCAACTGCAAGGGCGAAGTTTACGGCGAGATCGTAAAGTAAGATCAATTTTTGATCCGAACTGAAAACGGACAGACTGGATAGATTCCGGTCTGTCCGTTTTTTGCATCCGCACAAAGTGGGAATTGACTTTTCGCTTGGGATATAGTATTATAATCAATAATAAGAATCATAACTATAATTGTTTTTAGGTGATCGACTATGAAATACTCCCGTCAAAGGGAGAGCATCCTCAACTCCTTGAATGAAAAGCTGGACCACCCCACAGCGGAAATGGTCTATAACTGCGTGAAAAAGGAACAGCCCAACATCAGCCTGGGTACCGTATACCGGAACCTCAATCAGCTGGTGGAGCAGGGTGTCCTGCGGCGGATTGCCACACCGGTCAGCGGAGACCGGTTCGATATCCGTACTGATCCCCATGCCCATCTGCTCTGTGCCCGGTGCGGCAAGGTTCTGGATCTGGAGGACGACCTGATCTCGGAGCTGGACCGGAATGTTATGCGCACCACCGGTTTTCTGGTCAATGACCGTCAGCTGCTGCTCAGCGGAATCTGTGCGGATTGTCTGGCAGCGCAGCAGGTGCGTCTGACGGAAGAAACCGAAGATCAGCAGGCCGTTTGAAAATTTTACAGCGATCCGGCGGGATTTTCCAAATCCGCTCTTGACAATTCACGCCGGATACGGTAAAATATTTCTTGCGTTGTCGGGGTATAGCGCAGTTTGGTAGCGTGCTTGGTTCGGGACCAAGAGGCCGCGGGTTCGAGTCCCGCTACTCCGACCAAAAAGCAAGTCCAGTCAGGGCTTGCTTTTTTCATTTTATTGAGTATATTCCTACATAAGTCTAATGATATTTGAAAGGCGGTGAATTTAACTATGATGGATTATGAAGTATTAATAGATAGAGAACAAAAGCGATTCATTGTAAAAGGTTCTTTCGATGCAGATGCTGTCCCTGTTGATATCCCTGAAAGTGATCCAAACCGTAAACAATATATTGATCTATTTCTTCATAAAGCTGATATTGAACGTGGAATGGATTTTTTGAGGTGTATTTCTACAGACCAAAACTCTATAGTAAATGAAGGGCTATTTATTGCTGGCTTAAATAATTGTATGAAATGCTTTAAGCACAGTAATTCTAGAAGTAAATTGGATAAATCAGTTGTGTTCGCAAATAACGAAGAGATGTTTACTCGTTTTTTAGAATTTGAAAAAATGCGTGATAAGCATTTTGATCACGATGAAAATGGTATGCTGCAAGCAACTGCATTTTTACTGATAAGCCCCAATGAAGAACGTACATTTGGCGGACTCCCATCGGTTGTTTGGAATCGGGCGGCTTTGAATTATTATGTTGATGGGCAAAAATTGCAAGATGTAATGCAGTATATATTGCAATTTATTCGCAATGAAATTGATAAAGTGGGAAGCCTAATCGAAGCAACATATAGCTGCTACTCGAAAGAGCAATTAATGTCTCTCAAGTCACCCAGGATAGAATTAGCGACAAAGGATGCAAAGCGCGGATAAGGCGTTTTTAGGTAAAACCTACTACTGGTGATTTGCATCCACTTAATATTACTGGCCTTTTAAAGATCCTTTAGAAGCACTCCAACCATCCGGCTGAGTCTGGACACAGTTCTGTGTTCCAGGCTTTTTTTCTGCACG